>Ga0075364_10002244_pt1 | contig 10836 bp, 13 predicted proteins | sample EndMetdeltDD1764_FD_71517 | JGI IMG/M metagenome (GOLD analysis project Ga0075364, IMG submission 71517) | Populus endosphere microbial communities from Tennessee, USA - Endosphere MetaG P. deltoides DD176-4 | ecosystem: Host-associated > Plants > Roots > Endosphere | place: USA: Tennessee...
GAACATCGCAAGGTCAATTCCGGCATGCATTGATCCCGATCAATCGCCCGCTAGGCGCAAACCTGCGTCGACCTCCTGGATTCCCCTTCTCGTCCCCGCTTCCCGCCTTTGACATTGATCAAGGCGACAAAGGGCATTGCCTGTCACGACATCGCCGGAACAATTGCCTTGTAAAAGGCAGAAACGAGGACGCGATGAAGGAACTGCCGCTTGCCGAAGTCTATCGGCTGATCGAGCCTGGTCCCGTTGTCCTCCTGACAACCAGGTCAAAACAGGGCCGCGCGAACGTCATGACCATGTCCTGGCACATGATGACGAGGATCGCGCCGCCGACCATGGCCTGCGTCGTATCGAGCGACGACTTCTCCTTCTTCGCCTTGCGTCAAACCAAGGAATGCGTGATCGCCATCCCTGCCATTGGCCTCGCAGAAAAAGTCGTCAAGGTTGGAAACTGCTCCGGACGCGAGATTGACAAGTTCGCGACAGCTTGGCTGACGCCGCTTCCCGCCGAGCGCGTTTCGGCTCCCCTGATCGCCGAATGCTTCGCCAATCTCGAATGCCGGGTCGTCGATACACGCCTGGTGAACAGATATAACCTGTTTGTCCTCGAGGTCCTGAAAGCCTGGATCGACCCGGTTCAACCGAAACCGAAGACGATCCATCACATCGGAAATGGCGCCTTCGTTGTGGACGGCGAAGTGGTCCATTTCGAATCCCGCATCCCCTGAGCCGCTACATTTTGATCGACATCAAGGTGAGAACGTTCCTGCAAAACTAGCTTCGGTGCACCGAAACTCTCGAACCGGAAGCGCCCGATGAGCTATAAATCCATTCTCTTGAACCTTGGCATTGATGGCTCAGTCGAACCGCTGACGCGGATCGGCATCGAACTTGCCGAACGTTTCGATGCAAAGCTGATTGGCTTCTGCGCCGCCGACGCTCCAATGCCGGTGACGATGGCGCCCGAGGGCGCAGCGATTGCCGCAGAGATTTGGGAGCAGTCGAGGAACGAAATCCGGCAAAGGCTGAATGATCGGCACTCCAAGTTCGACGAGCTCGTCGTCGGAACGGTCAAGGCGGAATGGCGTGAAACGGTCGAGAACCCAGATCACGTCCTCGTCAGAGCCTCTCTTCTTGCCGACCTTGTGGTCACTGGCGCCTCCTTGGGCGCATCTACCGGTGACGGCTACCGTATGGCTGATCCGGGCAGTTTGGTGCTGCGCGCCGGTAGACCTGTGCTGGTCGCCGCCCGTGGCGCGGCGAGCTTGCCACTTGGCCAGGTCGTCGTCGCCTGGAAGGACACGCGCGAAGCAAGGCGCGCCGTGGCGGATGCGGTGCCACTGATGGCCATAGCCAATGAAGTCACTGTGGTGGCGGTTGATACCAATCCGGATGATTGGATTGGAGACGGCATCAAGGACGTCTCCAGCTTCCTCGCTGGGCACGGCATAAAAGCGCGAACCGAAATTCTAAAGTCGGAAGAGGAAGGAAATCGACTCATAGACTTCTTGGCTTCCGTCAAAGCAGACCTAGTCGTGTCGGGCGCCTACGGGCATAGCCGACTAAGGGAATGGGTGTTTGGCGGAGTTACCCGTTCGCTGTTGGATGAGGTTTGGCTCAATCGGCTTATGTCGAACTGACGCCGAAGCGTAGCAACTTCCAGCGACGATGGTCCTGTACTGCGAATTCCCTTGATCACTGGACAGTTTCTCGTCTTCTTCGGGTCGGACTTCTCTCTCCTTTAGCGCAGGAGCTGTTGGCCATCGGGGCTCCGGCGCTACCGCGGCGCTCTTGACTGAAGATTTCGCGGTAGCACCACTGGCGACAATCTCGGCCGCCGCCGGCAGTGCCCTTCCCAACCAATCTTAGGCAGCGCGAGGCATCCATACCACCCGTGGCGGTCGTCGGTAGCAGCCTGGCTGTGCGGATTGCTCAAGCCGCCGCCAACGTATTTTCGATGGCTTCGACTGAGTGCTTCACGAGATCCTTGCCGAGTTCACCCGCCAGTTTCGCTTTCAGCGAAGGCTCGACGTGCTTGCGCAGTTCGCCCAGCGTGCGCGGATCGGCAACCACCACCACATGCTCGAACGCTCCCGCGAGCGCCTCGCGATTGAGATACTCGGCCACGGCAGCGGCAAAATCATCTTCCCGCAGACGAGAGTCGTCGGGATTGGCGGTGGAACTGCGGTGGCGACCGCCCGAGCCGGTGTTGGCCGCTTGAAGCGTCGGCTCGCCCAACTCAACCAGATCGATCTGGGGTTCGTGGCCCTTGTTGCGAAACAGGCGCAACTTCTCGCCGTCGGTTACCGCGACCAGCGTGCCAGTGGTCATAATCATGTTGTTTCTCCTTTGACATAGATCGAAGGCGTTGCCTCGCCATCATTGGCCGCGGTCTTCACCGCCAGATGCACTTCGCGGTGGCGCGTGCCTCGGACTATCGGCGCGACGGCCGCTTGAGCCGCCGCGTCAACCAGGTCGAGCCATCAGACGATCGCGATCCGGTCTTCCACCATCCGGACGCCCGGCGTCGACCAGGCGGCACGTTCCGCTGCCTGACGCTCGGACCAGGCCTTGACCTTGCCTTCAAGCGTCACCCTGCCATCCCGCACATTGACGCGGATCGCCTGGGCTTCGACTTCCGCATCGCGCTTCAGCGCATCCTCGATGCGCTTCTTGACGTCGGGTACCGAGGCACGTGGGGTGATTTCGATCTGATTGGCAACGCCGACAACGCCGGCCAGCCCGCGCACGGCCTCGGCCGCCGCGTTCTTCTGGTATTGCCATTCAACTTTCCCGGTCAGCGTGATCCAGCCGTCCTGGACCTTGACCTGCACCTTGTCCCTCGGGATGGACACATTCCAGGTGACCGCATCGACCGCACGCCTGGCGATCTCGTCGTCCGCAGTCCCCTTCTGTCCAATCAGCCGGACTTCGATTTCCTCGGCGATACCCTTCACGCCCTTGACTCGCTTGACCACATTTTCGGCGGTGGTCTTTTCCCAGTAGGAAGAAACATGTCCGGTGAGGGTGACGATGCCATCTTCCACGGCGACGCCAATGTGGGCGGCGTCGATACTCGGCTCGAACTCCAACTCATCGAGAATGTTCTGACGCAATGTTAAATCCGTCATGATCCGTCTCCTTTTGTATGGGGGCTTTTCACCCCCACCCAAAACACAGCATCCTCGACAGAGCGACGCATTGATCTGGCTCAACAGTCGCCGACTTTCGCTCGCCCTGCTGTCTGCGACGGTGCCATCGGTTGGAGGCGTCGCTGCGCGCAGCCAGCTTTCATCAAGCGGGAACGGCCTTGCATTCAGCCACCGGCTTGCGAACGGGCTCAGAAAGATCAAGCATCATCTGTCCCTCGCGCTTGCCGGCCTTGAGGCTCGCGAAGATCGTATTGATGTCCTCAAGACGCACCTTGGTGATTTCGGCCTTTACCTTGCCTTCAGCGGCAATTGTCACAGCACGAAGAAGCCGATTGAGGCCAGGGCCATGACCGCCGTGGCGAGCGCTCCGCCGAAGACCATCCAGCGCGGCAATGTAAGGTGACCCATGATCCGGGGGTTCGTGGCAATCATCATCATGATTGCCATCAGTGGCGCGGCCAGAACCCCATTAACGACAGCGCTCCAGTAAAGTGCCCTTATGGGGTCCATGCCGACAAAAGTCAGGGACACTCCACCCAGCGTTGCGACCGCAATCGTGCCGTAGAAGGCCTTGGCATCTTGCGGGCGTCGATCGAGGCCTTCGGGCCAACGAAACATCTCGGCAACGGCATAGGCGGCGGAGCCGGCAAGCACGGGGATGGCAAGCATGCCCGTTCCGATGATGCCAATGGCGAAAACGGCAAAGGCAAACTCCCCGGCGATGGGCCTGAGCGCTTCGGCCGCCTGCGATGAGGTTTGGATCTGCGTCATCCCGTTGGCATGAGCGTTGCCGCCGTGGCTATAATGATGACAATGGCCACCAGGTTGGAGAAGCCCATTCCGAAAAGTGTGTCGCCCCGGATGCGCGACAGCTCCGGCCCGGCAGCGTGAGAGTTGGCGCCCAGTCGTTGACGATGTTGCCGGTGCTGCTCCTCGACCTCCTCCCCGGCTTGCCAAAAGAAGAGGTAAGGACTGATTGTCGTGCCAAGAACGGCAACCAGCGCCATGGCGTGATCGCCGTCGAAGGCGATCTGCGGAACCAGCGTGCCATAGAGCGCCGTGCCCCACGGCACGTGAACCGACAGCACCACCGCGACATAGGCAAGCAAGGACAGGGTCAGCCATTTAAGCACCGTGACGTAGCGTCGGTAGCTCACGAAGACTTCTAGGAAGATGCACGCCAGCGCGAACAACACCGCATACAAATACTGCGGGCCACCTATGATCAATTCAAGCGCCGCTCCCATCGCGCCGAGGTCGGCGCCAATGTTGATAACGTTGGCGACAAGCAGCAGAAGGACGGCGAAACGCAGCAGCCAGGGAGAGTAGTGCCGACGCAGATTGCGCGCGATACCTTGGCCGGTTACCGCGCCGATCCCGGCACTGATCCCTTGAGTTACAGCCATCAGCGGATAGCTGAAGAGCATGGTCCATGCGAGCGAGTAGCCGAATTGCGCGCCCACCTGACTATAGGTGGCGATACCGCTTGGATCATCATCAGCCGCGCCCGTGATCAGGCCTGGGCCCAAGCTTCTGAGAAAGTCGTAGGGTTGGCGGCGTGTGGTGGCCGATGCGTCCGGCGGTTCCATCGAATGGTTCCCCTCACTCTCACTCATTCTCGTCGCACGAACCGAACTCACCGTTGCCGCGCCGAGTTGCTCCGAACCTTCGAGCGCGAAGAACCATGTGTTTCTTCTATCCGGCTTCGAAGTCCGATGGATTGACGCCGGTCAAGGATACGAGCCAACGAATGGCCTAGGAGGATCGATCGACACTTGAACTCCTGCGCCGAGGAAAGTCATGCCGGAGCCTCTGCAGACCACTACGCCAGACGCTGGCATGAAGCCAATGACGGCGATGGCGACGACACCACTTCCCGAGAACATCGGGGTCGCGGGAAAATTCCGGGATTTTGCCGATCTCCTCGATAGCCAGGGCGCTGATGGTTTCCGCGCACGGGCCTGCAGGAGGGCGGCAGATGTTGTGTCGAGGCTGGAACGGCCCGTCAGCGAAATCCTGGCAAGGGAGGGACGCGATGGCCTCGTCGCCCTCCCGGCAATCGGAACAGGCCTGGCCGGGGCGATTTCCGAGATCGTTGCGACCGGGCGCTGGTCCCAACTGGAGCGGCTGCGCGGCGAGATGGAGCCGGAGGCGCTGTTTCGCTCAATCCCCGGAATCGGACCACGATACGCGCACCGCCTCGCCGAGGACGGTCAGCTCGAGACCCTCGAAGACCTGGAGAACGCGCTTCATAGCGGCGCACTTCATATCAAGGGTATCGGTCACAGGCGCAAGGAGATGCTGGCGGCAGCCCTCGCGGAGCGGCTGGGAAGAGTTCGCACAACAAGGGCCTATCAGTCCCACCCCCTGCCGCCAGTGTCGATGCTGCTCGAAGTCGATCACATGTATCGCGAAAAGGCAGCGGCTGGCGCGCTTCGCAAGATTGCACCGAAACGCTTCAACCCGAAAGGCGAGGCCTGGTTGCCGGTGCTGCATGCGCGCCATGACAATTGGCATTTCACCGCATTCTTCTCGAACACCAGGCTGGCGCACGAACTGGCGAAGACGCACGACTGGGTCGTGATTTATTTCCAGGGCGAAGGCCAGCCGGAAGGGCGCTGCACGGTCGTCACCGAGACACGTGGTCCGATGCTCGGCAAACGCGTCGTGAGAGGACGCGAAAGTGAACAGCAGCTGAAGGAACCGGTATGATGAAAAGAGCCGTGAAGAGAGTTGGCAATGGTGAAACAGAACTCGAAGTTCCCCTCGAAACCGTATGCTTCATCATCATGAAGGCGCGCGAATTCGACGCCAAGGATCCGGTCACCGAACCCAACCCTGCCTCCAATCCTTCCGACGACCGGTCCGCAGCGATCCTGGAGGATCATGCCGACGACCCGGTTCTTGAAGAACTGCAGTCGCTGATTTCCGAGCTTTCGTTCGACGCACAGATCGACCTGGTCGCCCTGATGTGGCTGGGCCGCGACGACCATTCGGCCGATGAATGGCGAAGTGTTCGCCAGCAGGCAGTCCACGCTCATAATGCGCATGTAGCCGACTATCTCTGTGGGACGCCATTGCTCGCGGACCATCTTGCAGATGGACTGTCCGCACTCGGCTACTCCTGCGCCGAACTTGAGCGCCAGCACCTTTGATCATCGGGCTGCCGCGCGGTGCCGAGGGCGGTTTCAAATCGCCTCGGGATCTTTTGGTCGTCGCGCCTCTAAATTCGAGCTCCGGCGCACGGTTTTTTCTCTCGCCATTGATCCCAATCAATGAGCCTCTCTTGTGCAGCGGCTTTGATGCAGTCCTCGTCAGGCTGAGCCGGACTTGGTGACGCGGGCGCGATAAATCGCGGCAAGACCGCGGGTTCGCGCAGCAATGGACCAGTTCGGCGACGACACCCGGCGAGCGGGTTCGTTGACCTCCAGCTCTAGCGCCTCATGGGAGACCTAAAGGTGGAAGAGTGGAGGCGGCGATACCTGCCGATCAACTCACCAAAGGAGAAGAACCATGGCTGAAGCTGCCACCAAACTCCCCGTCAAGACAGAGAAGAGCACTGCCCCTGCCCGGTCCGACAACTGGACGGCACCGTTCGAAAGCCTGCGCCGCGAAATCGACCGACTGTTCGACGACTTCCACGCTTTCGATTTCCGGCTGCCCTCGACCCGCTCCCTTTTCGGTCGTGAACTGCCATCGCTGCGTAGCGCGGACTGGCCAGTGGCGCCGGCGATGGACCTCGTCGAAAAGGACAAGGAGTATGAGATCACGGCCGAACTGCCCGGCATCGACGAGAAGAATGTCGAGATCAAACTCTCCAACCACACGCTGACGATCAAGGGCGAGAAGAAGGAAGAAAAGGGAGAGAAGGACAAGGACTACTATCTGTCCGAGCGCCGCTACGGCTCCTTCCAGCGTTCCTTCCAAGTGCCTGAAGGCGTCGACGCCGACAAGATCGATGCAAGCTTCACCAAGGGCGTACTGACGGTGAAGCTGCCCAAGACAGCCGAAGCCCAGAAGGCCGAGAAGAAGATTACGGTCAAGGCTGCATAACCTGCGTGCTGAACGTTGTCCGTCTCAGCGCGTCAGTCCGGCGCGCTGAGACCTTCACTAAATGCGATATCCCAAGTTGCATTTAGGTGGTTACCCCAGTCGGGATAGCGCAGCCATTTCGACTTACCGCCGCATCGCCTCGCTATATCAACGCGAGGGCTTGACCACGCTTCCTAGTTTGCCGGGCACGCGGGAGTGATCGCGAGCCTGACTTTCGGCTATCTCAAGCTTCTTCTGCTCCAACGCCAGCAAACCTTCGATGACACGCCTTTGTTCGGGGTCCGTCTCGCGCGCGAGCAGATCCTGAAAGTGGGCGATGTTGGCACGCGCAATAAAGCGGTCCATGACGTTCCTCAATTGCCAGGACAACGACATTCTACACCCAAGTGCGGGCCGCTCAAAGCCATTTACGCCAACGCAGGTCCGCTGCGGCTGGCTAGGTGAAACCCCGTAAGGATCAAACCGAATTTCGCAATGTCAGACATTGCGCCATTGATGTCATCAGAGGCAGATCGTCGTTTCGATCTTGGTGAAGTCAGCTTCGCCACCGAGAGCTCTCCCGCGCGTCTCACCCCCCAAAGCAGGGGAGACACGATCGAACGTGCCGGACCTGCATAGCAGCGAGATGATGAAATGGCAGACCTTGCGGAACGTGGCAGCCCAACTACGGGAAACTCGACTAGTGATCGCCGTTTGGAAGGCATTCACGTGGCCGGCAAGCAAGATGCCTGGTCTTTGGATTTGACCTGCGTCAAGGACGCTTTGGCCGTTCCTTCCAAGAATGAATCTATGTGGCAACCAATATCGACCGCCCCTTTTGATCGGGATTTGGAATTGGCCGTCATGGACGGGGACGGCGTTCACGCCCTCGTTTTTCCCTGCAGGCGCATACTGGCAGGCTGGACCAAGTCGGCCACGAAGGAACGGCTGGACATCTCACCTACCCATTGGAGAACATGGAAACCTGACAAGACAGATGTCTAGCGGAATTGCCGCGTTTTTCTATTTGTTGCTGTGCCCGTTTGTTCCCTTGTCGGCCTCCTCGGCCTTTCGGAGCTTTTCTTCTTCTTTTTCCAGCAGATCAAGCAACGCCTTCCGCTTGAGTTGATCTTGCTCCTCTGCCAAGCGCTGGCGAAAATGCTCGATATTCAGGCGGGCGATCCGCTTATCCACTCATCACATAAGCAGCCGCAGCGGCTTCCCTGTTCGTCCGTGCACCCACATATCACAGCCAAATTGCCCGCGTCTAATCCCGCCGGGATACGTCAGTTCCACCAAGGCATGCTTCCGATCGCGCGGGACCCCGGTAGCTTTGGAAACCACCCGCTTTGCGAATGCACCCCCAGCAATCCGCACCTACGGGCCATGCCGCATTGACGATTCCGCCGGCAATCGTTGATGCAGGTCAAGGTCGCCACCGCCACCGTGTGATTTCTTTAGCATTCGAAACTCGCTGTGAAGGAGACGATCGATGTTCAATCTACGCAGTATTTTCGCAGCAGGGCTGATGCTGGGCGTTGTCGCGATGCCGGTTGTGGCGGGGGCCGAAGACAATGATTCTGGTTGGTGGCCTCGTTGGGGCATGGGCCGCATGATGATGGGTCAATGGGGCATGGGCGGCCCCATGGGTGGCTATGATTCAGACCAGATGCTCGATCGAGTCGATGGACGCCTCGCCTTCCTCAAGACTGAACTGAAGATCACCGAGGAGCAGATGCCGTCCTGGGATGAACTTGCCGGTGTCATCCGCAGCACGGCCGAGTCTCACAACGCGTTGATGCAGGACATGCTCAAGGAATTCCAGGACGGCGAGTTCGTGAAGAAACCCCTGCCCGAGCGACTGGCCTACCAACAGAGCCATCTCGAAGCGCGTCTGGAACAGGTGAAGGCCGTGAGGGCGGCAGTCGAGAAACTATACGCAAAGCTGAGCGATGAGCAGAGGCGGGCCGCCGACGATATCGTCCTGCCGATGATGGGCATGGGCATGGGGCGCTCGGGCTTCGGTCCTGGAATGATGTCCAGATAGCCTCCATTGCGTCCTGATCGCGGCGCCGGCTGAGCCGGATAGCGCGGAGAAATTGAACGCATGTTCGTCGCACTTCGCCTTTTGACCGCCTTAACTCTGCTCGGCGCCAGCCAGGGCGCCGGCTCGACGATCTTTCCGACGCGGGTGGCATACAGCAATTGGGCCGACGAGAGCGAAGAAGCACGGGTATGCGAGATCGTCCTAGACGTCAGCAACCCGCCATCGCGGGAAGCCGTCAAGTTCATAACGATTGCCGGTTACAACAAATTCGACGGAACGGTTCTGGCCGGCTTTCTGATGGGCGCGGCCGACCTCACCCCATCAGGCACATATCAAATAGTGCGGATTTCAGAAGCTGCCTTCAGCTCGCGCACATTCAATTCGCTCGGCCATTTGGACTACGAAAACTATGACGACGGTACCGTCATGGCGACGACACAAGACCCTCTTGTCGCCGCGGCTTTCATCAGGGCAGTGATTGCTGGGGTCTATGAGGTGCATTTTGCACGCCCAGATTCAAACACCGAAATGCGGACCTACAAGATTGCGTCCGCGCCAGGGGAATCCGTAATCAGCAATTTCATGCACTGCATGGATGGCCTCGCCGTCGAGTCCCACCGCACTCAATCAGATGCATCGACAAAAGGAAGCCCGCTGCCGGAGGGAGGTGGCAGCGGGCTCAGCATCGCGACGGATCAGGGAGGATAACCCATCGCTTCCCCATGTCAGGGGAGGACATGGGTGACCCGCATATAGGAAAAATATCCTATCAAACAAGGCACGGCCGTGAACTACGCAGCCGCGTTCGCAAAGTGCTCGGTTGGGAACCCCGTGGAGCATGGACGACATCGTGCGCACGGCGTGGAGCTGGCGTCGACCGCGGCGGCGCGCTGAAGCGCAGACCTCCTCCCGCAGACGACCAAGCTCCCGGCCTGCTTGAGCTGCTCCAAATTCTGTTTTCCATCCGGCAGGCCCGTCGGCAGGTTTGACGAGCATCAAGGTTTCCAGTCGCAAATGCCGCGACTGTCGGCGGGACACACAAGGCCGGGAAGCATGCAGTCTCCGATTTTTTCTGCCCATGGGGTGACCAAGGTCTACCGCTCAGGCGAGGTCGAGGTGTTCGCCCTGCGCGGTGTCGATCTCGATCTCTATGAGGGAGAGATCGCGGTCCTGCTTGGACCATCAGGCAGTGGCAAGTCGACACTGCTCAACATCATGGGCGGGCTTGACCGCGCGACCGCAGGTGAGGTCCGCTTTCGCGGCCAGGATCTGACCGCGTTCTCCGAGAGGCAGTTCACCCGCTTCCGGCGTGACCATGTCGGCTTTGTGTTCCAGTTCTACAATTTGATCCCGAGCCTCACCGCCTGGGAGAACGTCGCACTGGTCACCGAGATCTCGTCCAATCCAATGAAGCCCGATGAGGCGCTGGAGATGGTCGGCCTCAGGGATCGCATGGCGCATTTCCCCGCCCAACTCTCCGGCGGCGAGCAGCAAAGGGTGGCGATTGCCCGTGCGATCGCCAAACGCCCGGAAGTCATGCTGTGCGACGAGCCGACCGGCGCCCTTGATTCGAAGACAGGCATTCTGGTCCTCGAAGCGCTGTCG
>Ga0075364_10002245_pt1 | contig 10834 bp, 7 predicted proteins | sample EndMetdeltDD1764_FD_71517 | JGI IMG/M metagenome (GOLD analysis project Ga0075364, IMG submission 71517) | Populus endosphere microbial communities from Tennessee, USA - Endosphere MetaG P. deltoides DD176-4 | ecosystem: Host-associated > Plants > Roots > Endosphere | place: USA: Tennessee...
CGTGCACCGTTCAGTAGCACGCGGGCACGTCAGCAGCGCGGGTGACGCACCGAGGTCCTGACATGGCCGACAGCACTCCATCCACGGCGTCTCAACCATCCGTCGGGCCCCTCGAGGGGCGCACGACGATCGACGACAAGACGACGTTCGAGCCCGAACGTCTGAGCTACGCCGCCGCCGCGCGGGTGGCGGCGTTCATCGCCGGCGAGGTGAAGCGCGACGTGTCGTGCCAGACGGTCGTCGTCGCCAGCGATACCTTCCTCGCCGATCTGGGAAACCTCGCGACGGCGAACCTGCAGCTCGAGATGCTGACCGACGACTACCGGCGGGTGGCGGCCTCGCTCGCCCCTCCGGCCGTCAGCCCGTCATTCAGTGCGAAGGCGTCGGTGGCGGCGACGCCGGCGCTGGCCGCGACGGCGGTGACGGCGGGCCTCCAGAGCGCGCTCGGCCTGGTCAGCCTGTTCCGCCAGGACGTCGAGATCAAGGGCGTCGCGACCAGGATCGATCCGCGGGCGTTCGAGATCGCACTCGCGTCGGCGCTGAAGCATGCCGGCGTGTGTACCGTCATCGTGCCGGATCTGATGGCGCTTCGGACGCCGCTCGACGGACCCGGCACGCTGCGAGGCAGATGGCAAGCGATGGAGGATGCGCGCCAGGCCGCGTGGGAGGCCGTCGGACCGCTCCTCGCCGACCTCGGCACGACCGACGCGGCGCTGGACGCGGCAACACGCAACGACGCCAAGCCCGAGATCGAGACGCTGTCACGCGCCGTCTTCGACCTGCGGCGCCGCGTCGAACCGCTCACGCAGACCCTCGGCCAGGCGGACCGCCGGCTGAACGATCTCCACGCACAGTGGGAGAAGGCGAACGAGACGACGGGATTGACGCTGCTGTCGCGCCTGCTGCGGGCCGAAGCGATCGATGCGCAGCGGCCCCGGTACCTGCACGCGGCGGTCGTGGCCGCCGGCGGCCATCACCGCATCACCCGCAACCTGTTCCGCATGATCTTCCTGGGGGACGGTCTCAGCGCGATGGGCGGGGTGGTCGTCCGGTGGGCGCTGCTCGAGGCGAGCGGCGCATTCGCGAAGGGTGGCATCCGCAACGGCCGGAGCAGCGCGGCCTTCCCGCATCCATTCCTCGACGACGGAACGGACTGAGCGGGTCGTGTCCGGCGCAGCCCCGCGCCGGACACGATGTCATCGAGCGACCGTGATCCGTCCAACGAGTGACGGAGACGCCTGGCGGCCGCCGGCTACTTCACGGGGAAGTAGGTCCGCAGCAGGTTCGGCGTGCCGAGGGCGTTGGTCTTCTCCGGCTGCGTCACGTTGTTGCCGAGCGCGAAGCTGAAGTCGTTGCCGAACTTCGCGGCGCTGTCGTGGCAGCCCGCGCAGCCGCCCATGCGCATCTTGGTGAATCCCAGCCGGCGCGCCTGGAAGGGCAGCAGCTGCGTGTTGTAGTAGGGCTGCCCGTCGGAGCCGAGGTTCGACGGCACGCCTTTCACCATCCGGCCGGTGAAGTTGCCGAGCGAATAGTCGGTCTCGATCGTCGCGTTGGCGGAGTAGTAGGACGTCTCGGTGCTGAACGTGCCCGCCTTGCGCGCGTCGAAGTCCACCGGCACGCCCTGCGCGCCCACCAGCTTGTAGTACATCAGCGGCGACGATCCGTTGCCGTTCGCCCCGAGGTACGCGGCGATCGCCTTGTGCGCTTCCTTGTTGGCGTTGACGAACATCGGCTCCGGCGGCGTCCACCGGTGGTTGACGCAGATGTTCCCGCCCGACGGCATCGTCCCGTACTTGGGGTTCTCGCGGAAGTAGAGCCGCGCGCCGGGCGTGGCGCAGTAGGCGCCGCCGGCCTTGACGGTGGGATTGGCGACGTTGGGATCGGAGGTCAGCGCGGGATCCGTCGCCGGCTCGAGCTTGCCGATCAGGGGGTTGCCGTCGACGTCCTCCGACCGCGTGCCGTCGGCCATCAGGATGTTGTCGGCCTGCTCGAAGGTGGACCAGATCACCCACGGCGCCGAGATCGAGAAGCTGATGACGTGCATGCCGACGAGACCCCACGTCGCTTCGCGATAGCAGGACGTGCTGCCGTCCGGCTGCTCGTAGTAGCGGACGGTGGAGGTCAGGAAGCGGCCCGACTGCGCTTCGGTCTGCGACAGCGGCCGCCACGACGACTTGATCTCGATGCCGGCGAGATTCGGATCGATGTTCGGCGGCACCGGCGCATAGTTCACGAACGGCGGCGTCGGATCCTGGCCCGACCCGGAGTTGAGCGCCGTCACGTAGTTCTGCTGCGCCGTGGCGAGCGGCGAGCCGCTGCCGGAATACCAGTACTGGCCGGCCATCGCGTAGGCGTAGATCGACTTGTTCATCTTCACGGCGTAGCGAATGAGCTGCGGCTTCGAGTTGTAGCCGCTCGGATCGACGGCCGGCGCCGCGCCGGCGAACGTCTGGTTGCTGTCGACCTGCGTCGTCTCGTCCATGACGACGAGGGCGGGCGTGGCGACGGGGGCCTGGCCGGTGCAGGGCTTGAGCAGGCCGGTGGAGTAGTAGTACTGCTGAGGATCGCCGTAGCCGTAGTCGGGCCCGTTGGTCGGCTTGCCCGAGCCATCGAGCTGGACGCCGTGCGGCGCCACCGTTGCGGCTCCGTTGCCGGGGAACAGCTCGTTCTTGGAGCGCATCGTGATCCACGTCGGCGTGCCGGGCTGGCCGAACGGCGTACCCGCGTTGGGCACGCCTCGCGTATTGGCCGCCGTCGACGCCGGCCAGTTCAGCGCGATGAACGCGCTCCACGCGTACGACGCCGCGGAACTGAGAGGCAGGGAACCCGTGGCGCCATCGAGCTTGACCTCGGGGAGGCTCGAGTTGACGACGATCGGAGGCGGTACGAAAGGACCGTCGCCCACTTGCTTCGGCGCGGGCGCGCCGCTGGCGGCAGGCGTGCTCGTGGCGGTGTCGGTGGGGGCGCCACCGCAGGCGGCCGTGAGGGCGAGCGCGGCGGACAGCGTCCACCTCATGATGCATCTCATGTCGGGTTCCTTCCGATGAATTGTGAGTCGAGGGCCGCAGCCTAGCCGAACGCCGGGAGGTTGTCTGTCGGTGCTTGTCCGACAGTACGATTGGCGGCCGCCCCGCCGGGACGGGCGTGTGCGATCCCGCGGACGGCCTCGCGGCGCTGACGGATCCGGTCGAAGCGCCTGCAGGGGGGCGTGTTGCGCCGGGGGCCCAGTTCCGGCATGATCGCTGGCATCCATGGCAGACGGGCAGCCGGTCGACTATTACGAAGTCCTGCAGATCAGTCCGAACGCGGACGCCGACACGGTCCAGCGCGTCTTCCGCATGCTGGCGCAGCGCTTTCATCCCGACAACACGGAAACCGGGAACGCCGATCGGTTTCGCTCGCTGCACGAGGCCTACTCGGTGCTCTCGGTGCCGGAGAAGCGCGCGCAGTACGACGTCCATCACCAGGCGCTCCGGCAGGAGCGCTGGCGGTTCGCGGCCAGCGTCAACAGCAACGACGACTTCGATCTCGAACAGGGCGTGCGGGCGACGATCCTCGAGATTCTCTACGCGCGCCGCCGGGCCGAGCCAAGCAACCCGGCGTTCTCCCCGTACGATCTGTCGCAGCTCACCGGGCAGCCCCGGGAGCACCTCGAGTTCACCTTCTGGTACCTGAATCAGAAGAAGTTCGTCACCCGCGACGACCAGTCGCGCCTGACCATCACCGCCGACGGGGTGGACTACATCGAGCAGCACCGCGGCACCAGCCTCCGCCGCCGGCTGACCGCCCCCACCGACGAGTCGACCCGCACCTGATACCATCAGGGCATGGCTCTCGACGAACGTGCCTTCTTCAACGAGAAACCCGAGACCCGGCCGGGGCGCTTCACCTGCCCCAAGTGCCGGCGCGGCAACGACTACACGATCCGGTGGGTGAGGCGCGTCAAGAAAGACCGCCTGCCGCCCGGGGCGCGCGACGAGGACCGCGCGAAGTTCGCCAAGCTGCGCGACTACCTGCTGAGACTCGACGACGAGGTCGCCTGCAAGACGTGCGGCAAGAAGTTCGAGATTCCGTCACAGCAGTCGATGGTGTTCGTCGACCAGCTGGCAGGGCTGCCGAACGACGAAGACCTCGAGCGGGAAATCGCCGCCGCGGAAGAGGAGGCGGCGCCTCCGAAGGAGGAGAAGAAGCCCGAGCTCCCCGCGCGCTTCCGCCAGAACGCCAGTAACTGGAAATAGCAGCTTCTCCGCTCGCGGCGGCCGCCACGGATCGCAGGAGATCAGGAGATCAGGAGACCCAGGAGTCTTCTGTGAAATCAAGATTGCTCCTGATCTCCTGATCCTCCTGCAAGCTCTTGACCTCTTGATCTCCTGCGACCCGTGGCAGGCGCCACGATCGTGACCGCTTGGCCGCGTCCAGGACGCGCTAGTCGAGCGCGCCGCGGCGGGCGCTCGGGTCGCCGGTTGGCGGCGGGGCGTGGTCGGTCGCCGCGGGGGGGCCGAGCAGCTCGCGCAGGATCGGCTTCAGCGCGTCGGCCCACACCTGGTAGCCCTTGATCGTCGGGTGCAGGCCGTCGGCGTTCATCATGCCGTCGAACAGCGTGCCGTTCCTGTCCGCCAGCCTGGCGTTGACGTTCAGGTAGCGCACGGATCGGCCGTCGGCGATCTTCGCGAGGCCCGCGTTGATGCGCGCGATCTCCGGCATCACCGCCATGTTGTCGTTGCGCGGCAGGATGCCGGTGACGACGACGACGGCGTTCGGCGCCTTCGCGCGCAGCACGTCGACGATGCGCTTCAGGCCCGCGGTGATGTCGTCGGCCTTCGCCGCGTCGCCCGGCGTGCTGCCGACGTTGTTCGCGCCGGCGAGCAGCACGATCACTTTCGGGTTCACGCCGTCGAGCTCGCCGTTCTCGAGCCGCCACAGGATGTGCTGCGTCTTGTCGGCGCCCCAGCCGAAGTTGCCGGCGTTCCAGCCGAAGAAGTTCTCCTTCCAGTTGGCGAGCAGATCGGGATAGTCGAGCGCGCCCCAGCGGCGGACGATCGAGTCGCCGGCGAAATAGACGTCGACGCCTCCCTTCGCCGCTTTCTCCAGCAGCTCCTTGTGCGCCGTCATCGAGTTGGGATCCGGCCGCGGCGCCGGCACCGTGGCCGACGCCGTGTGATGCAGCCACCGGTCGGCCCAGGGGATGAAGTAGCGCCAGTTCGGGCCGTCGGTGTGCCCGCCGTCGTGCTGCCGCCACGCGAGCTGGCCGTCGAGCAGGCTCACGTTCACCGCCGGCATCTTCTCGGCCTTGTAGTCGTCCGATCGTCCCAGCCCCTTCGCGCCGAGCAGCCGGAACACGGGCTGCGCCGCGATGGCGGCCATGAAGCTGCCCTGGTGATCGAGCCACTTCGCGTCCCCCTTCTCGGGGACGCCGTAGCTGATGAACGTCGGCCGCGGCGCGCACAGCGCGATGAGCTGATGCGCGTCGACGGGGATGTCGCCCGGCGTCTTGCGCCCGAACGACGATTCCTCCGTGCCGTACTTCAGGAAGTTGCCCGCCATCCAGTGATACTCGCCGCTGCCCGTCAGGCTCTCGACCGCTTCGCCGAAGTTGCGGCGGTGCAGCTTGGCGCCGCCTTCGCCCGACGATCCGACGAGCACGACGGCGAAGCGTCGGTCGTAGGCCATCGTGACGAGCGCCGCCTTGCCATAGCGCGAGACGCCTTCGATGCCGACCTTCTTCGCGTCGACGGCCGTGTCGGTCTCGAGATAGTCGAGCGCGCGCGAGGCGCCCCACGCCCACGCGCGCAGCGCGCCCCAGTCGTCGGGCTTGCGCGGCTGCCCGGCGTTGACGAGGCCGATGACCCCGCGCGTGAGTCCCGCGCCGTTGTCGGCCTGCACGCTCCCGGGCGTCAGCGCGGCGTAGCCCCAGCCGTCGGCGATCAACTGTTCGGTCGCCGGAAGATCCGACGGCCCCGCGTTGGGCGGCGGTCCGAAGCCGCGGCCGCCCGGAGGCGGCGTCCACCCCGGCAGGAGATAGCCGCCGCCGAACATGATCATCACCGGCACCGGCTTCGTGCTGGCCGCGGGCGTCACCAGCCCGAGCTGGATGTTGACGTCGATGGCGGGGAACTTCGCGTTGTCGACGCGGCCGACGAGCTGCTTGACGACGACGTCCTGCGTACCGAGCTTCGCGTTCGTCGTCGAGGTCACCGTCCACGTGACCTTCGGGACATCCTTCGGCACGCGGCCGAGGACCTCGCGGTCGAACGCCTCGACGATCTCCGGGCGGCGCTCCTGCTCCCACATCGCCGGCGACGTCACTTTCTTCCCGTTCGCCAGCGTGAGCACGTCGGGCAGATCCGGGTACGGATTGGCGAGGGCTTCGTCGTAGTTCGCGTGGTTGGGCGCCTGCTCGTTGCCGCTCGGACCGGGACGCAGCTTGGTGATGCCGAGCTGTGCTTTCATGTCGGCGTGGTCCTCGGCGGTGGTCCACGTCTTCGGCTGCGGCATGCCGGCCGGCACCTTCGCCGGATCGATCGGGGATCCGACCGGCGGCTGCTGCGGCGCCTGGGCGGCGAGTGAGACTCCGAGAGCGGCGGCGGCAAGGAGAGCGCGCAGTGTCATGGGATGGTAGTGTGTCACAACAAATGCCTCGCCACGTGGCGGTCCTGGCCGGCCTGGCGGCGCTCGGACTGGGTCTCCAATCGCCGCCCGCACCCGCACCCGCACGCGCACCCGCACCCGCACCCGCGTGGAGCTACGGCGGCGGACCGCAGCAGATCCGCTACTCGCCGTCGACCGCGATCACCCGCGCGAACGTCGCGCGCCTCGAGGTCGCCTGGACCTACGACACCGGGGAGCGCGGCCCTCTGCAGACGCAGCCGGTCGTCGTCGACGACGTGCTCTACGGCTACACGCCGACGCACAAGGCGTTCGCCTTGAACGCCGCGACGGGCGAGCGGCTGTGGACGTTCGATCCCGGGATCACGGGAAGCGGCCCCAACCGCGGCGTCATGGTCTGGCAGGCCGGGACCGAGCGCCGGATATTTGCAGCCGTCGACAACTTTATCTACGCCCTCGACGCCGCGACGGGCAAGCCGATCGACACGTTCGGCGTCGCAGGGCGGATCGATCTGCGCGACAGCCTCGGACGCGATCCGGGGACGCAGGGCGTGCGGCTCACCTCGCCGGGCGTCGTCTACAAGGATCTGATGATCGTCGGCGGGCGGGTCGGCGAGACGCTGCCGACCTCGCCCGGCGACATCCGCGCCTACGACGTGCGCACGGGGGCGCTGCGATGGTCGTTCCACACGATCCCGCACCCGGGTGAGGCGGGCCACGACACCTGGCCGGGACGCGCGTGGGAATACAGCGGCGGCGCCAACAACTGGCCCGGCATGGCGCTCGACGAACGGACCGGCCTGGTCTACGTCCCGACCGGATCGGCCGCGAGCGACTTCTACGGCGCCGATCGCCTGGGCGACAACCGGTTCGCCAATTGCCTGCTGGCGCTCGACGCCGCGACGGGGACGCTGCGCTGGTTCTTCCAGTTCGTCCGGCACGACCTCTGGGATCGCGACCCGCCGTCGCCGCCGAGCCTGGTCACGGTCATGCGCGGGGGACGGCGGATCGACGCGGTCGCGCAGGCGACGAAGCAGGGATACGTGTTCCTGTTCGATCGCGCGAACGGCACGCCGCTCTTCCCGATCGAGTATCGCAAGTACCCGCCGAGCACCGTCCCGGGCGAGGTCGCCGCGCGGGAGCAGCCGCTGCCGCTGAAGCCCCTGCCGTTCGCGCGGCAGGCGCTGACAGCCGACATGCTCACGACCCGGACGCCCGCGGCGCAGGCGGCGGCCGCCGCGCAGTTCGCGCAGATGCGGAGCGGCGGCCAGTTCGTGCCCTTCTCCCTCGAGCAGCCGACGGTGGTCTTCCCGGGCTACGACGGCGGCGCCGAGTACGGCGGCCAGGCGTTCGATCCGGAGACCGGCCTCTACTATGTCAACGCGAACGACCTCGCGTGGACCGGCCAGCTCGCGCCAGGCACCGGCGGCTACAGCGGACGTCCGCTCTATCTCCAGCACTGCGCCGCGTGCCACCGCGACGACCTCGCCGGCACACCGCCGCAGATTCCGTCGCTCGCCGGCATCGGCGGCCGCCGGACGTTCGCGGAGATGGTGGCGACGATCCGGAAGGGCGCCGGCCGCATGCCGGCGTTCCCCGCCCTCGACCAGACGGCCGTCAACGCGATCGTGCAGTTCGTCACGACGGGAGCGGACACGCCGGCCGGCCGCGCGTCGATCCCGTCGCATCCGTTGATCCGGAACGGATACCGGTTCACGGGCTACAAGAAGTTCCTCGATCCCGACGGCTACCCCGCGGTCGCCCCGCCGTGGGGCACGCTGAACGCGATCGACCTGAACACCGGCGACTACGCGTGGAAGGTGCCGCTCGGCGAATACCCCGAGCTCGCCGCCCAGGGCCTGAAGGACACGGGCAGCGAGAACTACGGCGGCCCGGTAGTGACGGCCGGCGGCCTCGTGTTCATCGCCGCCACCAACCACGATCGCAAGATCCGCGCGTTCGACAAGTCGACGGGCGCGCTGCTGTGGCAGGCGACGCTGCCCTCGTCGGGCAACGCGACGCCCGCGGTGTACGAATCGCGCGGCCGCCAGTTCGTCGTCATCGCCGCCGGCGGCGGCAAGTCGCCGCAGGGCGGGCCGGGCGGCGTCTACGTCGCGTTCGCGCTGCCGCGGTAGGCGGACCCATTGGGACAGGCGCTGCGAGACCGGTCCCGACGGGACCGGTCCCGACGGGACCGGTGGTAGCGTTGTGGCCACCATGCGAACTGTCATTGCCGCCGGCCTGCTGACGATCGCGCTCGCGCAGGCGCCAGGGCCTCCGAATCCGCTCGCGGCGCGCGTCGATCCATACGTCGAAAAGCAGCGCATCGTCGTGATGACCGACATCGCCAACGAACCGGACGATCAGATGTCGATGGTGCGGCTGCTCGTCTATGCCAACGAGTTCGACGTCGAAGGGCTGATTGCGACGACGTCCACGTGGATGCGGCGGCAGGTGAGGCCCGACGTGATTCGCACGCTGCTGGACTCGTACGAGCAGGTCCGGCCGTCGCTGCTCGCACATCGTCCGGGATTCCCGGCGGCCGGCGCCCTGCGTGCGGTGGTGGTGTCAGGACAGCCCGAGTACGGCATGGCCGCTGTCGGCGCCGAACGGATGACGCCGGGGGCGGAGCTGATCCTGCGCGCCGCCGACAAGGCGGATCCCCGCCCGCTCTGGGTGCTCGGGTGGGGCGGCACGAATACGCTGGCGCAGGCGCTGCTGCACGCGCGCGCGACGCGATCCGCGGCCGATCTCGAACGGCTCGTCGCCAGGCTGCGCGTCTACACGATCTCGGATCAGGACGACGCGGGGCCGTGGATTCGTCGGGAGTTCCCCGCGCTGCACTACATCGCGTCGCCGTCGACGCAGGACGGCGAGCAGTACTACTTTGCGACGTGGACGGGCATCAGCGGCGATCGTTTCTACAAGAACGCGCCGGGCGCCGACTTCACGACGTTCACCGACGCCTGGGTGAACGCGAACATCCGCGCCAAGGGACCGCTGGGCGCGCACTATCCGATGCCGTGCTGCATCCACGAGGGAGACACGCCGTCGTTCCTCGGGTTGATCGACAACGGCCTGGCGAGCGCGATGAGCCCGGCCTACGGCGGGTGGGGCGGACGCTACGTCTGGCGGCAATTCGCCGGCGAGAGCCGTCCGATGTGGACGCAGGGGGGCGACGCGTATCCCGGCCGCGACAGCTCGCGCGACACGGTGACCGCCGCCGACGGCCGCAGCTACACCAGCGATCAGGCGACCATCTGGCGCTGGCGCGAGGCGTTCCAGCACGACTTCGCGGCGCGCATGGACTGGACGATCAAGGACGTGACGAGCGCCAACCACAACCCGGACGTGGTGGTGAACGGCGTGCGCGGCAAGGCGCCGTTGGCGATCGCCGCAACCGCGGGAACGCCGGTCGTGCTCGATGCCGCCGGTACGCGCGATCCCGACGGCCATACGCTCACGTATCGCTGGTTCTTCTACGCCGAGGCGGGCACCGGCATTCCCGGCCGCCCGGTGGCCACGGGACCCGAAGTCGCGATCGGCGGAGGCGGCAACCGCGATCAGGGCGGGATTCCCTCAGCGCCCGAGGGCGGCCCGCGCGAGCCGCCGGCCCGCGTCACGCTCGCCGGCGCAACCACGCCGCGCGTCACCGTGACGCCGCGCGTCCCCGGCACCGCGCACGTCATCCTCGAGGTCACGGACAACGGCACGCCGTCGCTGACGTCGTACCGGCGAGTGATTCTGACGATCGACCGCTGAAGAGCATCACAGGAGATCAGGAGATGAGGAGGAAATCCAGCTGGCGCGAAGCCGCCTGGAGATCTCCTGCCGTCTGTGATTGGTGACAGGCGCTTCAGAATCACTTGCGCACTTGGAAGGTCGAGTCGCCTGTCACGGATCGCAGGAGGCAAGGAGACAAGGAGGCTCTCGCAGGAGCGTAGGAGGGCAGGAGTAAATTCTTGATTAGGATCTGGCTCCTATCCTCCCTGGTTCCTGCAAGCCGTCTCCTGCCTTCCTCCTGAACTCCTGCTCTCCTGTGACCCGTGTGGGCAGCTGTCGCCTAGGTGCGGCGGCCGAAGGGCTCGCCGGCGGCGATCCACTCGACCGGGACTTCGGTGACGAAGGCGCGCAGCCAGTCGGCGACTTCGCGCATGCCCCAGTCTTCCGACATCATGTGGCCGAGGAGGATGACGCCGCGCGGGCGGCCGAGCGCCTGGGCGTCCAT
>Ga0075364_10002247_pt1 | contig 10826 bp, 4 predicted proteins | sample EndMetdeltDD1764_FD_71517 | JGI IMG/M metagenome (GOLD analysis project Ga0075364, IMG submission 71517) | Populus endosphere microbial communities from Tennessee, USA - Endosphere MetaG P. deltoides DD176-4 | ecosystem: Host-associated > Plants > Roots > Endosphere | place: USA: Tennessee...
GATCACCCTCGCGGTGCTGCTCGGCGGCGGCTACGCGCGCATCGAGCGGTTCGCGATGGTGAAGGTCAGCCTCTTCACGATGCTGACGGTGTTCGCGGCGATCGTGCTCGTTCTGCGGCCCGGCGCCGTGACGCTGTCCGATCTGGGCGAGGGCCTGAGCCTGAAGCTGCCCGCGGCCGGCCTGGTGACGGCGATCGCGGTGTTCGGGATCACCGGCGTCGGCGCGACCGAGCTGGTCATGTATCCGTACTGGTGCGTCGAGAAGGGCTACGCCCGGTTCGTCGGTCCGCGCGGAGCGGATCCGGCGTGGGCGGCGCGCGCGCGGGGCTGGATCCGCGTGATGCACCTCGACATCATGTGCTCGCTGGCCATCTACACGCTGGCGACGGTCGCGTTCTATCTCCTCGGCGCCGGCGTGCTGCACCGGATGGGGCTGGTGCCTGCCGCGCGCGACACGGTCGCGGTGCTGTCGCAGCTCTACACGCAGACGCTGGGCGGCTGGGCGCTCTGGCTGTTCTATGCCGGCGTGGTCATCACGCTCTACGGAACGATCTTCGCGGCGACCGCGGCGCACTCGCGGATGATGGCCGACCTGGTGCGCCTGCTCGGGCGGTTTCCGCGCGAGGATGCCGCCGCGCGCGTGCGCTGGCGGGATCGCTTCGTCGTGCTCCTCGCGACGCTGCCCGCGGTGTTCTACTGGCTGTTCGAGTCGCCCGTCCGCATGGTCGTGGCCGGGGGGATCGCGCAGGCGCTGATGCTGCCCCTCATCGGGTTCGCCGCCATCTACGTCCGCCACACCGCGCTGCCGCGCGAGCTCCAGCCCTCCGCCGTCACGACCGCGGCCCTGTGGATCTCGACCGCGGTAATGCTGGGATTCGCGACCTACTACGCGGTCTCGACGCTGTTCCCTGCGCTGACGGCCTAGTCGGAGCGTACCCAGAGCGACCAGGACGAGCCACGGCTGCGCTCCGTCACGAAGATCACAAAGACGACACGAAGATCACGAACAACCTAAGGTTTTTTCGAGGTCTTCGTGGCCTTCGTGGTCTTCGTGCCGGAGCGTAGCCGTCGGCCGTCGCTCTCGGGTAGTCGGTTCAGGTTGACAATCGACCCGAAGGAACCGATCCTGTTGTCGGGTCGTATGTCTACCCGAAGCCATGCCGCGCCGCACCACTGAAGACTTCGCCGCCGAGCTGGATGCGCACCTCCAGCTCGAGATCGACCGTCTCGTCGCCGAAGGGATCAGCCCCGGCGACGCCCGTGCCGCGGCGCTGCGCGCCTTCGGCAGCCCCACTCGCGCGCGCGAGCAGTTCCACGAGCGCAGCCGCTGGATGTGGCTCGAGCAGTTCTCGCAGGACCTGCGCTACGCATGGCGCGGGTTGACGGCCAGCCCGGCGTTCCTCGCCACGACCGTGCTCACGCTCGCGATCGGGCTCGGGCTGCTGACGACGTTCTTCACGGTGTTCAACGCGTACGTGCTGCGGCCCTTCGCGGTCCAGGATCCCGATCGCCTGTACCGCCTCGCCTGGCGCGCGCCCGACGCGGGCGGGCAGGGCTTCACGTGGCGCGAGTACGGCGAGCTGCGCACGCGCACGGATCTCTTCGAGGCCGCGATGGCGGAGGACACGCACTTCGTGTCCTCGGAAGGCCGCCTGCTGGCGGCCGCGTTCGTGTCAGGCAACTACTTCACGGTCCTGCGTCCGCGCTTCATGCTCGGCCGCGGACTGTCGGCCGCCGACAGGGAACAGCCGGTCGCCGTGCTGAGCCATCAGGCCTGGACGCGCCTGTTCGCCGGCGATCGCGGCGCCCTGGGACGCGAGGTCGATCTCGACGGGCGCCGCTTCACGGTCGTCGGCGTCCTGGGACCCGAGTTCGTCGGGCTCGACGAGTACGCGCGCGACATCTGGCTCCCCGACGGCTTCAGCGAGCCGTCCCGTCCGGTCGAGATCATCACGCGCCTGCGCGCCGACGTCGTCCCGATGCAGGCGGCGGCGAAGCTCGCGCCGTTCGTCGCGCAGAAGGCGCCGGCCGGCGTTGCGCCCGGTGACGTGCGCGCGCTGCTGTCCCCGAACACCACGGCGAACCCGCTCACGTGGTCGCTGCTGATGGTGCTCTCGCCGGTCTTCGCCGCGTTCGCGCTGGTCCTGCTGACCGCGTGCTTCAACGTGTCGAACGTGATGCTGGCCCGCGCGATCTCGCGGCACCGGGAGATCGCCGTGCGACTGTCGCTCGGCGCGAGCCGCGGACGAATCGTCCGGCAGCTGCTCACCGAGGGCCTGCTCGTGTCGGCCCTGGCCGCCGCGTCCGCGATCGCGTTCGCGGTGTGGCTGCTGCGCGCCGGGACGGTCGCCTTCTTCAACACGCTGCCCCCGTCGCTGGCCAACATGATTCGCGTCGCGCCGATGCCGGTGGACGCGCGCGTGTGGGGATTCGCGCTGCTCGTGGCCGCCGCCGCGACGATGGCGTTTGCGCTGATGCCGGCGCTGCAGGCGTCGCGGCAGCCGCTGACCGACGCGCTGCGCGGCCAGCGCAGCGGCACGCACGGCGCCTCACGCCTGCGCAACGTGCTCGTCGTGGCGCAGGTCGCGGTGTCGGTGCTCCTCGTCGTGGCCGCGCTCGTCCTCGCGCGCAATTTCGCGTCCGTCGGCGGGGTCGATCTCGGCTACCGCACCGAGGGCGTCTACTCGGTGAACATCCGCGGCGAAGACGACCGGTTGATCGTTCCCGCGGCCGAAGCGCTGTCGGCCGATCCGCGGATCGCCGAGATCGCGGTCACGAGCGGCAACCTGATGTTCGTCACCCGCAGCATCGCCGCGGCGGCGGGCGACCGCGCGCCGGTGCCGGTCCGCTACACCTTCGTCTCGCCCGAGTTCTTCAGCGTGCTGGAGATTCCGATCGCCCGCGGACGGGCGTTCCTGCCCCAGGAGGCGAGGACGTCGGCGCGCGTAGCCATCGTCAGCGACGCCACCGCGCGCGCGTTCTGGCCCGGCGCCGACCCGATCGGCCAGACGCTGCGCGTCGAGCGCCCGGCGTCGCCCCGGCAGGACGAGCTCCCGGGCTATTCGCAGGTCACGGTCGTCGGCACGGTGCGCGACGTCGTCAGCGGCATGATGGTGGAGGGGGCGGACCAGGCGCACGTCTACCTGCCCGCGACCGCCGCCGATCCGCACATTCTGGCCGCCCTCATCCGGCCGCGCGCGCCGGGCGGCTTCCGCATCGACATGACGCGCGAGATCTTCCGCGGCCGGGCGCTCGATCCCGACACGTTCGAAGTCATTCCCATGCCGGAGATTCGCGACGCCCAGATGTATCCGCTCCGCGCCGGGGCGTGGGTCGGCGCGATGCTCGCCGGCGTCGCCCTGGTGCTCAGCGTCTCGGGGCTCTACGGCGTGCTGTCGTACACGCTGGCGCAGCGGCGGCGCGAAATCGGCATCCGGATGGCGCTGGGAGCGCCGGCGCGGGCCGTCGTGGCGCTCGTCATGCGGCAGTCGGCGCGGATGACGGCGTTCGGCATCGCGATCGGCGGCTCGCTGGCGTTCGCCGCGCTGACCGCCCTCGCGTCGGTCGTGACGCTGCGCGAAGTGACCATGATCGATCCGCTGTCGTTCGCGGCGGCCGCGGCCATCGTCGCAGCCGCCAGCGCGCTGGCGGCCTGGTATCCCTCGCGTCGCGCCACGCGCGTCGATCCCGCCGAAACGCTGCGCGCGGAGGCCTAGCTGGGGATTGGAGGTTGGGCGCTGGAGGTTGGTCTCGGGAAGGCGAGACACGTTTTCGATCGTGCTCCAAAGCGCTTCAAGCTTTCCGGAAACCAACCTCCAACACCCAACCTCCATCCTCCGCAGCGATAGAATCGGGACATGCGTGTGGCCATCGTCGGCGGCCCCGGGGTCGGCAAGAGCACCCTCGTCCGGCAGCTCGGCGATCTCTATCACAACGGATCGTACGGCGAGGGCGAGAAGGGCGTCTGGGACCCGCGCGTGCTGGAAGACATCGAGGCGGGGCGCAACGCCGTCGGCGTGACGGAGTACTTCGCGCGCGTCTACGACGCGAACTACCGCGACGCGGCCGGCCACGATTCGCACGGCAAGGTGATCTTCTTCGAGGGGGCGCGCATCACGCTCGAGGCGCACATCGCGGAGTACCCGAAGGCCGTGCACCACGAGCTGCGCAAGGTGCTGGCGCTCGGCGACACCTGGAACCCGGACCGCGTGATCGTGCTCACCTCGAGCAGCGACACGATCGAGAAGCACATCCGCCTGCGCAACCGTCCGCACGAGACGGCCGAGAACATGGTCAGGCGCTTCCGCCTGATCGACACGGAGTTCCGGCGCCTCGCGCCGACCTACCCCAGCACGGTGGTCGTCGATCGCGACGGCAAGGAATTCCACGATCGCCAGGGCCTCCTCGAGATCATCGCCGCGGCCAGGCTGCCGCCCTTTGCAGAAATCCCGTACGAGCGGTTCGATCGCTAGCCGCGCCAACAAAACCCGCACTGATTCGTCTTCCTGAGTGGTAGCCACCAGGAGGTTCACGATCATGCGGACAGCGCTCTTCGTCGTCGTCGTCACGCTCGGCGGGCTCGCCGGACTCGTCGCCCCTCGTTTCGCTCCTTCCGTGCACGCGCAGGCCGCGACGAAGTGGCTGCCGTTCTCGTCTGGCGAAACGCTGAGTCTCTACGTCGATCTTCCGGAGACGGTCGTGTCCTGCAAGGTCACGCAGGTGCAGAACGGGTTCATCGGCTGTGCCGCCGACGAGCGCAGCCGATCCGTCGAACGCTGGATCAATCTGCGCTATGTGAAGGACATCCGGCGCCGCTGAGTCGCTGCCGTTTCCCAGAACCGACCGCGACGAGCCGACGGCGCTGACACAAAGGCCACAAAGGTCACGAAGATCACGAAGAAGACCTGCTTAGTTGTTCGTGATCCTTGTGCCCTTCGTGATCTTTGTGTCGCCGCCGTCGGCCTCGTCGCAGTCGCTCGGGTACGAGCCGCCTGTGTGCGGCGTGCACATGCCGCGCACACGCGCGCGCACCTGCACGATTCGGCACTGACGCCGATTTCAAAATTGCATCTCGAACGGTCTGAAAGGACACAGACGAAGGAGCCTTGAAGCGCGGCTTCGCTCTGCGCGCGGGCGGTACGTCGCTTGCTGCGCGGGTCGAGCCGCCACAACTTCAAAGGAGCACTTCGATGCGTCGCCTCGCGTTCCTCACCGGCGTCGCAATCTTCGGCCTGACGCCTTCGTCGGGCATCGTCGCCCAAGCCCCGGCGGCACCGCCGTTGACGCCGTTCCGCGGCCTCGTCGACCTCGTCAGCAAGGCGACGTGGCCGGGCGAGGCCAACGGTACCGCCTACGGCGACGTGCACATCATCAGCGGCGATGGCCGCTACGTGGTGTTCGCCTCCAGTTCCAACCAGCTGGTTCCCGGGGATCTCAACTGGTCGTACGACGTCTTCCTGCGCGATCGCGCCACCGGCACCACGAGCCGCGTGAGCGTGCCGGCTCTCGGCGGCGAAGGCAACAACGCCAGCATGGAGCCGGCGATCAGCGCGAATGGACGTCACGTCGCGTTCTCGTCGAACGCCAGCAACCTGGTCTCCAACGACACCAACGGCTGGTCCGACGTGTTCGTCCGCGATCTCGACGCCGGCCGCACGGTGCGCGTCAGCCTCGCAGCAAATGGCACGCAGGGCGACAACGGGTCGGGCACCCCGGCCATCAGCGCCGACGGCCGCTTCGTCGCCTTTCTGTCGAACGCCACGACCTTCGGCGCGGGGACGCCGCCATACGGACCGCAGCAAGTCTACGTGCACGACCGAGACGCCGACGCCGACGGCATCTTCGACGAACCCGGCGCGACGACGCTGAGCCGCGCCAGCGTCGCCTTCGACGGCGGGGCCGTCAACCAGAGCTGCATCCGTTCGCGCATCAGCGCTGACGGCCGCTTCGTGATGTTCGAGACGTCGGCGACCAATCTCTTGTCGCCCGGCTCCTCGAACAACGCGCACCACCTCTATGTCTATGACCGGGTCAGCGCGCAGACGACGCTGATCGATCGCGCGGCGGCCGGCGGACCGTCGCAGTCCGGCGTCTTGTTTTACGGCTCCGACATGTCGGAAGACGGCCGCTTCGTCACCTACACGTCGCCATCGCCCGACATTGTCCCGTCCGCCGGCGCGAACGGCCAGCTGCAGGTGTTTCGCTACGACACGTCGCTCGATCCCGCGCTGGGCACGATCGTCGTCAGCCGCCGGCCCGACGGAGTGCTCGGCGACCGCCACAGCTATTCCACGACGGTGAGCGCCGACGGCCGCTACGTCGGGTTCACGTCGACGGCGACCAATCTCGCGGCGCCGGCGCCGCTCTATGGTCCCGCCATCATGCTCGCCGACACCACCGACGGATCGCTGACACGAATCGACGTCGGCAACACCGGAATGGGGTTCGAGGGGCCGTACACGGATAACCCGTCGCTCAGCGCCGACGGCACGGCGATCGCCTTCCAGTCCGACGGTCAGCCCTGGATGAGCGGCTTTCCCCTTGGCATGAGCGTATTCGCGGTGACGGCGCTCAGCGCGAGTACGCCGGCGCCGGTGCCGCCAGAAGGCGGGAGCGGCTCGATCGAGGTGAACACGAACACGGTCGCCGGCTGGGCCGCCTCCGTCGTGTCGAACACCGACTGGATCGCGCTGACCGGCGGCGCCGAGTACGCCGCGGGTCCGCGAACGCTGTCCTACACGGTCAACCCGAATCCGACCGGTAGCCTCCGCACCGGCCAGATTCGCGTGGGATCGACGCTCGTGACGATCAGCCAGGCGGCGGACAGCGACGCGACGCCGCCGCAGATCGTGCCGATCATCACCGGTACTCAGGGCGCCGACGGCTGGTTCGTCAGCGACGTCACCGTGAGTTGGGCCGTCAGCGATCCCGACAGCGGGATCGTCAGTCAGAGTCCTGCCTGCGCGCAAACCACGATCATCGCGAACGACACGGCGTACTTTCCGGTGACGTGCGAGGCGGCCAGCGACGGCGGCACGAACCGCCAGACCGTCGTCGTCCGCCGTGACGCCACGGCCCTGGCGATCTCGATCGCCTGGCCGCAGCCGACGATCTACGCGCAGACGGCCGCCACGACGCCCGTGTTCTCCTGCAGCGACGGCGGCTCCTCGGGACTTGCGACGTGCGCCATCTCGAGCGGATCCGATCCGCTCGACATGACGCCGGGCCGCCATGTCTTCGCCGTGACTGCGACCAACCAGGCCGGCGCTTCCACGACGCGCAGCGTCGAGTACGTCGTCGAGTCCGCCGCGTGTGTCTCGTTGCCGCTCGCGCCTGCCCATCTTCTGCGGTGGTGGAAGCTCGATGGCAACCTGCGCGACGGCGTCACGCGCCGTGACGCGATCGCGACGATCGACCCGGGCACGTTCCAGGCGGCCGTCGCGCAGCTGGGCTGGGACAACACGTCTTCGGGCAATGTCCTGCGCGACTGGAATCACCCATCGGCAACGCTCGCCGGCCAGGGGCTCACGGTGGCGGCGTGGGTGCTGCCGCGCGGGAGTTCCTCGCCGCAGACCATCGTGTCCAACACGCTGCAGTATCGAATCGATCGCGATGTGGACGGGACGCTGCGGTGGGCCTTCAAGACCGCCGCCGGCGTCGACTCGGTGGACACCGGCGTGCAGGTGCCGGCGTCCGTGTGGTCGCACGTCGCGGTCACCTACGCGGACGGCGTCGTCACGTCGTACGTGAACGGACGCCTGGTTCACAGCGCGCCGCTCGGTGCGGCGCTCTCGGCCACCGGTGACTCGTCCGGCGCCGTGATGCTCGGCGGGCACTATGACACGGCGACGTTGAACGGGCGGATCGACGACGTGATGATCTTCGACGCCGCGCTGTCGTCCGCCGAGATCGACGGCCTGGCGCTGGGCGGACGTGGAAGCCTCTGTGCGCCGCTCACCTCGACGCTCTCCGTGACCGCATCTTCGCCGATCGCATACGGCTCGTCGTTCCAGGTGAGCGCGCAGTTGACGGCTGGGGGGCGCCCGCTGGCGAACCGGTCCGTGACGTTCACGTCGCCGATTTCGCCGGGGACTGTCGCGAACGGCACGACCGACGCGACGGGATCCTTCACGACGACGCTCGCCGTCGATCCGTCGACGCCGATGGGCGAGGTTCCTGACGGAGTCGTCGCGAGCTTTGCCGGCGACGATGTGTTCGGTGCGGCCGAGGCGCATGCAGGGACGACAGTCGTCGCGGGCACTCCGCCGCTGGAGCTGGCATCGCACCTGATCATCACCTACGGCCGGCCGGTGGACGACCTGTTCGTCGCCTTCTCGAGCGTGCCCGGTACCTTCACGTTCTCACCGGCCTCGGGCACGATGCTCGACGCCGGCACGTACCCGCTGTCGGTGACACTCACACCGTACGACCTGACGCACTGGGCGCCGCGAACGCTGACGAGGCCGATGGTCGTGCGACAGGCGCGGCCCGTGATCGAAGTCCCGGCCGCGCCGCTCGTCTACAACGCCCAGCCGCGGCAGGCCGACGTCGTCGTGCGCGGGGTCGACGGCGCCGCGCTGAGTCCGTTCACCGTCCTCTACAACGGCGGGACGCCGCCGCCCGTGAACGCAGGGACGTACGCGCTGCAGGTCAGCTACGCCGGCACCGCGAACTACGAGGCCGTGACGGACAACCGGTCGTTCGTCATCAGCAAGGCAACGCCCGCCATGCCGGCGATCGGCAATACCTCCCTGACCTACGACGGACAGCCGCACGGCATCTCCGCGACGGTCACCGGAGTGCAGGGCGAATCGCTGACGCCCGTCGTGGTGACCTACAACGGGTCGGCTGCCGTGCCGGTGAACGCGGGCACCTACGCGATCCAGGCGCGGTATGACGGGGCGCCGAACTACACCGCCGTTTCCCGGACGGCGACGTTGACGATCCTCAAGGCAGCACCGTCGATCACGTGGCCCACTCCTGCCGGCATCACCTACGGCACGCCGCTCGGCGCCGCCCAGTTGAATGCGAGCGCGAACGTGCCAGGCACGTTCGCGTATTCGCCGGCGGCGGGCTCGGTGTTGAACGCGGGGTTGCGCACGCTCTCGGTGACGTTCACGCCGGCAGACACGACCAACTACGCGACGGCCACTTCGTCAGTGACGCTGAACGTCGCCAGGGCGACGCCCTCGATCGCCTGGTCGAACCCCGCCGGCTTCGTCTATGGAGCGGCGTTGAGTGCCGCCCAGTTGAACGCCACCGCCAGCGTGCCTGGCACGTTCGTCTATGCCCCGGCAGCCGGCACCGTGCTGCCTGCAGGCACCTCGACCCTGTCGGTCACGTTCACGCCGACCAATGCGACCAACTACACCAACGCGACGGCCTCACAGCCGCTGACCGTGATTCCCGCGCCGCTGACCGTTCGCGCGCAGGACGTGTCGAAGGTCTTCGGCGCGCCTGTGCCGTCGCTGACGGCGACGGTCGTCGGTTTCGTGAACGGCGACTCGCTGGCGTCGCTCACGGGCTCGCTCGTCGTGACGTCGCCGGCGACGCCGGCGAGCCCGATCGGGACGTACGTCATCGTGCCATCCGGCGTCTCGTCGTCGAACTACACGATCGGCTTCGTCAACGGCACACTGACCGTCGCCCGCGCGTCCACCTCGACGTCGCTGACCACCTCGCCGAATCCGGCGGGCGTGAACCAGCCGGTGACGCTGACCGCCTTGGTGAGCGTCGTGGCGCCTGGCGCCGGCGTGCCGACCGGCGCCGTCGAGTTCTACGCCGGCACCGTCCTGCTCGGCAGCGCGCCGCTCTCCGGCGGGACGGCATCGTTGACCACGAGCGGGTTCGCGCCGGGAACCCACAGTCTGTCTGCGTCGTACCTCGGCGACGCCAGTTTCACCGGCAGCCCCGCGAGCGCGACGCTGACCGTCAACACGTCGGGAGCCTCGTCGACGACGGCCGTCACGTCGTCGGCGAACCCGTCGAACGCCGGGCAGAACGTGACGCTGACGGCGACGGTGTCGGCGCCGGGCGGCCTGAACGGCAGCGTGGCGTTCTACGACGGCTCCACCCTGATCGGAACCGCCGCGCTGTCGGGCACGGCCGCGCAGCTGACGACGGCGTCGCTCGCGCTCGGCGGACACGCGATCACGGCACGCTACCTCGGCAACGCCACGATCCCGCCGAGTACGTCGCCGGCCTTCGCGCAGTACGTGCGGCCGTCGGGCGCGAACACGCGCACGTCGACGGTGGCGCTGGCGGCGTCGCCGTCACCGGCGGCGCTCGGATCCACCGTCACGCTGACGGCGACGGTGACGGGATCGCAGAACAAGGCCCCGACCGGTGTGGTGTTGTTCATGGTGAACGGATTCGTGCTCGGGCAGAGCACGGTGACGCAGACGGGGAGCGTCACCGCGGTCGCGACGCTGCCGACCAGCGCGCTGCCGCACGGCACGCACCGGGTCGAGGCGGTCTACCTCGGAGACAACACGTTCCGCGCGAGTCGTACGCAAATCACGCTGGTCGTCAATTGACGGATGTGAAGGAGCATTCGATGCGCCGCCTCGCGATTCTCTTCGGTATCGCGTTCTTCGGTCTCGTTTCCTCCGGCGGTGTGGTCGCCCAGTCGGGGCCGCCGGCGCTGACGCCGTTCCGCGGCCTCTTCGATCACGCCAGCCAGAACGTGTGGGGCATGGCGTCCGGCGCCAACGAGGGCAGCCTGCATGCGCTCAGCGCCGACGGCCGGTACGTGGCCTTCAGCTCGATCGCTCCGGATCTGGTACCGGACGACACCAACAACTGGTTCGACGTGTTCCTGCGCGATC
>Ga0075364_10002248_pt1 | contig 10824 bp, 6 predicted proteins | sample EndMetdeltDD1764_FD_71517 | JGI IMG/M metagenome (GOLD analysis project Ga0075364, IMG submission 71517) | Populus endosphere microbial communities from Tennessee, USA - Endosphere MetaG P. deltoides DD176-4 | ecosystem: Host-associated > Plants > Roots > Endosphere | place: USA: Tennessee...
CCAACAACACCTCGCCGTCGGGCAGGGCCGCCGCGCGACGGCCCTGCCCGACGGCGAGGTGTTGTTGGCGAGCGGTCGGCTGGCTGACGGCAAGCTACCGCCGAACACCGCCGCCTGGCTGGTTTAGCGCAAGACCAGCGCGGGGTCGCCACGACGGCGGTACACCGAACCGAAGCGTGCGTCGATGCGAAGCCAGGCCGGAAGCGCGCGCACCCGCACGATCTCGTCGGCGGCGACGGTCTGGGGGTCCAGACCCGCTTCCTCCGACTGCGGCAGGAAACCCATTGCGGTCAAGGCGAATACGCATCGCATCGGGATGCCGATAGTGGTGTCTCCCGAGCTGACCGCAACGACCTCCTGATCCAGTAAGGACGCGGGCGGCCCGTGCGCACTGGAATGTTCCTTCGCCAGGGCGACGCCTCGCTGAGCAAGGTCGAGCACCGCGCGGACAGGCACGTCGTCGAGGTGGACGAAGCCGGTTTCGGGCGGCAGCGCGCCGCGCCACGCCGAGTCCATCGGAAATCCAGGATGCACGTAGCCGGTGCGGTCCATCGCCGTCAGCCCCGAGGTGAGTGCGTCAGCGCCTGCACAGAAATCCGCGGGCCGGATGCGTCCGCCGACCACCCGGCTGGCCAGCACGTCGAAACCGGTTGCCACCCAGGCGACCACAAGACCGCCGCCGCGCTCACGCAGCCGCACGACCGCGGCGTCGTCGAGCCGCAATGCCCGTTCGGCGAATGTCGCAAGGTCTTCGCGGTGCGTGGCGTCGTCAAGCCAGATACCGCGTTCGGGTTGGGTCATCGCATCCAGTGCTGAAGATAATCACGCTGGGCGGACGAAAGCCGTTCCAGTCGTTGCTCCTCGATGTGGACGGCGGCCAGCTGCGTCTCGGCGATCACCGACGGCTTGGTGTCCGGCGTTGCGTGTGCCGGGCGCACCTCGTAGCCGATCGTGAAGTCGACGGCGCGCACGCGCTTGGACCACATCGTCACCTGCAGTGGCGAGTCCACCAGCCGCAGCTGGCCCTTGTAGGCGATGTTGACCTCGGCGATCAGCAGACCGATCGTCGTGATGTTCGCGCCGAAAGGCTCGCGCAGGAAAGGGATTCGGGCCTCTTCGAGGATGGTGACCATCGTGGCGTGGTTGATGTGCTGATACATGTCGATGTCCGACCAGCGCACGTGCACCGGTGCGACAAAACCTGTCGTCACCCAGTTTGTCCTGTCCCACTCGTTCGCGTCATGCTCCGGATCTGCCGTGCCGCCACCGACAGCGTCGCCAGGTCGAGTTCGCCGCTTTCGTAGATCTCGGTCAGAGTGCGCTGGGCCCGGCTCACGCGGGAGCTGTTCGTCGTCTCCCACTCGGCGATCTTCTCCTCGCCGTTCTCGTCGGGCTCACCCACGGCCAGCACGTCGAAGCACAGCGCCCGAAGCGAGCCGTAGATGTCGTCGCGAATCGCCAAGCGGGCCAACGAATGCCAGCGATCGTCACGAACGAGTCGGGACACCGCGGTGAGCAGGCTGTCGGTGCCGAGGCGGTCCATCAGTGCGAAGTAGGTGTCTGCGACCTCGGCCGGATCGCGGTCGATGATATCGGCGATGTCGATCACGTCGAGCAGGCTGTACTGGTAAAGCCCGGTCGTGACCATGTAGGCAAGGTCGTGCGAGACGCCCTGCGACGTGAACTCACGTGCTTCCTTTTCGACGATGGCTTTGTCGTCGCCGCGCAGCCACTCCGACATCCGCGGGGTCAGAACGCGGACTTTCTCTGCGAATCGGTTGATCTCGGCACCCACCGCAAGCGGCTGGGGACGGTAGTTGAGCAGCCAGCGTCCCGCGCGGTCAATGAGCCGGCGTAGGTCAAGAGTCATACGATCAGAGACAGCGACCGATACGTCGGCGGCGCGGATCTGACGCCACACTTCGCCGATTCGGAAGATCGCGTTGGTCGCCACATAGCTGCGCACCGCGTCCACCGGTCCGACGCCGACATCTTCGGAGATCCGGTATGCGTAAGAGATACCGCTGGTGTCGACGAGATCGTTGACCAGCATGGTGGTGACGATCTCCCGGCGCAGCTGATGTTGACGGATGTCGTTGGCGAACTGGTCACGCAGATTGGACGGGAAGTACCGCGGCAGCCGGGAGGCGAACGCTTCCTGGTCGGGCAGTTCGCTTGCGAGCAGCTCCTGCTTGAGTGCCAGCTTGACGTGAGCCATCAGCGTCGCGAGTTCGGGTGACGTCAAACCGATGCCGGCCTCGGTTCGGCGCCGGATCTCCTTCTCCGAAGGCAGCGCCTCGAGCTCGCGGTTGAGCCCGTGCTCCTTGACGAAATCCTTGATCATGCGGGCATGCACGGACAGCAGGCTGGCGGCGTTGGCGCGGCTGGTGCCCATCAGATCGTTTTGATCCTCGTTGTCGGCCAGCACCAGCCTGCCGACCTCGTCGGTCATCGACACCAGCAGCGCGGTCCGGTCCTCGGCCCTGACCTTGCCCGCGGTGACCAGGGAATCGATGAGGATCTTGATATTGACCTCATGGTCGGAGCAGTCGACACCGGCCGAGTTGTCCATTGCGTCGGTGTTGCAGCGGCCGCCGGCCAAGTTGAACTCGATGCGACCCAGCGAGGTCACGCCCAGGTTCCCGCCTTCACCGATCACCTTGGCGCGCACCTGGTTTCCGTTCACACGGACCGGATCGTTGGCGCGGTCACCGACGTCGGCGTCCGACTCCGTCTCCGCCTTGATGTAGGTGCCGATTCCGCCGTTGAACAGCAAGTCCCCCGGGGCCTTCAGGATCGCCTTGATCAGGTTCGGAGGCGTCATCTCCTCGACGCTCTCCGCGATACCCAGCGCGGCACGGGCCTGCGGGCTGATCGGGATGGACTTTTGTTCGCGGCTGTACACCCCGCCGCCCTCGCCGATCAGCGACCGGTCGTAGTCCTCCCAGCTGGACCGCGGCAGGTCGAAGAGCCGTTTGCGCTCGTTCCAGGATGTCGCGGCGTCGGGATTGGGGTCGATGAAAATGTGCCGATGGTCGAACGCGGCCAACAGCCGGATGTGCTTGGACAGCAGCATCCCGTTGCCGAACACGTCGCCGCTCATGTCGCCGACACCGACCACGGTGAAGTCCTCGGTTTGAGTGTCGACGCCCATCTCGCGAAAGTGTCGCTTGACGGCCTCCCACGCACCCTTGGCGGTGATGCCCATCGCCTTGTGGTCGTAGCCGACCGAACCCCCGGACGCGAACGCGTCGCCGAGCCAGAAGCCGTATGACGCGGCGACCTCGTTGGCGATGTCGGAGAACGTCGCGGTGCCCTTGTCGGCGGCCACCACGAGATACGCGTCATCCCCGTCGCGGCGCACCACATTGGGCGGAGTGACCACGTTGCCGGTCGCCTTGTCGACGTTGTCGGTGAGGTCGAGCAGCCCGGCGATGAACAACTTGTAGCAGGCCACCCCCTCATTGCGCTGCGCGTCACGATCGGCGGCGGGGTCACCAGTAGCGGTCGGCGGCTGCTTGACGACGAAGCCGCCCTTGGCGCCGACCGGGACGATGACGGCATTCTTAACCGCCTGCGCCTTGACGAGGCCGAGGATCTCGGTGCGGAAGTCCTCCTTGCGGTCCGACCAGCGCAGTCCGCCGCGCGCCACAAACCCAAACCGCAGATGCACACCCTCGACACGCGGCGAGTAAACGAAGATCTCGAACCTGGGTCGCGGCAGCGGCAGTTCGTCGATCAGCCCAGGGTTGAGCTTGACCGACAGCACGTTCTGCTGTCGTGCCGAATCTTGGCTACTGACAAAGTAATTGGTTCGCAACGTGGCCTGGATCATCGACGCGAACGCCCGCAGCACCCGATCGGTGTCGAGACTGACCAATGCATCGATATCTGCCGCCACAGCGGCGGCGGCCGCCTGCGCGGCACTGCGCCGTTCCTCGTCCGAGGGCTTGGGGTCGAACAACGCCTCGAACAACTCGATCAACGACCGCGCAGTGCGTGCGTTGCCGTTGATCACGCCTTCGATGTGGGACTGGCTGTACGGAAAACCCGCCTGCCGCAAGTATTTCGCGTAGGTGCGCAGCACAGCGACCTGCTGCCAGGTCAGCCCTGCCCGCAGCACCAGTTCGTTGAAGCGGTCGATCTCGGCGCGACCATGCCAGATCGCGGTGACCGCGTCGGCGAACCGCTCCGCCATCGACACCCGCTCCGGTCCTGTCGGCGGCGTCGGGATGTCGGGGTATGGCGAAATCTTGAACTGGTAGATCCAGACCGGCAACCCGTCGGCGCGGGTGACCGTGAACGGGCGCTCCTCGAGCACAACGACACCCATCGACTGGAGCATCGGCAGCAGTTGACTCAGTGACGCCGACCGCCCACCCAGGTACCAGGTGAGCTGCGCGATGCCGTCGGGGCCGCGGTCGCCGAGCACAAGTTTGACCGTATTGTCCTGCAGCTCTTCGATGATCGCGATGTCCTTGATCGCGTCCAGTGGCGCGAAAGCCTGCTTGTAGACCTCAGGAAATGCCGACGCGTAGTGCTCGGCCATGGGCTGGGTGATCGAACCGGTCTTCACCGCGCCCATCAGCCGGTCGCCCCACGTCCTGGCGGCCTCGGTGAGCAGGTCCTGGATCCGGGTCTCGTTTTCGAGGGAGACGTCGATGTCTTGCTGCCGGGAACCTTCGGGCAGCCGGACCGTGAAATGCACTACCGCCCAGGGTGATTCGCTGACTCGCGCGGCGTAGTCGATGCCCTCTCCACCCAGTTCGCGGACCAGGATGTCCTGCATCTCCAGCCGCACCGCGGTGGTGTAGCGGTCGCGCGGGAGATACACCAGGCACGACACGAAGTGAGCGAGTTGATCGGCGCGCAGGAACAACAAAGTCCGGCGCCGCGAACCGAGATCCACCACCGCCATCGCCATGTCCAGCAGCTCCTTGGCGGAAAGCGCGAAGAGCTCCGAACGCGGGATGGTCTGGATGATGTCAAGCAGCAGCTGGCCGGGATGGCTGGGATCGCGGTGTGCCATCGCGATCGCGTCATTGACGCGTCGTGAAATCAGCGGGATCTCAAGCACATTGGCGTTCATGGCGGCCACCGTGAACAACCCGACGAAGCGGTGCTCGATCGCCGTCGCGCCGGCGCGTTCGCGGACCACCACTATGTACGGGTAGGCGCCGTAGCGCAGGAAGCTGGGCATGGTGGCCTGCGCCAGCACCAGCAGATCGTCGCTTTCCGTGAGTTGCGGCAACACATCGGTGCGCAGTCGCAGTACACCGAGACGACTGGACGGATCGACCGACGCGTGACCGTCGCGGACCTGGCAACGCTGGTAGCCCAGCAGCACGAAGTGTCCGTCTGCCAGCCAGCGCAGCAGCGCCGCGACGTCCCTGCGGTCGGCGCCGGGGAACCGGTTCTCGGGATCGGAGTCGAGTTCTGCCGCCAGGCTGCGCAGCATCGCGGCCATCGACGAGGAGTCCAAGGCCACCTGACGGGCGTCGGCCAGCACGCTGGGCAGCAGGCGCTTGACCTCCTCCACCGCCTTGGGGTCGACCGATTCGGCCAGCTGGACATGGATCCACGTCTCATCGATGCCGTCACCGAACGGGGCGTCGGACGCCGGCTCGATCGCCAGCAGTTCGCCGCTGGGCCCCCGCCGCGCCCGGAACACCGGATTCATGATGGCCGTGTAGGCCACCCCGAGCCGGTGCATCATCACGGTGACGGAGTCCATCAGCATCGACGCGTTGTCGGTGACGATTTGAAGGGCGGGACCGAACCCCGCAGGGTCGTCGTCGGCGTAGACCGCGACGTTGGTATCGCCGAAGGACCGGTGCCGGCCCAATCGAAGGTGGGCGTCCATCAGGGCCGGTGAAATCAACATGCCCACGGCCTGCCGGTTCACCGGCGCGGTCACCGCCGAGTCGGCACCCGGCGCGTCACCGTGAGGCCCGCGGTATGTCGCCATGTATGCCCTCGCGAGCCTGGCGGCGGTGTCCTGGCTCAGCGGCGGCGAGGCGGTAGATCCGCCGACGCCGGTGCCAGTCCCCGGATTGACCTCCATCGCACCGCTCCTAATCACGCCCGCGTACCGACACTGGCACGCAAAAGCGACACTAGTCGCGGGTAAGCCGGCGGTGGGTCACCCTGTGCGGACGGGCCGCATCGATACCAAGTCGTTCCACTTTGTTTTCCTCGTAACCGGCGAAGTTGCCCTCAAACCAGAACCATTTGGCCTCGTTGTCGTCGTCGCCCTCCCACGCAAGGATGTGCGTGCAGGTCCGGTCGAGGAACCAGCGGTCGTGGGAGATCACCACCGCGCAGCCCGGAAAGTTCTCCAGCGCGTTCTCCAGGGACGACAAGGTTTCCACGTCCAGGTCGTTGGTCGGCTCGTCGAGCAGGATCAGGTTGCCGCCCTCCTTGAGGGTGAGCGCCAGGTTGAGCCGGTTGCGTTCACCGCCGGACAGCACGCCGGCCGGTTTCTGCTGATCGGGACCCTTGAAACCGAAGGCGGAGACATACGCCCGCGACGGGATCTCGTTCTGGCCGACCTCGATGTAGTCCAGCTTGTCCGATACGACTTCCCACACCGTCTTCTTGGGGTCGATGCCTGCGCGGCTCTGGTCGACGTAGCTGAGCTTGACCGTATCGCCCACCTTGACGGTGCCGCTGTCCGGCTGTTCGAGGCCGACGATGGTCTTGAACAACGTCGTCTTGCCGACGCCGTTGGGCCCGATGACCCCGACGATGCCGTTGCGCGGCAGCGTGAAGGACAGATCCTTGATCAGCGTGCGGCCCTCGAAGCCCTTGTCGAGGTGATCGACCTCGACCACCACGTTGCCGAGCCGCGGTCCGACTGGGATCTGAATCTCCTCGAAGTCGAGCTTGCGCGTCTTCTCGGCTTCGGCGGCCATCTCCTCGTAGCGCCCCAGCCGGGCCTTGCTCTTGGCCTGCCGGGCCTTTGCGCCCGACCGGACCCAGGCGAGTTCCTCCTGCAATCGCTTCTGCAGCTTGGCGTCCTTGCGGCCCTGCACGGCGACTCGTTCGGCCTTCTTTTCCAGGTAGGTCGAGTAGTTGCCCTCGTACGGGTAGGCGCGGCCACGGTCGAGCTCCAGAATCCACTCCGCGACGTTGTCCAGGAAGTACCGGTCGTGGGTGACGGCGAGGATGGCGCCCTTGTATTCGGCGAGGTGCTGTTCGAGCCACAACACGCTCTCGGCGTCCAGGTGGTTGGTGGGCTCGTCGAGCAGAAGCAGGTCGGGCTTGGACAGCAGCAGCTTGCACAGCGCCACGCGGCGGCGCTCGCCGCCCGAGAGGTGGGTTACGGGCTCGTCGGGCGGCGGGCAGCGCAGTGCGTCCATCGCCTGCTCGAGCTGAGAATCGATGTCCCACGCGTCGGCGGCGTCCAGTTCCTCCTGCAGATGGCCCATCTCCTCCATCAGCTCGTCGGTGTAGTCGGTGGCCATCAGCTCGGCGACCTCGTTGTAGCGGTTGAGTTTGGCCTTGATGGCCACGCCGTCCTCGACGTTCTCACGCACCGTCTTCGTCTCGTCGAGCTGCGGCTCCTGCTGCAGGATGCCGACCGATGCGCCCGGCTGTAGGAGGGCGTCGCCGTTGTTGGGGGTGTCCAGTCCGGCCATGATCCGCAAGACGCTCGACTTACCGGCCCCGTTCGGGCCGACGACGCCGATTTTCGCGCCTGGAAGGAAGTTCAGACTGACGTCGTCAAGGATGACCTTGTCGCCGTGCGCCTTGCGGACCTTCCGCATCGAATAGATGAATTCGGCCATTGCCGTGGTGTTGCCTTTCGCGAGTCTTTGGTGATGCCCGCGGACCATCGTAGGCGTGGCCACGCCGGCGGAGGCGACCAGAGCTGCCTCAGCCGGCTACGCGGACAGAGGTAGCGCCTTGTCGTCGACGGCCTCGTTGTCCTCGGTGGTGCCATCGGATTCGGTCTCCACCTCGGGCTCGTCCGCGGCTGCGGCGGCGTCCCTGGCGGCGCCCGTCTTCTCGATGATGCGCACGATCGACCGCGACAGATCCGGCCCGACCGACGTGGCCCGCATCTCGAGGTTCGAGCGGCGGTTGCCGTCGCGATCCTCGTACTCGCTGGTGTAGACGTGGCCCACGACGATCACCGGATCGCCCTTGCGCAACGCCGCACCGACGCCGGTGACCAGCCTTCCCCAGCAGTTGACGGTGACGAACAGCGAATTTCCTGGCTCCCACGTCCCGTCGGCGGTACGCCGCCGCGAATTGCTGGCCACCCGGAACTTGATGACCTCCTGGTCGCCAACTCTGCGCCCGTGTGGGTCGTTGACGATATTGCCGACGACGGTGATGGGTGTCTCAAACATTGCTGATTCCTCTCGTTCATCTGACCGCGACGCGCGTCGCACTGCCATTGACCGCGAGGACGCTGACACCGCGACCCGATGAGTCCCTGGCATCGCGGCGCCTGTGGATGAACTGAGCACTGTGGATCGTCGGCCCCTAGGTTGTTCGGCATGACGGTTTGGATCAGCCGCAGGCCCGACTCAGAGGTGGCGGCGGAGCTGGAGGCGAGTAAAGGCCCGCTGGCCGGTGTGCGGCTTGCGGTGAAGGACAACGTCGACGCGGCCGGGCTGCCCACCACCGCCGCCTGCCCGGAGTTCGCCTACACCCCCGACCGCGACGCGTCCGCCGTGGCGGCGTTGCGGGCGGCCGGGGCCGTCGTCGTCGGCAAGACCAACCTCGACCAGTTCGCGACCGGCCTCGTCGGTACCCGGTCGCCCTACGGTGCGGTGCCCGACAGTCGCAGGCCCGAATTCATTAGCGGCGGATCCAGCTCGGGATCGGCGGTCGCGGTGGCCACCGGCGAGGCCGACATCGCGATCGGCACCGACACCGCCGGCTCGGGACGCGTGCCCGCCGGCCTGCAGGGCATTGTCGGGATCAAGCCCACGCTCGCGGTGGTCAGCACCGACGGCGTCGTACCGGCGTGCGAATCCTATGACTGTGTAACGATTTTCGCGCAGAACCTCGACCTGGCGAACCGCGCCATGGGTGTGATGGCTGCCGGCGCGGGTGATCGCCAGTGGCCCTGCGACATTCGGCTCGCGGCGCCGCCCAGTCCCGTCGTTGCGGTTCCCAATGAGCTGCCCGGGCTGGATCGCGAGTGGCGCGCTGCGTTCGACACCGCTGTCGGTCGGCTGGTCGACGTGGGCGTACGCGTCGTCGCCGTGGACATCGCGCCCTTCCTGGCGGCGGCCAAGCTGCTCTACGACGGCGGGTTGGTGAGCGAACGATACGCCGCCGTAGGGGAATTCATCGATGCGCATCCCGAAGCCGCGCTCGATCCGACGGTGCGGCGCATCATCACCGCGGCACGCGATATCCCGGCGCATCGGCTGGTGCGCGACCGCCGTGAGGTCAACCGGTTGCGTGCCGTCGCGATGGCCGCTCTCGACGGCGTCGACGCGCTGGTGGTGCCCACCGCTCCCACGCATCCGCGCATCGACGAGGTGGCTGCCGACCCCGTCGGCGTCAATTCCCGCATGGGCACCTACACCAACTTCTGCAATCTGTTCGATCTGTGCGCGGTGGCCGTGCCGGCTGGCACGGCAGGGCAATCGCAGTTCGGGATCACGGTGCTGGCGCGCGCCTTCGAAGATGCGGTCGCCGTGGATGTCGCCGCGCTGGCATCGGGAGACGAAGCGCCAGTGGACGTTTGGCCGCTGGCGGCGGCGGAATCCGTCGAGCTGGTGGTGTTCGGCGCCCACCTGCGCGGCGGACCGCTGGTTCATCAGCTCACCGATCAGGGCGCCCGATGGGCCGGCGAGGTGACGACCGCGCCGCGCTACCGGATGTCGGTGTTGCCGACCGTCCCTGCCAAACCGGCCATCACCCGGGTACCCGACGGGGTGGCGGGTGCCGCGCTGAGCGGACACCGGTGGCTGTTGTCCCCGGCGGCACTCGGCCGCTTCCTGGCCGCGCTGCCGGCACCGATGCAGCTCGGCAAGGTCGAATTCGACGACGGCACATGGCGAACCGCGTTCGGCTGCGACGCGTCGGCTGCCACCGGGCTCGACATCAGCGAGTACGGCAGCTGGCCCGCAGCCATCGCGGCAGGCGCGGTCTAGTACAGGGGCGACCAGGCCGAGGTCCGCAGCAGCCGGCTCTCCCACTGATCGCGGTACTTCAGCGCCTCGAACATGTAGGTGCCCGGCCCGCGGTGCTCAGGTGCGATGTCGGACGTGAGGAGGCGAACGAGCGTCGCGTAGTCGTTGGCCGGTGAGATCTTCTGCCACAGCATGGCTTCCCGGCGCTTGTAACTTCCGTGTGCCACCTGGAAGCACGCCTGGATGTCGAGGATCTGCGACGTCTTGGACAGCGGCCGGTAGTAGATCTCGTCCCACATGCGGATGTAGTCGTCCAGCGCGGCGGAGGGCCAGCCGGTGTCCTCCATGAAGAGGCTCGACGGATGCGTCGCCCCGTCGGTGGGCACGCTAGCGAGGTCGACCTCCTGCAGCGGTGACCACTCGACCGGCAGCAAGATCTTGCCCGTCACGTCGTGACGCAGGCTGTCCAGCTCGCGCATCCACGCCTGGAGGTCCCCCGTCTGCACCCGGCGGGCCAGGCGCTCCCACGCCGCGCCGTCGGTGATCCCTGTGATGGTGACGACGCTGTAGGACATCCCAGAGCCGTGAGCGTGGTTGGTGTACCAGAGAAGTCGCGCGTCGTCCCCTTGGGCCAGCGTCGGCATCCAGCCCTCGCGGTAGGCCGCTTCGAACTCGTCCTCGCGCGTACCGACGACCTTGTGGGTCTCGTGAAGAAACAGCACGG
>Ga0075364_10002249_pt1 | contig 10824 bp, 10 predicted proteins | sample EndMetdeltDD1764_FD_71517 | JGI IMG/M metagenome (GOLD analysis project Ga0075364, IMG submission 71517) | Populus endosphere microbial communities from Tennessee, USA - Endosphere MetaG P. deltoides DD176-4 | ecosystem: Host-associated > Plants > Roots > Endosphere | place: USA: Tennessee...
CCATGCACGCCCTCCTGGTCCAGGAAGGCGCCGCGGCGGGGGCGGCGGCGCCTTCCTGGACCAGGAGGGCGTGCATGGCGTCCGGCGTGCGGGCCAGGCGCAGTTGCTTGCGAAGGTCGGCCTGGCGCAGGGCGCGGGAGACCCGGGCCAGGGCCCGCAGGTGCTCCGAGCCGGCGTCCTGCGGGGCGAAGAGGGCGAAGATCAGGTCGACCGGCTGGTCGTCGACGGCGTCGAACTCCACCGGCTGCTCGAGGCGCACGAAGACCCCGCGCATGCGCTGAAGGCCGGGCAGGCGCGCGTGCGGCGCGGCCACGCCATGGCCCACGCCCGTGGAGCCCGCCTGCTCGCGCGCGGACAGGCCGTCGAGAATGTCCGCGGCGTCGAGGCCCAGGTTTCGCGCGGCGATCTCCGCGACCACCGCCAGCGCCTGACGCTTGTTGCCTGCGCTCACGCGCAGGGCGATCGCGTTGCGATCGAGAAGCTCGCCGATCTGCATCTGTCCTAAAGAACTCGCCTTCGCGCCAGTCGCCGGTCAGCGCCTGGCCTAACGTAACAACGCGAAGCGCCCTCAGGCCTTCCTTGTTCCGTCCGCCCCATTGCCGCTCGCGGATTTCGTCCGCTCGGGATCGACCCAGCCTATGTTGCCGTCCGCCCGGCGATATACCACGCTCAAGCCGTCGTGCGCGGCATTTCGGAACACGATTGCCTGAGCTTCGGTCAGATCGAGCTGCATCACCGCCATGGAAACAGTCATGGTGCGGATCGGGGTCTCGGTCTCGGCGATCACCATGGGCTCGGGGAAGGCGCCGGTGTCGACCTCGTCCTCCTCCTCGTCGTCCTCGAAGTCGGCGGGCTGGAGCACGAAATAGGCCGCGGTCTCGAGCTGCTTGGCGACCGCCTGCGGGTGGTGGTCCTTCAGCCGCTTCTTATAGCGGCGGATGCGCGTCTCCATCTTGGCGATGGCCGCATCGAAGGCCTGGTGAGCGTCGCCGCCCAGGCCGTGCGTCGTCAACTGCTGGCCGGTGGCGAGGGTGACGGCGCAGTCCACCTTGAAGGAATGCCCCTCGCGGCTGACCACCACGTCGGCGCCGCCGCCGCGGTCGAAGTATTTTCCGATGCTGCTGGAGAGTTCGTCGGAGACCCGCGACCGCAGGGCTTCGCCGACGTCGACATGTTTGCCGGTGACCTGAACTTGCATGTTGATAGGAACGCGCCGGCGCGCGGTTGGTGTCAAGAAATAGGGAGAGCCAAGATGGCCTGGCGGGCGACCCCGGCCACGATATTGGCGGCCAGCACCAGGACGCCCACGCTGGCGGCGGACAGGGCGTAGCCGACAAGCGCCACCAGCCCGTCGCGCTGGACGAGCGCCAGGGACAGGACGCTCACCGCCGCGGCCGGCAGCATGTTGCCAAGCGGTATCGGCAGGATCAGCACCACGGCGAAAAGCGTGCAGATGAGGCCGATCAGCCGGCGCCCGACGCCGTCCAGCAAGACGCCCAGGCGCGGGCGGGAGACCGCCTCCATCCGCTGCAGCCAGGGGACCATCCGAACAAAGACCGGGCGGACTTTGGTCATGGAGACGCCCCGCGCGCGCATCCGCGCCGGCGTCCAGGGGCCGGCCCCCCGCAGCATCAGTTGCGGGGCGAGCAGCAGCAGCGGCAGGCCGATGATGGTGGTGCCGCCCGGCGGCAGGGGCAGGATGCAGGCCAGGCCGAAGACCAGCACCAGGCTGGCGAGCGCCCGCCCGCCCAGCGCCTCGCTCAATTCGCCGAGCGTGACCGTCTTGGCCCCCGACTGCGCCAGCTCCTCGAGGATCACGGACAGGGGACGATCGTCGGACGCGGAAGCCATGCCACACATCTGGGGCGCCCAGGCGCTCACGCCAAGGGATGATCTCGCGGCGAGGCCGCGGGCCGGCTCAGGCGTGCTTGAGGATCCGGCGGCGTTCCACCGAGGAGGGGATGCGCATGGCCTCGCGGTACTTGGCGACGGTGCGGCGGGCGATGTCGACGCCGGCCTCCTTGAGGATGTCGACGATGCTGTCGTCGGAATGGACGTCGCGCTCGCTGGCCTCGGCGTCGATGAGCTGGCGGATGCGGTGGCGCACGCTCTCGGCGGAGTGGGCCTCGCCCCCCTCGGTGGCCTGGATCGCCGAGGTGAAGAAGAACTTCATCTCGAAGATGCCGCGGGGGGTGCCGAGATATTTGTTGCAGGTCACCCGGCTGACCGTGGACTCGTGCATGCCGATGGCGTCGGCGACGGTCTTGAGGTTCAGCGGCCGCAGGTGCTCCACGCCGTAGGCCAGGAAGGCGTCCTGCTGGCGGACGATTTCCGATGAGACCTTGAGGATGGTCCTGGCCCGCTGGTCGAGGCTCTTCACCAGCCAGCTCGCCTGAGCCATGCAGTCGGAGACGAAGGTCTTCTCCTGGTCGGAGCGGGCCGCGGCGCTGACCCGGGCGTGGTAGCGCTGGTCCACCAGGAGGCGCGGCAGGGTCTCGCCGTTCAGCTCCACATGCCACATGCCGCCCACGCCCTCGCGGACGAAGACGTCGGGCGCCACGGGCTGGACCGCCTCGCCGCCGAAGGCCGCGCCCGGGCGGGGCGTTAGCGCCTTCAGCTCGGCGACCATCTCCTTGAGGTCCTCGTCGTCGACGCCGCAGGCCTTCTTCAAGGCCGCGTAGTCGCGGCGCGCCAGCAGCTGCAGGTTCTGCAGCAGGGCGTCCATGGCCGGATCGAAACGGTTGCGCTCGAGGAGCTGCAGCATCAGGCACTCGCGCAGGTCGCGCGCGGCCACGCCGGTGGGCTCGAAGCCCTGGATCACCGTCAGCACCTGCTCGACGCGGTCCAGGCCGCAGCCGAGGCGGCCGGCCACCTCCTCCAGCTCCAGGCGCAGGTAGCCGCCCTCGTCGACGCCGTCGATCAGCACGCTGGCCACCGCCACCTCGGGCGCGGAGAGGCCGGCCACGGCCAGCTGGGCGTGCAGGTGGTCGGCCAGGGTCAGGTCGCGGGCGAGCTGGCTTTCGAAGTCGTCCGGGGTCCCGTCGAAATTGCTGGCGCCCGAGCCCGCGCGGGACCAGTCCACCGCGCCGCCGACGTCGGCGGCGGCCTCGGGCGCGTCGCCGGTGGCGTGTTCGCCGGGCGAGACCTCGTCATAGGCGGTGTCCATCTCGGCCCGGGCCTCGGCGTCCTGGCCGGCCTCCACCGAGACGATTTCCTGGGCGGCGGGGCTCTCGGGCTCCCCCGCCTCTTCGGCGTCGTCGCGGGCCAGCAGCGGGTTGCGCTCAAGCTCGGCGTCGACGAACGCCTCGAGCTCGACGTTCGACAACTGCAGCAGCTTGATCGCCTGCTGCAGCTGGGGCGTGATGACCAGACCCTGGCCCTGCCGTATCTCGAGACGTGCGCCCAGCGCCAAGATGCGCCCCCATTGGCCTGTTTCTTGCTGTGAAGCTAAGGGCGCCTTTCACACCGATTGGTTAATTGCCGGCGTTAAGACGCCCGGTGCGCCGCTGCGTCGCACCCATATTGGGGCGCGGGCCCCTGCGGGCGGGCGGGATGACAGGGCCGCGCTTTTCGGCCTAGCGTCGCCGGTCCCCCCAATTTCTCCCCCGCGAGGCCGCCCGTGACCGAGATCTCCCGCCGCACCGCGTTCGCCCTGGCCGCCGCGGCCGCGGCCGCGCCCAGGGCCTGGGCGCAAGGCCCCGCCAGCGCCCCGCCGACCGTCTGGAACCTGGGCGAGCTCTATCCCTCGGACGCCGCCTGGGAGGCCGAACGCGCCGCCGTCGACCAGGCGCTGCCGGGGCTGGCCGCCTGGAAGGGCAAGCTGGGCGAGAGCGCGGGCGCCCTGCGCCAGGGGCTGCAGGCCATCTCCGACCTCAACAAGCGGGTCGCAAGGCTCGGGACCTACGCCAGCCTCAAGGCCGACGAGAACCTGCAGACGGCGGAGAACCAGGAGCGGCGGCAAAAGGCGGTGGCCCTGGCCGGGCGCCTGGGCGAGGCGACCGCCTGGGTCAATCCGGAAATCCAGGCGCTGGGAACCGCCAGGGTCCAGGCGCTCATCGCCGCCGACCCGGGCCTGGCCAAGTTCCGCTTCGGCCTGCAGGACACGCTGCGGCTCGCACCGCACACCCTCGATCCCTCGGGCGAGGCGATCCTGGCGGCGGCCGCCCAGCCGCTGTCGGGACCGCAGGACATCCGCGGCCAGCTCTTCCTCTCCGACATCCCCTGGCCGGAGATCGACCATGCCGGGCGAAAGCTTCGCCTCGACAGCCAGGGCTACACGGTGGCCCGGGCCGCGCCCGACCGGGCGGCGCGCAAGCGGGTGTTCGACACCTTCTTCGGGACCATCGCCACCTATCAGACGAGCCTGGGCGCGGCGCTGAACGCCCAGGTGCAGGGCGACATCTTCACCGCCAAGGCCCGCCGCTACGACAGCGCCGTGGCCGCCGCCCTGGCCCCCAACAACATCCCGGTCAGCGTCTATACGACCCTCACCGCCGAGGTGAACGCTGGCCTGCCCGTGCTGCAGCGCTACTTCCGCCTGCGCGGCAAGATGCTCGGCGTGCAACAGGCGGAATATTACGACATCTATCCGCCGATCACGAAGCTTGCCCGCACCTTCGACCTGGCCGAGACGCGGCGGCTGACGCTGGAGGCGGTGAGGCCGCTGGGCCCCGAGTACCAGGACCTGCTGGCGCGCTCGACGGCCGGGCGCTGGATGCACGCCTACCCGCAGAAGGGAAAGGCCGCGGGCGCCTACATGAACCCCGGCGCCTACGACGTGCACCCCTACCTGCTGCTCAACCACCACGACGACTACGATAGCCTGACCACCTTCGCCCACGAGTGGGGCCACGCCATGCACAGCCTGCTGGCGGACAAGGCCCAGCCGTTCGAGACCTCGAACTATTCGATCTTCATCGCCGAGATCGCCTCGACCCTGAACGAGCAGCTGCTGGCGGAGATGATGTTCCGCCAGGCCAAGACGAGGGACGAGAAGCTCTACTACCTCGACCGGGTCTGCGAGCTCATTCGCAGCACCTTCTTCCGCCAGGCGATGTTCGCCGAGTACGAGCTGGCCATCCACCAGGCCGCCGAGCAGGGCGAGGCCCTGTCGGGCCAGCGGCTGGGCGCCATGTATGGGGATCTGCTGCGCAAATACCACGCGCCGGCGCTGCACGTAGACGAGGCCTACGCCGTGGAGTGGGCCTACATCCCGCACTTCTACTACGACTTCTACGTCTACCAGTACGCCACCTCGGTCAGCGCCTCGGCCTGGTTCGCCGACCAGATCCTGAAGGGCGGCGCGCGCGAGCGGGACAACTACCTGAACGTCCTGCGGGCCGGCGGTTCGGCCTATCCGGTGGATGTGCTGAAGGCCGCGGGCCTGGACATGACCAGCCCCGCCCCCTACCGCGCCTGCGTCGCCAAGCTCGCCCGCACAGTGGACCGGATGGAGGCCCTGCTGGCCAAGGGCTGAGGCCGAAACGTCGCCTGCGCGACGAAAAGACCGAGGCGCGAAGGCGGCGGACCCGTGCTATTCGAGGCTTCGCCGTGAGTGGCCCGCTTTTGCTTATCGCCAGACCGCCATGCCCCATTCCGAGGTCCTGATCGCCGACGACGACTCGCTGTTGCGGACCGTCCTCGAACACAAGCTTGTCGCCGCCGGATACGCCGTGCTGAGCGTGGAGGACGGCCGGGCGGCGCTGGCCACGGCGAGCGCGTCCCGCCCGGCGGCCATCGTCCTGGACGCCATGATGCCGGTGATGGACGGCTTCGAAGCCCTGCGGCGGCTCAAGGCCGATCCCGAGCTGAAGGCCATTCCCGTGGTCATGCTCACGGCCCTCAAGCGCGAGGACGACGTCGTCAGCGCGCTGCGGCTCGGGGCCGCCGACTACATGGCCAAGCCGTTCAGCCCAGAGGAGCTGGTCGCCCGCATCGACCGCCTCGCCCGGCCCATCGCGCGACCGGAACTGTGAAGGCCGCGCTTGCGGCGGCGCTGATCGCGTTCGCCCCCCTCATCGCCACGGCCCAGCCGGCGGCGCCCGCCAGCGATCTCGACCGCGGAACGCAGCTTCGGCGGGAAGATCGGCCCGCCCAGGCGATCCCCTACCTGGAGGCCGCGACTCGCAGCCACCCGCAGGACGCCGACGCCTGGCTGGAACTTGGGCTGGCCTACGCCGGCAGCGAGCGGCTGGATGAGGCCCAGGCGGCGCTCGACCGGGCGGCCGGGCTGGCCCCCGCCTATGCCGACGTCCAGATCGCCCGGGCGCGCGTGGCCTATTTCCGCAGCGATCCGGCGGAGGCGCGACGCCGGCTGGCGAGCGTGCTCGCCCAGCATCCGGACAACGCCGAAGCCAAGGCGCTCGACCGCCAGATCGCCGCCGCCCTGGCGGCCGGCGTGGCGCCGTGGCGCATCGACCTGGCCTACACCCACGGACACCTGTCCCGCGGCCTTCCATCGGCCGAGGTGGTCAATCTCAGCCTCGTGCACCGCTTTTCCGGCGGGCGTTTCGCCGGGGCGAATTTCGACCGCACGCGGCAGTTCGGCCAGACCGACACCTACGGCGAGGTCGTGGCGGGCGCCAGGCGGGGATATCTGGCGGCCGGCGGCGCCCCCGACGCGCATTTTCGGCCCCGCTGGGCGGTGCGCGGCGGCCTGTACGCCGACGCGATGCGGCCCGCGGGCTGGACCGTCCAGCCGCTCATCGACGTGGGCTGGTCGCGCTATCCGGTGGGGGACGTGCGCAGCATAACGCCCGGGCTGGACCTGGCGCGCGGCGAGGCCCTGGCGCTGCGGGCGCGCTGGATCAACGTCATCGACGAGCATGACAGGCGCCGCGCCGGCTTCAGCCTGGCCGGCGACTGGCGGCCCGCCAAGGCGGGGCCCCTCGGCGTGACGGCCGCCCTGGCCAATGCGCCGGAATCCAGCGACGGGGCGACGCAGCGGGTGAAGAGCCTGAGCGGCGGGGTGATCCTCGACCTTGGCGCGCGCACCACGGTGCGATTGATCGCCAATCGGGAGTCGCGGCCCGCCTATCGTCGGCACGACCTGACGGTCAGCGTCACCCGGGGTTTCTGACCCATGTCCCTGTTGACCGCCATATGGGCGAGCGCCCTCGCCATGGCGGCGGGCGCCATCCTCTGGATGAGCGCCTTGATCGGCCTGCGGGTGTTCGAGGAAGGACGCGCGCGCCGCCGCAAGGCCGACCGCCGGACGCTGGAGACCGCCCTGCTCGACGCGATCCAGGGCGCGCGCGACCTGCAGCCGACCCTGGCGCCCTTCGCCCGTCGGGGCCGGCTGATGGCCGAGACGCTGCTCGACTTCCTGGCCCTGATCCGGGGGGGCGACCGTGAGGCCTTGCTGGCGGCGCTGAAGGGTCTGGACGTCCCCCGCACGCTTCGGCGGCGCCTGGCGCTCGGCTCCATGGCCGGGCGGATGGTGTGCCTCGAGGCGCTCGCCGCCTTCCCGGGCGCCGAGACCGAACACGCCCTGGAGTCCGTCGCCGAGCGGGGGCCCGCATCCATGCGGCTGACCGCGCTCCGGTCCCTCTACGAGATCCGGGGCGAGCTGCCGCTGGGCCGGCTGCTGCGCGAACTGGACCGGGGCCGGTTGCGCCCCACGGCCCGCGTCGGCGAATTCCTGCGGATCCTGGTGGCCCAGGCCCCCGCCACCGCCGCCGCCGAGCTTCGTCACGGCCTGCTGCCCGAGCCTGTGCAGTTGATGCTGATCGACGGTCTCGCCTCGGCCGGGGACTATTCGGTGCTGCCGACCCTGATGGATCAGACCACGGCGCCCTCGCCCCGGGTTCGCGCCGCGGCGATCCAGGCGCTGGGCGGGCTCCACCACCCGGCGGCGGGCCCGGCGGTCGCTGCCGCACTGAGGGACGCCGAATGGCCGGTTCGCGCAGCGGCCGCCGAGGCGGCGGGCGCGATCGGCCTGGCCGCGCTGGCGCCCACCCTGGAGGACATGCTCGACGATGAGGTCTGGCGGGTGCGCTTCCTGGCCGCCGCGGCGCTGCTCAGGCTCGGACCGGACGGCCTTGGCCGGCTGAAGGGCGCGGCGGCGGGCTCCAATGCAAAGAGCGCCGAGACGGCGGCCCTGGCCCTGGCGGAGAAGGGGCTGGCCGCATGACCGGCGCAGAGATCGCGTTCTTCCTGACGCGCTTTTCCGAAACCATCGCCGGCTTTGTCATCGCCGCCGGACTGACGCAGAACCTGTTCCATCTGTGGCAACTGGTGGTCGCGGCCCACGCCCTGCGGCGGGACCGCGGGATCCCGGCGTCGGGCCTGGTCTGGCGCCGCTACGCCGCCGCAGCGCCCCCCATCACCCTGCTCGTGCCGGCCTACAACGAGGAACTGACGATCGCCGAGAGCCTGCGATCGCTGATGGCCCTGCGCTACCCCAGCTTCGAGATCGTGGTGGTCAACGACGGCTCGAAGGACGCCACCCTCCAGGCCGTCATCGACGCCTTCGAGCTGCAGCCCATCCAGCGCAGCTACGAGCTGGCCGCCCCCTGCGCACGGATCCGGGGCCTCTATGGCTCACCCAACCAGCCGCGCCTGACCGTCGTCGACAAGGAAAACGGCGGCAAGGCGGACGCGCTGAACGCCGCGATGAACCTGGCCCGGGCGCCGCTGGTCTGCTGCATGGACGCGGACTCCCTGCTGGAGTCCGACGCCCTGCTTCGCGCGGTCCGCCCCTTCGTCGACGACCCCCAGCGGGTGGTGGCGGTGGGCGGAACCATCCGCATCGCCAACGGCTGCCAGATCGAGGCCGGCCAGGTGGTCAGGGTCGCGGCGCCGCGCAACTTCCTGGCCCTGCTGCAGACGGTGGAATATCTGCGCGCCTTCCTGATGGCGCGCCTCGCCTGGAGCGAGATGAAAAGCCTGCTGATCATCTCCGGCGCCTTTGGCCTCTTCCGACGCGACATCGCCCTGGAGGTCGGCGGCTACAGCCACGGGACCGTGGGCGAGGACATGGAGCTGGTGGTCAAGCTGCATCGCCACTGCCTCGAGGCGGGCAGGCCCTATCGGGTGGTGTTCCTTCCAGAGCCGGTCTGCTGGACCGAGGCGCCGGAGACGCTGGGTGTCCTAGGCCGGCAGCGCGCCCGGTGGCACCGGGGGGCCCTGGAGACCTTCGTGCGCCACCGCAAGATGCTCTTCCAGCCCAGGTACGGACGCGTCGGCGGCCTGGCGTTCGGCTACATCCTGCTGGTGGACGTCGTGGGCCCGCTGATCGAAGCCGCCGGCTACATCCTCATCCCGGCCTTCTGGCTGCTGGGAGTCCTGCACACCGATTTCCTCTACGCCTTCCTGGCGGTGAGCTTCGCGTTCGGCGTGGTGCTCAGCGTGGGCGCCCTGGCGCTCGAGGAGACCGAGCTTCGCCGGTTTCCCGATGTCAGGAGCCTGGTGGTCCTGATGCTGGCCGCCATCGTCGAGAATTTCGGCTACCGCCAGCTCAACAACTGGTGGCGGTTGCGGGGGACCTGGCAGTTCCTCACCAAGCAGCAGAGCTGGGGCGCCATGACCCGCCGGGGATTCAGCCGTGCGTGAGGACGCGCTCGATCTCCTGCGCCAGGGCGGCGATATCCAGCGCGGCCGGCGGCGTCCCGGACTGCAGGGCCTGGTCGACGGCCAGGGCGCGCCGGCCAAGCTCCGCGTAGCCAAAGACCCCGGCCGCGCCCGCCAGGCGGTGCACGGCCACCGCAGCGTCGGTCAGGGGCTCGGATCCCAGGAGGGACTGCTCCTCGCGCAGCCGTTCGAGGAAGCGCAGCCGCAGGGCCTCCATCTGCTCCTGCATCAGCCGACGCCCGACACCAGGCCGCGAACCTCCGCCGCCAGTCCAAGCGGGTTGAACGGCTTGGTGATGACCCCCACGGCCCCGAGCGCCATGAGCCGCGCGCGCTCCTCGGGCATGGCGCGCGCCGTCATGAAGATCGCCGGAGGCTGCGCGCCAGGACGGGCGCGGATCGCCGCCAGCAGGGCGGGTCCGTCCATCTGGGGCATCATCACGTCGAGCAGGACGACGTCGGGCCGGGGGGCGTCCGTCGCGAGCAGGGCCAGGGCGGCTGCTCCGGAATCCGCCACCTGGACCTCGATGTCGGGATCCATCCGAAGGCACAGCTCGGCCGCTTCGCGGATGTCCGGGTCGTCGTCGACATACAGCACGCGCAGCATCGTCATTGAGGGTTCCCGCGCCTCGTGCGCTGTTGCGAGACATAACAACTGCGGGCGATTTTCGCCCACGATCAAGCAGAAGCGCCCATGAGCCCCTCCGAGACCGAACGCCTGGCGGCGCTGCGGGAATACAACATTCTCGACACCCCGCCCGAGTCCGCCTTCGACCGCATCACCGCGTTGGCCGCGGAGCTGTTCGGCACGCCCATAGCCGCCATCAGCCTGATCGACGTGGACCGGCAGTGGTTCAAGTCGATCGTCGGTCTCGACGCCACCCAGACCGGCCGCCAGGAGGCTTTCTGCGACCACACCATCCGCTCGGACGAGGTGCTGGTGATCCCCGACGCGCACGAGGACGCGCGCTTCCGCGACAACCCCCTGGTGCTCTCCGACCCCAAGATCAGGTTCTACGCCGGCGCGCCCCTGACGCTGCGCACCGGCCACCGGCTGGGCGCGCTCTGCATCATCGACCGGCAGCCGCGCGAGACGCTTTCAGAGACCGATCGCCGCCGGCTGCTCACCCTGGCCCAGATCGTCGTCAACGAGATGGATCTGCGGCTGTCCGCCGAGCGCCTGGCGCTGGCCCGCAAACAGGCCGACGCAGCCAACGCGGCCAAGTCCGAATTCCTCGCCAACATGAGCCACGAG
>Ga0075364_10002250_pt1 | contig 10823 bp, 9 predicted proteins | sample EndMetdeltDD1764_FD_71517 | JGI IMG/M metagenome (GOLD analysis project Ga0075364, IMG submission 71517) | Populus endosphere microbial communities from Tennessee, USA - Endosphere MetaG P. deltoides DD176-4 | ecosystem: Host-associated > Plants > Roots > Endosphere | place: USA: Tennessee...
GACTATGTCGCGTTCGGCGCGTTTTTTCCGACGACGACCAAGGACGTCGAGCACCGCGCCGACTTGCCGCTGCTGACCTGGTGGCAGACGATCTTCGAGCTGCCATGCGTGGCGATCGGCGGGATAACCCCGGAAAACTGCCCACCGCTGGTCGCCGCGGGCGCGGATTTCCTCGCGGTGTCGGGCGCAGTGTGGAATGGTGACGAAGCGGCGGCGGTCAAGGCATTCGGCGAGGCGATCGCCGCGAGCGAGCGGGCGGCAAAGGCCAGCGATACCGCCTAACGTTCCGGCATTCCGATCCCGTCATCCCGCATCCGCGGGAATGACGAGATTGCTCTTATCGAAGCGCCGGCTCAATCCAGCTTGCTGATCACCTTGTCGCCGAACTCGCGGAGCAGGTCGCACCAGGCCGCGCGGTTGTCCGCGCGGATGCTCGTGCCGGTGCCGGTCACGCCGATCTTCCGATAGGCGCCGCAGTGGTCGAGCGCTTCCTGCGCGCTGAAGCCCGGCTGGATGACGTAAGTGCCCGAGGTGACGACCTTGGGTGCCGGACGGCCGACCTTTTCGGCGTGTTCGTTCATGTAGGCCATCGCCTCGAGGATGTCTTCGGGGCCGGAAACGTTTGCGGTGCGCGCGGTGTCGGTGACGGCCTTGGGCTGGACGAAGGGGTTCCAGTAGTCGCCCAGATCAACCGCCCGGCGCAGCGCGCGCTTGCTGTTGCCGCCGATCAGCAGCGGCGGGTGCGGCGTCTGCACGGGGGTCGGCCGGACGCGGTTGCCCACGGCGGTGTAGCCGGTGCCCTCGAACGTGAAGTCCTCTCCGGTCCAGGCGAGCTTCATCGCGCGGATGTACTCGTCCATCAGGTCGTTGCGCGAATCGAAGTCGACGCCCAGCGCCTTGTATTCGGGCTTCAGGTAGCCCGCGCCGATGCCGAAGATGAACCGCCCGCCCGAGAATGCGTCGAGCGACGACACCGCCCGCGCGGTGATGAACGGATTGCGATAGGGCAGCACGACGATGTTGGTCTGCAGCCGCACCCGCTTGGTGATCGAGGCGAGCAGCGAGAGCATGACGAACGGGTCCTGCGCATAGTGCCCGCCCGCGTCGAGCCAGCGGTAAGAAGGCACCGGATGGTCGGTGACGGTGCCCGCGTAGATGCCGCTTTCGTCGAGCGCGCGGGCGATGTCGTGGACCGCATCCATCGAGACGAATTCGTCGCCGTGGTGGATGTCGTCGAAGGGAAGCGTGACGCTGATCGTGAATGCCATGGTCTGTCCTGATGCTCTGTGAGGGTTTGGCCGGTTCAGCCTTTGATCTCGGGGGGAAGTATCCAGTCGTTGCTGTCGTTGCGGACCCAGCCGCTCGAAGCGAACGTGCCGCCGTCGACCGGCAGCACGATGCCGGTGATGTAGCTGGACATCGGCGAGGCGAGGAACACCGCCGCGCGGCCGCATTCGTCGGCGATGCCGGCGCGCTCCAGCGGGATGCGGCGGCGGATCGATTCGAGCTTGTCGGGACCCATGTCGATCCATTTCGATTCGTCGACCGGGCCGCTGATGTTGCCGCGCATGCCGGGGGTGGTCGTGCAATCGGGCGCGATCACGTTGACGCGGATCTTGTGCTCGGCGAATTCGAGGGCCAGCGTGCGGGTCAGGTTGTTCACGCCTGCCTTGCAGGCCGAATAGACCGAATAGTTCGGCGCGGCGCGCGAGCCTTCGATGCTGGTCACGTTGATGATCGAGCCGCCGCGGCCGCCTTCGATCATGAACGGCACCGCAGCCTGCGTCGCGACGATGACGCTCGTGAAGTTGAGCTCGACATGGCGGCGCCAGTTCTTTTCCTTGAGATCGAGGAACTTCCTGGGGGCGACGCCGCCGACGTTGTTGACCAGGATGTCGAGCCGGTCGAAGTGCCTGCCGGCCTGTTCCACGGCGTCGCCCAGCTTGTCGGCCTCCATCGCGTTGACGTTCAGCGTCAGGCACTTGCGCCCGCGCTCGGCGACGCGCGCGGCGACTTCCTCGCAGCGTTCGGGGATGTTCTCGATGATGGCGATATCGGCGCCCATGTCGGCGAAGTTCAGCGCGATCGCGCGGCCGATGCCGCCGCCGCCGCCGGTGACGACCGCCACCCGGCCGCTGAGATCTGTGTGGCTGGCATCCATTCTTCCGGGTTCCTTCTATTCTTTCCGGCCGAGCAATTCGGCGGCATCCGGCAGGTCTTCCGGAACGTCGATGTCTCTCGCCAGTCCCTGGCTGTGAATCTGCTGAACCTCAAGCCCGAGCCGTTCCGCTTCGGCCTGATGGCGGGCGAAGCTGTCGGCGCCGAACGCGAAGGAGAAGCCGCCGGCCTGCGGCAGCGGCAGCGAAATCGCGTTGGTGCCGGTGCCATGGCGGTCTGGAGCCAGGGCAATCTCCCCTGCCGGCGCGGCGGCGAGCAGTTCCACGTCGCGCGCCGTCACTTGCGGCAGGTCGGCGTGGATCACGATCGCGCGCGATGCTCCCTGCCGCGCCGCTTGCGCCAGGGCGGAAGTGGCCGCGGCGTTGAGCCCGCCTCCCGGATCGGTCAGCACGCGCAGACGGGGATCGTCGGACGACCCGCCGAGCAGACAGACCTGCGCGACGTTGTCGGCATCGCAAGCGGCTGCGATCACGCGCGCCAGCATCGCATCGACCAGCGCGCCGCGCGTCCTTGCGTCGAGCGCTTCGGCCAGCCGGCTCTTGCCGTCCGGCGACGCCTTGACCGGGATTATGGCCCAGCAGCTCACGGAATCGCTGGCGCGGTCGTCAGTCCGGTGAAGCGGATGCCGGCGCCGTCGGCCGCATAGTTCTTGTTGAGATAGATGAGGATCGAGGTCAGCGCCTCGGCCGCGGCCGAATTGACCAGCGCGCCGCCGGCGATGCCGCGCAGCTCCATGTCGCCGACGAGGCCGATCACCGTCTTGCGCGCTTCGACATCGTCGCTGAACACCAGCACGTCGCAATCGACCCTGGCCTCGGTGTCGAGGATATGCGCCGCGACGTTGTGGAACGCGGTGACGAAACGCACGTCCGGCCCCAGGATCGCCTGCGCTTCCACAGCAGCGCAGCCCGCGGCGGGAAGCTGCACGCGCATCACCTTGGGCGGCACCAGCGGAACCGTGGTGTCGACCACGATCGCATTGCCGACATGCTCCTTGATTTGCTCCAGCGTCGCCTTCTGGGTGTCGTAGGGGACGGTGACGATGACCACGTCCTTGCCCTGCGCCGCGTCGGCATTGGCCGCGCCCTTGGTTCCGTGGCCCATCTCGGCGGCGATGGCCTGGGCCTTTTCGGCCGCTCGCGATCCGATCGTCACTTGGTGGCCCGCTTTGGCCAGCCGGCGGGCGATGCCCTTGCCCAGATGCCCCGTTCCGCCGATTACCGCGATCGCCGCCATTGTTCCGTATCTCCGAGAAGCGCTTTACTTACCGTGGCCCATGCCGATAGCGGCGGGAAGGCGCAAGGGACCAATGATTATCTGCAATCCGGGTGAGCAATCGAATGGGTGAACAATCGGCCATCAGCATCGCCCCCGTTCGGGGCCTGCCGCTGTTCGCCGCGGGCATGTCGGTCGCGGCCGAGGTGCTGGCCGCGCTCGGACGTGCCGGCGAGGCGCTGGACGACGGCGACGTCGTGGTGCTGGCTCAGAAGATCGTCTCGAAGGCGGAAGGGCGCCTGCTGCGGCTGGCTGATGTCGTGCCGGGCGAGGCAGCGCGGCATATCGCCAGCGACACTGCGCGAGAGCCGCAGGCGGTGCAGGCGATCCTCGACGAGAGCAGCGCGATCCTGCGGGCGATGCCCGCCGCGATCATCGCGCGGCACCGTACCGGGCATGTGCTCGCCAATGCCGGGATCGATGCGTCGAACATAGAAGGCGGAGACGACGGCACGGTATTGCTTTGGCCGCTCGATCCCGACGGCAGCGCGCGCGCCATCCGGGCGGAGATCCGCCGCCTGGCGGGCGTGCGGCCTGCGGTCGTGATCGCCGACAGCATGGGCCGCGCCTGGCGGATCGGCACTGTCGGCACCGCGATCGGCGCCGCCGGGCTGACGGTGCTCGACGATCAGCGCGGCAAGGGGAAGGACTTGTTCGGCAGGACGCTGCAAGCGACGGTGATTGCGGTAGCTGACTCGCTCTGCGCCGCCGCGAGCCTGGCGATGGGCGAGGGGGCGGAGGGCACTCCGGCGGCGATCGTGCGCGGCGCAGCGCGCTGGACATCGGCCGAGGACGGCCCCGGCGCGGCGAGCGGGCTTCGTCCGCTCGAAGAGGACATGTTCCGGTGAGCGGCCATGTGCTGGCTTTTTCGGGCGGCGTCGGCGGCGCGAAGCTCGCTGCCGGGCTTGCCGCGGTGCTGCCGCCCGAAGACCTTACCATCGTCGTAAATACCGGCGACGATTTCGAGCATCTCGGACTTACCATTTGCCCGGATATCGACTCGGTCGTCTATGCGCTTGCCGGGCTCAACGACACGGTGCGCGGCTGGGGCGTCGTCGATGAGAGCTGGCGGGCGATGGAGCGGCTGGGCGCTCTCGGCGAGGCGACCTGGTTCAACCTCGGCGATCGCGACCTCCCCATGCATATCGCCCGCAGCTGGCGGCTGCGCGCGGGCGAGAGCCTGTCCGACGTTACCGCCCGGCTGGCCGGCGAACTCGGCATCGCGCCCGCGATCGTGCCGATGAGCGACGCGCCGGTGCGCACCCAGGTCCGGACCGATGACGGCTGGCTCGATTTCCAGCACTATTTCGTGCGCGAACAGTGCCGGCCGGCCGCCAGGGCGATCCGGTTCGACGGAACCCCCGGCGCATCGCCCTCGCCGGGCCTTGCCGCTGCGCTGGCGCGTCCCGATCTGGCGGTGGTGATCCTGTGCCCTTCCAATCCGTTCCTCAGCGTCGACCCGATCCTGACGGTGGACGGCGTGCGCGAAGCGCTGTCCGCGCTCGACGTCCCGTTCGTGGCGGTTTCGCCGCTGGTGGGCGGCAAAGCGATCAAGGGGCCGCTGGCCAAGCTGCTCGGTGAGCTCGGCAAGCCTTGCGACAATCACGCTATCGCCGCCCATTATTCGGGCCTGCTGGATCATCTCGTCATCGACGCTTGCGATGCCGCCGACGCCGAAGGCTTGCGCGCGGGCGGCATTTCGGTAACGGTGGCGCCAACAGTCATGTGCGATGCCGCGGACCGGGTGCGGCTTGCGCGCGTAGCACTGTCAGCAGCCGGCATTGAGATTGGATGACCATGGCACCGGCTGACCGTGCGCTGACGACGCGACTTCTATCCGTACCTTTGGACGAGATTCTGGCTGAGGCCCGTGCGCGCCGCGATGCGCGCGGTCCGGCGAGGATGACGTATTCGCCCAAGGTCTTCATCCCGCTGACCCGGCTCTGCGCCGACGTTTGCCATTACTGCACGTTCGTGACGACGCCCTCGCGCCTGCATGCGCCTTACCTCACGCCCGAGGAAGTGCTGGAGATCGCTCGCGCCGGCGCGGCTGCCGGCTGCAAGGAAGCGCTGTTCACGCTGGGCGACGCGCCCGAGCGCCGCTATGCCGCGGCGCGCGACTGGCTGGCCGAGCGCGGCTTCGCTCGCACGATCGACTATGTGCGCCACTGCGCGGAATTGGTGCTGGGCGAGACCGGCCTGTTGCCGCATGTGAACGCCGGCGTGCTCGACGAGGCGGACTACCGGATGCTTCGCCCGGTCGCGGCTTCGGTGGGGCTGATGCTGGAGAGCACATCCGAAAGCATCTGCGAGAAGGGCGGGGCACACTACGGCTCGCCCGACAAGATGCCCGCAGTGCGTATCGCATCGCTCGAAGCTGCGGGCCGCGCACGAGTGCCCATGACCTCGGGCATCCTGATCGGCATCGGCGAGACGCCCGAGGAACGGATCGAATCGCTGATCGCGCTGCGCGATATCCATCTGGCGCACGGCCATCTGCAGGAAGCGATCGTCCAGAACTTCTGCCCCAAGCCGGGCACCAGGATGGCGGCGGCGCCCGAGGCGACCGAAGACGATTTCCTGCGCGTCGTTGCCGCCGCGCGGATTATCCTGCCCGATGAAGTCTCGGTGCAGGCGCCGCCCAATCTTAACGACGAGCGGCTGGTCGAACTGATCGGCGCGGGCATCGACGACTGGGGCGGTATCTCCCCGGTGACGGCCGACCACGTCAATCCCGAAGCTCCCTGGCCCGAGATCGAGCGCCTGGAGGCCCTTTGCGCCGCCGCCGGTCGCCCCCTCGTCGAACGCCTGACGATCTACCCGCGGTTCGTCGCTACCGACGATCCGAGCTGGATCGATCCCGCGCTGCGCCCGGCGGTGCTCAAGCTGTCGGACGCGGAGGGCCTTGCCCGCGACAGCCGCTGGAGTCCCGGCCTCGCCGAGCATGCGCCGGCAACCCCGACGGCGCCGTTGGGCAAGCGCTTCGAAGGTCCGGTTGCGCCCGAGCTTCACCGTATCCTCGGCCGTGCCGCGAACGGCAACGAACTGTCCGTGGCCGAGATCGTATCGCTTTTCGCCACGCGCGGCGCGTCGGCGCAGGCGGTGGTCGATGCGGCCGACGCGCTGCGCAGAGAGACGCGCGGCGAAGCGGTGACTTATGTCGTCAACCGCAACATCAACTATACCAACATCTGCACGCATCACTGCTCGTTCTGCGCTTTCTCGAAGACCAGCATCAAGGCGGGCTTTCGCGATAAGCCATACAACCTCGACCTCGGCGAGATCGCCGAGCGCGCGCGTGAGGCGGTGGCAAAGGGCGCGACCGAAGTCTGCCTGCAAGGCGGCATCCACCCCACTTATACCGGCGAGACCTATCGCAGCATCGTGCGCGCGGTGAAGGACGCCTGTCCGGACCTGCACGTCCACGCCTTCTCGCCGCTCGAAGTCACGCAGGGCGCGACGACGCTCGGTATCTCGATCGCCGACTATCTGCGCATGCTCAAGGACGAGGGGCTGGGCTCGCTGCCAGGCACCGCCGCGGAGATTCTCCATGACGATATCCGCCGCCAGATATGCCCAGACAAGCTGACGAGCGCGGAATGGCTCGGCGTCGTGCGCGATGCCCACAAGATGGGCCTGCCGACGACCTCGACGATCATGTACGGCCATCTCGAACGGCCGGAGCACTGGGCGGCGCATCTGCTGGCGCTGCGCCGCCTGCAGGCCGAGACCGGTGGCTTTACCGAGTTCGTGCCGCTGCCGCTCGTCCACATGGAAGCGCCGTTCTATCGCAAGGGCCAGAGCCGCAAGGGGCCGAGCTGGCGCGAGGCGCTGATGATGCATGCGGTGGCCCGGATCGTGCTCCACACGCAGATCGATTCGATCCAGTGCTCGTGGGTGAAGCTGGGCGTCGATGGCGCGGCGGCGGTGCTGGCGGCGGGAGCGAACGATCTGGGCGGCGTGCTGATGAACGAGAGCATCAGCCGCGCGGCGGGCGCGGCGCACGGCCAGGAAGTCGGCGTCGATGAACTGTTCCGCGCGGCGGCTTCGGCGGGGCGGCCGCTCCGGCAGCGGACGACGCTCTATGGCGATGTCGTCGGCCGGCATGAGGACGCAGCGGCTTAGGCGAAGGGAGCGAGGCCGCTCAACAGCAGGCGGACCAGATCGGCTTGCCCGCTCGCGCCGGTCTTGGCGTAGATGCGCTTCGAATAGTTGCGCGCGGTTTCGGGAGTAAGCTGGAGATCGGCTCCGGCATCGACGATCGCGCGGCCCTGGCTCATGACTCCGGCCAGCGCGGCCTCGCGTGTTGAGAGGCCCAGCGTGGCGGCTATCACCGGGCCGGCGTTCGCGGTGTCGCGCACAGCGCCGCGCCGCACCAGTCCCACGGCCGCGATGCCGCTTGGCAGGCCGCCTGCCACGCCCGGGCCGGGCCGCAGCAGAATGTCCTTCGCCGTCCGCTCGTCGATGCGGACAACGCGCCGTGCTTCCGGGGATTTGCCTGCAAGCTCGCCGCAGTTCGCCGCGAGCGACTGCGCCGCGCGTGTGCGGGGCCGCGCTCCGGACTGCAGGTCTAGCTCCTCCGAGGCGATGCCATCGGCAGCCAGGACGCGGCCCTCGGCATCGAAAGCCGCTTGTCCGGCGCCGATCAGCGCAAGCGCGTCTTCGGCGATCACCGCGCGAAGGCGGAGTGCGTCCATCGCCAGGAGCGTCGCCAGGACAGCGCCCAGGTGCGGGCCGATTGCCGAAAGCAAGGCGCTGTCGGCCGCGGTGAACTCGCGCCGCTCGTGGAGCAGGAACAGCCAGACGCTGTGCTCGCCGCTCACCGGCACGCGGATGCAGCGCGCGTCGGCGATGCTCGCGTCTCGGAGCGCCTGGCGCTGCCGCTCAGCGGCCTCGCGGTCGTCGAGCACGATCAGTTCTTCGAGCGAATAGACCCGGTTGGGGCGAAGCATGCCGTAGTTGGGCAGGCCGAACTCGCCGAAGCGGCCGATGTCGAAGCTGTCGGTCGATCCGGCGATGCCGCTCTTGACCACGCGCCGGAGCAGGGGCTTCGCCGGATTGCTGCCCTGGACGATCAGGCAGGCATAATGGGCCTCGGTCCGCATCTGCAGGCGGCGCAGGAAGGTCTGCCACAGCGGATCTTCGTGAATCCCCGTGACCAGGGGAAGCAGAAGGTCGCGCTCGTCGGATGATGCGATAGCCATCGGCATTTGCTCCCATATGGGAGCATTGCCGTCAAGCGCGAACCGGCATGGGGGCCTGCACTGCACGAGCGGAAAGAAGAACGAGAAGAACGAGAGCCATGCCCAAGACCCTGACGCATCTCGAACGGCTCGAAGCCGAAGCGATCCATATCATCCGGGAAGTCGTCGCCGAGACCGAGCGACCGGTGATGCTCTATTCGGTGGGCAAGGACAGCGCGGTGATGCTGCATCTGGCGCGCAAGGCATTCTACCCCTCGCCGCCGCCGTTCCCGCTGCTTCACGTCGATACGACCTGGAAATTCCAGGAGATGTACAAGCTGCGCGACCGCATGGCGAAGGAGAGCGGGATGGAGCTGCTTGTCTATCATAACCCCGAAGCGCAGGAAAAAGGGATCAACCCCTTCGACCACGGCCCGCTCCACACCGACATGTGGAAGACCGAAGGGCTCAAGCAGGCACTCGACAAGTGGAGCTTCGATGCGGCTTTCGGCGGCGCGCGGCGTGACGAGGAGAAGAGCCGCGCCAAGGAGCGCATCTTCTCGTTCCGCACCGCCTCCCACGGCTGGGATCCCAAGAACCAGCGGCCCGAGCTGTGGAACCTCTACAACGCGAAGAAGAACAAGGGCGAGAGCATCCGCGTCTTCCCGATCTCGAACTGGACCGAGCTCGACGTCTGGCAATACATCCAGCTCAACGACATCCCGATCGTGCCGCTCTATTTCGCCGCGAAGCGCCCCACCGTGGAGCGCGACGGCATGCTGCTGATGGTCGATGACGACCGCTTCCCGCTGAAACCCGGCGAAGAGCCGGTGATGCGCTCGATCCGCTTCCGCACGCTCGGCTGCTACCCGCTGACCGGCGCGGTCGAGAGCGAGGCCAGGACCCTGCCCGAAGTGATCCAGGAAACGCTGCTTACCACCACTTCCGAACGCCAGGGTCGCGCGATCGACAAGGACGCGGGCGGGGCCGGAATGGAGAAGAAGAAGCAGGAGGGGTACTTCTGATGTCCGATACCACCACGAAGGACGAACCCGTCTACGTCACCGAAGCCCTGATCGCCGAGGACATCGACGCCTATCTCGATCAGCACCAGCACAAGACGATGCTGCGCTTCATCACCTGCGGCAGCGTAGATGATGGCAAGTCGACGCTGATTGGCCGGCTGCTCTACGATTCAAAGATGATCTTCGAGGATCAGCTCGATGCGCTCGAAGCCGATTCCAGGAAGGTGGGCACGCAGGGCCAGGAGATCGACTTCGCGCTGCTGGTCGACGGCCTCGCCGCCGAGCGCGAGCAGGGCATCACCATCGACGTCGCCTACCGCTTCTTCAATACCGAGAAGCGCAAGTTCATCGTCGCCGATACTCCGGGGCACGAGCAGTACACGCGCAACATGATCACGGGCGCCTCCACCGCCGACCTTGCCGTGATCCTGATCGATGCGCGCAAGGGCGTACTCGTGCAGACACGGCGGCACAGCTATCTGTGCCATCTGATCGGCATCAGGAACCTGGTGCTCGCGGTCAACAAGATGGACCTCGTCGACTACAGCCAGGAAGTGTTCGACAGGATCGTCGCCGACTATGCCGAGTTCGCGAAGTCCATCGGCATCGAGAGCTTCACGGCCATGCCGATCTCGGGCTTCAAGGGCGACAATATCATCAGTCCATCCGACAATACGCCATGGTACAAGGGCCCGAATCTGATCGAGCACCTCGAGATGGTCGAGGTCAATTCGGCGGTGGACGCGGCCAAGCCGTTTCGCATGCCGGTGCAGTGGGTCAACCGGCCGAACCTCGATTTCCGGGGCTTTTCGGGTCTGATCGCGACCGGCAGCGTAAAACCGGGCGATGCTATCCGCGTGCTGCCTTCGGGCAAGACCAGCACGGTCACGCGTATCGTCACGCTGGACGGCGATTTGGACGAAGCGGTCGCCGGCCAATCGGTGACGGTCTGCTTCGCCGACGAGATCGACTGCTCGCGCGGCGACGTCATCGCGCTTGCCGACAATCCGCCCCAGGCCGCCGACCAGTTCGAGGCGACGGTGGTATGGCTGAACGACCAGCCCCTGCATGTCGGCCGCGGCTATTGGCTGAAGCTCGGCACGCAGCTCGTTTCGGCGACGGTGCAGGAGCCGAAATATACCGTCAACGTCAACACGATGGA
>Ga0075364_10002251_pt1 | contig 10822 bp, 8 predicted proteins | sample EndMetdeltDD1764_FD_71517 | JGI IMG/M metagenome (GOLD analysis project Ga0075364, IMG submission 71517) | Populus endosphere microbial communities from Tennessee, USA - Endosphere MetaG P. deltoides DD176-4 | ecosystem: Host-associated > Plants > Roots > Endosphere | place: USA: Tennessee...
CGACCCGGGAGCGGGCGACGGCCGACCCGGCCCCGACGACCCGAGCGGCGCCCCGTGCGGTCCCGTCAGGCACGACATCTGTCCAGGTGTGCGCGGTTCCCTCCAATCGGGGTCGCGCTCGGCCGATGTGACCCTGTGTCTTGGCGAGACCTCTCTCAGGCGATGGCGCCCGACGGCACCGGCGTGCGCGCCCTGGGTCTGCTCAGCGGCTGGATGCTCCTGGGCGCGGCGAGCGTCGTCGCCATCACGCTCCCGCTGATCGAGGGCGTCGACAACCGGTGGGTCTACCTCGCGGTCGTCATCGCCGGCCTCGCAGGCGCGGCGGCGTTCGTGCTCCCGTGGGAACGGCTCGGGCGACCCGCCCTCCTGGTCATGCCGGCGGTCGGCCTGGCCGCGTGCGTCTACTCCGCCCGCACCGAGCCCGCGGTCCTGCCGGCGTACCTCGCCCTGTACGGCGTGATCCCGTGCTACATCGGCCTCTCGCAGCGGCTCTCGGTGCTGGCCTCGTCCGCCGTCGTCGTCGTGGCCGCGTACCTCTTCGCCACCGCCGGCTCGGACACCGAGCCGCCGTTCGTGTACTTCCTGATCACGTTCTCGGTCGGGCTCCTCATGGCCGTGATCCTCAACATCGCCGTGGCCCGCTACCGCACCGTCCTCGCGCACATGGATCAGCTGCGCCGGGTGACCCGGCGGCTGACCCGATCGACCTCGACCGGCGACGCCGTCGCCATCATCGAGACCGAGGTGGCCGAGATGGCCGCGGCGGACTCGATCGCCGTCGTCCTCCTCGACGATCGTGAGCCGGGCCGGCCCTGCCACGTGGCGGCGGACGGGACGTGGCGCGAGCTGCACCTCGCCACCGGGACCGCCCTGCGCGAGCTCGTCCAGCCCCTGCGCGCCGGCGAGCAGGTCCTCTTGCGGGACACCTCGCCGGCTGGCACCGCCGTGATGGTCGCCGCTGTCGACGTGGCCGCCCGCAGCGCGCTGTGCCTGCCGCTGCTCAACGACGACGGCCTGCTCGGGACGGTGGTGGTCGCCTGGACCCACACCACGAGGGCCGTCGACGGCGTCCTGGCCCAGGCGCTGGGCGCGACAGCCGACGAGGCGGCCACCGTGCTCAACCACCACCTGCGGACCGAACGGGCCGAGCGCGCGGCGAACACCGATCCGCTCACGGGCGTGCGCAACCGACGGGCGCTCGACGAGCGCCTGTGCGACCTGACGCCCGGTGACGGCGTGCTCGTGATCGACGTCGACCACTTCAAGGAGGTCAACGACGAGCGGGGCCACGCGGCCGGCGACCAGGTGCTGCGCGCCCTGGCCGCCTGCCTGTCCGCCAGCGTGCGGGGCACCGACCTGGTGGCGCGCCTGGGCGGCGACGAGTTCGTGGTCGTGCTGCGCGACGCCGGCGTGGACGGGTGCCGGAAGGTCGCCCGCGCCGTGCGCGCCGCGTGGGACGGCGTCGACGGCGGGGCCACGATCTCGCTCGGCGCCTGCGCCAACGAGGGCGAGCCCGGGACGGTCACCCTCGCCCGCGCCGACGGCGCCCTGTACGACGCCAAGTCGGCGGGCCGCGACCAGTCCGCCTTCTACGGCCTCCGCGGTTCCCCCCGGCTCGACGTCAACGTGCCCCGCGATCGCTGAGCCACGACCCACGCTCAGCGATCGGGCGTCGGCTCCGATAAGAAGGGGCGATGGAGCTGACCACCGTCGCCGACGACCACGCCGTGGTGCACGAGGGGCTGGTGGTGCGCCGCTACGACGACCTCGAGCCCGACACGGTCTACGAGTACGACGGGTTCGTCTTCCGCACGTTGCGGCGTCCGCCCGGCGAGCTGCTGTGCCGCGTTGCCACGGTCAACGACGTCCACTTCGGCGAGCTCGAGTGCGGGGTCATCGAGGGCATGGAGCTGGGCCCGACCTTCTCGACCGAGGACGGTGACGAGCCGTACCCCGAGCTGATGAACGCCGGCGCCATCGCCGAGATCGAGCGCATCGACCCTGCGGCGGTGGTGGTCAAGGGCGACCTCACGTCACGGGGCACGACCGAGGAGTACGACCTGTTCCGCTCGTACTACGAGCCGGCGTTCGGCGACCGCCTGCACGTCGTGCGCGGCAACCACGACAGCTACTACGGCGGGACCTTCGCCGCCGACGTGCCCGTGGCCGTCGAGCTCCCGGGCGTCGTCCTCGCGGTGCTCGACACGGCGCGGCTCGAGCACGCCGCCGGGCAGGTCACCCCCGAGTCGCTGGTGTGGTTGCGCGACCAGGCCGCCGAGCGGGCCGCCGCCGGCGACGACCGGCCGATCCTCGTGTTCGGCCACCACCACCCGTGGAGCCCCGAGTCGGGCGAGCGACCCGAGGGCTACTTCGGCATCAACCCCGACGACTCCGAGCGCCTCATCGAGGTCGTGGCGGCCCACCCCAACATCCGCGGCTACTTCTGCGGGCACACCCACCGCAACCGCGTGCGCCGGTTCAGCGCCACCCGTGACGTGCCGTGGGCCGAGGTCGCGTCGGTCAAGGAGTTCCCGGGCGCGTGGGCCGAGTACCGCGTCTTCGAGGGCGGCATCCTCCAGGTGTTCCACCGCATCTCGTCGCCCGAGTGCCTGGTGTGGACCGAGAAGACGCGCGGCATGTACGCCGGCATGTACTTCGACTACTCGTTCGGGGCGCTCACCGACCGCTGCTACGAGATCGCCCCGGCCTGACGGGCCGGCGGGGATCAGCTCGGGTGGTCGCCGCGGCGGGGCCGCGAGTCGAGCGCCGCGGCTGCGTCGCCGAAGATCCGCATCGTCCAGTCGACGATGACCGGTTCGTGCTCGTCGCTGGCGCGTGCCTCGTGCAGGAGCCGACCGGCCTCGTCGAGCAGCTCGTCGATCTCGAGCATCGGGTCGTTGGTCGTCACGCCACCCATGATCGGGGTGAGCGCGTGCTCGTTGCCGTTGACGACGACCGGGTCGGTCATGGCCGACCGCACCCGATCGAGGACCACCTGGATGTCACGGGCGTCGACGAGGCGCTCGAGCAGCAGGATGAACTCGTCGCCCGTGGCGCGGGCGACGGTGTCGCACGTGCGCACCGAGCGCTGCAGCCGCTTGGCCACGAGGGTGAGCACCTTGTCGGCCTGCTCGTCGCCGCTGCTGTCGCGCAGCGCGTCGAGGGGCTCGATCCAGCACCGCACGACGCCGATGGGCTCGCCCGTCCGGTGCGTGCGGGTCAGCGCCATCGAGAGGCGGTCGATCAGCAGGGTCTGGTTGGGCAGCAGGGTGAGCGCGTCGTAGAGCTCGGGGAGCGCCGCTCGCTGCTCGGGGCGGTCCCACGGTGGGCGCGGGCGTCCGCCGTTGCTCGGCCCGGCTTGTCGTTGTGGTTCACCCGGCCCGTCAGCAGGGTGGTCGACCGTGCCCATCAGCACATCCCCCTGCAAGGTTCGCATCGCCGCCACCCGTCCCGTCCGCTCCCCGGCGCTCGGCCGGCGATCTCGTGGTTCCTGTCCGCCAGGAGCACCGCGCCCCTGGGGGGCAGGCGCGCGACCGCTCCGTCATCCCTATCGCCCGAAGCTCCCCCATCCTTGAGCCCTCTCGGTGCTGATGAGCCGAACGCCTCGGTCGGTCGACGCGCAAACAGGTGAGCACCTCTGCCCCATCCTGTCGCGTGCGGCGCTCACTCGGTCGAGGCGACCTCGATCCGATCCTGACGCCACTCACGGGCCAGGTCGAGCGCCATGTCGGCCCGGTCGAGCACCTCATCGGTCGTGAACCCGTGCGCCGGGTAGCAGGCGACTCCGGCCCACATCGTGAGCCCGGGTGCGTTCGACGCCATGTGTCGCCGGATGCGCTCGACCGTCCAGATGGCGCCGTTCTCGGAGGTGTCCTCGAGGACCAGCGCGTAGCCGCCGTCCATCAGACGGCACGCGGTGTCGGCCTCGCGGATCGTGTCGCAGATGCTGAGCGCCACCTTGGCGGCGTCGGCCGGTCGGGCGTTGCCCGTGTTGAGGCCCTCGATGACCTCCATCAGCACGACGGCCACCGGCTTGAGGTTGCGTCGGGCCGCGGCGATGCGGGCGTCGAGGGCGACCGTGAAGTAGCCCTCGCTGTAGAGCCCCGTGGTCTCGTCGGTCAGCGCGTCGACCTGGGTCGACTTGCGCACGGCCGTCAGCTCGATGCGCGACGCCAGCTTGGACTCGACGTCCTCGCGGGCCCGGGCTTCCTTCTCGACCGTCGTCTCGAGCTCGCTGACCTTCTCGGACAGCTCCTCGATCTCCTCGGTGGCGTGGCGCAACCGCCCCACCAGCCGGAACACGATCACCCCCGCGACGAGCGCCAGCGCGCCGGCCAGCACGGCCAAGGTCACGAGATCCCAGATCGCAGCGGCCGCGCCCAGGACGAGCCCGAACACCCCCACGCAGATTCCCACCAGTGCTCGCCGATCCACACCAGATCAATCGGCGGGCGACCTCTCGGATTGAGCCGCGCGTAGGGCATTTCGCCCAGATCTGGTCACATGCGGTGATGGTCACTGCCAGTTGCATGCACGCGCAGTGGTGCAGAGCACGGTCCTGAAGCCGGTCGTGGGTGCAACGACCTACGCGGCGCGGGCCTGGGAGACGAGCTCGGCGAGCTCGCGCATGATGCGCCCGAGCTCGAAGTCCTTGGGCGTGTACACCGCCGCGACCCCGGCCGCGAGGAGCCGGGGCCGGTCGTCCTCGGGGATGATCCCGCCCACGATGATCGGGGCGGTCACGCCCTGGCCGCGCACGAGGCGGACGACCTCGGGCACGAGCTCGAGGTGGCTGCCCGACAGGATCGACAGCCCGATCACGTCGACGTCCTCGTCGCGGGCCACCGCCGCGATCTGCTCGGGCGTCAGGCGGATGCCCTGGTAGATGACCTCCATGCCCGCGTCCCGGGCGGCGACGGCGATCTGCTCGGCGCCGTTGGAGTGGCCGTCGAGGCCGGGCTTCGCGACGAGCAGGCGGGGTGGACCCCCGGCCATCGCCTTGACGGTCTCGGCCACCTCGCGCAACGTCGTCGTACCTGCCGTCCCGGCCGCGGCGGCGACGCCCGTCGGTGCCCGGTACTCGCCGAACACCTCGCGCAGCGCCCCGGCCCACTCGCCGGTCGTCCCACCCGCGTGGGCGAGCGCGATCGTCGCCGGCATGACGTTGGTCCCGTCCTTCGCGCAGCGCCGCAGCTCGTCGAGCGCCCGCTCGACCGCGTCGGCGTCGCGCTGGTCGCGCCACGCCCGCACGTCGGCCACCAGCTCGTCCTGCACACCGGCGTCGACCTTGAGGATGTTCTCCTCGCCCTCGAGCGGCGACGGCGCGGTCTCGGTGTACTTGTTCACGCCGACGACCGTCAGCTCACCCGACTCGAGGCGGCGCAGGCGCTCGGTGTGGCTCCTGACGAGGCGACCCTTCAGCTCCTCGATGGCGGCGAAGGCGCCGCCCATGGCGAGCACCTCGTCGAGCTCGGCCTGCGCGCCGTCGATCAGCTCCCTGGTCTTGGCCTCGACCACCGGCGAGCCGTCGAAGAGGTCGCCGTACTCCAGCAGGTCGGTCTCCTCGGCCAGCACCTGCTGGATGCGCAGCGACCACTGCTGGTCCCACGGGGTCGGGAGACCGAGGGCCTCGTTCCACGCGGGCAGCTGCAGGCTGCGCGCCCGGGCGTCCTTGGACAGCGTGACGCCGAGCATCTCGAGCACGATGCGCTGCACGTTGTTCTCGGGCTGTGCCTCGGTGAGGCCCAACGAGTTGACCTGGACGCCGTAGCGGAAGCGCCGGGCCTTGGGGTCCGTGATGCCGTAGCGGTCCTGCCCGATGCGGTCCCACATCTCGGTGAACGCCCGCATCTTGCACATCTCCTCGATGAAGCGGATGCCGGCGTTGACGAAGAACGAGATCGAGGCGAACACCGCGGGGAAGCGGTCCTCGGGCACCTGGCCCGACGCCTGCACCGCGTCGAGCACGTCGATGGCGGTGGCCAGCGAGTAGGCGATCTCCTGCACCGGGGTCGCGCCCGCCTCCTGGAGGTGGTAGCTGCACACGTTCATCGGGTTCCACTTGGGGATCCGGTCGGCGCAGAAGGCGATCATGTCGACGATCAGGCGCTTCGAGGGGTCGGGCGGGAAGATGTAGGTGCCGCGCGACAGGTACTCCTTGACGATGTCGTTCTGCGTCGTGCCCCGCAGGTCGTGGGAGTCGACGCCCTGGTCCTCGGCGTTGGCGACGTACAGGCCGAGCAGCCACGCGGCCGGCGCGTTGATGGTCATCGACGTGTTCATCTCGCCCACGGGGATGCCGTCGAGGAGCTGCTGCATGTGCCCGAGGTGGGCGACGGGCACGCCGACCTTGCCGACCTCGCCGCGGCTGTGGGGGTCGTCGGGGTCGTAGCCGGTCTGCGTCGGGAGGTCGAAGGCGATCGACAGGCCGGTCTGCCCCTTCGCCAGGTTCGTCCGGTACAGCTCGTTGGACGCCTTCGCCGTGGAGTGCCCCGAGTAGGTGCGCATGAGCCACGGCCGATCCCGGTCGTGCGAAGGAGGGGGAGTCGCCATGACCAGGATTTTCCCAGTCGACAGCGCCAAGTGTCACCTTGACGCACCTGTCAGCTGACTGCCCGTCAGACCAGCGCATCCTCGCTGAAGGCTCCGCCTCCCGGTTTCCGAGAGGCGGAGCCTCGAGATCCCGGCGGCGTACGTCGCCGTGGACTCGCACCGATGCGCCACCGACGTCCGGCGTCAGAACCCCCGATCCGGGGGTCCTTCCGCCGTCGGTCCCTCGTATCTGGCGATCCCGCGGCGGGTCCTGATCTGGCGCCCGGCGCGGTGTCGGCCGAGGCCGTCGACATCAACGACGCCGGCGTCGTCGTCGGGGCCGTCGCCACGGGCGATGCCAGCGCCTTCCGGGCCGCTCGCTGGAGCGCACCGGCGATGGTGGCGTTCCTGCCGGGGACGGCGGGCCAGCGCTCCGAGGCGATCGCCCTCAACGAGCACGGCACCGTCGTCGGCTACTCGGCGACGACCGCCAGCTGGTGGGACTCGGCGACGTCCACCCGCCACGACCTCGGGACGGCCATGCCCCGCGCCGTCAACGAGTCAGACGTGGCGGTGGGCAACACCTCGCTCCTGAAGGGCGACCTCTCCGGCGTCGTGCCGCCGCAGGACGCGCTGCGCTGGGACCTCCTGTCCGGCACGGTCACCTACCTCGCGCCCGGGCGCACCGACACGTTCGTCAACGACAGCACCGATGCCGGGGTCCCGGTGGGCACCGTCGAGGGTCCCGGCCCCGACGAGCACACCGCGTCCGCTTCACCTGATGGTGGCGATCGCCCGGCCCGCAGGTCGAGCACGTGGTGCTCAGCGGGCGAGGGCGACCAGATCGAGCGGCTTGCGCATCTCGTCGAGGATGAAGATCGTCTCGGTCGTGCGGATCTCGCGCATGCCGTGGAGCTGCTCGAGGAGGATGTCGCGCAGGACCCCGGTGTCGTGCATGCGCACGAGCATCACGAAGTCGAACTCGCCGCTGGTGAGCGCTACCCACTCGACCCCGGGCAGCAACGGCAGCCGGTCCATCAGGGGCCGCCACTGACCCTGTTCGGCGCCGATGAGGACCAACGCCGACAGGGCGAGCCCGGCGGCCTCGTGGTCGATGTCCGCCGCGAACCCGCGCAGGACGCCCAGCTCGCGCAACCGGTCGAAGCGGGCGTAGGCCGTCGCCCGCGACACGTGGGTGCGCGCCGCGAGCTCGTTGACCGACACGCGCCCGTCGGCGGCGAGCTCGGTGAGGATGCGGCGATCGACGTCGTCGAGCGGGGCGGGCGGCGGCGCGGGGGATCGCGGCGGTGGCGGAGGCGCAGATCGTCTGGCGGGCATGCGCCGGACGGTACTCGGCTGGACATCTGGCCGCTGATGATCCGAATCGGAGGCAGGACGTCCGGCGATCGGGCGCGTGCCTTGCAGATCTGTCCGCTCGGGGTGACAGTTCGTCCATGACCGTCTCGGACGGCACGACCACCGTCCACGACCTGCCCGCCGACCACCCCGGCGTCCACGACCGGGACTACCGCGGTCGGCGCGCCGCGATCGCGGCGGTCGGCGAGCGCTTCCACCCCGGCGACCCGATCCCCGACGTGACCTACACGCCCGAGGAGGACGCGGTGTGGGCCACCGTGTCGAGCGAGCTCGCGGGCAAGCACCGTCGACACGCCTGCCGCGAGTACCTCGCCGCGGCGGACCGGATCGAGCTGCCGACCGGGCGGGTGCCCCAGCTGCACGAGGTCGACGCCGCGGTGCGGGCGTTGACCGGGTTCCGCATCGAGCCGGTGCCCGGCCTGGTGCCCACCCGCACCTTCTACGGCGCCCTCGCCCGTCGCGCCTTCCTCTCGACCCAGTACATCCGTCACCACTCGGTGCCGTACTACACACCCGAGCCCGACATCGTCCACGAGGTGATCGGGCACGCCACGATGCTGGCCAGCCCGACCATGGCCGACCTCTACGAGGCCGCCGGTCGAGCGTCGCTGCGGGCCGAGACCGACCGCGCCCTCGACGTCTTCAGCCGGGTCTTCTGGTTCACGATCGAGTTCGGCACCGTCCACGAGGACGGCGACCTCAAGACGTACGGCGCCGGCCTCCTCAGCTCGTTCGGTGAGATCGAGGTCTTCGCCGCGGCCGAGATCCGCCCGTGGGACCTCACCGCGATGGCGACCCTGCCGTACGACATCACGCAGTACCAGCCGGTGCTCTTCGCCGCCGGATCGTTCGACCGGATGGTGGACGACCTGCACCGGTTCTTCGCCGACTTCGACGACGACGCCGCCGAGCGCCTCGTCCAAGGGGGACCACCATGACCGACCTGCTCGCGAGGACCACGAGCTCGCCCGCCGACCACCTCGTGGGGTGGGACACGATCGAGCTGTGGGTGGGCAACGCCCGGACGACCGCGGGGTTCCTCGCCAGCGCGTTCGGCTTCCACTGCGCGAGCTACGCCGGGCCCGAGACCGGGCGGCGGGACCTCGCCAGCTACGTGATGGAGCAGGGCGACATCCGCCTGACCGTGACCGGCGCGCTCGATCCCGACTCGCCGATCGCCGAGCACGTCCGGCGCCACGGCGACGGCGTGCACGACCTCGCATGGCTCGTCGACGACCACCGGGCGGCCTTCGACGCCGCCGTCGCCCGCGGCGCCACCGCGCTGCGGGCACCGTGGGACCTGGAGGACGCCGCCGGCACCCTGCGCCTCGCCACGATCGCGACGTACGGCGAGACCCAGCACACGTTCGTCGACCGCCACGCCTACCGAGCGCCGGTCCTGGCGCCCGGCTACCGCACCGAGGACCTGCCACCCGATCCCGTCGGGCCGGCGGTCGGGCTGCGGGCGATCGACCACGTCGTGGGCAACGTCCCACTCGGCGACCTCGACCGCTGGGTCGCGTTCTACGAGGACGTGCTCGGCTTCCGCCAGCTGGTGCACTTCGACGACGCGCAGATCTCGACCGAGTTCTCGGCGCTGCGCTCGACGGTCGTGTGGGACGGCTCGCGGATCGTGATGCCGATCAACGAACCGGCCGAGGGACGCAGGAAGAGCCAGATCCAGGAGTACGTCGAGGCCTACCGCGGTCCGGGCGTCCAGCACATCGCGGTGGCCACCGAAGACATCGTCTCGACGGTCACGGCGCTGCGGGCCCGGGGCGTCCGCTTCATGCGCGTGCCCGACACCTACTACCGCGAGGCCCGCGAGCGCCTCGCCGGTGTCGACCTGGCGTGGGACGACCTCGAGCGGCTCAACATCCTCGTCGACCGCGACGCGGAGGGGCACCTGCTGCAGATCTTCACGGAGACGGTGATGGACCGGCCGACCGTCTTCTTCGAGATCATCGAGCGGCGGGGTGCGACCGGGTTCGGCGAGGGGAACTTCAAGGCGCTGTTCGAGGCCATCGAGCGCGACCAGGACCGCCGCGGCAACCTCTGATGGACGAGACCTGGGCGGGCACCGACCTCGGGGGCTTCGGGCTCGACAACCTGCCGTACGGCATCGCCGTGCGTGCCGGCGACGAGCGCGCCGGCCCGACCGTCGTCACGCGGATCGGTGACCGCGTGCTCCCGGTCGCCGACGTCGTCCGTGCCGACCGGCGTCCCCTGCTCGAGCAACCCACGTTGAACGCGTTCCTCGCTGCGGGCCCGGCGGTGTGGGCCGAGGTGCGGGACGCGCTGCAGGAGCACCTCGTCGACGACCGGAACGCGCGCGAGCTCGCGGCCGTCGACGACGTCGAGCTCGTCCTGCCCGTCGCCGTGGGGGACGTCGTCGACTTCTACGCCTCGATCGAGCACGCCACCAACCTCGGTCGCATCCTGCGTCCCGACGCCGAGCCGCTGTTGCCGAACTGGCGCCACCTGCCCGTCGGCTACCACGGCCGGTCGGCGTCCGTCGTCGTGTCGGGCACGCCGGTGCGCCGGCCGAGCGGGCTGGTGGCCCAGGGCGAGGGGGTCGTCCGGCGGCCCAGCGCCCAGCTCGACCTCGAGCTCGAGGTGGGCTTCGTCGTCGGGCAGGGCAACCACGGCAGTCCGATCGCCGTCGACGCCGCCGCAGCCCACGTCTTCGGCGTCGTGCTGGTCAACGACTGGTCGGCGCGCGACATCCAGGCCTTCGAGTACCAGCCCCTGGGCCCGTTCCTCGGCAAGTCGTTCGCCACCTCGATCTCGGCGTGGGTCGTCCCGATGGCGGCGCTCGACCCGTTCATCGTCGAGCCGCCCGTGCAGGACCCGCCGCCCGACGGCGGGCTCCGGGCGACGAAGCCATGGGGCCTCGACCTCGAGCTCGAGGTCG
>Ga0075364_10002252_pt1 | contig 10820 bp, 19 predicted proteins | sample EndMetdeltDD1764_FD_71517 | JGI IMG/M metagenome (GOLD analysis project Ga0075364, IMG submission 71517) | Populus endosphere microbial communities from Tennessee, USA - Endosphere MetaG P. deltoides DD176-4 | ecosystem: Host-associated > Plants > Roots > Endosphere | place: USA: Tennessee...
AGTTCGTCATGGGCGGACTGGTCGTAGGCGAGCAGGTTCCAGATCTTGTCGGCGGTGGGCAGCGAGGTGCCGCTCTTGATGTTCTTCCGCAGGTGCGTTGTACCGACGCCGAGCCACAGCGCGACCCGCTCATCACCATGCTGTTTGCACAGGCGGGACAGCGCCGCGAGCCAACTGTTGCGAAAACCTTCTTCTGTTTGCGGTGCAACATTGGGCAATACATTGCGGTCAGGCATCGGATACCTCGGTTGAATGAAAGGACGAAGAACCACAGCGCGGGGACTGGCGATCGGCGTCATCGCCGCGCGTGTGGTGGAGAGGTTGGGGGCCGGCTTGGAACTCAAGCTCATCGAGCCAACCGTTGACGGCGAGCCATTCGACATGCTGTTCGGGCGTGAGGTCGCCTTGGGGTGGGAAGTGCATCCCCTAAACCCCCGCGATTTCGTGGATGGGGGGAGAGAGCATCAGATCGATGGTCTCGCGGTCTTCTGCGTCGGGGGTGTGAGGACGGATTTTGCGGAAGGCGCGAGCTGCGAACCCAATTGCTCGGGGTGCGCAGGGGCTAATTCCGTCGAGAGCCAAGCCGGTCTCCCGGACATGATTGATGCCAACGCCGCTGAACACTCTGGCAACCGTGTAGACGCCACCAACTCGGAGGCTTTCAGGTACTCCCCAGCCATCGTCCTGAGCAGCCACACACAGCGCCAGATCGCCGACCTGCCAATCGTCAGACATAGCTCAGCACTCCCCCCGACAAATCGGACAATCAGCTTGTTCGCCGGTATGGAAGCCGGTGTCGTCGATCATGCGAACGATGCGATCGTGGAAAGCGAACAGGACTGCGGCCAAGGCGGCGGATATGGTGAGGGCGAGGGCCACTTAAGCCGCCTCCGCTGCGAGGCAGAGAAGGCGCTCCTGAGCGATTGCGAATATTTCCGCGTCACTCTCGATGCCGACGAACTGCCGCCCTGTATTGAAGCAGGCAACTCCGGTCGTCCCGCTGCCCATGCAGTTATCGAGGATCACGTCGCCGACATTGCTGTAAGTGCGGATCAGGTACTCGCAGAGGTCCACCGGTTTCTGCGTGTTGTGGAGCTTCGACCGCTGCTTATCGCTGGCGAAGATTTGCACGCTGCGAGGATACCGCTCGGTGCTGTCGTAGGGCAGGGGCTCGAAAGCTTGCCGCCCATAAATCTGCGTAATGTCACCTCGCTTAGTGGCCGTTTTGCGAACGTGGCCGAAAGTCTTTTGGGGATTATAGGTTGGCTGGCGATCGTAGAAGACGAGGACATTTTCATGCGCCTTCATCGGCGCCCGTCTTGCATTAAGGTGGCCCGTGGCGTGGGTCTTTTCCCATATCCACTCATAGCGGAGCATGGGCAGGTTGCTCACGCCGAGAACCTTGTCAAACGGCGTCTGGGCAAACAGCAAGATCGCACCGCGACAGATGCGGCGGTACTCGGCCCAAAGGGGCTCGAGCGGTATAACGCTATCCCAGCTGCAGCGCGTCGTACCATACGGCAGATCGGCGAGGATCATATCGACGGAATTGTCAGCCAGCAACGGCATTGCCTGCAGGCAATCTCCGAAGATTGTCCTGAGTGCGCTCCCACTCATAGCTATGCCGCTGCCTCCGAGCGGGTGTCGGTGGGGCGGGAGAGTATGTATTCCCACTGCTTGCGGAAATGCATAGCTAGCTTAGCTTCCCCACCCTTGGCGCATTTCGAGTCGCGCAGAGCAAAGAGGGGCAGGGCATGTCGATCGTCTGGATTTCCGAACCGCCTGAGTTCGCTCTGGACGGTGATGCCGTTGCGGTTACGATCAGAAGCGGCGCCGAGGATTTCGTCGTCCGGCTGTCCCGGCATCACTGCCGATTGGCGGCAAGACGCGTTAACCGGCTGCTCGACGAAGCGGAGATGGCTGCCAGGCGAAAGCTCGCAAAGCTGGTTTGAGCCGGTCATGCGGCCTTCTCCGGCTTTTGCCGCGGCGGGCCGAAAATCAGGTCGTCAGCAGTGACCTTCCCGTTCGTCGCTTCAACGATCGCCCGGATCATGTCTGCTGACGGCTTTTGCTCGCCGTGCAAAATTCGATGGATCGACGCTCCACTGGTGTTGGCCTTTTCTGCAAGGCCAGCGACTGAGTTGCCGTCGATGGAAAGGTAGCTGTCTAACGTCATGTCTGAAACTTACACCGGATGTAAGTCATCCGTCAACGGGCAATTACATGGGGTGGCATTCTTTCCTTACGCCGGATGTAGGAAAATGCTGGCCATGGCTCGGCAGCGCACATATTTGAAGGAATGGCGGAAGCTTCGCGGCTTCACGCAGGATCAGGTGGTTGACCGTCTTGCCGCTTTTGATGACGACAAGATCCCCCGCACCTCGGCAAGCTTGTCGCGAATAGAGAATGGCCAGCAAATCTACACGCAGCGCATTTTGGAAGCGCTGGCCGAGGTCTATCAGGTTGAAGAGCCCGGATGGTTGCTAGCTCGAAACCCATTGAAAGAGGGTGATGTGATCGACTTATTGGCTCGGTTGGACGACCGGGAGATGGAACAGGCGCGGGCCATCATCGAAGCGTTGGCAAAATCATAAGCCGCTGGCGGGTTTTGGAGAAATGTCATGGGCATAGGTGTGTTTCGGGTTGTCTTGACCGTGGCGACCCTACCTCTCATTTGCGCCAATCATCCTTACGAGATCGGGTCATTGCAGCTCGATAGGTACTCGATGCCCGAGGCTGTATTTCAGGGCGTGGAAAGCAAGGACGTGGCGTCAAGATTGGCGTCCCTCTGCATGGATCGGCGCTGGGGCGTTGTATCGCAGACCGATACCCAAGTGGTGTGCCAGACGCCCCCTGACGGGCTTATTCAAGCCGTGCAAAATCTTAGCGGCCCGCGCGGCGCGCAGTTGAAGGGCTTTGTCCGATATTCGTTGGTGGCCGTACCCCCTAGCGTGCGGGTTCAGGCGTTTGGCTATAGTGAGCAGGTCAATGCCTTTGGCCAAGTCAAGCAATATGCGACAGGCGGCGTCTCGCCCGATGATCTCCAAGACACTTTGATATCAATCGGGGGTGCGTACCCGCCCAATGCGGCCCTGAGGGGCAACGACATAGGCGTTCGCGGTTTCATCAACAAAGAAAATGGGATGGTAGGCCTCAAGGTGACAACCCTCACCCCCAATGGTGTAGCCGCAGCCGCAGGTATGCAGATTGGAGACCGCATAGTCCGCATCGATGGGAAAGCTCTCGGCATTGAAGATATGAGCTTTCGGGCGCGCCTCGCAAAGCCAAAGCCCGGCACGATGATTGCACTTACGGTCGATCGCGCTGGGCAGCCCCTAGAGGTGCGAGTTGAGGCACGCCCGTGGATCATCCGATGATGATCACCGCCTTGCCTGCCGGGAGAAGCGCGGTTGCGATATTTTTATTACGCCCGGTGTAAATTCGCTTGACCTGAACTTACACGGGGCGTAATACCCCTCCTATCAGCCAACACGTTGGCGCTGGAGGACGAGATGCCCCGCTTCACCTTCGACACCGAACTGCTACGCGGCCGCACGGAACGCGAGCATCCTGTAACAGTGACCTACGAGGTCCGCCCCGGCTGTCCCGATATCGAGATCATCAGCGTTACCGGCGTCGACTACACGACTGCCGAGGAAGACGCTCAGCTTCACGATCTGGCGTGCGACAGGGCCGACGATGACATGGCTGAGTATGCTGCCGGTTACGCCGAATATCGCGCCGACATGCTGTGGGATGAGCGGCTTCTGGATCGGAGGGCAGCGTGATGTATCTCTGGAATCAGAATGGTCCAACGGACCAGGGTCGCTGCCTCATCGAAGTTGCCGCTCCGGGGCATGAGATTTCGATTGAGTTGACTGGATCACTGACCAGCAATGTCAGTGACGAAGAAGTCCAACGGACAGCCGAACTTGTCTTGGCCGCGCCAGTTTTGGCCTCTCTATTGTCACGCTTAGAGCCTCACCTAGACGCTATCGTTTGCTTCGCATCATCTACTGATGAGCATCAGCCAAATGCGGTTGCAGCCGACGTTAGGGGCTGGCTTGGGCACTTGCGAGATTGTGGCGCTATACCCGCGAGCGACGCATGACCCGCCCCCTGAGCAACCCCGACAACGGCAGAGCCCTGCCTTCGCCCACAGTGCTGGACCGCATCACCGCCGACGATCTGCGAGATCGCGCCATGGGTCCGGCACACCGCTTCGAGGGCTGGCGCCCACTGGCGAACGGCATGTCGCAGCGCCTCGACCTGAGCGCGGCCACATCGCTCGACGAAGCGATCCAGCGCGCCCAACTCAGTTGCGAGCACAAGGACCACTTCACGATCCTGCATGCCAAGCCGAACGGCGAGACCGTGGAGCACGTCTTCTACGTCAAGCAGACGAAGCCGGTTTGGATACGCAAAGAGGGCTTCGCGCACTCGGTCCAGGTCAAGCCGCTCCAATCCGAACTGCTGTTCTCCCGCCAGATGGCCGCTTGTGCGCCTGTCGAGCCATGGCGCTGGACGCGGGATGCGGATGTCATTGGCGGCGACGGCGTGATCGCTCTCACCCCTCAACGCATGGAGAATCGGCATGGCTGATTTGCGCGCCGCCATTTCCCTCGCACGCAACGGGGAGGTGGAACGTGGCTGATATTCCAGAGTGGGCAATCGAGAAGGCGTGCACCCTAGCAAGGGCAGAGCATCCACGTGCAGCATTATATGCCCCGCGCTGTGCGAAAGACAATCCGGGTTACGCGGCGATCAATGTCCTCGCCCGCTACATTTCCGAGCATGAGGAGCCGCCGGTTGATCCGCTGCTCAACACTGCGATCGAGCTAGTCATCGCCGATGATGTAACCCGAACCGACAGGCAGATTGCAGCTATTCGCGAACGTAGGGCTGGGCATGAGAAGGTAAATCTCGCTCTAGCCGCCCTCCGCCGCGGCATGGAACTGGCAAAGGAGCAATCCGATGCCCGCTGAGCGCATCCACCAGACGGGCCGCGACAGTTGGCACGCCCGCACCGGCTACCAGTATCAGCAGCGCAATCCCGCGCCGATCGTCAGCGACGAACCCATGCCCTACACCTCGCGCTGGTGGGGTCAATTCGCTCTGCTGGCGGGGTTGATCGTGATTGTGGTGCTCGTCTGCGCAATCGTTCCCGCTGCCTCTGACGCTCCCCCAGCGTCTGCTAACTCGCCCGTCGCCTTAGAGGCTGGCGCGGGCAAGGGAACTCAACCGTGAACGCTGGCCCTGACAAAGACGCGATGTTTCGCGCGCAACACGTCGGCGCCAGCGAAGCGACGGCCCTGTTCGGCTGCAATCCCTGGCTGACCGAGTTCGAGCTGTGGCACCGCAAGAAGGGCAATATCTCGACGCCCGCGTTCAACGCGGTTCATGACGGCACGCCAGAAAATGAGCGCATCTATTGGGGGGTCAAGCTCGAGGCCGCGATCATCGATGCCGCGAAAGAGCGCTACGGCTACACTGATCGCGAACCTGCCGACCCCCCGCTGTCCAATGGCCACGGTTTCGGCGGCCATCCCGACCGCCGCGTCATTTGCCCGTCTCGAGGCCCCGGCATCGTCGAGGTTAAGCTTGTCGATTGGCTGGTGCGCAAGGGTTGGGGCGATGAGCCGCCGCTCAACTATCTTGTTCAGGGCAACGGCTATGCCGGGCTCGATGGCGTGACGTGGTTTGATATGCTTGTGCTGGTCGGTGGCAACAAGCTCGAGCGGTTTCAATACGACTTTCGGCCGAAGCTTTATGCCGAGACCGAGGCGCGCGTCGATCGTTTCTGGCTGTCGGTCCATGCGGGCAAGCCGCCGAGACCGGACTATTCCCGCGACGGGGGGGCGATCGCCGAATTGTTCGCAGATCCAAGCGATACGCTGATCGACTTGCGCCGCGACAACCGGATGCCCGAACTGATCGAGGAATATCTCGAGGCCAAGGCAGAGGAAACCGCCGCAGGGTGCCGCGTTGATGCCGCCAAGGCCGAACTGCTCGAGAAGCTGGGCGATAACACAACCGCGCTGGTCGATGGCTATTCGTGCCGCGCTCCGGTCGTGAAAGGCTCGCCCGACAAACTCATCACCGCCGACATGGTCGGCCAGGTCATCAAGGGCCGGGCAGCGCACCGCCGGTTCTACATCAAAACCAAGGAGATCGTATAATGGCTTCTCAGCAGCTCGCCGAGCGCACCGCCAATCCCGTCACGGTCATTCGCCAGAATCTCGCTCAGATGGCCCCCGAGTTCAAATCGGCACTGCCCGCGCACGTCAGCGTGGAGAAGTTCACGCGCGTCACAATGACGGCGATCCAGAACAATCCCGATTTGCAGAATGCCGACCGCCGGTCACTGTTCGGCGCCGTGGTCCGGCTAGCGCAAGACGGGCTTCTCCCTGACGGCCGGGAAGCTGCTATCGTCCTGTTCGGCAACAAGGCTCAGGCCATGCCGATGATCGCTGGCGTCTTGAAAAAGATCAGGCAGTCGGGCGAAGTCGCAAAGGTCAGCGCGCAGGTCGTTTACGAGAACGATCATTTCGTTGTGAAGTACGGCTTCGACGAAGATGTCGAGCATGTGCCTCCAGCGCTTAGTCAGCCTCGAGGCAAGCCGATTGGAGCTTACGCCACCGCTGTCCTGAAGGGCGGCGAACAGATGCTCGAGGTGATGAGCTTTGAGGAAATCGAGAAGGTGCGGGCAGTCAGCCGCTCCGGAAAAAATGGCCCATGGGCTCAGTGGTGGGGCGAAATGGCGCGCAAGACCGTGATGCGCCGGCTGTCGAAGCGCCTGCCGATGTCTACCGACCTCGAGGAGGAGGTGTTCCAGCGCGATGTGACGATGACGCCTGATGCCAAGCCTGAACTGGCAGTGATCGAAAGCGAGGCCCGAGAGCCTGCCTCACGGCTTGATGCGCTCGAGGACCAGATTGAAGACGCAGAGATCGGCGAAACGAACGGCGCCCTATCTGAGGACAGCCCCACCGACGACACCTACGGGGATCAATTCGAGGACGGGGAAGCATGATCCCGCACGGCAACATACTGGCCGAACTGGCGCGCGTGAAGGCGATCTTCCAGTTGCGCGCGATCAGTGCGGTTATCGGTGTGCCCCGCGCCCGCCAAGCCCTATCCTACCGGGAGACTGATGGGTGACGGCTCCTGCGCGCATCAGTCAGGCCGATATTGACCGGGCGACGAAATCTGTCGCGGCGGCCGGCTTTACGCGTGCGCGGATCGTAATGGACTTGGAGGCTCGCAAGATCGAGATCATCATCGGCGAATCAGCGCCCCCCGAAACGCGGGAGGTTTGGAGCGATGATGATGTCTGACCTTCCGCCCAATGTCACCGAGATCAGGGACCGCCATGGCAAGACGCGATATCGCTTCCGCCGCCGTGGCTGGAAAAGTGCATACCTCCCCGGGCACCCCGGCGACGCCGAGTTCCACCGAACCTATGCCGAGATCATCGAGAAGGGCGCAGATGAGCCGCAGCCGATCGCATCACCTAGGGCGCCTAAACCGCAGACCCTTGATGACCTAGCTATTCGCCTCAAGAAAACGATACGTTGGCAGCGCAAGAAGCCGCGCACGCAACTGGTGCAGAGCCGCATCATCGAGCGGTTCTGCGATCAGTTGGATAAGAGGGACCGGCGCTTCGGCGAATGGCACGTCGCTGATATAACAGTGGTCTGGCTCGACAAGGTTTTGGGCAGGATGCACGAGACGCCAGCGGCCGCTAATGTTCTGCGTAAAGTCCTTGCCGGCATGATGGACCAGGCTATCCGCTTGGGGTGGCGCACCGACAATCCTGCGCGCCTGACCGACAGGTTCCCCGATGGCGAAGGATTCCACGACTGGACCGACGAAGAGATCAAGCAGTACCGCGACACGCATGCGCTCGGCACTATGGCCCGGCTCACGCTGGAACTGGCGCTGAACACTGCCGCACGCCGCTGCAACGTCAACAAGATCGAGCGCGACCATATCAAAAACGGCCGGATCACCGTGGCCCACGCGAAGAGCAATGACGAGACGTCTGTTAGGATGCTCGCGACTACCCGGGCGGCGCTAGAAGCCCTGCCGGCCGCGCCTATCAAGTACCTGATCACGACGCAGTTTGGAAAGCCATTCTCGGACGCCGGAATGGGCAATCGGATGCGGGACTGGTGCGACCAGGCAGGCTTGCCGCAATGCTCGATGCACGGGCTGCGCAAGGCCACCTCGCGCCTATTGGCAGAGAGTGGCGCCACCGACGCGCAAGGCCAAGCCGTCACAGGCCACAAGAAGGCTTCGACGTTCGCATATTACCGCGCGAAGGCCAACCGTACGGCCTTGGCGGACACTGCGATGTCCAACTTGGAAATCGGGCAAATGTCCAACCAAGCAAAAACTGCTAAAAACGATGGGAATTCAGATGTTTAATGAAAGTGGTGGTGCCCGGGGACGGAATCGAACCGCCGACACCATGATTTTCAGTCATGTGCTCTACCAACTGAGCTACCCGGGCATCGCTGCTGCGGCCGCCGTCGAGGGCGGGCGAGCGACTGGAAGCGCGCGTATGGCGAAGCGGTGCGGGCTTTGCAACCCCGGAATCAGTCGTCGGAGGGATTCTCGGGCGGGGCCGCGGGGCCGGGCAGGCTGTAGCCGTCGTCGAGCCATTTGAGCAGGTCGCGGTCGCGGCAGCGGCTTGAGCAGAAGGGGGCGTACTCGGCGCTGCGCGGCTTGCGGCAGATCGGGCATTTCTTCTGGGACTGGGTCATGCGGCCACCGCCTGCGCGAAACCGGCATCGAGCGCAAGCGCCGGGTCTTCGTGCCAGCGCAGTATGCGGCCCGTCCGGCGGGCGAGATCGGCCAGCCACTCTTCGCGCAGCGCGCCGCGCACCGCCGGGTGCGCGGTAAGCAGCAGCGCGCCGGGCGCTTCCACGCGTTCGGCGCGGCGCAGCAGCAGGCGCGCGGCGGCGCCGGCGCGATCGCGCGCGATGCGCTGGAGCAGCGAGGGGCGTTCGAGCCGGGCGACGAGCTGGACGAAGCCGAACCCGTTCATCGCCGTGCACTGGTGCGGCCACTGCGCCAATGCTTCCGCAAGCGCCAGGTCGGCGGCGCGGCGATCGGCCTTTTCGGCCAGCGTCGGGAAATCGACGCCGATCGATCCGGCAAGATCGAGGCGGCGGATCGCCAGGGCGACCTGCGGGGCGGCGGCCAGCGCCAGTGCGCGCGGGGGCAGGGCGCCGTCGACGTCGATCAGCGTCATCGCCGGGGTGGGCGTCACCGTCAGGCTCCCGCCGGCGAAGGCGATCTCCCCGGTCCAGGCCTCGGCGAAGATGCCCTCCCAGTCGCAGCCGGGAAAGGCGCGGACGATGCGGCCGCCCAGCAGTTCCGCCAATACCGGGCGCCGGCGCAGCGCTTCGGTGGTGGGGCGGGCCTGCGCACGCTTGAGCCGGCCGGTCTCGGCGATGGCAGCGCGGGTTATCAATGCGCGCAGCGGCTTGCCTTCGCTTGCATCGCGGGGCAGGCCGTCGATCAGCGCTTCCTCGCCGCTAGCAAAGCGTAGCGTGCCGCGGGCCGAGCCGGCGGCGCGGGCGATCAGCACCGCGTCCTCGATCTGGCCCGGTCCAAGTTCGCCCGGCCAGTCGAGCATCGCCGCGACGGTGCGGTCGCCGTCCAGCAGCATCGCCCGGTGCTCGGCGATGCCTTCCTCGATCAGCCATTCAGCCAATGCAAAAACCCGCGGCCTTGAGCAGCGCGCGCGTCTCGAAGAGCGGCAGGCCGACAACGCCCGAATGGCTGCCCGATATCCACGCGATCAGCCCCTCTGCCGCGCCCTGGATGGCGTAGCCGCCCGCCTTGCCGTGCCATTCGCCGCCGGCGAGGTAGGCGGCGATCTCTTCGGCGGACAGCGGCTTGAAGCGGACGACCGTCTCGGACAGGCGCTCGCGCAGCGCGCCGTCAGGAGAGCGCAGCGCGATGGCGGAGAGCACACGGTGGCGGCGGCCCGATATCAGCGCCAGGCATTGCCGCGCGGTCGCCTCGTCCTCGGCTTTGGGCAGGATGCGGCGGCCGAGCGCGACGACGGTATCGCCGGCCAGCACATGCGCGTCGCCTGGCGTCGCGGCGAGCGCCTTCTCGCGCGCCATGCGCTGGGCATAGACGCGCGGCAGCTCGCCCTTGTGCGGGGTCTCGTCGATGTCGCTGGCGGAAATGGCGTCGGGGACGATGCCGAGCCGGGCGATCAGCTCGTGCCGGCGCGGGCTGGCGGAAGCGAGGACAAGGCGCTGCGTGGTCATGCGAGTACCCTCCGGCCCGCGCACCGCCGGATCGTCAATACTGGCCGGGACCGCCGCGGCCGGGCATGAAGCGATAGGTGATACGGCCCTTGGTCAGGTCGTAGGGGGTAAGCTCGACCAGCACCTCGTCGCCCACCAGCACGCGGATGCGGTTCTTGCGCATCTTGCCCGCGGTGTGGCCCAGGATTTCGTGATCGTTTTCCAGCCTCACCCGAAACATCGCGTTGGGCAGCAGTTCGACGACCGTGCCGCGCATTTCGAGAAGTTCTTCTTTCGCCATAGGCGATGGTTTTCCATTCGTTTTCGATTGTTTCTGGCGCGCGCCATAGCTGCGGCCGGGACAAAAGGAAAGCGCGGTAATGATGCGAACTTTCGCGGCGGCCCGTGTGCTGTCGTCGCGCCGGGTTCAACACGGCGTTCAGGCAGGTGTAACATCGATGTGACAATTTGATACCCGGCGTTTCTTGCCTTGGACGCAGCCGTCCCGCATCGCCGTCAGCGGGAGAGGATCTGCAAAAGACCGAATTG
>Ga0075364_10002254_pt1 | contig 10819 bp, 9 predicted proteins | sample EndMetdeltDD1764_FD_71517 | JGI IMG/M metagenome (GOLD analysis project Ga0075364, IMG submission 71517) | Populus endosphere microbial communities from Tennessee, USA - Endosphere MetaG P. deltoides DD176-4 | ecosystem: Host-associated > Plants > Roots > Endosphere | place: USA: Tennessee...
GCGGTTGGCGCGGCGGTTGAGCTCCGAGAAGCTCAATGCCTCGTCGGCGAAGAGCAGCGCGGTGGCCTGCGGCTGCAGCCGGGCCTGTCGCTCGATCAGGCGGTGCACGGGCTCGGCCCCCGGCTCGCGCTGCGTGTTCATGCTCCATGCGGCGAGTTGCGCATGCTCGGATGCGCCGAGCAGTTCGATGTCGCCCACCGGCTGGTCGGGACGATCGGCCAGCGCCTGCAGGATGGCGACGTAGTGGCCGGCCATGCGCTCGATGGTGTCCTGCTCGAACAGCTCGGCCGCATAGATCACCGCGAGCGACAGATGGCCGTCGGGCCTCTCGCGCGCTTCGAGCGTGAGCTCGAATTGCGCTTCGAGATCAGGCAGTGCGTGGTCCTGTGCCGCAATGCCGGGCAGCTGCGCGAATGCGCGGTAGTCCTCGAACAGGTGGTTGAACATGACCTGGAACAGGGGCGTGCGGCTCAGGCTGCGTTCGGGTTGCAGCGCCTGCACCAACTGCTCGAAAGGCAGGTCCTGGTTCGCCTGCGCGCCCAGCACCGCCTCGCGCGCCTGCGCCAGCACGCGCGATGCACTCAGCCGGCCGTGGATCGGGTTGCGCAGCACCAGGGTGTTGACGAACAGCCCGACCACGCCCTCGACCTCCACACGGTTGCGGTTGGCAATCGGCGCGCCGATGCGGATGTCTTCCTGCCCCGTGTGGCGGTGCAGCAGCGACTGGAAGCCTGCGAGCAGCGCCATGAAGAGCGTGGCGCCCTGGGTGTCCGCCATGCCGCGCAGCTTGTCGAGCAGGTTGGCAGGCAGCTCGAAGGCATGCCGCGCGGCGCTGTAGCCCGCCTGCGCCTTGCGCGGGTGGTCGGTGCGCAAATCCAGCGCTGCGTGCGTGTCGCCGAGCTGCGCGCGCCACCAGGCCAGTTGCCGTTCGCCCTCGCCGGCCGCGAGCCACTCGCGCTGCCAGAGCGCGTAGTCGGCGTACTGGACGCGCGGCGCGGGCAGTCGCTTGGCTTCTCCACCCAGATGCGCGGCGTAGCCGGCGGCCAGTTCGTCGATCAGCAACTGCATCGAGGCGCCGTCGGAAATGATGTGGTGCATCACCACGGCGAGCACATGGGTGTCGTCGGCGGTGCGGATCAGCGCGGCGCGCAACAGCGGGCCCTGCGTCAGATCGAAGGGCTCGGCCCTGAGGCGCCGGGTTGCTTCTGTCAGTTGCTCGTCGAGCTCCCCGCGCAAGTCGATCATCGCCAGCGGCACGGAGCCCGAGGGCTTGACCCATTGCTCCGCATGGCCATCGGTGGCGGCGCTGAATACCGTGCGCAGCGATTCGTGGCGCGTGACGAGGCCATCGAGCGCGGCACGCAAGACATCTGCGTTCAACGCTCCCGTGAGTCGAAGCGCGCCGCTCATGTGATAGGCCGCGCTTCGCGGATCGACACGCCAGAGAAACCACTGGCGCTCCTGCGCGTGTGAGAGCGGCATCGGCAACAGCCGGCGCTCCGCCGAGAGCACGGGAATCGGCGCGCGCTGCGGGCGCACGCCTTGCGCCTGCAGTTGCCGGATGGCCGCTGCGCAAGCCTGCAGGCGCGGCTGCTCGAACAGCATCCGCGCCGGAAAGTCGATCTGCCAATGCGCCGAGATGCGCGCGGCCGCCTGCGTGGCCGTGAGGGAACTGCCGCCGCGGTTGAAGAAGTGGGCATCGCGAGCCAGCGCGCGATCGTCGTCGCCATGTTTCCAGACCTCGCGCCAGATGTCGGCGAGGGCCTGCTCGACCTCGTCCAGCGGCGCCTCGGGGGCCGCCCCGCTAGGCCCGCCCCGAACGAAGGCGCCGTGCTGGTAGATCGCATACGCGTCGGCGGTTCCGTCGATCCAGCCCGCGCGGCAGGCGCTGCGCTGCAGCTTGCCGCTGGTGGTCTTGGGGAGGCCGCCGGGGTTGAGCAGCAGCACGACCGACAGCGGCTCGCCGAACATCTCGCTCACGGCGGCGCCGAGCGCATCGACCAGCACCTCTGGCGGCACCAGCTTCTGCATGCTGCGCGACACCTCGGCCGCGACGCCGATGCCTTCGCCGCCGGCACCCTGCACCGCAAAGACCGCCACACGGCTCTTGCGCACCGCGTCGACCTCGGCCTCGATGAGCCGCTCGATGTCCTGCGGGTAGATGTTGTGGCCGCGGACGATGATCAGGTCCTTGATCCGCCCCGTGACGTAGAGCTGGCCTTCGTGCATGAAGCCGAGGTCGCCGGTTCGCAGCCAGCGCTGGCCGTCGCGCAGGACGAAGGTCTCGCGGGTCTCGCGCTCCTTGCCCCAGTAGCCGAGGCAGATGCTCGGGCCGCTGGTCCAGATCTCGCCGATCTTTCCGGGCGACGCCGGCAGCAGCGACTCGACGTCGACGATCTCGACGCGATGGCCTGGCGCCGCGACGCCGCAGCCGACCAGCATCGCGCCCTCGTCGGCCGGCGTGCCGGTGCCGCGGGCCAGGCCGTCGGTAGAGAAGGTGCGCGCCGTCATGCCGTCGCCGCGCATGCCGCCGGTGACGAACAAGGTGCCCTCGGCCAGGCCGTAGCAGGGGTAGGCCGTTCGCGCGTCGAAGCCCGCGGCAGCAAAGCGCGCGATGAATTCGGTTTCGGTGTCTTCGCGCACGGGCTCCGCGCCGGTGTAGGCCACGCGCCAGCTCGACAAATCGAGCTGTGCCAGCCGTGCATCGTTCACTCGCTCGAGACAGAGGCGAAAGGAAAAATCGGGCCCGCCGCTGTGGGTGGCGCGATGGCGCGAGATCAGCTCGAGCCAGCGCACCGGGCGCTCGAGAAAGTAGCCCGGCGAAGTGAGCACCAGCGGAATGCCGTTGTAGAGCGGCAGCAGCAGCCCGCCGATCAGGCCCATGTCGTGATAGAGCGGCGCCCAGCAGACGAACTTGTCTTCGGGCCTCACGCCCATGCCGTGCGTCATGGCCGCTTCGTTGGCGACCAGGTTGCCGTGCGTCACCATCACGCCCTTGGGCGCCGAGGTCGAACCCGAGGTGTACTGCAGGAATGCGATGTCGTCGTCGGCGGGATCGAACGGCATCCACGTATCGGCAAGCGCCGCATCCACCGCATCGACGGCAATGATTTCGGCGCCTCCGAACTGGCCCGCGCCCGCATTCATCGCGCGCGAAATGGCCGCGGACGTCAGCACGCAGCGCGCCTCCGAATCGGCGGCAATGCCGGTGAGCCGCGCCAGGTGCTGCGGCCGCATGGACTCGGGCGGGAACACCGGCACCGCGATCACGCCGCTGTAGAAGCAGGCCAGCATGCAGACCGCATAGTGATCGCCGTTGTCGAGCATGACGAGCGCGCGCTCGCCCTTGGCGAACTGCTGCTGCAGCCGGGCCGCAAGGGCGCGCACGCGGCGCTCGAAGACGCCGTAGCTGATCGGGTCTTCGTGGTACTCGCCATTCACCGTGCCGGCCACGGTGAGCCAGATGTCGTCAGGCCGCGTGCGTGCCAGCGCGCGCAGGTGGGCCACGAAATTCTTCGGCTGCGGGTTTGCCTTTTGCGGCATCTCGGTCATGTCGTTTCTTCCTTTGCGCGCCAAGCGAGCGCGGCTGCGTAGCCGGTGGGCGCCCTGAGCGCCACGGCTTGAAAATTCGTCCATTCGGGAACGGCGCATTCGAGGGCGAAGCGCCCGTTCGTGGTGGGCCGGATGCCGATCGATTTCAGGTGCCCGGCCACGCCCACGCCGATGGCCTTGAGCACCGCTTCCTTGCCCACCCAGCGGGCGTAGAACGCATGCAGCCGATCGACGGCATCGCGTACTTCCTCGCACTCGCGCGCAGTGAATGCCAGCGAGGAAATGGCCTCGACGTCGACATCGGCCTTGCACGCTTCGATGTCGATGCCGATCTCGGTCACGCTCCGTGCATCGCCCAGCGCGATGAGTGCATGCGACCCCGAATGCGAGACGTTGAACTGCGGCGCACCACCGCCTGCAAGCTCGATGAACGGCTTGCCATGCAGGCTCGCCGCAAGCGGCACCTCGACGGGCTCGCAGCCCACGCGCCCTGCAAGCAGATTGCGAAGCGCGGTCCGTGTCGCGGTGAAGCGCACGCGGTCGGCGGTTCTTGCAAACCGGTCGGCCTTTGCACGCTCGTCGGGCGTCAGCACCTGCCGCGCCGCCGGTGCCTCGACGGCCAGGTCGAAGTCGAGGCGATACACCTCGATGCCCGCGGGCAGCGGATCAGGCCAGGGCGTGAGATGCATGGCGATCCCGTGCGACGACCTTGCCGAGGCGCTGCGAGAGCGCCGCCAGAAATGCCGCTTCCTGCTGGCGGAGGAAGAAGTGCCCGCCACCGAACCAGTCGAGCGAAAAGGCACCACCCGCTTCGGCCGACCACGCGTAGATGCGCTCGGCTTCGATGTCGTCGTCGCGCCCCGCGAAGACGTGCACCGGCATCGGCAGCGGCGCCTCGCTGGTGTATCGAAAGCCTTCGCAAACGCGGTAGTCGGCGCCGAGCACGTCGAGCGTGATGCGCATCAACTCGGCGCTTGCAAACACTTCTTCCGGCGTTCCACCCTGCTTGCGCAAGTCGGCGATCAGCGAGGCGTCATCGGTCTTGTCCGCGAAGCGATCGGGATCACGCCGGGACGGCGCGGCGCTGCCGGAAGAAAGCAGCGCAACAGGCAATGCGCGCCCCATCGACCGCAGTCGGCACGCCATGCCGTAAGCAAGCAATGCACCCATGCTGTGGCCGAAGATCGCGAACTCGCCGCGCATGGCTTCGGCCTGCTCCGCGCAGAGCTGTGCAACGAGGCTGTCGAAATCCTCCACCAGGCTTTCGGCCAGCCGGCTCCCGCGGCCCGGCAGTTCCACGGGCACGACGCGAATCCAGCGCGGCAGCAGGCGGCGCCAACGCAGGTACATCGTGGCGCTGGCGCCTGCGCACGGCAGGCACAGCAGCGAGACACTCGTCTCCACGCGCGTCAACCGGCCGCGGCTTGCGTGTTCGTCGGATTTTTTTCCTGCTGCGCCATCCACTCGCGCAGCGAGCGGGGCCGCATGTCGGTCCACGCCTCTTCGACGTGGGCGAGCACGGTCTTCTTGTCGCCCTTCACGCCGTCGACCGCGGTCCACCCCTTCGGCACGGCCTTCCAGTGGGGCCAGATGGAATACTGGTCTTCGTGGTTGACCAGAACAATGAAGGTCTCGTCTTCGCGATCGAAGCAGCTCGTCGACATGGATACGTCCTTATGCGGTTGAACAGAAAGAGCGAGCCAGAGGCCCGGTGGGCCATCTCTTCGCTCCTGCTCAACAAGACGTTTCAGGACGGGATCTGTTCACTCCGTGCTGGAAGGCGGCACCAGGCCGGCCAGCAGCCACAGGCGGGCCGCCTTGTCGTAGGCCTTGCGATGCGCGGGATCGGCAACGAGCCAGGCCGTCATTTCGTCACGCGCTGCCGCATCGAAGTTCTCGCGGTCGTACTCGCGCTGCACCCATTGCCATGCGGCGCTCCAGATGGGGTCGTCCTGCTCTTGTGTCATGCGTGAAGGGTGTGTGGCATTGCGCGGCCGCACGATGCGCCGACGCTAAGGCTTTCACCTTACACCAATCCCGCGCGCGTCCGGCCGCGCTCAATCATCCACCAGCAGGCGGCCGCATTCCTTGATGGCCTGCGCCGCTTCGGCGATGAGCCCGTTCACCAAGCCGAGCGCGCAACCCAGGCGCAGCGCAATCTCGCGCTGCGTGAGGCCCTCGAGCCGGTAAAGCTCGAACACCAGCCGCGTTCGCGCGGGCAACGCTGCCAGCACCTTGTCGATCGCATGGATCGCCTGGCGCTCGCGCATCAGGCGGTCCGGCGCCGGAGGACCGGCCACGTCCAGTGTCTCGACGTCGATGTCGAACGTGCGGTAGCTGGCCTCGACCGTGTGGCGGCGACAGCAGTCGAGCGCGACGTTGCGCACGACCTGGCAGCAATAGCCGATGGGCCGGTCGGCCTTGCGCACGCAGGGGCCGTCGGCAATCTTGAGGTACGCGTCCTGCATCACATCGTCGGCGAGCTCCGCGGTGCGGACGATTCTTCGCGCCACGCGCAGCAGCTGCGGGCGGTTCGCGATGAAGACCTCCGCGAGCGTGGGTTCGGACAGATGCAGCGCCACGTCGATGGGTTCTCTCATCATGCGAAGCGGGGCAGAGGCCGCCCGGAAGAACGTCGGCAAAGGTGCAGACCTGTGAACATGAAGGCGGTACTCCTGAAGTGCTCAATACAAATGAGAATTATTACTACTTGTGGATACAAAAAAGCCCCATTTCCCAACCCCTTCATGCTCCATACCCAGTAGACGTTTGAGCACGCCAAAGCGAGACAGCCGGCGTGAGGAATTCAGGCAACCAAACGTTCGCCGATGGTGGGGCGGCCGCATGACAGAAAGATGATGGCGACGCGCGCGCATCTAGAATTCCGCCCCTTTCCCCGCTCCCTGCCTCATGAACATCGTCGTCAACGAAGAACTCAAAGCCTATATCGATCCATTGACTCCGGAGGAACACGAGGCGCTGGAACGCAGCATCCTCACCGAAGGCTGCCGCGACGCGCTGGTGCTGTGGGGCGACGTGCTGGTGGACGGCCACAACCGCTACGGCATCTGCCAGAAGCACGGCCTGCCGTTCCAGACGGTGCAGAACACACGCTTCAAGACGATCGAGGACGTGCACCTCTGGATGATCGACCAGCACCTGGGCCGGCGCAGCATCTCCGATTTCTTGCGCGGCGTGCTCGCGCTCCGAAAGAAGGACATCGTCGACGAGCGCCGCGCACGCGCATTGGCCGACACGGCGCCATCGCACGACGACGATGCGCCATTCGATGCCGACCCGCCCGCGGCCGGACCGTCCGCGGACAACGCCCCTGCCCTGCCCCCGCCCGCGCCTCTCAGCAGCCGCGAAGCCATTGCCCGTGCCGCGCGCCTGAGCAGCAACCAGGTGGTGATGATCGAGAAGATCCAGAAGCAGGCCGCGCCCGAGTTGGTGGCGGCGGTGAAGTCCGGCGTGATCTCCATCAACACGGCCGCGGCCGTGGCCAGCCTGCCCGCCGAAGAGCAGGTCTTTGCGGCCAACGCGGGCAAGGATGAACTCAGGCAGGCCGCCAAGCGCGTTCGCGAAGCCAGGCGCAAGCCCCGCGAAGAGCCGGCCGAATCCGCTGAATCGAATCCGGCCGATCAGCCCGCAGAGCAGGCCGACGCCGTCCAATTGCTGGAGCAGCGCGTGGCCGAACTGACGGCCGAGAACGACGCCCTGCGCAGGCAAGTCGCCGAGCTGGAAGCGCAGCTCGTGAACTGACCCGGCCGGCCAGGTCGATTGGCGGCTACAGCCGGATCTCGCTGATCTTCGCGCCCGAGATCGAGACGCCGGCTTCGAGGCCGACATTGGTCAGCACGAAGCCGACCACGGGCTGCTGGATCGTGTTGGTGTCGATGCTGCCGTTGGCGCCAAAGGTCGCGGCGGCCACCGTGGCATCGGCGCCGGCCGTCCAGCCCTTGCTGGCGCGGAACTTGTCGAGCGCGGCCTGCGTGGTGAACACGTAGATCACCGCCTTCGACTGCGCGCCAGCCTGGAAGCCGATCGAGCCCGCAGTGGTGCTGTAGTAGGCCTGCGTGCGTCCACCCGCGCGCAGCGCGCCGCGGCCGTACTCGGCGCCTATGCCCATGCTGGCCCCGACCACGGCGGGAAACACCAGCACGCCCTTCGACGAGGCAACCAGTTCGCGCGAGCCCCTGGCGGATTCGTACAGCTTGGACAATGCGGCATCGACCTGGGCATCGATCGAAGCGCGCGACGATGCGCTGCTGGCCTGGTCCTGGGGCCGCGTGGTGGTGCAGCCCACGACCGCGATGCCACCGACTGCGACGGCACACGCGAGAGCAAGACTGCGGAAATGAATGGATCGCATGGCGCTCTCCTTTGCAAGTAAACGATAAAAGCCGAGTGCGTTCACGCCGCTCGGCGGCCTGCTGTTCGACTCATGCTAGTTCCGGAAAGTCCTTTGGGAACCGACTTGCGAAATCGGCCTACGCGAAGTCGCGCCCTCGAAGAACTCCGCCCGGCCGCGGGCCGATGCAGAACAGTTCTTGCTTCAGCGCCGCACTGCCGGCAGCTTTCCAAGCGACTCCTCGAAGAGCCGGGGGAGCGCCTGCACGCGCGCCGTGCGGCCCTGACGCGTGGGCGCCAACATTCAGCCGTGCTTAACGATTGATGCAGTTTCACTAAACCACGCAAACCGCTCGAATCTCTACAGTACGGCGCATGCACACACCATCGCACCTCATGGCGCTCGACACGCCGGCCGCCCTCGTCGACCTGCCGCGCATGCAGCACAACATCGATCGCATGCAGGCGCGCATGAACGCGCTTTCCAAGCGTTTTCGGCCGCACGTGAAGACCACCAAATGCACGCCGGTCGTGCGCGCGCAGCTTGCCGCGGGGGCACAGGGCATCACCGTTTCCACGCTCAAGGAAGCCGAGCAATTCTTTGCCGACGGCATCACGGACATCCTGTACGCCGTCGGCATGGCGCAGCACCGTCTGCCGCAGGCGCTTGCCTTGCGGCGCAAGGGCTGCGACCTGAAGATCATCACCGACAGCGCGGCCTCGGCCGCCGTCATCGCCGAGGTCGGCCGCGCGCATGGAGAGGCGTTCGAAGTCTGGATCGAGATCGACACCGACGGCCACCGCTCCGGCATCAAGCCCGACGAAGCGGCGCTGCTCGAGGTGGGACGCACCTTGCATGCGGGCGGCATGCGGCTCGGCGGCGTGCTCACGCATGCGGGCTCCAGCTATGACCTGGACACACCCGAAGCGCTGGCCGCCATGGCGGAACAGGAACGCGCGGGCTGCGTGCACGCAGCCGAGCGCCTGCGCGCGGCCGGCCTGCCCTGCCCCGTGGTCAGCGTCGGCTCCACACCCACCGCGCTTTCGGCAGGGCAACTTGACGGCGTGACCGAAGTGCGCGCCGGCGTCTATGTGCTGTTCGACCTGGTGATGAAGAACATCGGCGTCTGCGACACATCGGACATCGCGCTCAGCGTGCTGACCACCGTGATCGGCCACCAGGCCGACAAGGGATGGGCCATCGTCGATGCGGGCTGGATGGCGATGAGCCGCGACCGCGGCACGCAGAAACAGAAGCGCGACTACGGCTACGGCCAGGCCTGCGGCATCGACGGAACGGTGCTCGACGGCTATGTGCTGAGCGGCGCCAACCAGGAGCACGGCATCCTGTCGCGCGAAGGCACGCCCGACGCGGACATTGCAGCGCGCTTTCCGATCGGCACACAGCTTCGCATCCTGCCCAACCACGCCTGCGCCACGGGCGCCCAGTTTCCCGAGTACCACGCGCTGGCGCAGGACGGAACGCTGGCAACCTGGAGCCGGCTTCACGGCTGGTAAGAGAAACCATGAGCACCCGCATTCAACCCATTGCGCCGACGGCCCTTGCCGCACCGGGCGGACACTACAGCCACGCCACCGTGGCCAACGGCTTCGTCTTCGTCTCCGGGCAATTGCCCATCGCGCCCGACGGCACCCGCCTGGCCGAGGCCTCCTTCGAGCAGCAGACGCGCCAGGTGCTCGACAACGTGAAGACGGCCCTGCTGGCGGCGGGGAGCGGCATCGATCGCCTGGTGCAGGTGCGCGTCTATCTCGATGCCATCGAGAACTGGCCGGCCTTCAATGCGATCTATGCCGAGTGGGCCGGCGATGCCCGGCCCTCGCGCGCCATCGTGCCGACGGGGCCGCTGCACTTCGGCTTCAAGGTCGAGGTCGAAGCCGTCGCGCTGGGCTGAATGAACGTCGCGGGCGGCGCCGCACTGTCGGCTTGCGCGCAAGAAACCCGGGCAAATCGAAAGTTCTGCAAGATCTCTCCCAACTCTTAATTGATAATGATTGCTATTTACTTTTAGAGATAGCACGTGTTGTCGACCTCAAGATTCAAGGGCACGGCCCCCGCCGGCGCCCGCCCTGCACCAGGAACCTCCTCCCTCCCTCCTTTCCGGAAAACGACCCTCAGCCTCGGTACCGGCGCCACGCTGCTGGTGCTGTGCGCCGCCACGCAAGGTGGCCGCGCCTACGCCCAGGAAGCCACGGATAAAGCCGCTGCGCTGCCCACAGTCACCGCCACCGCGGCGGAAGAAACACCCCAGCACCTCGGTGCCAAGGTGAGCAGCGGCGCCCTGGGCGCGCGCAGCCAGCTCGAGACGCCGTTCTCCACCACGGTGGTCAAGAGCGAAGACCTGGCGGAGCGCCAGGTGTCCAAGCTGGGCGACGTGTTCGCGCTCGACGCCTCGGTGTCGGACAACAGCGGCGCCTACAGCAGCTGGGCCAGCTACATCACCGTGCGGGGCCTGCCGCTGGACTGGCAGAACGGCTACCGGATGGACGGCAAGCCCTTTCTGAGCTACGCCATCACCCTGCCCTACGAACACTTCGAGCAGATCGAACTGCTCAAGGGATCGACCGGCTTCATGTACGGCTTCGGATCGCCGGGTGGCATCGTCAACTACGTGACCAAAAGGCCGACGGACCAGCCGGTGCGAAGCATCGACGTGGGCTACAAGTCGAACAGCGTGTGGAGCGAGCATGTCGACCTGGGCGGACGCTTCGGCGCCGACGACCGGTTCGGCTACCGGCTCAACGCCACGCATGAAGAAGGCAAGACCTTCAACGACGGCAACATCCGCCGCGATTCGGTGTCGCTGGCGCTCGACGCCAGGCTGACACGCGACCTGACCTGGAACTTCGACGCGCTGTACCAGAAGCGCAAGTCCACCGACCAGACCCCATCGATCTC
>Ga0075364_10002255_pt1 | contig 10813 bp, 9 predicted proteins | sample EndMetdeltDD1764_FD_71517 | JGI IMG/M metagenome (GOLD analysis project Ga0075364, IMG submission 71517) | Populus endosphere microbial communities from Tennessee, USA - Endosphere MetaG P. deltoides DD176-4 | ecosystem: Host-associated > Plants > Roots > Endosphere | place: USA: Tennessee...
GTGTATTGTACACATACATGAAGATTGCGAATTGATTAGCAACACAGTAAAAATTCAAATGCGAAAAGTAGGTTATTGTATAGTGTAACCGCCATCAACATTAACCAAGGTACCCGTCATGAAAGAAGCAGCTTCACTGCATAAGAAACTAACCACTTGCGCCACCTCTTCAGGTTTTCCCACTCGCCGCAAAGGTAATTTTTCTGCGACCTGATCTCGAATTGATGACATGCTTAAGCCGGTTTTTTGCTGAAATTGTTCTAAAACAGCCTGATACATGGGCGTGTCGATAGTACCGGGACAAACACAATTAACACGAATTCCGTATTGAGCATAATCTAATGCGGTGCTTTTGGCTAATTGAGCAATAGCAGCTTTGCTCGCTCCATAAATAGCGCATTGTTCTTTGGCAATAAACGCTTGATCCGAAGCCATTAAAACGATCGATCCGAATCTTTGCTGTTTCATGCTAGGTAATACTTGTTGCAAACAATAAATTGTACCTAATAAATTGGTTGCAAAAATTTGTTGCATTGCTTCCAAAGAACTATCTTCGATATTAGCGAATAAATGTATCCCCGCATTACAAAAAAGATAATCAATCGTTGGATTTTTCTGAAGAATGGTATATATAGCCGACTTAACCTGCTTAGCATTCGAAACGTCGCACTCTAAATAATGAATCGACAATGATGAATCATCTGTCAGCTTTTTTTTATCGAGTACGTAAACGTTTGCTCCTGCACGACTAAATAAAGAGACTGTTGCCGCGCCTATTCCTGATGCTCCGCCAGTTATTATTATTGTTTTATTTTGAAACATCATATTCCTCGCACTTCAATCTCTTCGAAAGGCTTGGTTTGTGAAAGTTCAATTAAGGATTGTCGCCATAATTCTAATAAAGCCATAAAAGTCACCACAACACCCATGCGACCTTCTTCACATTTAAACAACTCCGTAAACTTAATAGTGGTTTGAATTGTCATTTTCTGCAAAATTTGCGACATACGATCCTTAATCGACAACGGTTCTTCAGTAATGGCATGATGTTTCTTTAAAGCAGCTCTAGCTAAAACCGCTTGAAAAGCCTCTACCAATTCCTCTAAAGCTAAGAGCGGGACTTGTCTAGGGTTTTCTGTCGAGGCAAGTGGCAGGCCTGCTTCAGCCATCGCTAAAAAAACATCCCGGCCTAAACGTGGCAATTGTTCTAGTGTTTGTGCGGCTTGTTTAGTCCGTTCATACTCCTGTAAACGCCGAATGAGCTCAGCACGCGGATCCATTTCATCATCATTGGTTGGTGTTTCAGCAGGCTTAGGTAAAAGTAATCGTGATTTAATTTCAGTCAATATGGCCGCCATGACCAAATATTCTGCAGCTAATTCAATTTCCAATACCTGCATCAATTCAATATATTGCATATATTGACGTGTTATTTCGGCAACTGGAATATCTAAAATATCAAAATTTTGTTTTTTTATTAGATATAAAAGTAAATCTAAAGGCCCTGTAAACGCCTCTAAAAGCACTTCTAGGGCTTGGGGTGGGATATATAGATCACTAGGCAACTGAATCAACGGTTGGCCACGTACAGTGGCAATAGGCGCATCGGCCAATGTTGTATCAAGATTGTGTTCTGTCATAGCGCCAGTGTAATCGTTATAAACCAAAAAATCTAAAGAAAACCGATAATAATCCTTGTAATAGCGGCCCTAAGACCCTGCCTAAAATACCACTGGCTAATAACAGCACTAAAATAAGAAAACCATACACCTCTAATTTATTGAACTGATAAGCCATTCTCGGTGACAAAAAACTCGCCACCACACGACTGCCATCGAGAGGCGGGATTGGAATCAGATTTAATAACATTAATACCAAATTTATTGTCACGCCAATCTGGGCCATATAAATAATTGGGGAGTTATCGAATGCCATCGCCACTTTGGCGATGGCCACCCATAAAAAGGCCATAAATAGATTCGCTAAAGGACCTGCCGCAGCCACTAAAGCCATATCACGTCGCGGATTTCTTAGATTTTGCCAGGTGATGGGCACGGGCTTAGCCCAACCAAATATAAAGCCACCGAGGGAAAAAAGAATGGCGGGTACAATAATTGTGCCTATAGGATCGATATGCTTCAGAGGGTTCAAGGTTAAACGACCTAATAATTTAGCCGTTGGGTCTCCGCATTTCGAAGCAACCCAACCATGTGCGGTCTCATGCACGGTAATAGCGAATAGTAAGGGAATGACCCAAAGTATTATTTTTTGGCCTAAAGAAAAATCACCTAGCATTTCTTACTCAATTAGCTCTTTAAATTTAGAGTATATACCTTTATCGGGCAAATTAGCGAATCGATATATTCAATATTTTACGAAAAATCTCTTAATTTAAGCTAAATCCCAGCATTTAGTCTTTCATTTTTTGTCCTAATTTAATAATAGGTTAAGGAAAGTTATATACAGTAGCCGTATGAATTACTACTTAGCAACGATTAATTTAGTCCATATTCAACTCAATTAATCATAAAATTTTGAGATCAACAACATGCCAACCAAAAAAAAATCTTTTTTAATTGATGAATCTGCATTTGAAAAGGTTGATAAAATCAACAATCCGCAAGAACTTGAAAAATACTTGATGAAACTGATGGAGCTAGCCAACGAGTGTTATGATGAAATTTATCATACCCATAAAAATAATCCAGATATAGAAAAATTTAGTTTTTGTAAACAAAATTTCGATAGAATTAAATCTATTATGGAATCAAACGAAAAATCATTAATAAATATGCCACTTTATCTTGAAGCATGGATATCGACGCTGTATTCCGAAGTGCATGCCTTAAATTTGCAACCAAAAACAATAGAAGATTTAAATAAATTAATTACGAAAATTAAAACTTTAGAAATGGATTTTAAACAATTATTAACAAAAAAATCCTGTTTGGATTTAAGCAATAAAAATTCCGCCCGCTTACTAAAATATATCGATGATTTTGAACATACTTGGAAAACTAAGGAAAAAAGACTTTTAGCAGATATTTTTTTTAACTTTGCAGAAACCTTAGTAGAAAATTTAGATTTTGTACGTGCCCAAAATTATTTTATGCAATCAAAACGTCTATATAAAAATGCAGCTGCAAATGCTGAGAATAAGCGTGAAAGGAGCCAACTACAGGAATTTGCGAGTCAAACAAACTCACGTTTAGGAGAAATAAAAAAATTAATTCCCCAAAACGTGCTAAGTAAAAAAATTAATGTTAATGATCAAGAAAAAAAGCTCACCTTACATTTCAAAAAACTTCCTTGTTCAGAATCAAAATGGACTATTGTTAATGCCGCATCTCAATCCGCAAAATGGGTAGGAATAAAAAGAAAACAAAGTTTAAGTAAAGAACCTTTTCAGTTAAAAGCCAAAAAACAAAAAATAGATCTTTGGACTATAGAATGTGAAAAAATATTAGATAAATTTAAGTGTCTTAACATTGCTATTGATCTAGCTCATTTGTCAAACAATACAAAAACATTTGATGAACGTAAAGCTATTGCTCATAATAATTATGCTATTTTTCTTATCGAAGATTTAAATAACAAAGAAAAAAACTATTCCTATTCCGAAAAAAATGAATTTCTAAATAAAGTGGTAGAACTTCTCACAAAATCTGCAGAAATCTATAAAAATTTAAATTTAACTGAAGAAAAAAATAATATTGAGCATTGCATAAATGCTATTCGCTCAAGTCTAAAAAACCTAGATGCTAACATTAATCAAATAACTAAACCTGAAGATTCTCCGTCAATGAAAACACAAGCTTCTCGATCAAAATCCATAAGAAGCATCTCTGAAAAAGAATTGCGAGAATTTCAACCTATTCTTTCCACTCGAGTAGTTTATAAAATTTTAAAAAATGCTTCTCTTTCAGAAAACAACACTCAAAATACCAATCCTCAAAATAAGAAAGACTTCGCATGTTTAAGTCTAACTCGCTCAAACGAATAAAATCCGGTAAAATTACCAGCGCTTGATTATCTTATTCGATCTCAAAAAAAAGCGGAGTAGCGCGCATGTCTTACCAACCTATTCAAATTCCAAGTTCCGGCGAGAAAATAACGGTTAATCCGGATTATTCATTAAATGTGCCCAACCAACCGATCATTCCTTTTATTGAAGGTGATGGTATCGGTGTGGATATCACTCCAGCGATGCGACTTGTCGTCGATGCGGCCATTAGCAAGGCTTATGGCGATAAGCGTCGAATTGCTTGGATGGAAATTTTTGCTGGAGAAAAAGCAACTCAGGTTTATGGATCGGACATTTGGCTACCCGAAGAAACACTCTCTGCGGTGCGCGATTATGTAGTTTCTATCAAAGGTCCACTGACTACGCCGGTGGGCGGCGGAATTCGTTCCTTAAATGTGGCATTGCGCCAACAATTGGATCTGTATGTTTGTCTGCGCCCGGTTCGCTATTTTAAAGGCGTCCCTAGCCCGGTTCGCGAACCTGAAAAAGTCAACATGGTCATTTTTAGAGAAAACTCTGAGGATATTTATGCAGGAATAGAATGGGAAGCCGATAGTAAAGAGGTCAAAAAATTAATTGCTTTCTTGCAACATGATATGCATGTTAAAAAAATTCGCTTTCCTGAACATTGCGGCATCGGTATTAAGCCTGTATCGAAAGAAGGCACACAGCGTTTAGTCAAACGCGCGATTCAGTACGCCATCGATCAAGATATGCCCTCGGTAACCTTGGTACATAAAGGCAATATCATGAAATTCACCGAAGGTGCTTTTAAAGATTGGGGTTACGCCGTAGCAAAGGATCAATTTGGTGCAGAACTGCTCGATGGAGGACCGTGGATGCGCCTAAAAAATCCAAAAACAGGAAAAGAAATCATTATTAAAGATTTTATCGCTGATGCTTTTTTACAGCAAATTCTATTGCGTCCCGCTGAATATAGTGTTATTGCGACATTAAATCTGAATGGAGATTATGTTTCAGACGCTTTAGCAGCACAGGTCGGTGGAATCGGCATTGCTCCTGGCGCAAACCTCAGTGACAAAGTAGCTATGTTTGAAGCAACCCATGGCACAGCGCCTAAGTATGCAGGACAAAATAAGGTCAATCCCGGATCGTTGATCCTATCAGCAGAAATGATGCTACGCCATTTGGGTTGGAATGAAGCCGCTGATCGCATCATTACAGGCATGGAAGCAGCCATACAAGCCAAAACGGTCACTTATGATTTCGCTCGTTTAATGAACGATGCCAAAGAAGTAAGTTGCTCTGATTTTGCTCAATCCATCGTCGATCATATGTGCAATAAACAAACGTTGGCCTCTATCACAAGCTTATAAAATAGCTATTTTATAAGCCTTTGCTAAGTTAAGAGGAAAACTGAAATTTTCCTCTTAACCTCTTTCGTTTTTGAACCTTACATCTCCTACAAGACATCAGCAAAGCATCAAAAAAAATACACCCTACCTTGACCTGCATTTAAAAGGCTTAATTTTAAGCAAACTCGCAAATCCTTAAATTTCGACTAGGCTGAAATTAAAGGGAAATAATTTTTTTCAACATGGACTACCCAGCTTGTATAACAACAGTGAAACTCGCCTTTATGCGAGAAGTCACGGATTTTTATGCGATTCGAAAAGGAGGGCTACCATGTTTAGCAAAGAGCTTGAAGTTAGTTTAAATTCGATATTTAAACAAGCCCGTGAAAAACGTTATGAATATTTAACGGTAGAACATCTATTGTTAGCGCTTTTAGATGAACCTTCTGCCGTTGCCGCATTGAAAGCGTGCGGAGCGAATTTAAATCGACTTAAGAATGAGATTAGTAATTTTATTGCAGCAACAACCCCTTTGTTTCCTTCTGCTGACCCTAATCTCGATATACAACCTACGTTAGGATTTCAACGTGTTTTACAACGCGCTATTTTTCAAGTGCAATCCAGCGGGAAAACCCAAGTGCATGGCGTTAACATCTTAGCTGCTATCTTCGGTGAACAAGATAGCCAAGCTATTTATTTTTTACGTCGTGAAAATGTAACACGCTCAGATGTATCGAATTACATATCTCAAGGGCTACCTAAATTACAAGATAATTTGGAGCCAAAGTTAAATCAGTTTGTAACTGAAGAAGAAGTTACTATAGAAGGTCCTGGTAATAGTCCATTAGAGCTTTATGCGATTAATTTAAATAGCAAGGCACGTCTTGGAAAAATTGATCCTTTAATTGGTCGCGAAGAAGAATTAGCGCGTGTTATTCAAATTCTTTGTCGCCGTCGTAAAAATAATCCTTTATTAGTGGGTGAAGCCGGTGTCGGTAAAACAGCGATTGTAGAAGGGCTCGCTAAAGCAATAATTGAAAAAAGAGTTCCTTCTGTTCTAGCTAATAGCACCATTTATTCTTTAGATCTTGGTAGTTTATTAGCTGGGACCAAATATCGTGGCGATTTTGAAAAAAGATTTAAGGCTTTATTGGCACAGCTTAAACAAGAACCTCAATCAGTACTCTTTATTGATGAGATTCATGTCGTTATTGGTGCTGGCGCAGCCTCAGGCGGGGTAATGGATGCTTCTAACTTAATTAAACCTTTACTCACGACGGGTGAATTAAAATGTATCGGCGCAACGACTTATCAAGAATATCGTAGTATTTTTGAAAAAGATCGTGCTTTAGCACGACGTTTCCAAAAAATCGATGTCCCAGAACCCAATTTAGAAGAAACGATTGCTATTTTACGCGGATTACGCGATAGACTGGAAGAACACCATCATGTCAAATATCGTATGACTGCTTTACGTGCCAGTGTAGAACTTGCAGCGCGTTATTTACCGGATCGTTTCTTACCAGATAAAGCCATTGATATCGTTGACGAAGCAGGCGCTTATCAGGCCTTACGACCCCGTCATAAAAGAAAACAAGTTATCGGTATCCATGAAATTGAGGCAATTGTAGCGAAAATGGTGCGCATTCCTACACGAAATGTTTCTGCTTCCGATAAAAGTCGTTTGCGTCACTTAGAAACAAAACTTAAGGCTCGCGTATTTGGCCAAGATATGGCCATTGAAAATCTTTGTGCTGCCATGAAATTGACACGTTCTGGTTTAAGAGAAACCAATAAAACTATCGGCTCTTTTCTTTTCGCCGGACCAACGGGTGTGGGCAAAACGGAAGTTACACGTCAACTCGCAGAACTTATGGGCATCGAATTACTCCGTTTTGATATGTCTGAATATATGGAAAGACATAGTGTGTCTCGTCTAATAGGGGCTCCTCCTGGTTATATTGGTTATGATCAAGGGGGTTTACTTACCGAAGCGGTGACTAAACATCCACATGCTGTTTTATTATTGGATGAAATTGAAAAAGCACATCCAGATATTTTTAATCTTTTATTACAAGTCATGGATCATGGTAACTTAACGGATACCAATGGTAGAAAGACCGACTTTAGTCATATTATTTTGGTAATGACCAGTAATGCAGGAGCAGAACAGTTTAGTCGACAAGAAATAGGTTTTACACCTAACTTGAATCAAGCTGAAAATTCAGAGGCTATCAAACGAATATTTTCTCCTGAATTTCGCAATCGTTTAGATGCAACGATCTATTTTAATTATTTAAATGCGTCTATCGTCTCGCAAGTAGTTGATAAGTATTTACTGGAGTTAGAAGCTCAACTTGATAAGAAACATGTCACTTTGACGGTGAACAAACCTGCTCGTGTTTGGTTAGCTAAGCACGGTTATGATAGAAACATGGGGGCACGGCCGATGATGCGACTCATTCAAGAAAGGATCAAAAAACCAATCGCTGATGAACTACTCTTTGGGCGTTTAGTGCACGGCGGTCAATTGATATTAACAAGTATCGATGATGAGTTACAATTAATAATTTCTGAAAAAAGGGGCATTATTACGCCTCCTGCACAGAATAAAAATCTAACTCAAGCACCTATTAGCTAGGCTTAGATTTATCCGGCTCGGACCCTTTACCACGAAATATAATACGGCCTTTACTCAGATCATAGGGTGTCATTTCAACTTTCACCTTATCGCCAGTAAGGACACGAATATAGCTTTTTCGCATACGCCCAGAGATATGGGCATTAATAACATGCCCATTTTCCAATTCCACCCTAAATAAGGTATTAGGTAAAGTCTCAACAACCGTACCTTCCATCACTATTTGATCTTCTTTGGCCATAATTTACCTAAGCTTAACTCTTTCACGCATTAATATCGGCTATGTTGCCGGAAAAACTTTCAGTTTACAATAACAATTTTATTTATATGCTCTATTTTAATACTTTAAGCTTTCGTTCTTTGATTTTTGCTTTTCAATCTAGTTCAGAGAGTCGAAAGAAAATTCAAAAAGTAAACTAGCAGGAATTTTTCACCTGCTAGTTATAATTCAAATATTATGGAGAATGAGTATGACTTGCCTCCATTGGTTCCTCTTTTTGAACAGATGACATGGGCTGCGCTTGATAAACAAACCAGTAGAGACTTTCGGCTTTGAGCCGCCATCTTGAGAAGCTGCGCGACGATTTAAGGCGCAATTTTGTTTCCCAATGAAATAATTTATCTGTAGATCCAAAACAATCCAACATTGCATTCCATTGTTGGCTACTTAGTGGATAATTCTTTTTATCAATAAGAGTGAATTCATTTATAGCTGATGGTTCAACTTCATTCGATGACTTAAATGCTCGATTTGTTTCTTTCGAAGTTAAATTTTCTATTTGTGATTGAATTTACTTTAAAACATCTTCATTACCGTTATCTCACTTTTAAACAAAGCTGCTATTATTAAAATTATAAACAAAATTGTTGTTAAGCGTTTGATTATTAATAACTTTTTAAATTTAATAACGAATTACGAATCAGTTGCTCTACCGACTGAGCTACGTTGGCATTGCATTAAAAGAGCCGAACTTTAGCTAATTAAAGAGCATTAGCAATTTTTTAATCTTTTTATACTGCTACTAAATTAACTAATTGGTTAAACTTTTGAAAATAGTTCATATTTTTTTGTCAAACTTTCGGAATTTGATTTTTCCAAAATGTATAATGCTTTTCTGCATAAAATTTGCTATAAGTAAATTTTTTGTCATTATATGATATTTTTTTATATTTATGAAGAAATATGGATTTTAAGTTTGAAAAAAGAAATATCAATTTAATGAAAAGCTAGAAGAAACATAGGTCCCTTCTAGCTTGGTATTAGGAAATTTAATTTTTATGTTTGAGTCTAAATATATAAATTAAAGTTTATTAAAACTTCAAATTAATTTTTTTCTCTAAACAAATGAACCTTTATTACTTTTTCTATTTTCAAAAAATTCTAATAACATAGGTCTAAATTCTTCTAAACTCATATTTTTATAATCCGGATCAAATGCTTTATCATCGTATTTATCGACAAATTCCAGAGCATCTTCATAGTAGGGATTTGTTTTATATTTGTCTCGGGCATTTTTGTCTAAACCTAATTTATCCCAATAATAAAATCCTTGAAAAGTTGTATGATATTTTAAAATAAAATAATTTTTATCTGAAATATAATTTTTTAATAATTCTGCAATTATTCCATCATGATGATAAGGATCAAAGACTTCAGCAACATCATGCAACAAGCACATTACAACATATTCATTATCTCTTTTATCTCGATAAGCACGTGTAGCTGTTTGTAATGAATGTTGATATCGATCAATAGGGAAGCCTTCTTTACAGTGTTTTAATTCAACTAAAAATTTAATATACATTTCAGTTAGATAACTAGGTTTTAAATAATTGTTAAATTCTTTTACAAAATGTTTGACATCTTCTACTGTAGATTCAGCCATTGATCTAAAATGACTAATATAAGGTTGTTCATTTATCTGCATTTTATTACCTCTTTTGGTTATTTTTTAAATTTAATTTATTCTGAACCGCTTATCTTCTGTGTAAAATAAGTATATCATGGCAAAATAGATAAGTTAAATTGATTTAACTTATCTTTACATATAATATTAGTTTATATTAAAGCGGAACTATTATGAATTTACGCTATATTAACTTAAATTTACTTAAAACCCTACATGTGCTATTTAAAACACGAAGCGTTTCAAGAACTAGCCACGAATTATTTGTGAGTCAGCCGGCTGTCAGTATTGCCCTTAAGCAATTAAGGGTTCTTTTTAAGGACCAGCTATTAACAAAAGGAAGTAATAAAGTTCTAGTATTAACGCCCAAAGCGCAATTAATTAAACCCGAGCTTGAAAAAATTTTACAACAAACTCTCCAGCTAATGGATATTAATAAAAAGCCAATAAATTTCGCACATACCCATCATATTTTTCGACTGGGATTACAGAGTCACGTTAGTATTGATCTTTTACCTAAATTAAATCTTCAATTAACAAAACTGGCTCCCAACATAAAGATTCAACATACACAAATTTCTGACTTATTTGATCTAACACCTAAGGAACTGCATAAACTAGATTTTATTATTGGTGCATTTAAGGAAGTTCCAGATTTTTTTTGTAGTGAAATTTATTCAAAAGATAAGTTAATATGTCTCTCCGGAATCAAGAAATTAAATAGTCAAAAGAAAATTAGCGTTAAAGATCTTAATACCTACGAACATGTTTTAATTTCATATTATAATGACTATACACGATCGCTTTCAGAGGCTGTATTAAAATTAAATGGTATAGTAAGAAAACACAGATTGATAGTAAGCGATGCATTTTTAGCAGCAAAAATTGCCGCTTCAGAATCATTATTACTTATTCTAATTGACAG
>Ga0075364_10002257_pt1 | contig 10811 bp, 10 predicted proteins | sample EndMetdeltDD1764_FD_71517 | JGI IMG/M metagenome (GOLD analysis project Ga0075364, IMG submission 71517) | Populus endosphere microbial communities from Tennessee, USA - Endosphere MetaG P. deltoides DD176-4 | ecosystem: Host-associated > Plants > Roots > Endosphere | place: USA: Tennessee...
GCACCCACGCGACGCCCGAGCCGGCGTCAGCCGGGAAAGCGTCCGATAGGTCCGGCCTCAGTCCTTGGTGACGCGGTTGATCTCCGCGAGACTCGTGAGACCTTGACGCGCCTTCTCGAGCGCCGAGCGTCGCAGGTCGTTGATCCCCGCTTTTTCTGCGACCTCGGCGATCTGCATCGCGTTGCCGCCCTGCAGGATGATCTCCTGGATCCGCTCGCTCATCGGCATGACCTGGTAGATGCCAACGCGTCCCTTGTAGCCCCCGGTGCACTCGTCGCAGCCCACGGCCTCGTACAGCTCGATGCCGCCGCGTACCTTGTCCTCGCTGAAACCTTCGGCCAGCAGGGCGTGGTCCGGCAGGTCCACGCGCTTCTTGCACTTCGAACACAGCCGCCGCGCCAGACGCTGGGCAATGACCAGCGTCACCGACGAGGTAATGTTGTAGGGCGCGATACCCATGTTCATCAGGCGCGCGATGGTCTGCGGCGCGTCGTTGGTATGCAGGGTCGACAGCACCATGTGGCCGGTCTGCGCCGCCTTGATCGCGATCTCGGCGGTTTCCAGGTCGCGGATTTCGCCGACCATGATGATGTCCGGATCCTGTCGCAGAAACGAGCGGAGCGCGGCGGCGAAGGTCATGCCGCGCTTGTTGTTCTGCTGTACCTGGTTGACGCCCGGCAGACGGATTTCCACCGGATCTTCCGCCGTCGAAATGTTCCGGGTTTCGTCATTGAGAATGCCCAGCGCCGTGTACAGCGACACCGTCTTGCCCGAACCGGTCGGGCCGGTCACGAGCACCATGCCGTAGGGCTTGTGGATGGCATCCAGAAACAGCGTCTGCTGGTCCGGTTCATAGCCCAGCTTGTCGATGCCCAGCTTGGCTGCGCTGGCGTCGAGGATACGCAGCACCACTTTCTCGCCGAACAGCGTGGGCAGGGTGCTGACGCGGAAGTCGATCTGCTTGGTCTTGGACAGGTTGAGCTTGATACGACCGTCCTGCGGGACCCGTTTCTCCGCGATGTCCAGCTGCGCCATGACCTTCAGACGCGCGGTGATCCGGCCATTGAGCTTGACCGGCATCTTGGCAACCTGTTTGAGGATGCCGTCGATGCGCAGGCGCACCCGGTAGTCGGTCTCGTAGGGCTCGAAATGGATATCGGAGGCGCCGCGCTTGATCGCGTCCACCAGCACCTTGTTGACGAACTTGACGATCGGCGTGTCGTCCTTGCCGTCGACGACATTGTCCATCTTGCCGGGGTCGTCATCGCTTCCTACATCGAGGGCGTCGAGACCGTCGGCGCCGTCCAGCTCCTCGCCGAAGCTGTCGGAGGACTGCAGCCAGATCTCCAGCGTGCGCTTGATGCTGTCTTCGTCGACCAGAATCGGCTCGACGGTCAGGTTGGTGTGGAACTTGATCTCGTCGAGCGCAGGGGTGTTCGTCGGGTCGGAGATACCCACGAACAGGCGGGCGCCGCGTTTGAACAGCGGCAGCACCATGTGCTTGAGCAGCAGTTCCTCACTGACCAGCTTGACGGCGGTCGACTGGGCATCCACGGCCGAGACGTCGAGGATCGGCATGCCGAACTCGACCGACTGGGCAGCGGCCATCTGGGCGGCGCTGACCAGCTTCTGCTCTCGAAGATACGCTGCGATCTGCTTGCGCGATGCGGTCGCCTTCTCCAGCGCCTCTCGCGCTGCCGCTTCGTCCAAGGCGCCATCCAGCACCAGCCGACGTGCGATGCCGGTGATGCCGACCAGATTCGGGGTGGCGACTGCGCTCATGGTCACATCTCCGGCTAGGACCCTGCCACTTTACTGCAAGCGAGCTGGAAAGGACTGCAGGCCCTTGCAGGCGGAGCGAGGGGAGGAGCGCTTTCCGACCCATCCTCAGCGCGCTAATCTGGCGATCGGATCTGGGGAGCTTCCATGCGGATATCGATTGTCCTGCCGGCGAAGAACGAAGCCGAGGGGTTGCGCCGGACCCTCCCGGCACTGGCGGAATGCCAGCCGGCCGCAGAGCTTATCGTGGTGGATGACGGTTCGACGGATGAAACCGCCGAAGTTGCTCGCAGCCATGGAGCGACCGTCATCTCGTCTCCCTACTCGATGGGCAACGGTGCGGCCATCAAGCGCGGTGCCCGCGCCGCGACCGGAGAGGTCATCGTGTTCATGGATGCAGACGGTCAACACGATCCGGTCCACATCGATGCATTGCTCGAGCGGATCGGCGCAGGCTACGACATGGCGGTGGGGGCACGGGATTCCAGTGGGCAGGCCAGTGTCAGCCGGGGTGCGGCGAACGGCTTCTACAACCGTCTTGCCAGTTGGATGACCGGGCATCGCATCGCGGATCTCACGTCGGGATTCCGCGCGGTCCGGGCATCCAGGTTCGCGGAGTTCCTGCATCTGTTGCCGAACGGGTTTTCGTATCCAACCACAAGCACCATGGCCTTCTTCCGCAGTGCGTATCCCGTCGCTTACGTGCCGATTCCAGTGCACAAGCGTGTGGGGAAGAGCCATATCAAGCCGGTAAGAGACGGCATCCGGTTTCTACTGATCATTTTCAAGATTGCAACGCTCTACAATCCGTTGAAGCTGTTCGCACCTACCGCTCTTGCTTTCTTCCTAACCGGAATGACGTACTACGGATACACGTTTTCCTCGCAAGGCCGGTTTACAAACATGAGCGCTTTGCTCTTCAGTGCTGCAGTGATCATCTTCCTGATTGGATTGGTCTCAGAACAGATCACCTCGCTCGTCTACAGCAGATCGAAGGACTGATCGATGCTGGCTCCTCGTCTCCGAAGGGCTTTGACTTTTCTCAGAAGAACGCCATTGCATCCCCAGTGGCTTCTAGGGCGACCACATGCTGCAGAAGAGTTGCTGCGTAGCCACGCGCAGGGGGTCGTGCTGGATGTCGGCTGCTCAGATCGATGGGTTCAGAAAGCGCTTTCAGATGAGTGCCGTTACGTCGGAATCGACTACCCGACTACAGGAAGGGATCTTTACAGATCGTCTCCAGATATTTTCTGTGATGCGGCGAAACTGCCTATTTCAGATGGCTCGATCGATACCGTCACGATTCTCGACGTCCTGGAGCATATTGCAGAGCCACAGAAGGCCTTGGCCGAGATGGGTAGAGTGTTGAAGCCGGGCGGTCGTTTGATTCTGACGATGCCGTTTCTGTATCCGATCCATGATGAGCCGCATGATTACCAACGCTATACGAGCGCCGGTCTGGCGAGAGAGATTCGTGCAGCTGGACTCCGAATGGAGTCCATCTCTCCATCGCGTGGTTCAGCTGAGACTGCGGGGCTTGTGTGCTGCCTCGCGCTGTCAGGCATGGCATTGCAAGCAATCCATTCTCGACGCTTCGGCATGTTAGCGGTGCCATTGGCATTGGCCGCTATACCAGTGACGAATTTGTTAGCGGCGTCCTTTTCCGCACTCCTTCCAAGTTGGGGGTCGGTGACATCGGGATACATGGTTGTGGCGTCAAAAACATGAATCGCCCCAGTGTTGTTGTGATTACAACCTCTTTCCCCATTCTCGGAGATGGAAGTGAGGCTGCGGGCGGATTTGTGTTCGACCTCGTGGTCGAGATGGCGCAGCATGTTGACGTGCGCGTCGTCGCGCCTGGTCCCGTCGCGGAGTGTTCAATTCTTCAGCAGGGTGTTGAGATCATCAGATTCCCTGCGCCGGACAAGGCGCTTTCGAACATAAGGATCTGGAATCCTCTGGATGCTGTTGCAACCTTGCGTGTGCTGCAAGCGGGCGATCGCGCAGTGCGGCAGGCGCTCGAATCCGGAGCGGTCCGCCACGTATTTGCGCTCTGGGCTCTTCCTTGCGGCTGGTGGGCCTGGCGCGCATCGCGCAAGGAAGGGATAGCTTACTCGGTGTGGGCGCTGGGAAGCGACATATGGCATCTGGGGCGCCTGCCTGTGGTGCGTCAGGTGCTGCGCTTCGTTCTTAGGAATGCAAAACGCTGCTTTGCTGACGGTATAAACCTTGCTGCGGATGTAAAAAAAATAAGCGATCGGAAAGTTGAGTTCTTACCAAGCACTCGCAAGATCGAAAGGCGACGGACAGAGTTGCTTAGAAACGCGCCTCCATATCGTCTTTTGTTCCTTGGCAGATGGCATCCGAACAAAGGCATTGATCTGCTGCTAGAAGCATTGCAGCTCCTGTCGGGACAAGACTGGTCGAGAATCGAGAGCGTCACCATCTGTGGGGGCGGCCCGATGTGCTCTATAGTGGAGCGGGGGACTGCGATTCTGAAGCGATCAGGCAGGCCGGTAACAGTCAGAGGCTTCATAGACAAAGCGGCAGCAGAATCTGCAATTCTCGAGGCGGACTATCTCCTGCTTCCTTCCCGGGTAGAGAGTATTCCCGTTGTGTTTTCTGACGCCGTCAAGTTGAAATGCCCTGTTCTGGCAACGCCGGTCGGTGACTTGCCCCGCCTTTATTCTGGCCAAAATCCGCCGGGATTGATCGCGCAAGACGTGACTCCGGAAGCCTATGCCAGTCTGCTGTCCCTCGCTCTCGGGTATTGTCCGCTGTCGTTTGAAGAAGGACTTTCCGAGATAAGTGGGGTCTTCGATCTGGGCAGCATTGTTCGGCGACTGCGCGAGGTGGCCGAGGTATGAGTTCTGAGTTCGTCGGGGCGCCGCGCTGGAGTAATGAAGCGCGCGACAGAAAAGCCGAGGCGATAGCAGCAACTCTGCGCCGGCGCTGTGGAGACGCAATTTTCGCGGGCGACTGGATCGATGTGGGGTGTGGAAGCGGCGGGGTCGCGGCAGGCTTGGCCAGGCACGTAGGATCCATTTCGGGAATCGACCCCGAGCCTTGGGAGGACTGGCAGCGGCTGGTTGATGAACATGAAAATTTGAAATTCAGTGTCGGCGCTTTTGATCTGAAGGCCTCTCCTTTGACGGCCGAGAAGTTCGATGTTGTCGTGTGTAATCAGGTGTACGAGCATGTGCAGAGCCCGACGAATCTTTTGAGTAATATTTACTCTGTGCTGCGCCCTGGCGGCGTGTGCTACTTCGCCGGGCCGAATCTCCTCTGGCCTGTCGAGCCGCATGTTTTCTGGCCGTTTGTGCATTGGATTCCGCGGGGCGTGGCGCATCGAATTATGCGCTCGATGGGTTCCAGGCGTGTGGAGGAGTTCGACGCCTATTCCCATTCGAGTTGGACCCTCCAGCGTTGGTTCAGAGCGGCTGGATTTAGTAGCGAGAATGTTCTAGCTACTCGTGTGGACGAGGAGCTGTCACTTCTGCGCGCTCCTCGCTTGCGCGCAGCCGTTCGTGCAATCCCGCAGCTGGCTTGGGGAGCATTCCTTCCAATTTCGCCTGGTTTTGCTTTCATTCTGAAGAAGCCTGCCTGAGTGTTGGGCGTGCATTGGTGAAGTGCTTCAGTAAAATTGCTGTTTTCGGCCTCGTCCTTGCCGGACTCGCAGTCGTCGCTGTATTTGGCTGGGAGCACAGGGTCGATATCGTTGCAATAGCGCGAGATACCGACCCCGTCTTTGCTGTCGTAGCGGTGCTGATGCTTGCCTTGTCGAATGTCGGGGCCGGATTGGCTTTCTCTTCAATCATTAGTCGAGAATTGGGTCGGGCAGCGCCAAGAATGCGCGTTCTGCTCGGGGTATTTCTTTATTCCCAAGTTGCAAAATATGTGCCAGGTAAGGTATGGGGTGTTGTTCTCCAGAGGCAGGCCGTCGGCCCATCACTGACGATAGATCGATTGCTCAGGGTGAACTTGGACTTGGCGGTGCTTTCTCTTTCGACGACGTTCGGAGCGGCCGTAGTATTTGCGAGCGCAAATCTATTTGGATTCCCGGTTGGTGCAATCGTCGGCGGTATCGTGCTTTCGCTGATCTGGATGGGCGTGGCAGCACGCCCATCAGTGAGGATCCAGCAGGTGCTAGGTTGGCTATCGACACGATTTCGTAGCTCGGATCCGGAACCGGCTTTACCGGGTCTTCAGGCGGACCCGCGATTTGCGCTTGCCATCGCGCTTGCTTTTTCTGCGTACTGTGTCGGCTGGTTGGTGCTTGTTCTGGCAGTATCAGCGCAAAGTGTGGAGGTCAGCCTCCGCGTTGCAGCGATGTTGTCTCTTTCGCAATCCGTCGGGATTTTGAGTCTGCTTCCGGCGGGTCTTGGGGCAAGAGAGGCATTCATTGTGGCGTCTTCGTCATGGACTTATCCGGACGCTGCTTTTATGACTTTTCTCGCGATTTCAAGCAGACTTGTCATGGTGCTGGTTGATCTGGTTTGTCTTGTAAGCGCAATTCTGATCTCGAAATTTGCACCAGCCTTGCGCGAGGGGGCTCCAGAATGAGTGGTTCGAGATGGAAGCATGGAATCTTCATGCTTGCAGAGATGAGTCTGAGGCTTGCCTTCGTCCCCGGATTGCGCGCGGCTGTTCTCAGACTGCTCGGCGCGCGTGTCGGTAGAAATGTTCGCGTTTACGAATGCCGATTCGTGAATCTGTGGGCAGGTTTCTCGAATCTAGTTGTGGGGGACGATGTGCACATCGGGCCGGCATGTCTGATAGACCTCTCCGGGCCTGTGCGCATCGGAAACGGGTCGACGATTTCTCCCCGGGTTTCGATCATCAGCCACAACGATCCAGGTAGCGCGCACGGGAGCAGGCGTTTGGCCTCCTACCCATGCGACACCAATGGCGTGAGTATCGGCGCTCACTGCTGGGTGGGTACGGCCGCGACACTGCTCTCAGGGAGCGTCGTGGAGGATGACGTTGTGGTAGGTGCGATGTCGCTGGTACGCGGCAGACTCAACGCAGGTGTCGTTTATGGCGGGGTGCCGGCAAGGCCCCTGCATCCCTGACGTAAGAATGATCACGCGCTCCATTGACTGCAGGCGCGGACTCTGCCCGCAGCTTCGAACTCTTACCTGTAGTGCAGATCTGCCGAGCAACAGAGGCAGCCTAAGCGCTATAGCTTCAGGATCGATGGTGAAGGGGCAGCGAGGCAGCGAGGTAGCGGGGCTAGCGATTGTCTTTGGTCGGCGTTGCGGTGGCGCTTTGCAAGGTTCGAGATGAACCGCAAGATATCTAGTTGGCGCTGTGTGCAGACTTTTCAATTGCCGCGGGAGATTGCAGTGCGTTCAGCTCGTCATCCACACGTGCGAGAAATGCGGCGCCGGCGACCCGGGTAATGCCGTGGCGAGCGCGGGCCGAGTATTCGGCATCATCGACTATCGAGTAGAGTCCGCGCGCAAACAGTTCAGCTGCTGCGGCCCCGCCATCGTCGGCGAGCAGTGCGCGTTCTGCGAAGAAGAATATGACCTGCGGCGCGACACTATGATTGCGCGTCACGGCCAGGGTGACTCGTGCCATCTGCGTGTCGTTGAGCGGAGTGCCAGCATCGCGATGCTCCAACATTCCCAGCACGATCTCCATGTCTTGGGGGCGCAGCGGGGCATTCGTAAGTTTCCAGACGGCGCTGTCCCACCATGCCTGCTGTACAGGAATGTCGAAACTGGTGGCCATCAGGATGAGGCCATGTTCGCCGAGGATCGTGGTCTGGGGTAGGGCAGCAGCGCGCGCATACTCCTGCAGGGCCATCGTGGCGTAGGGGGACTCGGGGTCATGGTTCGCTGCCAGCATGTACTGTTCGGCCATGTCCATTGCCGCGCGTGTCGACCCGGGATTGATCTGCGCCAGTTGCGCGGCCAGTCTGACGGGACTGCTCCAGTTGGCGGCCCGGAGAGCCGTGAGTGTTGCCAGAGAGAGGGCGAGCATGACCCCGGCGATCACGACGAGGCGCCGGTTGCGGCGTTCGGACAGCCAGGGGCCTGGTAGTGCGACGACAGCCAGCAGGATTCCGGCAATCGCGAAGTAGTTGCGATGCTCGAATACGAGCTCCAGCGGCCAAGCTGCGCTGGTGATCAGATGGCAGGCGAGAAAGAGGGCGAGTCCGAAGGCAGCCAGTGGCCGTCGTCTGCGAAGCGCCACGATCAGGCCGATGAGTCCGATCAGCATCAGCGCGCCGAGGATGTTGCCGGCCCGCCAAGTGCCATCCGCTATAAGATGATCGTAGTAGAACAACATGCTGTCCGGCCGCGGCAGCACGATCTGTCCGAGGTACATATTCAGGATGTCGAGTTGCGCGATCAGCCGGTCTGTGGGGCCGTAGTCTCGCGCAATGAAAGACAGTGGGTCTTGGTAGATCCGCAGGGTCAGATAGGAGAAGACAAGCGCTCCCAGCGTGGCGCCGGTGATGGTTAGAATCCGCCATGCCCTGGCCCATCGCGCATCCGCAGCGCGGAAGCGGAACACCAAGGCTTCGAGCAGAATGCCGAACACGGCGATGAGTGCGCCGCTCTCCTTGCACAGCAAGGCCAGCCCCGCCGCACAGCTCGCAAGTATCAGGGCCGGCACACCGGTGCCGCCTCCCCGCATCTGCTTGGTGCGCGCGGAGGTGTAGGCGATCAGGGCGAGGAGGGAAAACGTCAGACACATGATTTCCATGCGCTGTACGACGTAGAGCACCGTGGAGACCTGCAGCGGGTGCAGGGCCCAGAGTGCCGCGACCGCTATGCCGGCAGTACGAGCGAAGCCGGCTGTCGCGCCGTCAGTTCGGAAGAGCTGGCCGATCCAGAGCGCGAGCAGCGAGAAGTTCAGGATGTGAAGCAGGAGGTTGCCCGCCCTGAATCCCGCCGGATTCAAGCCGTCAATCAAGTAGTTGATGGCAAAGGTGACATTCGCGAGCGGGCGCGGAAAGCCGCCATTGGGATGGAATGCGAACGCGGCATCCCAAAGTGCCTTGGCACTGGCCTCTTCGGGTTGCACCAAAGGCTGTTCTACGATAGTCGGGAAGTCGTCGAACAGAAATCCGCCCGGAAAGCCGGGCATGAACGACACGACGATCAGTACTGCAGCGATCAAGCTGAGTGCTGGCGGTAGAGCACGGAGCTTGTTTCTAGACTGAGGATTCAATTCGGAAGCCGCAGATCGGAACATCAACGACAGATGCTGGGAATGATAGACGCGTCTGTCACGGTTGTCGTGCAAGTCCACTTCGCGATGGTGGCGTCTCGCCTAAGCGTGATCTGTCCACCCATGACCGCACTGTTGCCAACAAGGACGCAACGTATGAATCCGTTTGCGGACGAGTCCATGCTGATGCTGCTGCAGCGTGGGGTAGACGTCTGCAATCCCACGCGAAGAGGGTCGGTACTGACGATCCCTTCCGACACGAGTTCTGACTCAAAGGCGCTCACGCCGCCTCGGATGTCAGCCAGCCCTGCGGTGAACTGGCTGCGCGCGATGTGTCGCTGGTAACTGGGCAGTGCGATGGCGGCAAGGGTAGCGATGATCGCAACGACGATCATCAACTCGATAAGCGTGAAGCCACGTTCGGTCTGCATCACTCCAAATCACTCCGATCAAAAAGAAAAAGGGGCGCCGTGGCGCCCCTCTTCCTACAAACAGTTGATCGATCAGCTGCAGCCCTGCGGCTTGAAGTCGGCGTCGGCAGTGGTCGAGCACGCGAACGCGCCGGTGGCGCTGTTGCGGGTCAGAGTGATGGTCTTCGTGGAGACCTTCGGATTGCCGACCAGCGTGCAGACGATGGTGCCCGAGGCGCCGGCGGTGACAGCGATGCCGTTGCAACGAGTGGTCGTCGACTGCAGGCCGATCTTGGCGCGAGTAATTGCGGCGCCGCTTCCGCGCTGGACAAGCTCCTCGAACGCAGTCACGCCGCCACGAATGTCGGCAAGGCCGGCGGTGACCTGCGAACGAGCAACGTAGTTCTGGTAAGCCGGCAGCGCGATGGCGGCCAGGATGGCGATGATCGCAACGACGATCATCAGTTCGATCAGGGTGAAGCCCTTCTGCATCTTCTTCATGTGGTGTATCCCCTAGGGTTGTGAGATTTCACGTGCCGATGGCCCACGCTGACCGCGTCCGTTGGCAGCAGTGCGACACCGCACGTGCGCAGATGTAGACGCATGTGCCGTGCCAATTCCTGGATGTGCTGCGTGTCGCGTTGTTGGTCGCGGATTGTCGCAAATCTGTGTGGTCAACCGGTATAGAAACGTTGTCGTTGCAGCATTGACGTGACGCAGGGGGGCACATCCACCGCAATAGTGACCCTGCGCGTCACCGTTGCTCTCCAGTCGGGGGGGGTGACTATGATGCGGGATGGCTTTGGGGAAAGCGCATGCACGGAAGATCGCGACTCTCGTTCGCGCTGTTGTTGCTGTTCGTCCTGTCCGGTTTCGCCGGCCTCGTCTACCAGTCGGTGTGGACCCACTATCTCGGGCTCACGCTGGGGCATGCCGCCTATGCCCAGACGCTGGTGCTTGCCATCTTCATGGGGGGCATGGCGATCGGAGCCTGGCTGGCCAGTCACTACAGCCTGCGTTGGCGACGCCTGATCCTCGGCTATGCGGTGATCGAAGCGGTAATCGGCGTTGCCGGGTTGTTGTTCCACCCGGCGTTCGTGGCCTATACCGGAATTTCGCAACAGTCGATCCTGCCAAGTCTGGAGAGCGTTGCACTGGCGCAGGCCTACCAGTGGCTCAGCGCCACTGCACTTATCGCGCCGCAGAGTGTGCTGCTCGGGGCGACATTCCCGCTGATGAGTGCCGGGCTGATCCGGGCCTTGCCCGGTGCGCAGGGCGAGGTGCTGGGCGGGCTTTACTTCACCAACAGTCTGGGCGCCGCACTGGGTGCGCTTGCGACCACCTTCCTGTTGTTGCCTTTGATCGGCATGCCGGGCGCGGTACTGACGGCGGGTGCACTCAATATTCTCGTGGCGCTGGTCGCCTGGTTGATCTCCC
>Ga0075364_10002258_pt1 | contig 10806 bp, 9 predicted proteins | sample EndMetdeltDD1764_FD_71517 | JGI IMG/M metagenome (GOLD analysis project Ga0075364, IMG submission 71517) | Populus endosphere microbial communities from Tennessee, USA - Endosphere MetaG P. deltoides DD176-4 | ecosystem: Host-associated > Plants > Roots > Endosphere | place: USA: Tennessee...
CGATGCGGCTCGTGAGATGGGCGTTGAACGCTGCGAGCTCCTCCGCCGGGATCCAGTACTCACGCAGCTCACGGCTGCCTGCCTCGTGGACCTGGTGCGCTCAGGTACCCGTCGTCGACGTCGAAGCGCAGCACGTAGCCGACGGCACCGTTGGCCGCGTCCTTCGTGTTCCAGTCTCGAGCGATCGTCGTCGCGTACTCCTCGCTGAGCACTGGATAGAAGATCGGCTGCCAGTCCAGCCGCGGTGGGAACCTCGTCCATCCACTGGCCTCGATGAGATCCAACTCGAGCTGCCCGACCGGGCGATACAGCGTTGCCATGGGTTACAGCGTGCCCCGTGAAGGTCTTCAGCCGCAGCACATTGCAGCCGACGGCGCGTCAGCCGTACGAGCCGGCCCGAAGGCGCGCGCACCAGGTCCGTCGTGACCGCTGTCGGCGGATCGAACGGCTTCCGCGGAAACCGCCGCGACCGTCGACCAGCGCTCCCGGAATGTGCACCGGCTGCGCTTCGGGGTGCCGGCAGGTGTTGTCGTACCTATGCTCGGACCCATGCCAGACCATGACGAGGTCGTCGAAGCGACGGCAGCGACCGAAGCCACGATGCGCCTTCAGAACGTCCCGGTGAACGTCTACGAGTCACCCGAAGCGCTGGTGGTCGTCGCCCCGTTCCCCGCGGTGGTCAACACCGACGCCAACGTCGAGCTCCGCGATGGCGTGCTGCGCCTCAGCGCTCGGCTCCGGTCCTCAGGTCCTCGCGAGTACCTGATCCACGAATGGGAGTACGGCGGCTACGAACGCGAGATCGACGTACCCGACCGCTACGCAGGTGGCCTTGAAGCCACGCTCACCAACGGCCAGCTCGCCGTGCGGGTCCTGCGCGGGGACAGCCAACCCGCGGCGAGCATCACCCCGGACTGACGCCCGGGTCCAGCATCCTGACGATCGGGCCCGGACCGACCAACATCGGTCCGGGCCCGTTCCTGCGACCTGACCGGGTGGTCATCCCCGACGCCTCTCCCCGCGATCGGCTCTCCGCGGAACAGACGCACCGAACACGCGAGCCGAGCTCCGCCGAGAGCGCTCGATCGAACGCGGCCGGGCCGAGCGCGCCTACCGCGAGCGTCCGGACTGCCGACGTCGGACACCAGTCGCGCGACGATCGTGAGGTGACACCGGATGTGCCCGATCACCCCCGAAGCGGTGGCCCGGATCGGTTCCTCATCGCGCTCTGGTCCCAGGCCCAGACACCAGCGCAGCTCGGCGCCCTCTGAGCCCGCCGGCTCTCGGCCGCACCCAACTCGGCCGTGCCGCGTGACGGACCCATCGCCGCGGCCGTGACCGTCCTCACACGTCGACAGGCCAGCGCGGGCGGGCGGGGCGGAGCGGCTGACCGCCGCTCGACACCGTGACCATCCACTCGCAGAGCGGACGGTTACCGTGGGCGGATGGCCGAACCCGCGGACGAGCACGGCGACATGACGATCGAGCAGCTGGCCACGTGGGCCGAGCTGCCGTACTCGACCATCCGGATGTACCAGCAGAAGGGCCTCATCCCGCCACCCGAGCGGCGGGGGCGCGTCGGGTTCTACAACGGCGACCACCGCGCCCGCCTGCGGCTCATCGCCGAGCTCCAGGAGCGGGGCTACTCCCTGGCCGCCATCAAGGACCTCATCGACACGTGGCAACAGGGGCGCTCCCTGGGCGACGTGCTCGGCGTCGAGCAGTCGGCTGCGGGGGTCCTGCGCGCCGGCGAGCCGCTGCGGCTCACGCCCGCCGAGCTGGTGAGCCGCTTCGAGGGCCTCGAGATCGGGCCCGACCTCGTGACCCGTGCCGTCGCCATGGGCCTGGCCGAGCTCGACGGCGACGCCATCGTGATCAACGCGCCGGTGTTCCTCGACGTCGGCGCCGAGCTGGTGCGCATGGGCGTGCCCGTCGACGAGGTGCTCGACGAGTGGGCGCACCTCAAGGCCGCGACCGACGAGGTGGCCGACCGCTTCGGTGGCGTCTTCGAGCGCAACGTGTGGGCGCCCTTCGCCGAGGCCGGCATGCCCGGCGACCAGGTCCCCGAGCTGACCGCCGCGCTCGAGCGACTCGGTCCGCTGGCCGAGGAGATCGTGACGGCGACCCTGCGGCAGTCCCTGGCGGCGGTCGCAGCCGGCTTCCTCGACCGCCAAGCGCAGGCCCTGTCGACGACGCCGCCCAAGACGAAGGCGAAGACGAAGGCCGCACGAGCGACGACCAGGACGAGGAAGGCGACGACCCCGTCGCGCCGCGCCCACTGACCGCCGCGCCGCCGACGCCACCATCCGCATCCCGGGGCGGCGACGGCGCTGACAGATCGATCGGCCGTCGGGTCGGATGCCGAACGCGAGGCGGTCCGCCAGACTGGTCGTGTGGATGGGGGATCCATGGTCGCCGGGTCGCGCCCGCCGGTGCTGCGGGCCCGGCGCGTCGTGCGCCGGTTCGGGGCCACGACGGTGCTCGACGGCGTCGACCTCGACGTCGCGCCCGGCGAGCTCGTGGCGCTCGTCGGGGAGAACGGCGCGGGCAAGTCCACGCTGATCCGGTGCCTCGCCCGCAGCCTCCCGATGCACGCGGGCGCCGTCGAGCTCGCAGGCCAACCGCTGCCGGCGAGCGCCGCAGGGGTCCAGGACCTCGGGCTCGCCGTCGTGTGGCAGGACCTCGCGCTGTGCGACAACCTCGACGCCGTCGCCAACCTCTTCCTCGGGCGCGAGCGGGGCGTGCCGCTGCTCTCCGAGCCCGACATGTACGCCGCGGCACGGGCGCTGCTCGACGACCTCGGCGCCGACGTCCCTGATCTGCGCCGTCCCGTGGGCCTGCTCTCGGGCGGGCAGCGCCAGACCATCGCCATCGCCCGCGCCGTGCACACCGCGCCGAGCGTGCTCCTGCTCGACGAGCCGACCGCCGCGCTCGGGGTGAAGGAGACGCGCCTCGTCGACGACCTGCTCCGTCGGCTCCGCGGTGCCGGGCTGGGCATCGTGCTGGTGTCCCACCGGCTCGACCAGGTCTTCGAGCTGGCCGACCGCATCGTCGTGCTCCGCCACGGACGCGTCGTCGGCCAGGTCACCCCGCTCGAGGTCCACCCCGACGACGTGGTCGCGCTCATGTCGGGCGTCGAGACCGACTCGACGGCGCGCAAGCAGCTCCACCGGTTGCACTCGCTCGTCGACCAGCTGTCCGAGGTCGCGCCCTCGGCCTCGCTCCCCCTCATCGTGTCGGCCATCGCCACTGCGCTCGACCAGCAGCAGGTCGCCGTGCACCTGCTCGAGGACACCGATGCCGGGCCCCCGCAGCTCGTGCGCCGCGCCGCCGTCGGCCTGGCCGAACCGCTGCTGGCGGCCACGGCCCACCTCCCGGTCGGTCCGGGCGGTGGCCCCGTGGGCGAGGCCGCCCGCACCGGACGGTACGTGGCCGTCGACGACCTGCGCGACGCGTCCGCGCCCGGACTGGCCGAGGCCGCCCGGCGCGCCGGGGTCGTCGCCGCGTGGGCCACGCCGATCACCGGCGGCGAGCGCGTGCTGGGCGTGGTGTCGGGCTACGCGCCGGCCCCCGGCCGCCTCCAGGCCGACCAGCTCGAGCTCCTCTCGCTCTACGCCGGCCACGCCGCCACCGCCATCGAGCGCGAGCGCCTCATGGCCGAGGTGAGCCGGCGCAACCGCATCCTCGAGACGCTCCGAGGGGTGCTCGAGACGCTGGCCGGTCCCGAGCACGTCCGGGGTGGGCTCGAGATCGCGCTGCTGGCGCTGGCCCGCGGGCTGGGGGCCGATGCCGTCGCGCTCCACGCCGACCTCGACGGCGAGCTCCGGTGCCGATCGTCGATCGACCTCACGGGCGACGGCGCCGACCCGCTCGCCGTGGCGGCGCGGGGCGTCCTCACCGGTCCGCCTCGGGTCGACCGGGCCCGCCTCGTCGGCAGCCACGCCGTCGCCGCGCCCGTCGACCTCTCCGAGGGCCGGGCCGTGCTGTCGGCGTGGTGGCGCGACCCCAACGACATCGGTGGCGACTCGCTCGACGTCGTCGAGGACGCAGCCCGCTCGATCGGCCTCGCCATCGAGCGCGAGGCCCTCGACCGCGCCAACCAGGAGACCGAGGCGCTGCGGCGATCGCACGACCACCAGCGGGCCTTCCTCTCGCGCCTGAGCCACGAGCTGCGCACACCGCTGACCGCCATCCAGGGGTACGCGTCGAGCCTCAACCAGTCCGACGTCGAGTGGGACGAGGGCGCGCAGCACCGGTTCCTGGCGCTGATCGTGGACGAGTCGGCCCGGCTCGGCCGCCTGGTGGGCGACCTGCTCGACTCATCGGCCATCGACAGCGGGGTGCTCCGCCTGCAGTGCGACTGGTGCGACCTCGGCCTCGTCCTCGAAGCGGCCGCCGCGTGCGTGCCCGATCGGCAACGGGTGGCCATCGACGTCGCCCCCGGGGTGCCGCCGATCTGGGGCGACCACGACCGCCTCGAGCAGGTCTTCGTGAACCTCCTCGAGAACGCGGCGCGCCACGGCTCGGGGGGCGCCGGCATCCGGGTCGAGGTGACCGCCCCGCTCGGGGACGGCGCCGTCGTCGACGTGCGCGTCGTGGACCACGGGCCGGGCATCCCGCCCGAGATGGCCGAGGCGGTGTTCCAGCCCGACGTGCGGGGCGCGACCCTCGCGTCCGGCAACGGCCTGGGCCTGGCCATCGCCCGGGCGATCGTCGAGGCCCACGGCGGAACCGCCGTCGTCGAACCCGTCGAGGTCGGCGCCACGCTGCTCGTGACCTTGCCGGTGGAACCGGCGACGGCACCGGCGGAGGGGGCGGTGGACACCCGTGCGTGACTCGACCTGCGTCCTGCTCGTCGAGGACGACCGCAACATCGTCGACCTCATCCGCTCCAACCTGACCGTGCGGGGCTACTCCGTCGTCGTGTCGCTCGACGGCGCGGACGCCATCCGCCTGGTCGACGAGGAGCGGCCCGACATCGCGCTGCTGGACCTGATGCTCCCGGCCGTCGACGGCTTCGAGCTGTGCCGCCAACTGCGCGAGCACTCGTCGATCGGGATGATCGTCGTGTCGGCCCGCGGCGGTGAGAGCGACAAGGTGCGGGCCCTCAACCTCGGCGCCGACGACTACATGACCAAGCCCTTCGGCATCGACGAGCTGCTGGCCCGCATCACCGCCACGCTGCGCCGCACGCGGCCCGGGCCCGACGGTGCGGGCAGCGCGGCGGACGCCTCGCGGCCCGACGGACCGCTGGTCTTCGGCGACCTCGAGGTCGACCTCGACGCCCGCCAGGTCACCCGCGCCGGCGTCGCCGTGCGCCTCACCCCGACCGAGTTCGCGCTGCTGCGCGAGTTCGCCACCAACCCCGGCAAGCTGCTCAGCCACGCCGCGTTGCTGCGGCGGGTGTGGGGTCCCGGGTACGCCACCGAGACCGAGTACACGCGGGTCTACGTGCGCCGGCTGCGGGCCAAGCTCGAGCAGGCCGAGGGCCCGCCGCTCATCGTCACCGAACCGCGCGCCGGCTACCGGTTCGTGCCCCCGGCATGAGCGACGGCGCGTTCACAGTTCGTTCACGGGGCAGCCCGGTTTGTTCACGGCGCGTTCGCACCCCCCGCCCGAGGATCGAGGTGCGCCGAGGGGTTCGGCGCGGACGAGAGCCATCTCCGGGGGGACTCATGGGGACGAAGCGAGCGATCGGGTTCGGCGCGGTCGCGTTCACGCTGGCGTTGGCCGCGGGGGCGTGCGGCAGCGACACCACGACGGGCAGCCAGCAGATCTCGTCGAGCGGGAGCAAGAAGATCGCGCTGCTGCTCCCGGAGACGAAGACGGCCCGTTACGAGACGCAGGACAAGCCGCTCTTCGAAGCGAAGGTCAAGGCGCTGTGCAGCGACTGCGAGGTGCTCTACAGCAACGCCGACCAGGACGCTGCGAAGCAGCAGCAGCAGGCCGAAGCCGCGCTCACCAACGGTGCCGCCGTGCTCGTGCTCGATCCGGTCGACGCCGCGTCGGCGGTGCCCATCGTGACCAAGGCCAAGCAGCAGAACGTCCCGGTGATCAGCTACGACCGGCTGATCAAGGACGCCGACATCGACTACTACATCTCGTTCGACAACGAGCAGGTCGGCAAGCTCCAGGGTCAGGCGCTCACCGACAAGCTCAAGAAGGACGGCAAGACCGGCTCGATCGTGATGATCAACGGCGCGCCGACCGACAACAACGCCTCGCAGTTCAAGGCGGGCGCCCACTCCGTCATCGACAGCAGCGGGTTCAAGGTCGGCGCCGAGTACGACACGCCCGACTGGAGCCCGGACAAGGCTCAGGGTGAGATGGACCAGGCCATCACCGCGCTCGGCAAAGACGGGTTCGTGGGTGTGTACGCCGCCAACGACGGCACCGCCGGCGGCGCGATCGCGGCGATGAAGGGCGCGGGCATCTCGCCGCTGCCGCCCGTCACCGGGCAGGACGCCGAGCTGGCCGCCATCCAGCGGGTCCTCGCCGGTGAGCAGTACATGACGGTCTACAAGGCGGTGAAGCCCGAGGCCGAGGACGCGGCGACGATCGCCGTGGCCCTGGTGAAGGGCGAGAAGCCGTCGTCCGACCTCACCAACAAGACGGTCAACAACAACAAGAAGGACGTCCCGTCGGTGATCCTCACGCCGGTGGCCGTGACCTCCGCCAACGTGAAGGACACGGTGATCAAGGACGGCTTCTGGACGGCCGCGCAGGTCTGCACCGGGACGTACGCCAGCGCGTGCACCACGGCCGGCATCCAGTAGCGCGGGCAGGGGGACGGCATGGCAGCAGAGGCGCTCCTCGAGCTCCGGGGCATCAGCAAGCGCTTCGGCGCGGTGCAGGTCCTCCACGGCGTGGACTTCGAGGTCTACCCGGGTGAGGTCGTCGCCCTCGTCGGCGACAACGGTGCCGGCAAGTCGACGCTCATCAAGATCGTCTCGGGCATCTTCCGACCCGACGGCGGCCAGTTCGTGTTCGACGGCGCCGAGCGCCACGTGACGTCGCCGTCGGACGCGACCGACCTCGGGATCGCCACCGTGTACCAGGACCTCGCGCTGTGCGACAACCTCGACGTCGTCGGCAACCTCTACCTCGGCCGCGAGGAGCGCGGCGGCACCCGCCTCATCGACGAGACGACGATGGAGCGTGACGCCACGGTGCTGCTGCGCCGGCTGGCCGTGTCGATCCCCAGCGTGCGCACCGCCGTCGCGTCGCTGTCGGGCGGCCAGCGCCAGTCGGTCGCGGTGGCCCGGGCGACGATGGGCAACCCGCGGCTCGTCATCCTCGACGAGCCCACGGCCGCCCTCGGCGTGCCCCAGACCCGCCAGGTGCTGGCCCTCATCAAGCGCCTGCGCGAGCAGGGCCTGTCGGTGGTCGTCATCAGCCACAACCTCGTCGACGTGTTCGCGGTCGCCGACCGCATCGTCGTCCTGCGGCTCGGGCGTCGGGTGGCCACGTACCACGCCGACGAGTCGACGGCCGAGCAGGTCGTGGCCGCGATGACCGGCGCCGACGAGGTCGAGATCAGCACCGCCTTCGAGAAGACTGCGAGTGGAGCATGAGCGGCACGACGCGCACCGATGCCGGCGCGGACATCGAGGTCGTCACGACCGAGCTCGATCCCGACGTCCGCGTCATCCAGGACACGCCGGGCTTCGCCGGTGCCGTCGCCGGGTTCCGCCGGCGTCTGGCGCAGGGCGAGCTCGGCAACCTGCCGGTCCTGCTCGGGATCGCCGTGATCTGGACCGTGTTCCAGCTCCTCAACAGCCGCTTCCTCTCCCCCGTCAACCTGACCAACCTCGTCCTCCAGATCGCGGCGATGGGCACGATCGCGGTCGGCATCGTGCTCGTGCTCCTGCTCGGTGAGATCGACCTCTCGGTCGGTTCGGTGAGCGGCTTCACGGCGGCCATCATGGCCGTGCTCAACGTCAAGAACGGGTGGCCCGCGGTTCCGGCCATGCTCGCGGCGATCGTCGCCGGCCTGCTCGTGGGCGCTCTGCAAGGCGTGTGGATCACCAAGCTGCGGGTGCCGTCGTTCGTGGTGACCCTGGCCGGCCTCCTCGCGTGGCAGGGCGCGCTGCTCTACGTCCTCGGCGGCACGGGCACGGTCAACATCACCGATGAGACGATCATCGGCCTCACCGACACGTTCTTCGGCAAGACCACGAGCTGGATCATCGCGGTGGTCATCGTGGGCGCCTTCGTCGGGTTGTCGATGCTCAACCGGGTGCGTCGCCAGCGGGTCGGCGTCCCCCTCGTGGCGATGCGCACGACCGTCTTCCGCTGCTTCGCCGTGGGCGTCGTCGTGGTCGGGGCGACGATCATCTTCCAGCGCGACCGGGGCCTGCCGCTCGCGGCGGTCATCTTCGTCGGCTTCGTCTTCGTGTTCGACGTGATGACCCGCCGGACGCGCTTCGGTCGCCACCTGTTCGCGGTCGGCGGGAACGCGGAGGCGGCGAGGCGCGCCGGCATCTCCGTGGACGGCGTGCGCCTCACGGTCTTCATCCTGTGCTCGGGCATGGCCGCGGTCGGCGGCATCCTCGCTGCCTCCCGCCTGCTGGCCGTCAACCAGTCCTCGGGCAGCAGCGACCTGCTCCTCAACGCCATCGCCGCCGCGGTGATCGGGGGGACGAGCCTCTTCGGCGGGCGCGGCTCGGCGTGGTCGGCGTTGCTCGGCGCGCTGGTCATCGGATCGATCGCCAACGGCATGGACCTGTTGAGCGTGCAGAGCTCGGTCCGGTTCATGGTGACCGGCGCGGTGCTGCTGCTGGCCGTGACCATCGACGCGGTGTCCCGTCGCGGGCGCGCCTCCGCCGGCCGGGCCTGACCGCCGCCCCGGGTCCTACGGTCCCGCCACCGTGACCCCGGGTTGGGCCAGGAAGCGGGGGCTCGTGCCGTGGTGCGGCCACGTGGCGGCGTGCACCAGCAACGGGTGGCAGATGTACACGTCGCCGGCGCCGCCCGTTGCGAGGGTGATCGCGCGGCCCTCGCTGTCCGGGTAGGGCGCGTCGAAGACCGTCGTGCCCTCGTCGCCGTACGGCTCGAGGCGCTCGGCCAGGTCGCGGTGCGATCCGTCGAGCAGCCGCGTCGGCGCGTCATCGGGCCCGGTGTCGCTCAGCAGGCACAGCAACGTGAGCGCCCGTCCCCGGCAGCGGTGGTTGACCCGCCAACGGAGGTAGTCGGTGGCGGCCCCGGGCTCGGGCCCCGGGAAGGCGGCATCCACGTGCCAGCCGGTGTCGCCCGGGTCGTCGTGCGGGGCGGAGGAGGGGAAGCGCACGACGAGGTTGCCGAGCGTCGGCGGCGCGACCCAGTCGTCGCGCCCGACCACGGCGCGGATGGTCTCCACCAGGCGCGACGAGCGGGCTGCCGTGGCGATGGCCTCCCCCGCCACCGGGCCCCGCACGACCGGCGCCGGCCACGGGGGCTCGGCGGGGATCCGCAGCTGCTGACGGGCGAGCGCGACGCACGCCTCGGCGACGGCACGCGGGAAGGCCTCGCGCACGACCACGTACCCCCGCTCGGCGAAGTCCTCCAGCGGCGTCCCAGGACCCATCCGGGCAGCTTGGCGCACCCGTCGGATCGTCCATGGGCCATTTGGCTCAACCTGGCCTCCTCCACCTGAATGATCTCAACCCGTGCTGAAGCCGGGTCGATGGCAGAGCACGCACGAGCGGTTGCTGGTCTTGGGGGTCAAGGCGCGGCGCTCGTGCACCCGTCCGGGGGATGGGCCTCGGCCTTGGCACAAGGAGCACGCCGGTGTTCGACACGATGCGCATCCGCACGAAGCTCGCGATCGCGCTCTCCATCCCGCTGATCGCGCTGGTGATCCTGTCCGGGGTGGCGATCTCGTCCGCCAACCGCAAGGCGGACGAGGCGCGGGCCACGGACTCCGAGACGGCCGAGCAGATCCAGCTCGCCACCACCGCGAGCGGGCCCACCGGCGTGGTGAACAGCCTCCAGAACGAGCGCACCACCGAAGCCGTGTACATCATCGGCGCGGACAAGATGATGGCCACCGCGCCCCGGGACGAGACCCGCAAGCACACCGACGACGCCATCCAGGCGTTCAAGGCCACGATCGCCGCCAAGCCCCCAGCGGTGCAGGACGCCTACAAGGACGCCATCGCCGCGCTGGATCGGGTCCCGTCGATCCGGACCACGATCGATGCCTACACCGGGCCCCGGAGCCTCGAGAGCACCACCTACTCGGGCCAGCGGTTCATGGACTACTCGCAGATCATCAGCGAGCTCTTCCGGGTCAACAGCAAGGCGGCCGATTCGGTCGACGACCCGAGCCTGCGCGCGGGCGCCACGTTCATCAACCTGATCAGCGAGTACCAGGACGCGCAGACCCTCGGTCTGCGTGACTTCGCCAACTCGTCCTTCGTGGGCGGTGGGCTCCTGGCCGACCCGAGCGCGTTCGCCGGCGGCGTCGAGCACATCGGTCGCGCCAACGAGATCCTGGCGTCGGCCCGCCAGCAGGGACCGTTCTACGACGGTCTCGTGAGCGACACGCAGGCCAACCCGCAGGTGCAGCGGAACAACGCACTGACGGCGAAGGCCATGACCGGCACCAACCTGACGGTCTCCGAGCTGCTCGACGGTGACACCAACAAGTCGACCGAGGCCTACACCGCCTCGATCAAGGCGGCGGCCGATCACCTCCAGGTGGACGCCGCCAACATCCAGGCGCAGTCGCAGCAGGTGGCCAGCGACGCCGAGAGCCAGGCCCGGAACCTGGCCATCGCGACGGGCTTCGTGCTCCTCCTCGGCATCGGCGTCACCCTGGTGGCC
>Ga0075364_10002260_pt1 | contig 10805 bp, 10 predicted proteins | sample EndMetdeltDD1764_FD_71517 | JGI IMG/M metagenome (GOLD analysis project Ga0075364, IMG submission 71517) | Populus endosphere microbial communities from Tennessee, USA - Endosphere MetaG P. deltoides DD176-4 | ecosystem: Host-associated > Plants > Roots > Endosphere | place: USA: Tennessee...
GGCGCCGGCGCCGAACCCGGCCGTCTGGGGTGCATAGCCCAGCTGCAGGTAGGTGGCGATTCCGGGCCGCTCCACGTAGCCATTGAGCCCGACACCGCCCGTGGTGGCGGCATTCACCATGTAGCGCAGTGCCGTTCGCAGGTCGAAATCCCTTGCGCCAAAGGCGTAGAGATTGGTGATGAGCGGGACCACGTTGTCGCCGGTCATCTCGCCGGTTGCCGCATTCGCCAGCGCCCAACGCGGATACGAGCCGCTCTGCTGTGCATCGTTGACGAGCGATTGGGCCATGTCGCTGGCCTGGTCGGGGAAGAGCAGACCTTGCAGCGCCGCAACGCCGCGGTAGGTATCCCAGTCGGAGAAGTTGGCGTACTGGGTATGTCCATTGGCCACGGTGTGAATGAGGCCGTCAAATCCTGTGTAGCGTCCGTCCACGTCGTTGAATGTGTTGGGGTGCAACAGCGACCGGTACAGCGAGGTGTAGAAGGTTTGCAGGTCTCCGCTATTCCTGCCGGCGACCGCAATACGTGACAGTGCGGTATTCCATTCCGACGATGCGGCAGCGCGGACCTGATCGAAGCTCGCTCCGCCCTCGGCGGCGAGGTTCGCCCGAGCCCCCTCGATACCCACGTAGGAGATCGCGGTCCGCACCTCGAGCACCGAGCCGGCCGGAAATTCCAAGTACCCGCCGCTGTACTGCGAATTCGCGTTGCGGGCACCGGCGTACACGCCGGAGCCGTCCCAGGTGCCATACGAGGCGAACGGCTGGCTGAACTTCATCGCGAAGTACACGGTGTAGGTGTTGTTCTTGCCGCAGAATCCGCCGCTGGTCGCCCATCCGCTGATCGTGGTGTTGTCCTCGTCGATCTGGATGGTCGAGCGGGAGTTGCCCGCAAGTGACGAGCCGGAGCGCACGTGGAACAGGGCGGGCCGATTGTTACGCGGGTAGCTGAACCGGCCGACGCCGGTGCGAGTGGTGGCGGTGAGTTCGGCGGTCACCCCGGTGGCCGGAAATCGCACCGTGTAGTAGCCGGGCTCGCCGACCTCGGTGTCGTCGTGGACGATCCTTTCCCAGGCGTTCCAGGGTGCCGAGCCGATCGGGGTGGTGGTCGGCAGCATTGAGATGTCGCCGAACGCCGCGCAGCCCACCGAGGCGTGGGTCATGCTCAACCCGCTGGCGCGCGGGTTGTCGTAGTTGTAGCCGGCGTAGGTGCCGACGGTGTCCGGCGAATACTGGACCATGCCGAACGGCGCCGAGGCGCCCGGGAAGTTGTTGATCTCCCCGACCGTCTCCCCGCCCGTGCCGGTGCCGTTGAGCGTGTCAACGTACGCGACGGGATTCGCAACCAACCCGGGCTCGCCGTCGTACGCAACGGGCGGAGCCGCCGCAATAAACGCCATGAAGACGCCTGTCGCCGCGATGAGCGCGATGACAGCCCTTCGGAACCTCATAGCTGTCTCTTACTGCATAGCCGCCCGTCTTCGTGGGCGTTTCGCGAGGGAAGCCCCGGACGAGCAGACGCAGAATCGCACCTGACGCCCGGTGCAGTGCGATTCTGCGCCTGCTGGCGCTAGAGCTAATTGCGCGCTGTTGGGCTAGTGTCATCTCCGACCGCGGCCGGCGCAGGTGCCGGTCCATTTTTTCGGGAGATGCAATAGATGAAGGTTTTCGCGGCGGCAATTGCGACTGTGGCGTTAAGCGCGGCGCTCGTTGGTTGCGGCTCTGACACTAAGGGCGGCACCAAAACATCCACGTCGACATCCACGTCAACGTCCACCTCGACGTCGACGTCGACGACAACCAGCGCAACGCCGGGCGCGCAGGCCCACAAGACCATCGCCGACTACGTCATCGAGAACAAGATCACGGAGACCCCGATCCATCACGGCGACCCCGGCTCCCCCACCATCAACCTGCCGACACCCAACGGGTGGCAAATAATGCCCGAAGGCCCCGGCGCGCCTTACGGCGCCATCGTGCTAAGCCAGCCCGCCGATCCCAACGATCCGCCCACCGTCGCCGCGCTGCTGTCCAAACTCACCGGCAACGTCGACCCGGCGAAGATCATCGAATACGCGCCGGGCGAACTGCAGAACCTGCCCGGATACGAGGGCGGGTCGGCGAATGGATCCGCGTCCACACTGGGCGGCTTCCAGGCGTGGCAGCTGGGTGGCTCCTACACGAAGCAAGGCAAGAAGCGGACCGTCGCCCAGAAGACAGTGGTGATCCCGGTGCCCGCCCAGAACGCCGTGTATGTGCTTCAGCTCAACGCCGACTCTCAGGACAGCGAGGGTGGCGCGTTGATGGACGCCACCACCATCATCGACGACCAAACAACCATCACGCTGCCCTGATCGGGGCGCGCTAGGAGGCGGATCGCGCCGCGGAGACGAAGACGCTTCGCGGCGGTCCGTCGGCTACTTCTTCTGGGCCCTGCGGTCCCCTGCGTCCGTAACGGGCCAGCAATTCCTCGGACGGCGTTGCCGTCACGTCCCACCCGTGCCCGCGCAACCATCCGGCGACGTCGGTGCGGTCCTCGAAGTACCACAAATCCTGAAATTCCGGGGCGTCGCGTCCTTGCGCCTTCGCCACCACCTCGCGGAGGCGCTGCATCCGCGTTCGTATCCGTTCCCTGGCATCGGGATCGTTGAATTCGGGTCCGGGAGCCTCCACCGCGATCCGGCTGCCTGCCGCGCTCAGCGCCTGAACCCTTTCGAACAGCAGGTCCTGGGCGGCCGACGGCAAAAACGGCAACAGTCCCTCGGCGGACCACACGCTGGGTGAAGAGGGGCCAAATCCCGCCTCCCGCAACGCTATCGGCCAGTCATGGCGCAGATCGACGGGAACCCCGACCCGGCGAGATGTCGGCTCCGCACCGTATTCGTCCAGCGTCGACGTCTTGAACTCCAGCACCTGGCGTCGGTCGAGCTCGTACACGGTGGTGCCGTCCGGCCAGGGTAACCGCCACGCCCGCGAGTCGAGGCCGGCTGCCAAAATCACCACCTGGCGCACGCCGGCGTTGGCGGCATCGGTGAAGAACTTGTCGAAAAACGCGGTCCGCGCGGCCATGTAGTCGACCCTCATCCGCAACTGCAGCGCCACATCGGGTTCGGCCTCGGCCACCTCGCGCGGCAGCTCGGAAAGCCCGAACATGTTCCACACGCCGTCGCCCGCGGCGTCGAGGAACACCCGCGCAAACGGATCACTGATCAGCGGGTTCTCGCTCTCGGTTTCGGTGGCGCGGGCCGCCGCCACCCCCAGGGCCGTCGCTCCCACGCTCTCGGTGATTTCCCAGCTATCGTTTTCGGTTCTGGCCATGGGCCCGACAGTACGTGAGCCTGCTGTACAACACCTGAACCGTGACCGCCGGGCTCGACGACCCGAGCAAAACGGTTGGGAAAAAGGGGCTTTGCGCACCCAGCCCGGCGGGCCAATAAGGTGGAGGGCGATGCATTGGTTTTCCAGGCTGGGTGTCGTGCTGACCGCCGTGCTGCTCGCTGCCGGCTGTCACACCCCCAGCCGAAACGCGAACAATCCGGCAGCGAGCCCGTCGGCGACGCCCACCAATCTCTGCGGCGACATGGGCGGGACATGGGACGCAGGTTCGAGCCGCTGCACGCTGAGCAAGGACGGCGCGAACGGGGCGCATCTGGAAGTGAAGGCGACCTATCCGGTCGACCTTGTCGACAATCCGACGGCCGGTCCGGTGCTCGGGTCGTTCTTGAAGAAATTCTTCGCCGACTACGGCAACCCGGACACCAGCGGCAGCGGCGACGCCAACCTCGCCCACACGGTGTTCGTCCATTCCCCGAACACCAAAACGGTGATGTTTCAAGCCGATTGGTACTTCAACAGCATGCCGCACCCCAGCGGGCAAATCAGCACGTTCACGTTCGACTTCGGCCAGAACAAGCAGTTGCAACTCGCCGATCTCGTCTGCCCCGGAATCGACCCGCTCAAGGCGATCCCACCCATCGCGCGACCGTTCGTGCAGCAGGCGCTGGTCGGGTCGCCCTTCAAATTTGACCAGTTCGAGCCGGACAAAGCCGAGGGCGAGCTGGCCGACAATTACCAGGCGTGGGCGCTGGACGGCGACGACCTCGTGCTGTACATGCCGGCCGGACGCGGCGCCGGCGGCGTCCCGCCCGGATTCATCACACCCCACATACCGCTCATCCAGCTCTCCCCCATCCTTCGCGAAAAGGGCTGCTCGCGTTGAGATCACGGAACGACGGTGAAGCGCCCGCCGCCAACCGGTCGCAATACCGTGAAGTGACGACGGTCTAGCGTGACGATCGTGCGGGTGCGATAGCGATCAGCCAACACAACGTTGGACGCATCCGCGATCCCGACGTGCTGGTCGGAGTATTTCTTGACGATGCCTGCCGCCTGCTCCAAATCTGAGGCCCCGAACTGGGCGAGCTCCCATGCCCCGCTGGCGAGTTCACGCAAAACGGCGAGCTCGGCGTCCACGCCCACCCGGGTGGCGACGAGATAGTCGAGTTCGGCGACGACGTATGGTGAAACGACGAGCGCTTCCGTGGATTTATCGATGTAGCCCGACACCGTCGCATGGTCTGGCTCGGCCGCATCGAAATAGGCAAGCAGCGCACTGGTATCGACGATCACCGCTCACCAAAGCCGTCCAGCAGTTCGTCGACGCGCCGCGCAACGGGCTCCGAACCCGAATACAGGGCACCACGCGGCGCCGGCTTAGTGCCGCCCACCGCCGTCCGGATGGATTCTCGGATTACCTCGGCTTCAGAGACGCCGCGCTGCCGAGCTGCCCGCTTCACGGCGGCCTTGAGCTCGTCCGGTAGGTAAACCGTGGTCTTGTCCATCGATGTATGGTACCACCGCTGGTACCATATCCGCTGGCGAGACGACTCAAGCGCTCGCGGCCAGACCGCTACCAAATAATTCTCGGTCCGGAGGCTGATTGGCCTTACGGTAGTGGCATGGCAGAACAGTCGTATGCGGTAGAGGTCGGGCACCCACCGTCGGCCCTCCTTCGTCTCGTCAACCCGATCCTGGGCGCGCTGCTGCGCACCCCGCTCGCTGGCTCAGCGCGCAAACAGCTGATGGTATTGAACTTCACCGGCCGAAAGTCGGGGCGGCAGTTCACGATTCCGGTGAGCGCCCACGTGATCGATGGCGATCTCTATGCGCTCGCGGGCGCGCCCTGGAAAGCGAACTTCCGCGACGGCGCCACCGCCCAGGTCGTCTACGACGGGAAGACGACCGCGATGCGCGGCGAACTCGTCCGCGACCGCGCGTCCCTCCCCGACCTCTACCTGAAGTGCGCGCAGTCCTACGGCGCCAAACGCGCGCAGCGCATGATGGGCCTGAAGTTCCGCGAGGAGCGCATCCCCACCCGCGAGGAGCTCGCCGAGGCGATCGAGCGGCTCAAACTGGGAGCCGTCCGGTTCACTCCGGAGAACTAGCGGGATCCCTATATCGGCACGCTCAAAGTTGACCGCGCAGCCTTTCGACGAGGCTGACCAACCGTGCGTGATGTGAGCCGGCCCAATAGATCCGCCCGCAGTCCGCGCAGCGGCTGAATTTCTGGTAGTACCGGGCGGTCAACGGCTCGAGCTGGTCGATCACCTCATCCTTGGGGACTGCGGCTAACGTGCCGTTGCAGCACATGCACCGGGTGAATGGCGCCAGCCGCTGCCGAAGGTCCAGTCGCCGAACGACTTCCAGCGTCTGCTCCTCGGGCTCCTGGGAGTGCACGAAGAGACCGTGCGTGATGGCCCGGCGCTTCAACAGTCCGCGGTCACGGGTAAGCAGGATGCGCTGCTGCCCCAGGCTGACGTCGGCCAGGGTCGGGTCGTCGGCGTTGTTCGACCACCACACGTCGAAGCCGAGCACGCGAAGCAGCCGCGCGAGCCGGCCGAGGTTGACGTCGACCACGAAGCGCGGATTGCGCAACGGCACCGGCCGCAGGCGGCTCGCCGGCGCGATGTCGAGCGCTTCGAACATCGGGTAGGCGGCGATCCGGTCGCCGGCACTCGGGCGGTGACCGAAGCCCTGCGGCGAGCCGTTCACCAGGATGAGATCCACTTCGGTGTGCGGGATTCCCATCGCCTCTAGGACATCCTTGACCGTCTGATGACTACGGAACGGACGGCGCACGGTCAGGCCGCGCCGCTCGGCGTCCACGAAGTCGTTGAGCTCGGCGTACGCCCGGACGTCCACGTAGCCGGTTGGCTCGCTCACCCCGACGGCCCAGCGCCCGCGCCCGCCCGCGTTCGGGTGATCATCGGCCGCGGGAACCCCGCAGCGGGCACGGTCCGCAGCAGCGTCTCCCGGACGGCGTCCGCCCGGCGGTCCGGCACCAACGCGATCACACAGCCGCCGAATCCGCCGCCGGTCATCCGAGCGCCGAAAGCTCCCGCGCGCTCGGCGGTATCGGCGATCAGATCGATATGTTCGGTGGTGATATCGAAGTCGTCACGCATCGAGACGTGTGAGGCGGTCATGATATGTCCGGCTTCAATGAAGTCCGAATCACCCAATGCCGCAACGAAGTCCAGCACTCTGCCGTTCTCGGTGAGAACGTGGCGCGCGCAGCGGGCATCGACCGTGCTGCGGACCGCGCCCAACATCGCGCTCCCGCGATCCCAGATGTCACGCAACGATGAGGCCCGCAAATCGGCGGCCGCCCGCTCACACGATGCGCGGCGGGCCGCGTATGCGCCGTCGACGTTCTGATGCCGGGCCCGAGAGTTGATCAGCAGCAGCGCGACCCCGCAAGCTTCCGGGTCGAACGCCACCGGCGCGACGGTGAGTTCCCGAAAGTCGATCAGCAGCGCCGTCGATAGTTCGCCGAACAGCGATGACAGCTGGTCAAGCAAACCCGTTGGGGCGCCGACATAGTCGTTTTCGGCCCGCTGGGCCAGCCGCGCCTGGTCGATCGGATCGATCCGAACGCCGGCCGCCGACGCGAGCGCGCCCAGCACCGCGCATTCCAACGCCGCCGAGGACGACAGGCCCGACCCCATCTCCACGTCGCTGCTGATCGACATCACGCCGCCGGGCACCGGGTGGCCGGCTTGATGCAGCGCCCATACCACCCCGGCCACATAGGCGGCCCAGCCAGTCACCTGGCCGGGCACGGTGCGGAGCGGAAACCGCACCGGGGCGGGCGCGCCCTTGCTGTGCACGGTGATCGCATCGGTGCGATCGGGCCAGAAGGTCACCTCGGTGCGCTGCGGGAGCGCGATGGGCAGCGCGAATCCCAGGTTGTAGTCGGTGTGCTCGCCAATCAGGTTGATGCGCCCGGGCGCGGTGTAGCGGACCGTCATCCGAGCTGCCCTCCCAAATCCCTGAGCCGCTGGGCCACGCTTTCCGGCGTGACGTCGCTGATGAATGCGTCCATCGCCGATTCTGAGGCCGCCAGGTACTTCAGCTTGGTGGCGCTGCGCCGGATCGACATCAACTCGACGTGGAAGTAGCCGTCGGCCTGCGCGTCGATGTCGGCGAACTGGTGCAGGGCCGACATGTACGGCAGCGGCCCAATAGCCGGGGCATACATCCGGTCGAACCGCCCGAGCACATCGAGATAGATCCGTGCGAATCCGTCGAGTTCGTCCTCGTCGAGTTCGACGAGGTTGTGCACGAACCTGTTCGGGTAGATGTGCACTTCGACCGGCCAGCGCGCCGCGAACGGCACGAAAGCGGTGAACAGCTCGGTGCGCGCGACAATGCGACCGCCGTCGGCGACCTCGCGCGCCAACAGGTCGGCAAAAAGGTTGTCGCCGTTGCGCATCCGATGTTCACGCGCCTGCTGCAGCATGGCGGCGGTGCGGGGCGTCAGATAGGGATAGCCGTAGATCTGGCCGTGCGGATGGGCCAGCGTCACGCCGATCTCCTCGCCGCGGTTCTCGAAACAGAACACCTGCTCGACGCCGGGGGCGGCCATCAGCTCGGCCGTCCGGTGCCGCCACGCGTCGACGACCAGGCGGGCATGCGCCGGTGCCAACTCCGCGAACGACCCGGTGTGGTCGCTGGAAAAGCAGATCACCTCGCAACGGCCACGGCCCGGAGCGGACGTGAAGCCGTCACCCAGGGGCGGCAACCCGCCGATGCCCGACAGGCTCGGGAACCGGTTCTCGAAGACCACGACGTCGTAGTCGGGGGCGGGGATCTCGGTGGTCAGCCCGGTGGGACCCGGACACAGCGGGCACTGGTCGGGAGGCGGCTTGTAGGTGCGGTCCTGGCGCAGCGCCGCGACGATCACCCACTGCCCGGTTGACCGGTCGAACCGCAGCTGTGACTGGTCGGGGTCACGCTTGGGCAGCGGCCTGCGGTCGGCGACCGGCGCCGGGCGGTGTCCCGCCAATGCGAAGAACAGCAGGTCACGGCCATCGGCCAGCTTCGCCAACGTCGGCGCTGTCATGATGTCGAAGACTAACCGACACGGAGAGGCGGTCACCCGATCACTGTTCTTTACGAGCGCGCGAGAATCTGGGCGATCGGTTCCGATCCCGGGTTATTGCGGCTTCGGATGGCCACCCGGACAACGGCGACGCTGGCCTGCTCGCTGGTTCTGACGCGGGCAACCGGGCAACCGTTCCTGATTAGTGAGCAGGAGTGGGTCCTGTGCGGCCCGAACGGTGTTGGCCGCTGGCGGTGGGTGTTGTCCGGTGGACCGCCGCGCCTGGTCGTTGTTGTGGGCGTGGCGGTGAGCCGGAACGACGGCACCGTCGTGGTGTGGTGCTCGGTTGATGCTCAGGTCTGGCCGGTGGTGTGCCCGCACCCGTCCGCTGTCGAGTGCGGGGTCCTAGCGGCCGACGCCTGATCGCCATGCCGAGTCCACGTCTACCGATCGCGGCCGCCGCGCCGTGATGGCCGGTGACCGTTGATGGATCGGAAGTCTGTTGTTGTAAGGGCTTTCGCCAGTGCTGGTTGCCCCACATGCTGGTATAGGCGGGGTCCACACCGATTACCGCGATACCGCGGCGGGCCGCCATCGCGGTCAGCCGATCGCGGAAGCGCCGCGTGGGAATGCCCGCCACAGTGCGCCGCAGTCGCTTTCCGCGCCTGCCACGGCCGAGGATCTCTCGCCCGGTCGCCCGGGTGTCGGCGAAGTCGAGGTTCTCGATCACAATCGCCGCACAGCACTGCTGGTGGGCCTGGTCGAGCAGCGTGGTGATCGCCGCGCGCAGCCGCCCGTCACGCCGCGAGGCGCGCAGTCCGGTGGTCGACACCCCGATGCTGCCCGGCTCGCCGATCGGATTGCCCGACGCATCCAGGATGCAGGTGGCCAGGTGGCCATCGTTGAGGTCGACCGCGAGCACCCGAGCAAGGCGCAGCATCTTGAGGTCGGGCACTGGTTGGGGACTGGTTTTCCACGACGCGTCCAGATACCAGCGGCCACGGGCGGGGTCGTAGCCGATGTCGTAGCGCACCGCGCGCCGGCCAGCGACCCGATCACTCCATTGCTGAGCGTGGTGGCTGAACCCGATCGGCTCGCCGATCATCACGTGCGAGCCGAACCGGCCCACCAGGGCCGCCGGGACCTTAATGCGCAGCCGGCCATCGGCGTCGACGCGGATGGTTTCATTGCCGCCGGGCTTACCCGTCTCGCCGTCGGCAGTCATGAACATTCGCGCCGCATCCCAGCGATCCCGCCACTGCTGTTCGGTCATATCGGCGGCTTCGAGGTGGTTGCGGTTGCGCCACAACCGTTTCCCGCCCACCACCGTCGGTGGCCGACCCGCCGTCAGGGCATCCTGGGCCGCAGTGAGCCGATCCTGCAGCACCGCCAGGCGCCGGGTCTTGGTAAAGCGCTCGCCCGCACTGCGATAACCCCGGCGCCGGCGCCCCCGCCGAGCGCGCTGGCTGACCTCGCCGTCGGCGTCGGCCGGTGCCAGCTCACCCGGGGGCACCGCGCACCGGGCCTCGATCACCTCGATCGCGGCCCGCAGATCGGCCACATGGGCAGCCACACCGCGCATCCCCAGCTGATACTGGTCTTCGACCGCGCGGGTGATCGCCCCGGCCCACCGCGACGACGACACCGCGGTGACTGCCTGCTTACGCTCTGCCCGCCACGCCGCGTCGCCTTGCCGATCCAGCGCGCCGCGGCCGATCCGCCCGGCCAACTCACCGCGATACACCGACCCGAGATACTGCCCGATCGCGCTCAACGCGGCTGCCTCCTCGGCGCTGGCATGGATGCGGGTGCGGATCCGCACCCCTGCCGGCCCGCCAGCCACCACCGGATCACCAATGCGCCGCAGCGATCGCTTACCCATGAACGCCATCCTGGCCCAGCCCACCGACAACCACGGCCGGGCCGATATCGCGCTGGCCGCACCCGACGGCCGTCAACGCACAGTTTCGAGCACTGATTGCCGGATTGCACTCACTGCGCCGGATCGAACGGGCAATCGTCACCGCCGCCACCCACCTCGGCGCCGACGCCGGCCTCAAGGTGACCGCGAGTGATGCTTACGCGCCGAAAACGTAGGCCTCGATGGGCTGTTGGTATCCCCGCAGGTTCAGGGGGCGCCTCGGCCGCCGCGCGGCGAGCTCGTCGGCCACTCCGGATGCGACGAGCAACTCCCCACTCGCGGCGTGCTGCTGCATCCGCGCCGAGGCATTCACCGGGTCACCGAGGGCGGTGAAGTCGACCACCGCGCCCCCGACGTTTCCCACGTAGGCGACCCCGGCGTTGACGGCCAAACCCAATTCAAGCCAAGGCCCCTCGGCGCTGCCGTAGCCGACCGCCTCGAGCAGCTCCGTGCCGGCCTGTACCGCGCGGCGCCGGTACTGCGGGCCGCTGATGCCGCGTACG
>Ga0075364_10002261_pt1 | contig 10803 bp, 12 predicted proteins | sample EndMetdeltDD1764_FD_71517 | JGI IMG/M metagenome (GOLD analysis project Ga0075364, IMG submission 71517) | Populus endosphere microbial communities from Tennessee, USA - Endosphere MetaG P. deltoides DD176-4 | ecosystem: Host-associated > Plants > Roots > Endosphere | place: USA: Tennessee...
ATCGGTGTGGACGACGACGTTGGCGACGTTGCGGTGGACGAAGAGCTCGCCCGGATGGAGGCCGACGATCTCGTTGGCGGGCACGCGGCTGTCGGCGCACCCGATCCACAGGTAGCGCGGCGCCTGCTGGCGGACGAGCCGGTTGAAGAACCCCGGATCGCGGTCGTTCATCCGCTCCGCCCAGCGCCGGTTGTTGTCGAAGAGCTCGCGGACGTCGGTCATGCTGCCGCTACCTTACCATCTTGCGATAGGGTTAACGTGATGGCTGCTTCCTCGAAACGCGTGCTCGTCGTCGGCATGGGCCACATGGGCCTCAGTCATGCGTCCGCGTACGCGCGGATCGACGGCTTCTCGATCGCCGGGCTGTGCTCGCGCGGCATCAGGACCCTGGCCCTCCCGCCCGAGCTGCGCGGCGCGGCCGCCTTCACGTCGTTCGACGAGGCGCTCGCCGCCACGCGGCCCGACGTCGTCTCGATCAACACGTGGCCGGACACGCACGCCGCGTTCGCCATCCGCGCGATGGAGGCGGGTGCGCACGTCTTCCTGGAAAAGCCGATCGCCGAAACGGTCGAGGACGCGCAGCGCGTGGTCGACACCGCCGTCCGGACGCGGCGCAAGCTGGTCATCGGCTACATCCTGCGCCACCACCCGTCGTGGATCCGCTTCATCGAGCTGGCGCGGACGCTCGGCGCCCCCTACGTGTTCCGCATGAACCTGAACCAGCAGTCGAGCGGCGCGCAGTGGGAGACGCACCGGCGGCTGCTCGACAGCCTCTCGCCCATCGTCGACTGCGGCGTGCACTACGTGGACGTCTGGTGCCAGATCACGCCGGCCAGGCCCACCTCCGTCCATGCCGTCGGTGCGCGGCTGACGGACGACCTGCGTGAGGGGATGTACAACTACGGCCAGCTCCACGTGACGTTCGACGACGGCTCGGTGGGATGGTACGAAGCGGGCTGGGGACCGATGATGAGCGAGACGGCGTTCTTCGTGAAGGACGTCATCGGTCCGAAGGGATCCGTCTCGATCGTCCTGGCGCCCGGCAACGAGCCCGTGCGCTCCGACGACATCAACGCGCACACGCAGACGAACCAGATCCTGCTCCACCACTCCGCGCTGGCCGCCGACGGCTCGTTCGCGCGGGCGGACGAGCGGCATTCGACGTCCGACGAGCCGACGCACGACGATCTCTGCGAACGGGAGCAGCGCTTCCTCCTGAAGGCGATCGACGAGGACGTCGATCTGACCGCGCACATGAACGACGCGGTGAAGAGCCTGCGCATCGTGCTCGGCGCCGACGAGGCGGTCCGCACGGGACGCGTCGTCACGCTGTAGGGGCGCGCGCGTCGAAGTCGTAGAGGAGCAGGTCGACGTTGCCGGGCGTGTAGCCGAGCACGCGCAGGAGGAGCGCGACCTGGCCGCGATGGTGGACGGCGTGGTTCGCGGCATGCTGCAGCAGCTCGCCGATCGGCATGATGCGCGGGGCGCCGTGTCGCGGAAGGGTGAACTCGACCAGCCGATCGAGATCTTCGTCGCGCAAGGTGTCGAGAAAACCGCGCAGGAGCGTCTCGACCTTCGCCCAGGCCGCGGCGAGCGACGCCACCGTCGGATAGTCGTCGGCACTGAGCTGCGGACCGCGCGCCGGGCCGCCGCACCGTTCCAGCCAGCCCCACTCGGCGCTCAGCACGTGCACCATCGTGTTCCGGACCGAGCCGTAGCTGCCGGCCACGGCCTGCGTGAACTGGTCCTGCGTCATCTGCTCCATGACCTGGAACAGCTTGCGGTTGGCCCAGTAGCCGTAGTCGAACAGTCGGCGGACGTCGTTGACGGTCATGCGCCCTCGGATGGTCTGCGTGCCGATGCGGCGGCGGACGTCATCCCCGCGGCCCCTTGGGCACGTACGACTGCGACTGTCCGCGAGGAATGCTCAGGCTCGTCCACTTCTCGCCGCGGAACGCCTTGGCGAGGTAGACCATCTGGCCGACGTGATACGCCGTGTGCGCGAGCGAGCGATGGAGCGCCTCGTGCACCTTCAGGGCCTGGCCGCGGATCGTCACGGTGTCGCGGAGATGATCGTCGGTGAGCCCGTCGAGCGCGGCAAACAGCACGCGCCAGCCTTCCTCCCACTTGACGCTGAAGTCGGCGCGCGTGACGGCGCGATCGTCGAACTCCTCTTCGCGGTTGCGCCACGGTTTCTCGCCGTCGGTGGTGAGGAAGTCCGTGAACCGCGAGCGCAGGTTGCCGGACAGGTGCCAGCAGACGGTCGCGAGCGAGCTGCTGCCGTTGGGTCCCGGCCGGGACAGCTCTTCGTCCTGGACCTGGCGCACGGCGCCGTCGCCGAGCGATTTGTAGCGCTCGTACTCGCCGCGGATGGATTCGATGAGATCGCGCATGGTGTCACTCGCGCTGCCGCGTGCGGCGCAGCGCCTCGGCCGCGTCCGGAAACTGCGCCGTGCCGGCGTAGATCCCGCGATACGCGGACGGCAGCAGCTCCGCGATCGCGAGACCAATGGCGTCCATCACGATCTGACGCCGGCCCCTGGCGCACGCCGCCAGGCGCCCCGCGTCGATCGGACGGCCGATGCGCATGGACACGCGGGCCGGATGGACCGTCGCGGCGTCGACCGGAAACAACGACTCGGGCCCGGTGAGGCCGGCGGGCACCACCCAGGTGCCTGGCCGATCGAGGTAGCGCGCGACGCCGGCGAGCATCGGCTGCATCGCCGCGGACCGGCTGCGCGTGCCTTCGCCGAAGAGCAGCAGCGCGTCGCCGGCGGCCAGCCGCCCGACGGCGACGTCGATCGCCTGCCGCGCGGCGCGCGCGACCTCGCGCGGCTGCAACTGCGCTTCACCCGACGACACTTCCGTGCTCTGCGGCACCTTGACGGTGCCGAAGCACAGGCTCGAGAAGCGGCGCTCGCGGCTCGTGAAGACCTTCGGACCCGCGATCGCGGTGAGCCGTCCGGCGAGGCCGCCGGCGCCGGCGCGCTCGAGCAGGACGTCGACGACGTTGGCGTCCGCGTACGAGAGATGGTTGGCGAAGATGGTGAGCGGGCCAGGACCGATGCCGTCGAGCTGCTCCAGCCCTTCGACCGTCGATCCGCCCTGGAGGAAGCGATCGGCGAGCATGTGATGAATGCGGCGCGCCAGCGGGTCCGGCGGGTAGTACGTCCACCCCTCGTCCGCGCCCAGCCGCACCTTCAGCGAGACGAGCGCGTCGGGCCCCGCCGCGTCGATCTCACGCTCGAGGGCCACGCGCACGTCGTCGAGCGGCAGGAGGCCGCCGCGGCCGAGGAAATCCAGGATCGCCGAGACGACGGTCTCCCGGATTGCAAGAGTCATGGCTCCCAGCGATCTTATCGCTTGAGGCGGCGAAGGACTACTGCTCCCGTCAACTCCCTGAGGGCGTCCTTCCCGACCCAGCGGGCGGCCCGCGACTCGGAGGCGGCCAGCGTTCGCGCGAGGGCGACCGAGGGACCGTGGAGCGTCCTGCTGCGCCGGCCGACACCCCGGAGCGCCCAGCTCACGCCCTTCTTCACGAAGTTGCGCTCGTCGATCGCCGCGCGCTCGATCAACGGCAGGGTGGCGAGAAACGGCGCGTCGGGCCCTTTCTTGTCGTGCAGCGCCACGCTGGCCAGGAGCGCGAAGGCCGCGCGCTTCACGAATTCCTCGCGGCGGCTGCTCCACTGCCTGATCTTGCGAAACGCGTGCGGCGTCCGGTCGAAGAGATGAAAGCAGGCCGTGTCGCAGATCGCCCAGTTGTCGAAGTCGCGCGCCCAGCGATCCATGAGCGCCGGCGTCACCCGCGCAGGATCGGCGACGAACGTCGCCAGCATCCGCGCCTCGTACCAGCCGGTCTTCCAGAGCGCTTCGGCGAGCTTCTGATCGCGTCCGAGCTTCTTGCCGAGCGCGCGCAGATCGCCGACCGACACGCCATACGCTTTCGGCGCGACGATGGCGTAGCGCGCCATTCCGTCGCGATTGCGCTTCGTGCCCTTCCGTTCGAGCCAGGCCAGGATGTCCGGAACCGTCACGATCCGCCGGCGCCCGTTAGCGAACGACCCGGATGTTGTCGAGGCCCATCGGGTTCGTGCAGCACGGCGGCGCCGGGTTGGTGAGCCTGATGCGCAGCACGTCGATCGACGCGGCCGGATGCGGATTGTGCACGGTGACGAACGCGCCAAAGGTATTCGGCTGCGTGTCCGACGCGGTGAACACCGTGGCGCCGCCCAGCTCGCCGGTGAAGGCCCAGGGGATCTTCGTGACGCTCGAATAGAGATCGACCGACGTGAAGGTGAACGGGCCGTCGCTGGAGTGAACGGTGATCTCGCCGTGCTCGGTGATCCCGGCCGGCGTGACGAACTGGACGAACGGCGCGGGGGCGCCGTACGTCGTCGACACGTGCCAGTTGCCGAGCGTGGCGGTAATCTTGAGACCGCAGTCCCCGTGGCCGCTGTAGCCGGCGCCATGCACGGTAAACCCGTCGAAGCCGATCGTGCAGTTGATCGTCGGAACCGACAGCGTCGCGCTGCCGATGGCGGACGGTGTAACCGGGCTCGCGGCCGCCGAGCTGCAGGCCGTGGACGCCGCCAGCGTCAGCGATGCGACCAGACCAAGAACCGAGTCGCGCGTAGTCATGGCGGGCAGATCCTAGCACGCAGGGCCCTCGCGCGCGCGGGTCCCGTGGCCCTCAGCCGCCGGCCAGCGGCTTGCGGAAGCAGCGGATCTGCTCCACTTCCTCGAACCCGAGCGCCGCGTGCGCGGCGGCGGCGGCGACCGGCCGGACGATCGCGTGCGGTGCGGTCAACGCGATAGGCGCGCGCGTCAGTGCGCGCGGCGCCACATGACGAGCGAGGCGGCGAGGGCGATGCCGCCCGTCACGGCGAGGACCGTCGCGATGCCGATGGCGGGCACGTTCCACGCGACGACGCCCGCCATCGCGACGAGTCCGAGGCCGCCGACTCCGGCGACGCGGATGCGCGCCACGTTGATGGGATCGGTGCCGACGCGGTCTTCTGTCATGGACGAACCTCCGAGAACTCGAGGAACTGCCCGTCGCTCGCCTTGACCCACCGCCGCGCCCCGACCGCAATCGGCAGGCCGATCACGAACATGTGCACGAGCATACCCGATACGAAGATGGGCATCGGCGGAAACGGCCGCGGCCCGATCTGCGACAACGGGATGACCACGTAGTTCATCACGCAGTAGACGCCGATGCCGTAGATCGGCCCGGTGACCAGCACGTTGCGCGTCAGCCAGGGGAGCCGCTTCGCCGCCAGGAAGAAGATCGCGGTGATGGTGAACGCGATGAAGAAGTGGAAGCCGAGGCCGGCGGCGGCCGTCCCCCAGCCGCCGTCGAACGCGGCGCGTCCGAACCAGCCAGAGGCGACGCTCTGGAGCAGCCGCTGGGGCGAGGTCCCGCTGCGGAAGTACGAGAAGGTGATCGCGTAGGTGATGTCGAGGATGCCGACGATCAGCGCGGTGAGGAAGTAAATCATGGCGCCAGAGTCTATGCCCGCTCACCTCCGCCTGGGACAAACCTTTGACGAAGGGACGAACAGCGGGACCGCCGGCCTACCGCCGCTCCCACCGGATGTCGACGCCCTCGGCCGTCCCCAGCGCCTTGCGCAGCACGCCCATCAGGTGCTCGGTCGCCTGGCCGTCGCCGATCACGTCGAGCGTCGCCTGGTCGATGTAGTAGTCCTGGTCCTCGGACGACTCTTCCTCGAGATGATCCATCAGGACCTTGAGATCCGCGTCCGTGATGGACCCGACCAGCTCGTTCGTCTCGTTGTTGTACACGTCGATCATCGACAGTCACCTCATCGTCTCATTGACGATCTCGTAGTGCGCGACACGATCATCGTATCGCAGCAGCAGCGCCTGCGCGGCGGGCGGCACGACGGCGGCGTCGACGTCGGGGCCCGCGAACGCCCCGATCGCCTGGCGCGATCGCCAGACCGTCTCGATCTGGAACTCGGTGCCGTCCGCCACGTCACGCCGCATGATCACCGCGTTCAGAAATCCCGCCAGCTTCCTCAGCGCCGGGAACGTCTCGTCCCGCAGGTGCCGGACGTAGTCGTCGGCGAGCCCGGGCTTGACCACGCCCTTCCACTGCCGGACGATGACGCCCTGCATCGAGACGTCGGCGGGCTCGTCGGCCGGATCGTCGGCGGCGTCCCGGAGCGACTCGCGGATCGCGCTCACGCTCGCGCCGGTCTCACGCAGCGCCTGCGTGGCGGCGCCGTCGGTCTGCACCATCACGCCGAGGAGCACGTGCGCCGGGCGGATCCAGTAATTCTTCAGGTCGTCCGCCTCGATGGCCGCCCGCTCGATCGCCATCTTGGCGGGGTCGGCGAAGGGCACCTCGGCCGACTTCGGCGGCTTCTCGCCTCCCCGGCACGCGGCCTCGAGCCGCGCGCGCAGGAGGTCCACCGCCCCCGGGCCGCCGAGCACGCGCGCGATCCCGTCAGCGTCGTGGAGCACGCCGAGCACGAGATGCTCCGGCTCGATCGTCGTGCCGCCGAGCTGCGTCACCTCGTACCGCGCGAAGAAGAGCGCGCGGCGCGCGCGTTCGTTGAATCGCTCGAACATCGATGCCCTCGCTCACTTCGCCAGCGGGTCCGGCCGCACCTGGAACTTGATCACCTTGCTCGTCGCCCCCTTCCCCGTCTCCATGTGGAACGGCGCGCGCGTGCTCACCGTGGACCAGAGGCCGCGTCCCTTCCACCCGGCGGCGGGATCGTCGATGCGGCCGTCCATCCACTTCGTGTAGTAGCCGAGCGGATACGGCACGCGCATCACGACCCACTTGCCGTCCTTGAGCGCGAGCAGCCCTTCGGCGGCGTTGCCCGTGTTGATCGGCGTGTTGGCGCCGAGGCCTGACGTATCGAATTGATCGACCCACGTGTAGTAGCTCGCGCCGACGCTGCCGGCATCGGTGACGCCCTTCAGCTGCGGCAGCGGCTCGGCATAGAGCGTCCAGCCCTCGGGACAGTGCTGTCCGGTCGCGTTCGGGCCGTTCAACGGCGCCTTGCACTTGCGGCGGTCGAAGCTCGCGAGGTGTCCGCTCGCGAGGGCGGCCCAGTAGACGCCGTTGCGATCGACGTCGCCGCCGCGCGGCGAGAATCCGGGGTTGACCGGATCGGAGAACGGCGGCTCGAACACTTCCGCCAGCGCCGTCTCGGGCGGGTTCGATCCCGGCGACAGGCGAACGAGTGCGCCCGGCATGCCGAGCACCGTGCCCCAGATCGATCCGTCCGGCGCCGGCGCGACGGCGTAGAGCCCGCCGCCGTAGCGCCTGTCCTTCGCCGGATCCAGCGGCTGGTTCGGCTCGACGTACGCGTCGCGCCGGCCGTTGCCGTTGGTGTCGAGCACCAGCGCCGTCCAGCCCTGCGCCTTCACCTCGTCGTGCGTCTCGTCGAACAGCTTCGTATTCAGCCAGCCGACGACGGGCCCGCCGCCGCTCGTCCAGAGCGTGCCGTTCGCGTCCTCCGCGAACATCAGGTGGTGCGTGCTGAAGCAGGTGCTGATGTGGGTGAGCTGCTTCGTCTTCGGATCGTAGACGGCGAGATGCCGCCCCGCGTTGTTGAGCGGATACAGCTTCGCCGACGGATGCTCAGAGCCCGCCTTGCAGAAATCGGGATTCGGCGCCGGACGCACGGTGGAGGTCAGCCACACGCGTCCCTTCTCGTCGAGCATCGGGTTGTGGACGTTGTTGTGGCTCGTCCAGATCGCTTCGTCGCCCCACGTGAACGACGGCGCGCCCATCTCGGGAGAGGTGGGCGGCGTCGCCGGATCGCGCACGGTCAGCGGCACGCGGCTGAGCGTGTGCCGTGCGGGATCGAGCACCGGCAGGTAGTCGGTGCTGAGCTCGGTCGCGCCGTAGATCAGGCCGTTCGCATTCAGGCGCGGGTTCCGGCGATCGGTCGACACCTCGTCGTGCAGGTAGGCTTTCGGATCCGCCCAGTCCCACTCGGTGATCACGATCGTCCGCTCGATCCCCTGCGGCCGCGGCGGCGCCGCCGGCACTTCGCCTTCGGCAATCCGCTCCGACCAGTCGGCGAACATCGCCAGCGCACGCGGGATGCCCATCGCCGACATGCCCTGCATCATGTTGCCGCCCGCCTGGCCCGAGAGGATGCGGCGCTGCCACGCGTCGTTGCGCGGCAGGTTCCGAATCGCGGCCGGGATCTCGCGCGTCGCCTTCGTGCCGAGCGCGTGGCACGCCCAGCAGGTGCCCGACTTGAGGTTGCGCAGGAAATCCTGCTGCGTCTTCATGTTCGGCCCGAGGCCGTTGGCGCCGGTCCCGGGGAACTCGCTCTTCGCGGGCACCTGCATCAGCGAGAACCAGTAGCCCGCCGGGTAGTACTGCGCCGCCGTCCGCGCGTCGGGCGCGGCCGTGGCTTTCAGATCGAGATGCTGTCCCGGCGCGCTCTTCACGTGCGCCGAGTCGACGAGCCCGTAGCCGCGGACCCAGACGTCGTACGTCGCCTTCGGCAGATCGGGAATGACATACCGTCCGCGATCGTCGGTGACGACGATGCGCGCGAACTTCGTGGGCAGGTCGCCCGTCTCGGCGATCACCCAGACGCCGGCCTCGGGACCCGACGGTCCGGTCACGACGCCGCCGATGTCGTCGGCGTCGATCGCCACGGCGGCCGGCGTCTGCGAGGCGGCGCGAAGCCACACCGCCTGTGAGAATCCGAAGCCAAGCGCGAGCGCGGCGGCAGCGACAGCGGCGGACGTCCTCATGACGCGAAGTATCGCAGCTTTTCGGCCATAATGCGCCCCATATGCTGAGCTTCAAACGCGTCTTCGCCTTCCTCCTCGTGTGCGCGTGCCCGGCCCTGCCGGCACTGGCGCAGCACCCGCTCGATCCGCTGTCCGCCGCCGAAATCGAGGCCGCCGCGGCGGTCGTCGCCGCCGCGCCCGGATTTCCCGAGGGCGGGAAGTTCGCCACGCTCGTGCTGAAGGAGCCGGCGAAGGCCGACGTCCTCGCCTTCACCGCGGGCGCGACGGCCGCGCGGCAGGCGTTCGCGATCGTCCTCGACCGCACGCACAGCCGCACGTTCGAAGCGGTGGCGGACGTGCGCGCGCGGCGGCTCGTGTCCTGGACCGAGGTGAAAGGCGTGCAGCCCGCCGTGCTCGACTCCGAGTACGACGTCCTCGTCGGTCTCGTCAAGGCCGACCCGCGGTGGCAGGACGCGATGAAGAAGCGCGGGATCACCGACTTCGACAAGGTGCAGATCGACAACTGGGCGGTCGGACAGGTGGCGCCCAAGTTCCGGAAGATGCGGCTCCTGCGCGCGCTCTCGTACTACAAGGGCGATCAGACCAACTTCTACGGCCGGCCGATCGAAGGGCCGATCGCGCTCGTGGACATGAACGCGGAGAAGGTCGTCGACTTCGTGGACACCGGCGTCCGCCCGCTGCCGCCGCCGAGCCAGGAGCTCGACATGAAGTCCACCGGCGTGCGCGAAGCGCCGAAGCCGCTGGTGATCTCGCAGCCGAACGGCGCGAGCTTCACGATCGCCGGGCAGGAAATCCGCTGGCAGAAGTGGCGCTTCCGCTACACGATGCACCCGCGCGAGGGCCTCGTGCTCCAGCAGGTCGGCTACGAGGATGACGGGCGCCTGCGGCCGATTCTCTATCGCGCCGCGCTCTCCGAGATGGCCGTCCCCTACGGCGACTCGGACCAGAACTGGCGGTGGCGCAGCGCCTTCGACGTCGGCGAGTACGGCATGGGCCGGCTCTCGAGCTCGATCGAGCCGAACACCGACGCGCCGCCGAACGCGACGCTGCTGGACGCGACCTACGCGAGCGACGAGGGGAAGCCGTACGTGCTGAAGAACGCGGTCGGCGTCTACGAGCGCGACGGCGGCATGCTGTGGAAGCACTACGAGTCGTACTCGAAGACCAACGAGTCGCGGCGCGCCCGCGATCTCGTCGTCTTCTTCATCGCGACGATCGGCAACTACGACTACGCGATCAACTGGATCTTCCACCAGGACGGCACGCTCGAAGTGGACGGCGCGCTGACGGGCATCATGCTGCCGAAGGGCGTCAAGGCCGCGACGTCGGGCGGCCACGGCGAGGGCCATCTCGTCGCCCCGAACGTCGTCGCGCCGCACCACCAGCACTTCTTCAACTTCCGCCTGGACTTCGACGTCGACGGGCCGCAGAACTCCGTGACCGAGATGAATACGACGGCGATGCCCGCCGGCCCGTCGAACCCGTACCTCAACGGGATGGTGATGAAGGAGACGGTGCTCGCGACCGAGGGCGTCGCCGGCCGTCAGCTCAACCTGCCCACCGCGCGGACGTGGGCCGTCGTCAACCCGTCGGCGCACAACGCGCTCGGCGATCACACCGGCTACATCCTGGTGCCCGGCGTCAACTCGATTCCCTACGTCGGTCCGACCTCCGAAGTGCGCCGGCGCGCCGGCTTCATCAACCACCACGTCTGGGTGACGCGCTACCACGACGGCGAGGTCTACGCCGGCGGCATGTATCCGAACCAGAGCCTCGGCGGCGGCGGGCTGCAGTCATGGGCCGCCAACAACGAGCCGATCGCCAGGCAGGACGTCGTCCTCTGGTACACGATGGGCATCACGCACATCCCGCGGCCCGAGGAATGGCCGGTGATGCCGGTGACGCACGTCGGCTTCAAGCTGATCCCCGCGGGTTTCTTCCCGCGCAACCCGGCGCTGGACGTACCCAAGTAGGCGGCGACGTCAGAGGCTTGACGCGACAGTCGCGCCACGGATGACGAAGAGATCGCAGAGCGCGCAGAGAAAG
>Ga0075364_10002262_pt1 | contig 10803 bp, 9 predicted proteins | sample EndMetdeltDD1764_FD_71517 | JGI IMG/M metagenome (GOLD analysis project Ga0075364, IMG submission 71517) | Populus endosphere microbial communities from Tennessee, USA - Endosphere MetaG P. deltoides DD176-4 | ecosystem: Host-associated > Plants > Roots > Endosphere | place: USA: Tennessee...
GTGCCAAAAGCAACTAGACCTTTCGCCGCTAAGCCTTGTTGCTGACAATAATTGACAAAATAATCGAGCATTTTGTCAGATGATTCTTGCATGGCGGTTAATTCTTTTTTAGCGCTGAAACTTTCTACATCGACAATGCCTACATTGAGAAAAATAAAATTTTTAAAATGTTCTGGGAATGATCGTAATATCCATAGTAGATTATGTAAACCAATGCCGCGATGTTTTCCGACCATAATGACGGCAGTGGCTTCAGAAGGTTGTAAGGGTGTGACCACTTGGAGTGTTTTAAGTGGCGTACTGGTCATGAGCAAATCAATTTCATGCAGTTTTTTATTAACATGCGTGTAATGTTTTTTAATCAGTAAGCACACGCCAATCACAAGACTGGTAATGACCACCGTTACCCAACCACCGAAGGTGAATTTAGAAATCAGGGTGACAATTAGGATGCTGACGGTGACAAAAAAAGCAAACGCCGAAAAGAATAAACGCCCCAACCAACGTGGAGACGCTGCACTGCGCTGTGTTATCCAATAGACGCATAATCCTAATAGAGACAGCGAAAAGGTTAGAAATACATTCATACTATAAAGGATGACCAACCACGAAACACGCCCACCGCTTAACCAGAGAATGAGTAAGGCAGCAAGACCAAACACAATAACACCGTTTTGTGTGACTAAACGACTGGAAAGATGACGAAAACGATTCGGTAGCCAACTATCAACCGACATATTTGCTAAAACACTGGGCCCGGCTAAAAACCCGGTGTTAGCACCGACTAATAAAAGACCGGCTTCTAATAATAAAGTGATCATCAGCAGGATGTGACCCAGGCTGGAATCGCCTAATATTTTATGAAAAACAACCGCATTTAAGGTTTGTCCGTAGACAGGCTGCGCATGCCACAGCAGATAAAGCAGGATAATTCCACCGGCGGTGAAGCTTAAGGAAAGTGCCATATAGAACATGGTCCACTTTCCTGTTTGTACACGGGGTTCCGCTAGTCGATTAACATTATTTGAAACGGCTTCAATCCCGGTATAGGTTCCGCTTCCTAATGAATACGCGCGTAATAATAAAGCGATGACAAATAACCAGCCGGCTTGATGCGATAAATTCAAGGTATTGTTAACCGTATCGGAAACGACCGCAGGCAAACCGCTTTTATGCGAAACAACGCCATAAATAATTAAAAAGAAGTGTGTAATAACAAAGCCTAAAAAAATAGGCATCAAGACCTTAATGGATTCTTTCATGCCACGCAGATTCAACGTAATCAGTAAAAAAATAACGGCGGCTTCAGTTAATAATTTATAATCTAAAACGGCGGAAGGAAGTAAGCTGAATAAGGCATCGGTGCCACTGGCAACGGAGATGGTGATGGTCAATACGTAGTCAACAATAAGTGCTGCACCTGAAACCAATCCCGCATGTGGACCTAACAATTGCGTGGCTACTTTATAGCCACCGCCACCGCTGGGAAATAGGGCAATGACTTGATTGTAGGCCAAAGCAATAATAAAGACGGTTAGGATGGTTGCAATCGCAATATAAAGGGCTAAGGAACCATAATGGGGGCCTAAGGCAATAAACGCTTCTTCAGGACCGTAACAAGAAGAGGAGAGGCCGTCCGCACCTAAACCTACCCAGGCCAAAAAAGCGACGAGTGCGATATGACGTTGCGCATCTGGATTTAAGGGATTACGAGGTTTCCCAAGTAAAAAACGAGTCAATCGTTGGAAAAGTGTCATTCTAGTGAAGACAATAAGAGGTTGAGACTACTATAGCGCTTTCGCTTTTCTTTTTGAAGCCTGAGCTGATTTAATATAATGTGTAAAGCGATACAACATCTAGGACTTTTTATGATGCTTAGCTAGGATATGAGCTAGAAATTCACTATTACATTATTATACTCAGAGTAAATTTTGACCTAAGGGGATATGAATGAATCAACCATCCAATAAGAGTGACGACATTCCCTGTTTGGCTTCACATTGTTTAGATCCGTTACATTCGTTGGAGAAACAGTTATTAAGTTCGCAGTCGGCGATAGAGGCGTGGTTGCGTGATCAATGGCGTAAAACACCACCACCATTTTATTCTTCGGTGGATCTGCGTAATGCAGGGTTTAAATTAGCACCGGTCGATACGAATCTATTTCCTGCGGGATTTAATAACTTAAAAGAAGATTTTATTCCTTTAGCGGTTCAAGCGGCTCAGGAAACCTTAGATCGTTTACTGCCTGGATGTTTACGACTGTTAATTATTCCTGAAAACCATACCCGAAATCAGTATTATTTTGAAAATCTAGTTGCTTTGCATGACATATTAATTCAAGCAGGTTTTGAGGTGCGAATTGGTTCTTTATTAGAAGATATTGGAGAAGCAAAGGAAATTTCATTAGCCTCAGGCCGAACGCTTTTGCTTGAGAAAATAAAAAGAGTAGGCGATCAAATCAGCGTGAATGATTTTTTGCCTTGTTTGCTGTTATTAAATAATGATTTAGCCAATGGTATACCTGAAATTCTAAAGGGTGTTAAACAAAAAATCTTTCCTGCCAGTGAATTAGGCTGGCATAGACGTTTAAAATCGCAACACTTTAAAGCGTATGAACAGGTATGCGAAGAATTAGCGCAGTTAATTCAGTTAGATCCTTGGTTGATTAGTCCCTTTTTCACGCGTTGTGAAGGTGTAGATTTTATGAAACGCGAAGGTGAGGACTGTATGCTAGAACAAAGCCAACAATTATTAACTAAAATTCAAAAAAAATACAATGAATATCATATTAAGGAAAAACCGTATGTCGTCATTAAAGCCGATTCAGGCACATATGGGATGGGTGTGTTATCCATTCATGATCCGGCTGAAATTCAAAATTTAAATCGAAAAAAACGCAGTGATATGATGGTGGCAAAAGGTAATCGCCCTATCGAGAAAGTGATTATACAAGAAGGGGTTCATACCTTTGAAACCTGGAATGATGCGGTGGCTGAACCCGTCGTTTATATGCTCGGACAATACGTTATCGGTGGTTTTTATCGTGTGCATACGGGTCGTGGCGTCAGTGATAATCTGAATTCGCCGGGAATGCAATTTGAACCACTACCTTTTGTGAAAGCGTGTAATATCCCCGAAGTTACAACCAGTCAAAAAGGCAAATGCGCCAATCGTTTTTACGTCTATGGTGTGATAGCCCGTTTGGCTGCATTGGCGGCGGCACGTGAACAAGCGGCTGTTTTGAAAGAAGGGAATTAAAATGACGAAAAAGTTTGCATTGGGTGTGATTATGGATCCTATTTCACATATCAACCCTAAAAAAGACACCACGTTTGCGATGTTATTAGAGGCACAGCAGCGAGAATGGCCTATTTTTTATATGGAGCAAATCGATCTTTTTCTTCAGCAAGATAAAGTCTGCGCCAGAATGCGCCGTTTAACAGTAAAGGATTCGGTTAAAAATTACTTTGAATTTGGCAAAGAAACCGTACAGGGCTTAGATCAATTGGCTGTGGTCCTGATGCGAAAAGATCCACCAGTGGATATGCAATATATCTATACCACGCAACTGTTAGATAAAGCCGAACAACAGGGTGTGTTAGTGGTGAATAAACCACAAAGTTTACGTGATTTTAATGAGAAATTATTTATTACGCATTTTCCGCAATGCTGTACACCGAGTTTAGTGACGCATCGCATCGCGGCGGTTAAACAATTTTTAGCAGAGCATGAAGATATTATTATTAAACCACTGGATGGTATGGGTGGTTATTCTATTTTTCGATTACGGAAAAATGATCCCAATATTAATGTGAGCTTAGAACTTTTAACTGCGAATAATCAGCGTTATATGCTGGCGCAGCGTTATATCCCAGAAATTACTCAGGGAGATAAACGGATTTTAATGATCAATGGCGAACCCGTTCCTTATGCGCTAGCGCGCATCGCCGCAGAGGGTGAAACACGTGCTAACTTAGCAGCTGGTGGAAAGGGTATAGGGGTTGAATTAAGCGAACGTGATCGTTGGATTTGCCAGCAAATAGGGCCTACGTTACAGGAAAAAGGATTATATTTTGTGGGTTTAGATGTGATAGGCGATTATTTAACAGAAATTAATATCACCAGTCCTACCGGTATGCGTGAATTAGATGAACAATTTAAGTTGAATAGTGCGGGTTTGTTTATGGATAGTATTAATAGCTCATTGTCATTGCGAGCGCCATAGGCGCGCGGCAATCCAGTGATGTATTTTCCTAGATTGCTTCGTGCCTATGGCACTCGCAATGACGATAGACTTTTATAACATACCCAACTGTAATTTCGCGGCTTCAGTCATATTGTCGGATGTCCAAGGTGGATCCCATACTAATTCAACAACTGCTTCACTCACGCCGGGTACATGATTGACTACATTTTCTACATTACCGGGAAATGTTTGTGCCACCGGACAGCCTGGCGTGGTTAAGGTCATTTCAATCTTTACCGATCCTTGAGTATCGATCACGACATTATAAATTAAACCTAAATCGTAAATATTAACCGGGATTTCGGGATCATAGATACCTTGCAGTGCTGCAATAATATCCAGTTTTAACTGTTCAATATTTTTTTCTGATAGGGGATATTTTGCTAAGTTCATGCTGTTTAATTTTCAGTAGAAACCGGTGTTTTCTGTTGTTGCAATCCGGCGTGTAAAGTATGCCAGGCTAAGGTGGCACATTTGACTCGCGCTGGATAGGCTTTAACACCAGAAAAAACCGTTAATTTGTTAAAAGCGTCAATGGGATTCGTTTGTTCTTTTTCATGGGTTAATAATTCATGAAAATTTTGAAAAAATAATAGCGCTTCTTGTTCTGTTTTTCCTTTGAGTGCTTCTGACATTAATGAAGCGGATGCCATAGAAATAGCACAACCCGAACCGGTAAAACTAATGTCTTTAATGGTATTATTTTCAACGTTTAAATAAACCGTTAAACGATCACCGCAGAGCTGATTAAAGCCTTCGGCTTGCCGATTCGCGTTCGCTAATACGTGACAATTGCGTGGGTGACGCCCATGGTCGAGAATCATTTCTTGATATAATTCACGTAACTCAGACATGACTAACAACCGATGTAGTAGTTTGTACGTTAAAAAGTGTTTGTGCGATTTTTAAGCCTTGTATTAATTTATCAACTTCTTCCTTGGTATTATAAAAAGCCAAGGATGCACGTACGGTAGAATCGACGTTAAAGCGCTGTAATAAAGGCATCGTGCAATGTTGTCCGGCTCTCACGGCAACACCGACTTCTGAATTTAAAATATCGCTGAGATCATGTCCGTGTATGCGCTGGCCTTGGTTATCGTGAACCACAAAATTTAAAATAGCGGTTTTTTCTTGTGCCGTACCAATTAAACGTATACCGGGCAGGCGGGTTAATTGTTCGGTGGCATACATGAGCAACTCTTTTTCATAGGCTTGTATGGCTGAAAAATCGAGTTGATTTAGATAATCAATTGCTGCGCCTAAACCGATGACACCGGCAATATGCGGTGTACCGGCTTCAAATTTATAAGGAGGTTCCCGATAATTGCTTTTTTCTAAGCTGACTTCGGTGATCATGCTACCGCCACCTTGATAGGGAGGCATTGCTTCTAATAAATGTCGTTTTCCATACAGTACACCGATACCCGTAGGGGCAAACATTTTGTGTCCTGAGAAGCAATAAAAATCACAATCTAAGGCTTGTACATCCACTTTTTGGTGTGCAACGGCTTGTGCACCGTCAACTAATACCGGTGTGTTGTTCGCATGCGCTAAATCAATGATTTTTTTGATAGGGTTGATAGTGCCCAAGGTATTTGAAATGTGACAAAGCGCCACTAATTTTGTTTTGTTACTGAGTAGCTTTTTATATTCTTCTAAAATTAATTCACCGGCATCATTAATAGGAATCACTTTTAGCTGTGCACCGGTTTCTTGGCATAATAACTGCCAAGGTACGATATTCGCATGGTGTTCCATATGCGTGATGATAATTTCATCGCCGGCCTTTATTTGTTGACGACCATAGGTTTGTGCCACCAAGTTAATCGCTTCGGTGGTACCACGTACAAAGATAATTTCAGAAAAATATTTAGCATTAATAAATTGTTGAACTTTTTCGCGACTTTTTTCAAACACATCGGTGGCTTGTTCGCTTAAATGGTGAATGCCTCGATGCACATTACTGTATTCTTGGCGGTAAAAATCGCGCACTCGTTCTATCACGCCATGCGGTTTTTGCATACTGGCGGCACTATCCAGATACACGAGGGGCTTGCCCTGAATTTTTTCTTGAAAAATAGGGAAGTCTTGTCTTATTTTTTGCACATCAAACGGTTTCATACTGGCTCTCTAATAAGTAGCTTAGTGAAGGCGATAATGAAGCGTGTGACATTAATAAGGGCATCTGCTGCATAATGTCTTGGATAAAGGCTCTAATTAAAAGCTGACGTGCTTCGCTGGCGTTTACACCACGTGCACGCAGATAAAAAAGCGCATTTTCATCGAGCTGACCTATGCTGGCACCGTGTGTACATTGAATATCATCGACAAATATCTCCAGTTGAGGTTTGGTATTCACTTCAGCATCGCGTGAAAGCAGTAAGTTTTTGTTAAGTTGCTCGGCTTTGCTTTTTATGGCCTGTGGCCGAACAATCACTTTTCCATTAAAGACCGCGCTGGCTTTATCTCCGACAATACCTTTATAAAATTCTTTGCTGTGTGTATTAGGGCTAATATGATCGATGACGGTGTGATGTGCGATATGTTGTTTTCCTTGTGCATGGTAAAGACCTTTTAAATGGCATTGTGCGTGCGTTTGGCAAAGTTTAACGTGTGTATCGCTGCGCACTAAACCGCCTTTTAAGGCGATAGAATAAGAGAAAAACTGGCTGTTTGCTTGTTGTGTCACGCACAGGTTACCGATATGCGTGCTTGTTTCGCTTTCTTCTATAAGTTTGTAATGTTCAATATGGCTTTGTGTCGATAAAATGCATTCGGTGACAGTGTTTGAAAAATAAGTGTTAGCTTGTTCTTTTAACGAGATATGTTTTTCGATAATCACCGCGCGGCTGTTTTCTTCCGCGATAAGCAAATTACGGATAGGAACAAATGACTGTTCACCACTATTAATAAATATCAGTTCAATAGGAGAGACTAGCGTTGTATTAGCCGGTAAATAAATGTAAGCGCCATCCTGAATAAATGCTGTATTTAAGTGAATAAAGCTATTTTTTTGTTCTGCCGATGTTCGGCAGTCATTAACTAAATGCTCAGGATTATTTTTAATCTGTGTCGCTAAATCGCTGATGATCAAGTGATCGGGTAGCGTACTGATGGTCGATAATGATTGAGAAAAATGACCATTTAGAAACACTAAGCGATATGGGCTTTCTGAAGCTTCAAGGACAGCTGATATACTCTTCGCACTTGAATCTTCGGCTGTGTTGCCGCTTGATTCGCAATCCTCATGTATGTTGTATACACTCCGGTTGCTCATCTTCGCGGCGCCTTGCCGAAAATCCAATTGCTGTGAGTATAATTCTTCAGTATTGCATGGGTTAATTGAAAAAGGCGTGTTTAAAAAGGACGTGAGTGGTGTGTATTTCCAATCAGCGTGTTTTCGTGTGGGAAAACCTAAGCTTGAAAAATGTGCCAGCGCGGTTTTTCGTAGCGATTGTAGCGATTCATGCGCATAACCCGGCAGTTCTTTTTCTACACGTTGATATTCATTGAGATAATGTGCGACGGCCGAAGCGCTAGGATTGAGTACAGTTGTTAACATTGTTTTTAAGCCACCGATTCTTCTTGTAGGATCGTGGCATAGCCGTCTTTTTCCAAGGTTTGCGCTAAGGTAAAATCACCGGATCGAATGATTTTTCCTCCCGCAAGAATATGCACATAATCGGGCTTTATATAATCTAATAAGCGTTGATAATGCGTAATCAGAATCATGGACCTTTGCGGTGAGCGCAGACGATTAACACCATTAGAAACAATTTTTAAGGCATCGATGTCAAGACCTGAATCGGTTTCATCCAGCACCGCTAACTTAGGTTCTAGCAGTGCCATTTGCAGAATTTCATTACGCTTTTTTTCGCCGCCAGAAAAACCTTCGTTGACAGAGCGATAAAGAAAATCTTGATCCATCTCAACCAGTTTTAATTTTTCTTTGACCAGCGCTAAGAAATCCATCGCATCCAGTTCTTTTTCGCCACGCGCTTTGCGAATCGCATTTAAAGAGGCTTTGAGTAAATAAACGTTACTCACGCCAGGAATTTCTACCGGATATTGAAACGCTAAAAATAAACCGGCTTGGGCGCGTTGTTCGGGTGATAACTCCAGCAGATCTTGATCTAAATAACGAATGCTACCTTGAGTGAGGGTATAACTTCCGCGTCCAGCCAATACATTGGCTAAGGTACTTTTACCAGAACCGTTAGGTCCCATAATCGCATGGACTTCGCCTGGTTTTATGTCCAGATTAATACCACGTAAAATGGTTTTGTTATCGATTTCTGCGTGACAGTTTTGAATTTTTAACATATTTTTCTTAGCTGTGTTGTGTGTTTAATTGATTAGCCGATACTACCTTCTAAGCTAACACCTAATAATTTTTGTGCCTCTACGGCAAACTCCATCGGTAGCTCTTTGAAGACCGCTTTACAGAAACCATTGACGATAAGTGATAAGGCATCTTCCGTGGCTATACCACGTTGTTGACAATAAAAGAGCTGATCGTCACTAATTTTTGAGGCGGAGGCTTCGTGTTCTACTTGTGCGGTTTGATTTTTGGTTTCAATCGAAGGGAAGGTATGTGCTGTACAACGATCACCAATTAATAAGGAATCACATTGAGTATAATTACGGCTATTTTCAGCACTGGGTGCAATCCTAACCAAACCGCGATAAGTATTTTGTCCGCTACCGGCGCTAATTCCTTTAGATAAAATGGTACTTTTGGTGTTTTTACCAATATGGATCATTTTGGTTCCAGTATCCGCTTGCTGTTTATGGTTGGCGACTGCAACGGAATAAAACTCACCGGTGGAATGATCGCCTTGTAAAATAACACTTGGGTATTTCCAAGTAATCGCAGAACCAGTTTCAACTTGTGTCCAAGAAATTTTTGAATTAACACCACGACAATGGCCGCGTTTAGTCACGAAGTTGTAGATGCCACCTTTTCCTTCTTTGTCACCGGGATACCAGTTTTGCACAGTAGAATATTTAATGGTTGCATTATCGAGTGCGACTAATTCTACTACCGCGGCATGCAATTGATTTTCATCGCGTTGTGGTGCGGTACAGCCTTCTAAATAGCTGACGGTACTGCCTTCATCGGCAATGATCAGTGTTCTTTCAAATTGGCCAGTATTGGCGGCATTAATCCGAAAATACGTGGAAAGTTCCATGGGGCAACGTACACCCTTGGGAATATAGCAAAATGAACCATCGGTAAATACTGCTGAATTTAAACAAGCAAAAAAGTTATCTTGCGGTGGAACGACAGTACCTAAGTATTTTTTAACGAGTTCGGGATATTCTTGTACCGCTTCTGAAAAGGAACAGAATAAAATACCCATGCCACGCAGTTTTTCTTTAAAGGTGGTGGCCACAGAAATGCTGTCAAAGACAGCATCGACAGCGACACCGGCTAAAAATTCTTGTTCTTTTAGCGGAATACCTAATTTGTTATAGGTGCGTAGTAATTCGGGATCAACCTCATCTAGGCTTTTTAGCTGTTTTTTTACTTTAGGTGCCGAATAATAGCTTATCGCTTGATAATCGATGGCTGGATAATGCATATAATCCGCCCAATGGGGCTCAGATAAGGTGAGCCAATGACGGTAGGCTTTTAAGCGCCATTCCAGCAGAAATTCAGGTTCATTTTTTTTAGCAGAAATCGTGCGTATCACCGACTCGCTGAGCCCGCAGGGTAGCGTATCGGACTCAATGTCACTGACAAATCCATGTTGATAGTCTTGTTGGAGTAATTTATCTAAAGCGGCATCTGTCATGAAGCATTCTCTAGTTGGGCTAAAGGTTGTTTTAGTAACGATTTTAATGGCAGGGGCTCTATCAGATCGGCCACGCTGATATGAAATAAGGTACCCTGAATAAAGGCGCTGATATTACGCCAATTATCGCGAATCATACACTGTTTTTCTACGCCACATGTCCGATTTGAATGGCTGCATGCCGTTAAAGCAATGGGACCTTCTAAGGCCTGGATGATTTTTCCGAGTGGAATGTCTTGCGGGGGTAGCGCCAGTTGATAGCCACCCTGAATACCACGATGAGCCAGCAATAGCTGGTGCCTAGCCAAACGTTTTAATAGCTTGCTGGTGGTGGCTAAGGAAACACCGGTTTTTTCAGCGATATTTCTTGCATTGCTGGGTTGCCCCGGGTGCTTGGCCAAATAGGCCATCGTCACCATGGCATAATCCGTTAGTTTGCTGAGTCGTAACATAGAAAAGAACAATTGCCCTCTTATAAGGAGGGGGCTTTAAATGTTTAATTAGGACCATTTTAGTCCTATTTATAGACAAAGACAAGCCTTATTCGTTCAGGGGCTCATTACTATTTATGCCAGTAAGCATCCATTGTTAAGCAAAAACGGTTTTGGTGTCTGCTTTTTATTGACACATTTCCTAATGTTTTGGGTCTACCTATTAAAGTTTTTATTAGACATGAATTTTTTATTATTTATGTTATTTTTTTTGATATCAATGTGCAGAATTTTGCATGCAAATTAGAATTAATAATTCCTTAAG
>Ga0075364_10002263_pt1 | contig 10802 bp, 8 predicted proteins | sample EndMetdeltDD1764_FD_71517 | JGI IMG/M metagenome (GOLD analysis project Ga0075364, IMG submission 71517) | Populus endosphere microbial communities from Tennessee, USA - Endosphere MetaG P. deltoides DD176-4 | ecosystem: Host-associated > Plants > Roots > Endosphere | place: USA: Tennessee...
CTGCTTCTATTGGGCAAGGGCGGGCAAGTCGGCTGGGAGCTGCAGCGCAGCTTGGCGCCCCTGGGCGAACTCGTCGCGCTCGATTTCGACAGCACGGACTATTCCGCCGACTTCAGTCAGCCCGAGCAGGTGGCCGAGACCGTGCGACGCCTGCGCCCGGACGTCATCGTGAATGCCGCCGCCCACACGGCGGTGGACAAGGCGGAGGCCGAGCCCGACCTCGCCCGCAAGCTCAACGCCACTACCCCTGGGCTGGTCGCGCAGGTGGCCCAAGAGTTGGGCGCGCTGATGGTGCACTACTCCACCGACTACGTGTTCGATGGAAGCGGTAGCACGCCCTGGCGCGAGACCGATCCCACCGGCCCGCTGAGTGTGTATGGGCAGACCAAGCTGGAGGGTGAACAGTTGGTGGCACAACACTGCAGCCGGCACCTGATCTTTCGCACCAGTTGGGTGTATGCCGCCCGCGGAGGCAACTTTGCCAAGACCATGCTGCGACTGGCCAAGGAGCGCGACAGCTTGACAGTGATCAGCGATCAATATGGTGCGCCCACCGGTGCTGAACTGCTGGCCGATATCACCGCCCATGCGATCCGCGCCACGCTGGAAGATCCGTCCAAGCGCGGGCTGTACCACGCAGTTGCCGCTGGCGAGACCACTTGGCATGGCTATGCGCGCTTTGTCCTTACGATGGCGCAGGCCATGGGGGGGGGGCTCAAAGCCGATCCGGAGGCTGTGAAGGCGGTGCCGACGAGCGCGTTTCCGACGCCAGCCCAGCGGCCGACGAACTCTAGGCTGGATACCCACAAACTTCAGGCCGCCTTCGGCCTGCACTTGCCGCACTGGGAACAGGGCGTCGCGCGCATGCTGCGCGAGACGCTGTGAAAGCGCCCTTCAAGGGCAGGAAAAGAAAATGACACCACAGACCACGCGACGCAAAGGCATCATTCTGGCCGGCGGATCTGGTACGCGCCTGCACCCGGCGACACTGGCCATCAGCAAGCAGTTGCTGCCGGTCTACGACAAGCCCATGATCTACTACCCGCTCAGCACCCTGATGCTGGCGGGCATCCGCGAGATCCTGATCATCAGCACCCCGCAGGACACGCCGCGCTTCGAACAGCTGCTGGGCGACGGCAGTCAGTGGGGCATCGATCTGCAATACGCCGTGCAACCCAGTCCGGATGGGTTGGCGCAGGCTTTCCTAATCGGCGAGCAGTTTCTGAACGGCGCACCGAGCGCCCTGGTGCTGGGCGACAATATCTTCCATGGGCACGACCTTCAGTTGTTGCTGCAGGCTGCCGATGCGCAGACTGCTGGCGCCACGGTCTTTGCCTACCACGTACAGGATCCAGAGCGCTACGGTGTCGTGGCCTTTGATGGCGCCGGCAAGGCGCAGAGCATCGAAGAAAAGCCAGTCAAGCCGCAAAGCAATTACGCTGTGACCGGCTTGTATTTCTACGACAACCAAGTCGTGGACATCGCCAAGGCAGTCAAGCCCAGCGCCCGGGGGGAGTTGGAGATCACCGCTGTGAACCAAGCTTACTTGGAGCGTGATCAACTTAACGTTCAGATCATGCAGCGCGGCTACGCTTGGCTTGATACAGGAACCCATGACAGCCTGCTGGAGGCCGGTCAGTTCATCGCCACGTTGGAGCATCGCCAGGGCCTGAAGATCGCCTGTCCTGAAGAAATTGCTTGGCGTGCCGGATTCATCGACCGCGAGCAACTCGAGAAACTTACCCAGCCGTTGCAAAAGAGCGGCTATGGGAAATACCTGCAGCGCTTGCTACAAGAAGACAACGTGCGATGAAAGTTACACCCACTGCGATCCCAGAGGTCCTCATCATCGAACCCAAGGTATTCGGTGATGCACGCGGTTTCTTCTATGAGAGCTTCAACCAAAAAATTTTCGACGAGGCCGTGGGCCGAGATGTGAAATTTGTTCAGGACAACCACAGCCGCTCCACGAAGGGCGTGCTGCGTGGATTGCATTACCAGATTCAGCAGCCTCAAGGCAAGTTGGTGCGCGTGGCACGCGGAGCGGTGTTTGACGTGGCCGTCGATCTGCGCAAGTCCAGCACAACGTTTGGACAGTGGGTCGGTGTTGAATTGACCGAGGACAACCACAAGCAGCTTTGGGTGCCAGAGGGCTTTGCTCACGGCTTCCTCGTGCTCAGTGAGTCGGCGGATTTCCTTTACAAGACCACCCATTTCTATGCGCCCGAACATGAACGCTCTATAGCTTGGAATGATGCGAGTATTGGTGTTGTGTGGCCGGCATTAGGTAGCGCTCCTTTATTGTCAAAGAAGGACCTTGGCGGTATTTTGCTCGATGCAGCGGAGATCTTCGATTGAGTCACTCTCGTTTCTCTGCGACGCCCTATGAGATGTTCACCAGCATCTGGCGTCACAAGCAGTTAATTGCAACACTGACGCGCCGTGAGGTGCTTGGTCGATATCGCGGGTCAGTGTTGGGGGTACTTTGGTCATTTGTTCTGCCGGTCTTCATGCTTGCGGTCTACACTTTCGTGTTTAGCGTGGTTTTTCGGGCTCGTTGGAATGAACAGAGTGAATCACGTACTGAGTTCGCTCTGATTCTTTTCGCTGGATTGTTGGTCTTCAATCTGTTCTCAGAGTGCGTGAATCGGGCGCCACACCTTATTCTGCAGAATCAGAACTACGTAAAGAAGGTCGTGTTTCCTTTGGAGATATTGCCGCTCATTTCTTTCGGGGTCGCGCTGTTTCATACTTTGGTTAGCTATTTGGTTTGGCAGCTGTTTTTTTGCATCATGTTCGGTTGGCCGAACGCGACCGTGGCACTTTTCCCTTTGGTGCTATTGCCCTTGGGGTTGTTGACTCTTGGTTTAAGTTGGGCACTTGCTGCACTGTCGGTCTATTTGAGAGATATCGTGCAACTCGTCACGGTGCTAACTACCGTACTGCTATTTATGTCGCCGATCTTCTACCCTGTGTCGGCGCTGCCCAAGGTCTATCAAAATGCGATGCACCTCAACCCGTTGGCTGCGCCTATCGACTATGCCCGTGACGTGTTGATGTTCGGTCAGGTGCCCAGTGTGGATGGCTGGGCATTGCTGACGGGAGTGTCATTGGTTGCGGCTTGGATTGGTTTTGCCTGCTTTCAAAAACTTCGGGATGGTTTCGCGGATGTCCTTTGAGCCAGTGATCAGCGTTCGTGGGTTGAGCAAGATCTATCAAGTCTTTGGTAGCCCCAAGGACCGTCTCTGGCAGATGTTGTCATTGAGTGGAAAGCGGCGTTCTCGCGAGTTCACGGTACTGCGTGATCTGTCGTTGGAGCTTGCTCGCGGCCAGACCATTGGAATCATCGGTCGCAATGGCGCAGGGAAGTCGACGCTACTGCAGATGATTTGCGGCACCCTGATCCCGACGCGAGGCGACATCTTTGTGCGCGGCCGCGTCGCTGCATTGCTTGAACTGGGAGCAGGCTTCAACCCTGAATTCAGCGGTCGAGAGAATGTGTTAATTGCCGCTGCACTCTATGGCTTGACCCTTGATCAGATATCTCAACGGTTAAGTTCGATCTTGGCTTTTGCCGATATCGGTGATTTTGTTGACCAGCCCGTCAAGACTTATTCCAGTGGGATGTTTGTGAGACTGGCCTTCGCGGTGATCGCACACGTCGATGCTGATGTATTGGTGGTTGACGAAGCTCTGGCTGTAGGTGATGTGTTCTTTCAGCAAAAGTGCATGCGTTTTTTGCGTGATTTTCAGGTGGCGGGGGGCACTATGCTGTTCGTAAGTCACGACACGTCTGCCGTGGTCAATCTTTGCCAGTCTGCGCTTTGGTTGAAGAATCCTTCAACAGGAGATTACGTGTTGGGTCCGGCCGATGAGGTGTGCAAGGCTTACCTTCAGGACTTCTATGCGCAGCAGGCCGGCGTCGCACGGGCTGCGGTTTCGGACCTTGCAACTCCAGTGCCCTCTGCCGGGATTACGCACTACGTTTCTGATGCCTTGGCGGATAATTTGATCGAGTTTTCGCCTTTCAACTCAAAGGCCGAGTCCTTTGGTTCCGGTGGAGCGCAATTTCAGTCCGCGGGCTTCTTTGATGCCCAGGGGCAGCCTCTGCAGGCTGTGCGTGGCGGCGATCCGGTCGTGTTGAGATTGATTGCCGTTATGCACAAGGATGTTGTTCACCCCGCTTTCGGGATCACGGTCAAGGATCGGTTGGGGCAGTTCATCATTTCTGAAGGCTCGGATGCAGCCTTTCGCTCTTCGAATCTCGCCTTCGCCCGAGGTGATACGGTGACGGTCGACTTTTCATTTCGCATGCCGATTTTGTTACAGGGGCATTACACTCTTGATATCGCTATTGCCGAAGGATTGGGCAATGACCATATTCAGCACCATTGGATGCACGACGCCATTGCACTAACATCTCTGCAGGGGCGGCTTGTGCAGGGGATTTCTGGACTGCCAGATTTGACAATCGACATGCGAAGTGAGTCGGCTTCGTCGGAGCCTTCAGCATGACTGTACGCGCGAAAACTCGCTATGGCGAAATGGATTGCCTCGCGGGCGATAGTATCGTTTCCAGATCTCTGTTGCTTTACGGGGAATGGGCTCAAGCCGAGATGGATTTACTTGCCAAGCTGGTGTCCCCAGGCGACCGCGTGCTAGATGTCGGCGCTTTTCTGGGGACTCACACGCTTGCGCTGGCGCACATGGTGGGCAGTGCAGGGCAGGTGCATAGCTTCGAGCCGCGTCATGCGATTCGTGCCATCCTGCAGTCCAATGTACGTCTCAATGGATTGAGCCAAGTCAGTGTCTACCCTTATGCATTAGGGGAAATCGCAAAGCAAGTCGACATCCCGGCGCTGGATATAAATGTCCCGCAGAATTTTGGTGGACTGGCTATCGAACCTGCGGATGCCGGCGTAGTGAATGGCGTCGAAACCATCAATATCGTACCGCTGGACGACATCGCATTAGAGCGCATCGATTTGATGAAGATCGATGCTGAAGGGATGGAGTCCGAAGTTGTCAGTGGTGCAACGAATACAATTCGAAAACTGCGTCCGTTGCTCTTCGCTGAGTGCAACGATCTGCAGCATGGCAGCGCTTTGATGATGAACTGCTGGGATTTGGACTACAAGGTCTACGGCTCCCTTTCCTACGCATTCAATCCAGCCAATTTTCTGAGTGAGCAGGAAGACATCTTTGCTGGGGCTTCTGAAGTGACGCTGCTGGCTATTCCGGTGGAGAAGGTGGATGATCTTCTTGGCCGATGCGACTTCGTCGATCTGGCTTGCATCGAGTCGCTGGATGCTCTATCTCTCTTGTTGTTGCACAAGCAGCAGTATGTTGATGAGGTATTGCTCCAGGCGTCGTCGGCCGAGACGTTGGGGTTGGCGTTTCGCACTCCGCTCACGCGAAAGCTAGAGGCTGAACTGGATGAGCAAATATGGTTTGCCAAGTCCGTGCAGGCGCGGCTGGAGTCAACGTTGGTAAACATCGCTTCGCTGGAGCAAGCGCTGGAGCAAGCGCTCGATCGGGAGCGTCAACAGGCTTCGGAGTTTGAGCAGGCCCGCAATCAACTCCTACGCTATCGTTCTTCCAGTATCGCTTGGCGCTGGAGCCAGTTGCTTACAAGCCTGGGTTTCAAACGGCTATGAAGCTTAGCGTCGATGCGCTGGTCGCACGTGACAACGTCGTCTTCGGTTACGGATGGGCATTCGATCAAGCGGCTGACGTCAACGAGATCCAGTTTCGCCTGAATTTGTTGGACGGGACATCCGTAGTCTTGCCGGTGTCTTATGGCAGGCCACGCCCCGATGTCGCTCGTGCATTTGCTGCTATCCCTTTCGCGTCCAATTCGGGGTGGATGATCTATGCGGCTTGGAAGGGGGCTCCAATCGTGGGGGGGGGCTTGACCGGAAAGTTGGCTGATGGACGCTTATTTGATCACCCCTTGCCAGAGCGTTTCGTGAACCATGAGTCTCCTCGCAACGGCTGGAGTGCTCTGTATCGCAGGCTGTTGCAGGCCAACTTCTTCAAGCGATCTTCGCTTCTTGAGCGAGCAGTCCCGATAGAGGAGGTTTCTCCAGTCCTGTTGCGAATTCGTGAACGTCTGATCGAGAGCAAACAGTCGCATTGCACCCTCGTGCTGGACCACGATATGGGCGGTGGCGCCAACCACTACAGCCAACGCTGGATACAACAGGATCTCAAGAGGCGTCCACTGCTATTGCGTCTGACTTTTGAGATCAATACCTTGAACTATCTCGTTGATCTGATCGACAGTGAGGGCAAAGAGCGGCATCGTGTATCAGTTTCTCAAATCCAAGAACTGCTGACGACGACTGGCTGTGTCGATCATGTTTTCTACAACGATGCTGTTTCGTTCCCTCACCCCGATGAGGTTCCCCAGTGGTTGCAGTCCTTTCGTCGGCGGCCTGGGACGCGCTTGTCGATAGCGGTGCATGATTACTTCTCCGTCTGCCCTTCGCAGTTCCTTTTGAATGATGCGGGGAAATTTTGCGGCATACCCACCATGCAGGAATGTCAGCGCTGCCTGCCTGCCAACGAGAACGAATTTTCCGGTTTGTTTGTTTCACAGTTCATGCCGCTGTGGCGGGAGCGCTGGGGTGCTGCCCTCGGTGCCGCAGATGAAATCATCTGCTTCTCGGAATCATCTAGAAAGCTCTTGCATCGCGCCTATCCGGCGTTGGTCGACTCTCCTGTGCATGTACGGCCTCACCCGGTCCAGCGCTTTAGTCGCTTGCCATCTATTGATGTTGGCGCTGCGTTGCACTTGGGCGTGGTCGGAGCGATTGGCATCCACAAAGGCGCGCGGATCCTGCAGTCATTGGCCGATGAAATCGTCAGTCGTGGCCTGCCTATACAGATCACTGTGATTGGCACCTTGGAGTTGCCATGCAACCCATCTGTGGTGCGGTGCACAGGCAGTTTTGAGCGGGAGGCATTGCCGGCGCTGATCGAAGAATCAGGTGCGAATTTGTTCATGCTGCCTTCGATTTGTCCTGAAACATTTTCGTACGTCACTCAAGAGCTGATTAGTCTGGAAGTCCCGGTGGTTTGCTTTGACCTTGGCGCGCCTGCCGACCGAGTTGCAGCCTATGCAAGAGGGCGTGTGCTCCCGTTGGAAAATGCGCGCTCGCTACTCAATGCGTTGCTGCAGTTTCATCGCGAGCTGGTTGTGGCCTGAAAGTAAAGAAATTATGAAAAAAGTTCACGTATTCACCAGCGCCGCCTTTAACTACATCCCGAAGGTGCGCATGCTGTTTCAGTCCTTGCGTGCGCACCATCCGGAGTTCGTGCTGCACTTGGCGCTCGCGGACAAGTTGCATCCCGAGATCGATCTTTCGTCAGAGCCCTTTGACGAAGTGATGCCTCTGGACGAGCTTGATATTCCAAATGTCACCGGTTGGGCTTTCTGTCATCAAATTGTCGAGCTGGCCACAGCGATCAAGCCTTTTGCGTTGCAAAAACTGCTTGCTAGGGAGGATTGCGAACAAGTTCTCTACATGGACCCCGATACGGTGGCGTTCTCGCGGCTTGACGATGTACTTCAATCGTTGAGCAATCACAGCGTGGTTCTGACTCCGCACTTGACGTCGCCGGAGACAACAATCGAAGGCGTGATGGACAACGAGATTAGTTGCCTAAAGCACGGGGTCTACAACCTGGGCTTCGTCGGCGTACGCTCCGATGACGAAGGCCGGCGGTTCGCAAAATGGTGGGGTGACCGTATCTATTCCTTCTGCCGTGATGACATCAAGAACGGCCTCTTCACTGATCAGCGCTGGATTGATCTGGTTCCGGCTTTTTTTGAAAACGTTGGCATTCTGAAGTCACCGAGATTGAATGTGGCGACATGGAATCTGAGAACCCGTTTGTTTCAGGGGTCGTTGGAAGAGGGCTTTTCTGTCGATGGTTTCCCTCTGGGGTTCTATCACTTCACTGGTTTTGACAGTGGTGCCCACCGGGTCATGGCCGACCGAAATGCAGCCGGGAACAAGTCGGTGCAACAACTAATCGACTGGTATCATGCTCAGACTAGCAAACTGAGCGATGATCCGTTGGCTCGTGTTCCTTGGGCTTATGCCAACTACTCCGATGGCTCTGTCGTCACCGCTGCGCAACGCATCATCTATCGCGACCGCATCGATCTCCAGGGGAGCTTCCATGACCCCTTTGATGCAAGTGGCTATCTCCAATGGTGGCAACGGCAGGCTCGTCGCGAGTATCCGGCGCTGTTTGATACTCATGTATCGGAGTCAGGTCTACAAAATCTGACCAAGACCTTAAGCCCCGGCTTCAATCCGGGATCCAGTCGTTGTTCGATCCAACTTGCCGCGATAACGGCTAGTGGTACGGATCCGGTCGCAGGACGCGCCCAGCCACCCGCGCCGCTGCTCCTCCGCGCGTGGCGCGTGTTCCGGCGAGAAGGCTTCAAGGGTGTCGCGCGGAGGCTCCGATGAGCCGTTATTTCGAAGGCGTTGATGCCCGGATAAGAGCAGCGGCATGGAAGGGGCTACCGTTCCTGGTCGCTCTGGTGGTGACCGGCTTGATTACCGCTGCGTCTTATCCAGGCTTCATGTCCTTTGACTCCATCGAAGCGCTCCGTCAGGCCCGGGGGGCCGTCGAAGGCTCCCAATACCCGCCCTTTGGTAGTTATGTTTGGAGGATTTTCGATTGGATTTGGCCGGGGCCTACGTTGATGCAGCTGTTGCAAAACGGCTTGCTGCTGATGACGCTCGCCGCAATTTTTCGGGCCTTGCGTTGGCCCGTTCTTTTGCAAGCATCGGCGCTGATTGCCTTCGCAATCCTTCCTCCGGTCATGGGCGTCATGCTGGTGGTGTGGAAAGATGTAGCTGTCGCGGCCTTCTATTTGGCAAGTGTCTACCTACTTGTAATCGCATCTTTGAGGCCTGCAGACCAGAGAGGTTTGCTCGTAGCAGGTGCCGTTGTCGTGCTGTTCTTTGGCATGGCCTATCGGTTCAACGCGGCAAGCGGTGCACTTCCTATGGCTGTCTTCGCCGTATGGCTCATGAGCGAAGGCCGAGGCATCTGGACGCGGAGGTTGGCAGGGCTGGTCGGCGGTTTTCTTTTGCTGCTTGGCTTGTTTGCCATGGTCTGGTTTGTAAATAGTTATCGATTTCCATCTCTTGAGAGGCTCGAACGCAACACAAACATGGACAGCATCATGCGCTTTGACCTCGTTGGTATTTCCAAGTTTTCCGGGCAGTCGACGATGTCGGATCGACAGGGTATGCCAATCCCTGCGTCGTACTTAGCGCATATCTACGATCCCAGGCACCTCAACATCACAAGCCTGAATGATGTGCGACGCCTGCTTCCGGTCGAGATGGACAATATAGGGAGCCAGTGGATTTCTGCTATTCGCGAGAATCCGATGGCCTATATTCACCACCGCAGTGCCGTTATGCAGGAGTACGTTGGCCTGCATGGCCATGAGATTTTCTATGTGACCCATCCTTCGGTGGATGACAACGCGCTGGGCATCCGACACGAGCCCAACGCGTTGACCCGTCGAGCTGTAGGTCATGTATGGGAGCATCGCGCCAGTTGGATCGAACGCGCCTGGGTTTACTACCTTATGGCTGCAATGATGCTAATCATCATGTTCCTCAGTGGAGTTCGTCTCTATCGCACAGAGGCTGTCTTGGTTATTTTCAGCGGCCTACTGTATTTGGCGCCCATGTCCTTCATTACGCCTGCGGGTGATCTGAGGTACAACTTCTGGAGCATCGTTGCCTGCCTTGTTGGAATGGCTTTTTCCACAACGGGTTTGGTGATGCACTACGGCAGGCGATCAACTCGGATCGATCTGACATGACAGCTGTACGACCGATTTCCGGCGTAGCTATGTGCACCTATAACGGTGACCGCTTTTTGCGTGAGCAGCTTGAGAGCATTGCCGCGCAGAGCGAACTCCCGCGCAGACTCGCTATCGTCGACGATGGTTCGTCAGACGGAACCTGGGAATTACTCCAGCAATGGTCTCGGCAGGCTCCCTTTGAAGTTCGACTGCTTCGCAACGAGGAAAAACTTGGTGTAGTTAAAAATTTTGAACGCTCCATCGAACTGGTTGGCGATGATGTCGATATCGTTTTCCTCGCTGACCAAGACGATCGCTGGTTTCCTGAAAAGCTGGCGCTATTTGCTGACCGCTTCGCGACTGATCCTCAATTGGGGTTGCTGCACAGCGATGCCGAATTGATCGACGACCAGGGCGCTCTGAGGGGGCGTCGTCTTTTTGAGACATTGTTGGTGACGCAGGGTGAACTCGCCAGCGTGCGACAGGGGGAGGCTTGGCGTGTTTATGTCAAGCGCAATCTCGTGACAGGGGCGGCCTGCGCTGTTCGACGTTCTGTTCTCATCAAGGCGTTGCCCTTTTCGCCCGACTGGATTCACGACGAATGGCTGGCGTTCATCGCGTCGCTGGTGTCGAGCGTGAGTGTGATGGAGGCGCCCACAATGGCCTATCGATTGCATGCTTCGAATACAGTCGGCATGCCGATTCCAACATTGGGATGGCGTCTTCGTACCACCTTCCATGCGTTGTCCCGATCAAATGCATCGGCCCAGCTACAGCGAGCCGTGCGTCTGCACCATGTGCTGACTCAGGCAAAGCGATTGCACGTGAGTAGCGAAATTTGCCAGTATTTGGGAAGTGCGATTGCGCATGCGGAGTTTCGTGGCAACTTGCCCAGGAACTTTCTGCTCCGTTGGCAAGGCATCTGGCACAGTTGGCGCGCAAAGGACTACGAGCG
>Ga0075364_10002264_pt1 | contig 10798 bp, 7 predicted proteins | sample EndMetdeltDD1764_FD_71517 | JGI IMG/M metagenome (GOLD analysis project Ga0075364, IMG submission 71517) | Populus endosphere microbial communities from Tennessee, USA - Endosphere MetaG P. deltoides DD176-4 | ecosystem: Host-associated > Plants > Roots > Endosphere | place: USA: Tennessee...
GTGAGGACGTCCCACGCCTTGCTCCACGGCGCCCTCCACAACAGGCCCAGAAACGGAAGGCTGAAGAAGGCGATCGCGATCACGGCGATCGAGAGCGCGGGGACGGGAAGCCGATCCGTCCCGCCCCCGCGACGCGATTGCGGCGGCGCCGCTTTCGTCACGGTGCGGTGAAGCCGTAACTGGCCAAGATCTTCTGCCCCTGCTCGCCGACCACGAAGTCGACGAACGCCTGCGCGCCTTCGGCGTTGGGTGCATGCTTGGTCGCAACGACCGGGTACGTAGCGGTCACGTTGATGTCGGCTGGGATCTCGACACCTTCAGCCTTGTCACCCGCCGCGATCACATCTGTCTTGTAGACGATGCCGGCGTCGGCCTCGCCCAGCGTGACCTTGGTGACGATGCCCTTGACGTTCTCCTCCAACGACGCGGGCGTCGCTGTCACGCCGGCAGATGTGAGCACCTGGGCAGCATATTTGCCGATCGGCACCTCGGGCGCGCATGTCACGTAGATGACGTCGGACTTGGCGAGATCGGCCACACCCGTGATCCCCTTCGGATTTCCCGGTTCGACGATGATCTGCAGCGAGTTCGTCGCGAAGACCTGCGGCTCGCCGGCGGCGCCGCCGGCGTCGGTGAGCTTGGTCATGTTGGCCTGATCAGCGGATGCGAACACATCAGCCGGCGCACCCTCGTTGATCTGCGTCACCAGGTCCGACGAGGCCGCGAAGTTGAATGTCACCCTGGAATCCGGGTACTCGGTCATGAACGCATCGCCGATCTCGGTGTAGGCGGCCGTCAGCGACGCCGCGGCGAACACGGTCACGTCGCCAGTGACCGCCGCGCGGGCTTCAGTCGTCGGCGCGGCCGCGGTTGTCGGTGTGGCGGTTGCGGCAACCGTCGACGTCGTCTCGGCAGCCTTGTCGTCCGATCCGCACGAAGCTCCAAGGAGGCCGACGAGAGCCGACGAGACAAGAAGTCGAGATGTTCTGCGCATGCGACGAGATTAGTCATGGACAGACTAACGATTCGTCATCCGTTGACGTTCGCGATCAGGGAGCGGCCGAGTAGCCCTCCTCAGGCAACAGTCCGTGCCGCATCGCGAACAAGCTCGCCGCCGCCCGGCTGGAGGTACCGATCTTCGTGTAGATGTGCTCGATGTGGTTGCCGGCAGTCTTGGGCGAGATCACCAGGCATGTCGCGATCGCCTTGTTCGACAGGCCGCGTGCGACGAGACGGAGCACGTCCACCTCGCGGGCTGTCAAGCCCGATGGTCCTTCCTTGCGACGCACGACTCGGTGCCCGGCGGCAGCGAGCACCGCCTCGACCGCGTCGGATTCCAGACGACCGGCGCGCACGTCCCGCCGAAGCTCGGCTGCCGCGTTCGTCGATGTATGGGCCGGCCGGTGCGGTCGTGGCTCGCGCATCGCCTGGTACGCATCCGCTGCGCCGAGGATTCGCGCATCCGGGGAGATCGCGTTGCCACTGAGACCTCGTGGATACCCCGTGCCGTCGAGCCGCTCGCGATGCTGAACCGCGATCCGGGCGAGCGGTTCGAGTGTCGGCGATTGCTGCAGCATTCGCTCCGTGAAGTACGGGTGGAGGCGCACTCGTTCCCACTCCCCCGCACCGAGCTGGCCGCGCTTGTCCCATATCGCGTTCGAAACGCCGAGGCGACCGAAGTCGTGCACCAGTCCGGCTCGGTACAACGTTCGAACCGCGTCGTCGGGCAGCCCCATCTGCTGTGCTGCCGCCGCTGCCAGCTCCGCGACGGCCAGGGAGTGTCCGCCAGTGAACGGTGACTTCAGATCGACGAAGCGACTGATCGCAAGCAGCGCTTCGTCACATTCGTCGGCCGACAGGGCGACCGTCAACGATGGCTCGGCGTCGATCACTGCGCCCCACGAGCCGGCGTCGTCGATGTGGCCGAAGACCTTCTCCGCGTCGAGGCAGAGCACATCGACCAGCCCCGGATCGAATTGGGTTGCACACCGACGTCTGGCGAGCGACGTCGCCGCCTCGACGCCGCCGACACGATGTGCAACCTCGACGAACTCAGCCAGCTGGACCACTCGTGACGCCAGGGGGATCGCATCACCCCGCTTGCCGTCCGGCCAACCTCGACCGTCCCAGCGTTCGTACGAGCCGGCGAGCGCGTCGAGGACTGCGTCGGACAGGCCGAGCTGCGCACCCAGTTCTCGAGCGAGCGCAGCATGGCGGGCGATCATGTCACTCACCTCGCGCCGACCGGAGATCGCGAACTCGAGGCCGGTGCGGAAGCGGTGCAACGGGCCCATCCCGGATCCGAGCAGACGCACCATGCCGATCGCGTCACGGGCACTGAACGGCTCATGGTCGTACTTGGTCGCCTTCAGCGCGATGTCGTCACCGAACCACTTCGCCTGCTCGTGGGCATCGGAGTGGCAGCCGACATTGACGAGCAGCGACGTGTAGTAGATCGTCGCCCGGTCGACCTCATCGAGCCCGAGGAGCTCACCGAGACGCATGCCGATGAGGCACTGGCGGAGAACGTGCTCCATCGGTTGGCCGAAGCCGAGGTCGATGCCCAACGACAACGACGCGACGAGTTCGGCCAACCGAACGGGCGCGACCTCTTGGGACTTCCCCACGCGCGAAGCGTACCGCCGGTGGCGTTGCGTGATTTCCGAAGATGAGGCATACGCCCCATGACAGCTCAAGCCCGTCTTCGTACCGTGAGACACAGACCCGCCACCCCAGCTGCGGGACAGCACAAAGGAGCACAGTGATGGCAAAGGCATCGAAGCAAACCACACCGATCACGATGGACTTCGAGATCGCCGAGGACCGATCGTGCGAGCTGAACGACTACACGGTCAACTTCGTCACGATCCGTCAGGACAACGACCTCGCCCCGTTGCTCGCGACCCTGCCCGACGGCAAGTGCCAATGCCCGCACTGGGGCGTCGTGACCAAGGGCCGGATGATCGTGCGCTACGCCGACCACGAAGAGGTCATCGAAGCCGGCGACGCCTTCCACATGGCACCCGGACACACACCCGCGGCCGATGCAGGTACCGAGTTCGTGATGTTCAGCCCGACGGATCTCCTGGCCATCACCGAGGCCGCCATCGCCAAGGGCATGCAGTCGATCCCGTGAGTCAGTGCTTGGCGTATGTGGCAGCACCCTGGAACTCGACGACGACGACCGGCTCGTCGCTGGTCACCCAGGCGTCGTGTCCGGGGGCGATGTGATAGACGCAGCCGGACGTCACGTCGCCGCTGCTGCCGTCTTCGCTCTCGACGTGCAACGCTCCCGAGACGACGTAACCAATGTGGTTGGTCTGGCACATCTCGGTCCCGACGACCGGCTTGATGTGCTCGGACCAGCGCCATCCCGGCTGGAAGGTGTAGCGGCCGATCTCGCCGCCGGCGATCTTCATGACCTCGATCGTGGTGTGGTCGGGCTTGCGGACTTCGTCCGGTGCCGAAAAGTCCGTGATCTCGATTCCTGACATGGCTGGTTCTCCTTCTTGTTCGGTTGATCTGGATTGGTTGGTTCGGGAACAGGTGTTCATGGTTGGGCTTCGAAGACCCGGTTGAAGGCGGTCTCCGTCGCACGCTGGAACCGGCTGAAGCCGGCGTCGGCGGCGAACTCGGCGAGCACTGCGTCGGGAACCTGACTACCGAGCGCGTAGCCACCCGGCTGTGCTTGGGCCGCGGGGGTGCAGATGAATGTCGACGCGGCGTAGAAGATCCGCCCGACCGGGTTGACGTTGTCATCGAGACGCGCCCCGGCCATCGGTTCGACGAGCAGCCACGTGCCGTCGGGCGCGAGTGCCTGGCGGATGTGGCGCGCCGCGCCAGGCGGATCGCCCATGTCGTGGAGCGCATCGAACACGCAGACCAGGTCGTAGCCGTGTCCGGGAAAGTCCTGGGCGGTCGCAACTTCGAACGTCACCCGCTCTGCCACTCCCGCTTCGGCGGCGCGCTTGCGGGCGACGTCGATCGATGCACGGTGATAGTCGAAGCCGACGATCTTGGCCTGCGGAAAGGCCTGGGCGAGCAGGATCGACGACGCGCCATGTCCGCAACCGAGGTCGGCGACCGTGCCGCCGAGCGTGAGCTTCTCGGCAACGCCGCTGAGCGACGGGATCCATTGCGAGATCAGATTGGCGGAGTAGCCCGACTTGAACAATCGCTCGGTCCCATGGAACAGGTCGTGATGATGCTCGTGCCACCCGAGGCCTTTCCCGGTTCTGAACGCGTCGCACACCTTCTCCTCGTCCTTGGCGGTCGACACCGCGATCGTCATGCTTCCCACGAGAAATGCCGGGCTCGTGGCGTCGGCGAGGACCGCGGCTTGCTCAGGGCTGAGCCAGTACGTCGCGGTCTGCGTACTGAAATGGCAATAGCCGGAGACGTACTGGGCGTCGAGCCACTCCTGGACGAGCCGGGGGTCGCACTCGGTTTCCGCGGCGAGGTGGGCGGCGTCAGTCGGTCCAAGGTGCGCCAACGCGCGGTACAGCCCGAGCTTGTCGCCGATCACGACGGTCGACGCGTGCAGCGCAGCACCGAAGTCGACCGCGAAGCGCTGCACGAACTCGTCCAGACGAGCCTCGTCGAGCATGAGGAACCTCCACGAACGTCGCGGTGATCATGGTGAGCACCGCTGTTATGAGATATGGCGCGACATGGGATGTCGCGTCGCGACGCGTCAGGTCTGCCAATCGAGGGGCTCTGCGGGACGGTAGGCGCACCATGACCCGGTGTCGATCGATCGTTGGAGATGGCGGCCCAGCTCGGGGTGGACGCGACCGATCGTGGCGATGGCGCGGCGGATGCGGGTGGAGACCGTCTTGCGTGCACGTTCGAGCGGGTCGTCGAGCAGGCGTGTCCGGCCGCCGAGCCCGAAGTCGCGAGCGACCGCCTCCGCCAGTGCCTGACGGCTGTCGCGGGCGAGGGCGGCGCGCTCGCCATCACCGACTGCCTCGGCGTCTGCCTCCTCGAGATCGAGCTGTTGAAGCCGACCACGAATCTCGCGACGCGCTCGTTCATCGAGCGCCGGCGCGCCGCGGGCAGCCCCGCGCGAGGCGGCCGCGTCGCTGTCGAGCTCGAGGACCGACACGGCTTCGCGTGGCCTGCTCAACAGGTACGCGATGTCGCGTAGACCGCGGGCATCCGAGAGCTGAATGGTCCGATCGGCGAAGGCCAGCTGCCACACGGCACCGTCGCGACGGAAGGTCGCCTGCGTTCGGGTGCCGGCGGTCTCAAATTCACCGGTTCCGACGGGCACAAGCCCGACGTCACGCGCCAACGTTTGCGCCAGAGCGACGAGGCTCTCGGCGAGCTCACGGTCACCTGCACGGTCGCGCTCGAACAGCAGCCGAGCATGGTCGGCCCGAGCCTGCGCGAGCCAACTACGGGCACCGATGCGAGCGTTGAGCTCCTCCGCCGATCGGTAGTGCTCGTCCGCGGCGTCGAGGTCACCCACGGTGTGGAGCAGCCAGGCCGTGGCCAGATCGCTCGCCCCGAGGCACACCGTTGCGAGCGAGACCTGGACGCAACGCTCCGTGGGCCGATGTTGCTGTTCGAGAAGGATCGCCGCCAAGCGGCGATCCCCCACGATCGACGCCACCCGTGCCAGCTGGAACCACGACGCCGGCCAGTTGCGGTCGTGCAGTTGTGCGAGCGCGGTTTCGTCGAAGGCGGCGAGCGAACCGCGCGCCTCGTCGATCTTGCCGAGCTCGGCGAGCAGGAACGTCAGCGAAACTCGGAGCGCAGGCACGTCGGCGTGGGAAGCGGCGTAATCACGCGTTGCCTGCTCCATCTCCGGCAGACGGCCTTGCTCGCGACGGAGGAAGAACAGCAGAAACGAGAGGTTGAGAAAGGCGAGCATCGGAAAAGATCCCTCACCCGTCTGATACGCAGCGAGCGCGCGTTCCTCGGCCACGGCGTGGCGGCCTTCGAGCAGAGCCCGCATCGCCGACCACAGGGCCGGCCACCAGAGGTAGCCGGGAGCCCGGAGCGGCTCGGCGAGACGTCGGAAGGCGAGGATCTCGGCGTCCATCGCGACGACATCGCCCGCGGCGAGCAGATCGAGGACACGCGCACGATGAGCTGTCAGCAAGGCCGCAACTGATCCTGTGGCACGCGCCCACTCCAGCAGCTCGGCCGACTCGGCAAGCTGTTGATCGAAGTGGGCCTGGCCGACGACGAAGGCGTCGTGCACGACTGCAGTCGCCACGCCCAGGGCACGGGCATCGCCGAGCCGGTGTGCCCGCGAGAGCGCGACGTGTGCCAGCTCTCGGGCCCGTGACGGTTGGTCGGAGAAGTACAGCTCGGCCGCCAGGCGGGCCTCGAGTTGCACCGCTGTCAGCGAGTCGAGCGAGGGCTGCGCGACGATGGCCCGATCGAGCAGCACTGCCGTCACGGCATCATTGGTGCGGTAGGCGATGCCGAGGTCGGCGCCCGGGTCGGCATAGCCGAGTGCGGCGCGTGCGAGGAGCACCGGATCGTCGGTGAGGTCGGCGGCATGCAAGAACGACTCGCGGGCGGCGCCGATGTTCCCGATGTGGCGGTGCGCCTCGCCGGAGAGCACCAGCAGCTCGGCCCGCCAACGCGACGAGGTCGCCGGCGGGGCCGCCACCAGCGCGGCGGTGAACCAACCGACGGCCTCTTCGTAGGCGTGCTGTGCCATCGTCGACTCGCCGGCCCGCGCCGCGAGCGCCACCGCCCGGTCGGCGTCGAACAGCGGCTGTGCGGTGAGCGCGTGACGCGCAAGGATCGTCGGTGGAGTCGACGGATCTTCGGCGAGCGTCTCGGCAACCCGCGCGTGGCGGCGAGCGCGGTCGATCCCACCGACTGCGGTGTACACCGCGTCTCGGATGAGCTCGTGACGAAACTGCCACCGTCCGGCAGGAGCGGCATCGAGAAAGTGCGCCGCTCGCGCCTGGTCGAGCAGCTCGAGCAATTGCACCACGTCAGCTCCGAGCGCTGCGGCGAGCGTGATGACGGATCCCTCCGCGCCGATCACCGAGGCGGTGAACAGCGCGTCCGCGACAGGTGACGGCAGCCTTCCGAGCCGGTTCAGGGTCAGCTCGGCCACGCGCGCCGGCACACTCTCGGCGAGCAGGTTCAGCCGCCGAACGTCGCTCTGTGTCGACGGAACGGATCGCAACAACTCGGTGACGAGGAGTGGATTGCCGCCAGTGCGCGCTCGCACCAAGGCGACGAGCTTGCCGTCCGGCTCGTGCCCGGCACCGCGGATCAGGGTGGCGATGTCGGCCTCGTCGAGTGTCCGCAGGTTGCGCACGCGGGACGTCCGACGGACCGCCTCGATCGCGTCGTCGAGTTGAGCGCGAGTCGACTCGCCGGTCCGTAGCGTGACAACGACGAGCAACGGGGTCTCGCGGATGATCGCATCGACGTGCGCGAGGAGCAGCACGGACGAAACATCCGCCCATTGCAGATCCTCGATGACGTGCAGGCATGGCTGCTCGAGAGCCCGCGAACGCAGCGTCTCCCGGAATGCCGTCAGTTGCTCCAATCGCGGCGCGCCGATGGCCCGATCGGTCACGTTCAGAGTTTCGGGCGGCTCGAGCGCGACAAGCGGCCGCCACGGCCAGAAGGGTGGCGCGCTCTGATCGGCAACGCACATGCCCCACGAGACGGCGAGCCGTCCGCGTGTTCGGTGGGCGAGCACGCGGGCGACGCTCGTCTTTCCAATTCCGGCCTCGCCGGTCAGCACCACGATCGTGCCCTCGCCGTGGACGGCTGCATCGGCGATCGCAAGCAGTTCGTCGATGAGGTCGTCCCGACCGACCAGCAACTCGTCGGACAACATGGCTCCATTCTGACCGAATCCGAGACGGGGACTGTCCGACCCCGCCCGTCCCGGCTGCCGTGACGGCGATCGGGACCTTCTCCCCTACACACCGTCGACACGAGTGGCGCACCTTGGAGACATGACCACTCAACTGTCTCCGCACACGTCGGCGATCAGCGTGGCGAGTCCATCTGATCACGCCGCATCACCAGCCGCCGCGATGGTTCACGGGCGCAAGACCTACGGAGCGGGCTCCACGGAGGTCCGCGCCCTCGACGACGTGTCGGTGACGTTCGAGCGAGCGCGCATGACTGCGATCATGGGTCCGTCCGGCTCCGGCAAGTCGACCTTGATGCAGTGCCTTGCCGGACTCGACGACCTCACGTCGGGCGAGGTGTGGCTCGGTGAGTTGGAGCTGTCGGCCCTGAACGAGCGGCAACGGACAAAGGTCCGGAGGGATCGGATCGGATTCGTCTTCCAGGCATACAACCTGCTGCCCACCCTGACCGCTCGCGAGAACATCCTGCTGCCCTTGCGGCTCGCCGGGCGGAAGGCCGACGACGCGTGGTTCAACTCGATCGTGGACCGCTTTCACCTCACGGAGCGACTTCGGCATCGACCGTCGGAGATCTCTGGCGGCCAGCAGCAGAAGGTGGCCGTGGCCAGGGCCCTGCTCAGCCGGCCGGCCGTGATCTTCGCTGACGAGCCAACCGGCAACCTCGATTCTCGCTCCGGCGCCGAGGTGCTGCAACTGCTGCGCCAGGCCGTCGACGATCTCGGCCAGACGGTGGTCATGGTCACGCACGACGCGAACGCGGCCGCGGTCGCCGATCGAGTGGTGTTCCTGAGAGACGGCAAGGTCGCGTTCGAGATGGAACACCCGACGGTCGACGCCATTCTCGATTCGATGAAGCACCTGGGCGGCTGAGCCGCTGACTGGAGGATCGGAGTCATGTTCCGCGTCGCGTTCAAGAATCTCCTTGCCCACAAGTTCCGCTCGTTGGCACTCGTGTTCACGGTGGTGCTCGGCGTTTCATTCGTCGTCGGTACATATGTCCTCACCGACACGATCACCAACGTGTTCAACAACATCTTCAGCGAGGTGTACCGGGGCACAGATGTCACGGTCCGGCACACGAGCGAGCTCGGGCTCGACGCCGCACGCCCACCGATACCCGAGACATTGCTCGCCGATGTGCAACAGGTCGATGGGGTCCGGGTGGCCGAAGGCGATGTCTTCGTCCTCGGCGTGGACATCATCGACGCCGACGGCGATCGGGTCGGCAACCCGATGGCGCCTTCGTTCGGCACGTCGTGGACCGTCGATCGAGACCTGACGCCGTGGATCCTGCGCGAAGGACGGCCTCCCGTTGGCATCAACGAGGTGGCCATCGATGCTCAGGCCTACGAGACAGGGAACTTCCGCCTCGGCGACACGGTGAAGCTCGTCACGAGCAGCGGACCGCGCTCGTTCACCCTTGTCGGCGTTGCAGGATTCGGGCGAGCATCCAACCTCGCCGGCGCGACGATCTCGATCTTCGATCTCCAGGCGGCCCAGGAGGTCCTCGGCAGGGTTGGCCAGTTCGACTCGATCAACATCGCCGCCGAGGACGGCGTTTCCGTCGATCAGCTCCAGGAGCGCGTGGGCGCCGTGCTCGGTCGCGACTACGAGGCGATCAACTCGACGGAGCTGACGAACGAGAGCAATGCAAGCATTGCGTCGGCGCTCGGCTACTTCCGCACCTTCATGCTCGTGTTCGCGTTCATCGCGCTCTTCGTCGGTGTCTTCATCATCTACAACACCTACTCGATCGTGATCTTCGAACGAACACGCGAGCTCGCCCTGGTGCGAGCGCTCGGCGCATCGGGTCTCAGCGTGATGAGCTCCGTGCTCGCCGAGGCGCTCATCACCGGCTTCCTCGCCGCCGGCATCGGCCTCGGCGCCGGCGTTCTCATCGCGCTCGCGCTCCGCAGCTTGCTCGACGCAGTCGGCTTCAGCATGCCGACCGGCGATCTCGTCCTGCTCGGCCGCACCGTTTTGATCGCGCTCGTCGGTGGTCCGCTCATCACCGCGCTGGCATCCGTCATTCCGGCCATCCGGGCCTCGCGTGTGGCGCCCGTGGTTGCGATGTCGCAGTCGTCGCCGAGCCGTCGCAACCGGCTCCTGCGCAACGTCGTCGGTTCGACACTGGCGACTGCGGGCGTGGCCCTGGTGCTCATCGGGCTCGATCAGGGGACGTTGTCGGCCGTGGGCGTCGGAGTCGCCTCGCTCTTCATCGGTGTCGCCGTGATCGCTCCGCTCCTGAGCCGCCCCGTCGCCACAGCACTCGGGGCGCCCGTCGAGCGCGGTTTCGGCGTGACAGGGATGCTGGCCCGCCAGAACGCGAGTCGAACGCCCCGGCGAACCGGGGCGACGGCTTCGGCCCTGATGATCGGCACCGCCCTGATGGCCGGCTCGTTCATCCTGTCGCGGTCGATCACCGAGTCGGTCGACAAAGCTGTGACGGGCAGTGCTGTCGCCGACTTGGTGATCGCAACCGACAGTCAGCTCGGTTTCAGCGCCGCACTGGCCGAAGAGGTCGCGGCGATGCCGGCGGTGCGATCGGTCGCGCCTCTTCGCGTCTCCAAGTTCAAGATCGGCACCGCCACCAAGTCCCTTCTCGCGCTCCCCACCGAAGCGCTCGACGCGTCGTCGGTCAATCTCGCGCTCGATGTCGGTCTGGATCGAGGCGACATCACGCAACTCCCCAACGCCGGCATCGCCGTGCAGACGGATGTCGCCCGAGACCATGACTGGGCGATCGGCGACGTGATCACGGCAACAATGCCGACCGGCGATCAGGATCTCCGACTCGTGGCCACCTACGAGGAGAACACCCTCGTCGGCGACTACGTGATCGATCTGTCGACGTTCGACCGCGCCTACTCGAACTCGAACGATCTCATCGTGCTCGTCGGGCTCACCGACGATTCCACGCTCGAAGCGGTGAAGGC
>Ga0075364_10002265_pt1 | contig 10797 bp, 9 predicted proteins | sample EndMetdeltDD1764_FD_71517 | JGI IMG/M metagenome (GOLD analysis project Ga0075364, IMG submission 71517) | Populus endosphere microbial communities from Tennessee, USA - Endosphere MetaG P. deltoides DD176-4 | ecosystem: Host-associated > Plants > Roots > Endosphere | place: USA: Tennessee...
ACCCGGCGGGCGATCCCTCGCCTCACCGAGGTGCCCTTCGACTCCGACTACAAGTTCATGGCCACGTTCCACGACCGGCCCCCGGCGATCCAGGGACCGGTCGTCTCGTTGCCGCACTTCGTCGCGGTCAAGGGCGGCCCTGATGTCGTGCTCGACCGCTGCTCGGGCGTGCTGCAGGACGGCGCGATCGCACCCGTCGCCGACCTCCGGGACACGGTCCTCGAGGCCAACCGCCAGCTCTCGGAACAGGGCCTGCGAGTGCTCGCGTTCGCGGCGAAGGGCTTGGACGACGTCGCCATGGCGTCGGCCCGGACCGACCCGATGGCTGCGGTCGGCGACCTCGTGCTCGTCGGCCTCGTCGGCATCATCGACCCGCTCCGGCCCGAAGCGGCCGAGGCGGTGCGCCTGGCCCTCGGCGCCGGCATCGACGTGCGCATGATCACCGGTGACCACACGATCACGGCGCGGGCCATCGCCGACGAGCTCGGCCTGGGCGACGGGGTGATCACCGGCACCGAGCTCCAGCGCCTCAGCGACGCCGAGGTCGTCGACGGGTTGCCGGCGCTCCACGTCTTCGGCCGGGTCGCGCCGGAGGACAAGCTCCGCCTGGCCCGGTTGATGCAGGAGTCCGGCGAGGTCGTCGCCATGACCGGCGACGCGGTCAACGACGCGGCTGCGCTCAAGCAGGCCGACATCGGCGTGGCGATGGGGAGCGGATCGGAGGTGTCCAAGCAGGCGGCGAAGATCATCCTGACCGACGACAACTTCGCGACGCTCGTGCGTGCCGTCGACCTCGGCCGGGACATCTATCGCCGCATCTCCTCCTACATCCGGCTCCAGCTGACGATCCTCTCGTCGGTGCTCCAGCTCATGCTGCTGGCCACGATCTTCAACATCAACGGGGGCGTGGCGCTGTTCCCGATGCAGCTGCTGTTCTGCAAGTTCTTCGTCGTCGTGACCGTCGTCGTCGGCTTCATCGTCGACGTCCCGGACCCGGGTGTCATGGACCTCCCGCCGCGCAAGCCTGGAACCCGCATCGTGAACACCGCCCAGGTCATCCGCTGGGCCATCAGCGGGTTCCTCGTCGCCGCGAGCGCCATCGCCGTGCTCGAGCTCGGCCCCGACGAGCCCTCGGCGACCACGGGATCCGTGTCGATGACCATGGCGTTCGCCGTCGTGGCGCTCAGCGCCGTCAACCTCGGCGTCGTCATGCGCCGCGAACGCCAGGCCCCGTGGACGAGCCCGATGTTCCCCTACTTCGGCTGGCTGATCGCCGGCTGGGCGCTCACCTGGGCGGCGGTCGAGCTCGGCATGCTCCAACGGCTGCTCGACACGGTCTCGCTCAGCGGCGGGCAGTGGCTGGTTGCCATCGGCCTCTCGCTCATCACCCCGGCCTTCGTCGGCGTCGATCGAGCGGTGCAGATCCGCCGGCTGCGTGACGCTCCCGAACGACGTGGACGAGTGCAGCCAGGAGTCGAGGAGGACTGATGGCGAAGAAGGCGAAGCGACGTTCGAGCGCACGTGCCGATGATCCCGGCCACGAGCGGTCGGCTGGGGGCGTACGTCTGCGCCGCAAGGAGTACGAGCGCGAGCTCGAGCGGTTGCAGGTCGAGCTCGTCCACCTCCAGCAGTGGGTCGTGGCGACGGGCGCCAAGGTCTGCATCGTCTTCGAAGGCCGAGACACCGCAGGCAAGGGTGGCGTGATCAAGCGGATCACCGAGCGGGTCAGCCCGAGGGTGTTCCGGGTCGTCGCGCTGCCGGCGCCCAACGACCGCGAGCGCACCCAGATGTACATCCAGCGGTACCTCCCGCACCTGCCCGCGGGCGGCGAGGTCGTGATCTTCGACCGGAGTTGGTACAACCGCGCCGGTGTCGAGCGGGTCATGGGCTTCGCGACCGAGCAGGAGGTCGACCGCTTCCTGCAGATGGTCCCCGCCGTCGAGCAGGCCATGGTCGACTCCGGCATCATCCTGCTCAAGTACTGGCTCGAGGTCGACCAGGACGAGCAGACCCGTCGCCTCGAATCGCGCATCGACGACGGCCGCAAGACCTGGAAGCTGTCGCCGATGGACCTCGAGTCCTACTCCCGCTGGTACGACTACTCGCGCGCTCGCGACGCGATGTTCGAGGCCACCGACTCCGAGTGGGCACCGTGGTTCCTCGCCGACTCCAACGACAAGCGCCGAGCTCGGCTCAACATCATCAGCCACCTGCTGGACCAGATCCCGTACGAACCGGTCCGGCAGAAGGCGGTGACGCTCCCAGCTCGTCAGAAGCGGGGTAGCTACCGGGAACCCGACCGTCGGAACCGCTGGGTTCCGGATCGCTTCTGAACGCGCGGGTGCCTGCGCAGCATCGGCCGTCGCCGGACCTAGCCTCCGAGCACGCAACGAGGAGGTCCGAGGTCATGAGCGACGAAGTGCTCGTCGAGCGGCGGGACGGGTTGGTGACGGTGACGTTCAACCGTCCCCACCGCAAGAACGCCCTCAACGCGGCGAGCTGGAACCAGCTGGACGCCGCGCTCGCCGAGGTCGAGCGGGATCCGGCCAGCCGGGCGCTCGTGCTCACCGGGGCGGAGGGGAACTTCTCCTCCGGCGCCGACCTCTCCGGCGACGACGCCGGGCAGGGCCTCACCGGTCAGGGCCCGCAGCTGGTGCTCCACGAGATGCGCACGGTCGGTCGGATGATCGAGCGCCTGCAGCACCTCCCGAAGCCCACCATCGCCGCGGTGGACGGCGTCGCGGTCGGCGTCGCGCTCGGCCTCGTGCTCGCGTGCGACCTGGTGCTGGCGACCGAGCGCGCCCGGTTCATCCAGGTGTTCGTGAAGCGCGGCCTCGCCCTCGACGGGGGCACGTCGTGGACGCTGCCGCGGTTGATCGGCCTGCGGCGCGCCAAGCAGATGGCCTTCTTCGGCGACACCGTCGACGCGGCGACCGCGCTCGAGTGGGGCCTGATCAACGAGATCGTGGCCCCGGAGGAGCTGGCCGCGAAGGCGAACGAGTGGGGTGCGCGCCTGGCGTCCGGTCCGACGACGGCGATCAGCCTCATCAAGCACCTGCTCGACGCCAGCTCGAACGCGACCTTCGAGGACGCCATCGAGGCCGAGGCCCGGGCGCAGCACATCGCCTACACCACCGCCGACATGGCCGAGGGCATGACCGCGTTCCTCGAGCGGCGCGACCCCCGCTTCACCGGCCGCTGATCCGGCACCGTCGCGTTCTCGCCGACGGGGCGAGATACTGGCGGTCATGTCGCCAGAACCCGACGCCGCCGTGACCGAGCCCCGCTCGGTCGCGTTCCACTTCGACATCATGTGCCCGTACGCGTACCAGACGTCGTTGTGGATGCGGACGGTGCGCGACCTCCTCGACCTCGAGGTGTCGTGGCGGTTCTTCAGCCTCGAGGAGATCAACCGGCTCGAGGGCAAGAAGCACCCGTGGGAGCGGGAGTGGTCCTACGGCTGGTCGATGATGCGCATCGGCGCGCTCCTGCGCCGGATGGACCCGGAGCTGCTCGACCGCTGGTACCTCGCGGCCGGCACCGCGTTGCACGTGGACGGGCGCAAGCCCCACCGGCCCGAGGTGGCCGAGGCGCTGCTGGTCGAGCTCGGGTTGGACCCCGGGCTCGTCGCGCAGGCCATCGCGGACCCCACGACCGGCGACGAGGTCCGGGCCGAGCACGACGCGGTGGTGGCCGCGGGCGGGTGGGGCGTGCCCATCCTCGTCTTCCCCGACGGCCAGTCCTTCTTCGGGCCCGTGGTCATCGACCCGCCGACGGGCGACGCCGCGATCCGCTTGTGGCGCGCGGTCACGTCCTGGCTCGAGTTCCCCCACCTCTACGAGCTGCAACGGCCGAAGCGTCGCGAGGACCTCGTGGCCATCGCCGAGGCGTTCCGCCCCTACCTCGAAGCGCGGGACTGGATCACGATCACCAACGAGACGCCGTAACCCTGCACAGCCTCGGGCTTGCTCTCGGGTGAGTCGTGGCTCCTGACCGGTGGACAGCCTGCCGCGCGCGCACCGGTAGCATCGGCGGCACCGCAAGCGACTGGATGGAGGGTCCATGGCCGAGCGGGCGCTGATCACCGGCATCACGGGGCAGGACGGCTCCTACCTCACGGAGCTGCTGCTCGCGAAGGGCTACGAGGTCCACGGGCTCATCCGGCGATCGTCGTCCTTCAACACCCGGCGGATCGACCACCTGCTCCTCGACGTCCACGACGCCGATCGCCAGCTGGTCCTGCACTACGGCGACCTCGCCGACAGCACCAACCTGGTCAACCTCATCCGCGACCTCGAGCCGACCGAGATCTACAACCTCGCCGCCCAGAGCCACGTGGCCGTGTCGTTCGAGGTGCCCGACTACACCGGCGACATCACCGGGATGGGCGCGGTCCGCCTGCTCGAGGCCATCCGGCTGGCCGACCCGCAGACCCGCTTCTACCAGGCGTCGTCGTCGGAGATGTTCGGGTCGAGCCCGCCACCCCAGGACGAGACGACGCCGCTGCACCCGCGCAGCCCCTACGCCTGCGCCAAGGTCTACGCCCACCACGTCACGGTGAACTACCGCGAGGCCTATGGGCTCTTCGCGGTCAGCGGCATCCTGTTCAACCACGAGAGCCCGCGGCGGGGCGAGACCTTCGTGACCCGCAAGATCACCCGGGCGGTGGCGCGCATCCAGGCCGGCCTGCAGACCGAGCTCTGGCTGGGCAACCTCGACGCGCAGCGCGACTGGGGCTACGCGCCCGACTACGTCGAGGGCATGTGGCGGATGCTGCAGCAGGACGAGCCGGACGACTACGTGCTGGCCACCGGCGAGATGCACACGGTCCGGGAGTTCTGCGAGGTCGCGTTCGCCCGCGCCGGCCTGGCGTGGGACCGCCACGTCCGCTTCGACACGCGCTACGAGCGGCCGGCCGAGGTCGACGCGCTCCGCGGGGACGCCACCAAGGCGGCGACCGCGCTGGGGTGGCGCCCGACGGTGACGTTCGCGCAGCTGGTCGAGCTGATGGTCGACGCCGACATCGCCGCGCTCGACGACCAGCTCGCGGGTCGTGACGTGCGCATCGACCGCTGAGGCGGCGACGGCCGCGTCGACCCTCGCGCTGGCCGGCGCACGCCCGAAGCGCCTGCGCTACCTTGGCGGCGGACTGGGGGGCATCATGTCGAACGAGCTCATCACCGACGCCGACACCCGTCCGACCGGGACGGGAGCGAACGCCGGCCGCAGCGCCGCACGATCGGGCGGCCGCCACCGCGACGACAACGACGGTGCGCGCTCGCGAGCCCACCGCGACGCCGAGCTCCGGCGCTCGCTGCGCCCCTTCACCGACCCGGCCGAGGCGCGCTCGGTGGGCTCCGCGTGCCGGGCCATGCTCGGTCGCCACATCGAGCCGCCCGCGCTGCTCGACAGCATCGCCGTCGTGCTCGCGGCGAAGGCCATCGACGAAGCCGACGGCGATCTCGCGTTCGCCGCGATCCCGGACGAGCCCCGCCGATCCGCGAGCCGGTTCGACCACCTGATCCGCGACGCGCTCGGTCGGCTCGATGCCGGCGTCCACGGTCGCCCCGACGTCGACGTGCCCGAGCTGGTCGCCCACCAGGTCCTGCGCGACCTCGGGCCGTACTCGCTGCTGCTCACCGCTGAGCAGCCCGGTGGTCGCGACACCCTGCGGGCGCTCTTCCTCGGCGCGGCCGGGGGCGAGGCCGCACCCCGTCGCTCACCGCTCGACGACCCGGGGGTCGCGGCGGCCATGTGGCAGGTCGTGCCCAGCTCGGCGCCGTCGATGGGTGCGGTCACCGAAGCCGCGGCCGTGGCGTTCGACGGCCGCGAGCACGTCGCGGACCACGACCGGGTGCTCGACCTCCGCGACCCGGATCCGAGCCGGCCCTCCCGCCACCGCCACCGGCGGACCTGACCCGACCGCTGGCGCCCGCCGCGCCGGTCAGGGTCCGACGATCGCCGCCTCGACGGCGAGCACGACCGCGGCCGCGAGCAGCGCCGGGAGCACGATCGGAACCGTGGTGCGCGCGTAGCTGCGGACCGACACGGTGACGCCCTCGTCGCGCGCGATGCGCCACCAGAGCAGGTTGGCGAGCGCGCCGAGGGGGAGCAGCGCGGCACCGGTGTTGACGCCCAGGAGCCACCCCCACGTGCCCCAGGTCATCTGATCGACGCCGCCGAGCGCGAGGAGCAGGGCCGGCAGGTTGTTGATCGCGTTCGCGACGCCGGCGCCGCCGACCACCGTGCCGGCCACCGCGACCGGACCATCGGCGGCGAGCACCGACGCGAGCAGGTCGGCGGGCACGACGACCGCGACGACCGCGGCCATGGCGGCGACGAGGGCGGCCGTCGCGATCGGGACGTCCCGCCACGGCACCCAACGGGTCAGGATCGCCAGCACGACGTCGGCGGCGAGGGCGACGGTCCACGGGGCGATGCCGACCGCCGGACCGGCGACGAAGCCGATGATCAACCCGGCCACGACGGCGCCGCCGCGGACGAGCGCGCCCCGGTCGACGGTGGGCGCCGCGTCCGCGCGAGGGCGCAGGATCGTCGGGTGTCGCCGTCGGTACGCGAACCAACCGACGGTGCACGCAACCAAGCCGGGGAGGGCGAGGTGGGCCACGACGTCGGTGACCGAGAGGTCGAGCCGCTCGACGGCGATCAGCGTCGTGAGGTTCGACACCGGGAGGAACGACGAGGCCAGGCTGGCGAGCACGAGCGGGATCGCCGCGACCGCGACCGGGTCGGCGTCCGATCGCTGCGCGAGCCGGATGGCGATCGGGGTCAGCAGCACGACGGTGGTGTCCAGGTTGAGCACCGCGGTGGTCGCCGCGGCGAGGACCCAGAGCGCACCGAGCGGGACCGTGTCGGATCGGGACTCGATGACCGCGACGATCGAGTCGAAGAAGCCGAGGCGGTCGAGGAGCGCGGCGAGCGGGACGCCCGCGCACAGGAACAGCAGTGCCGGGACCATCGCCTGGAGGTCGGTGCCCGATCGGTCCATCGGGCCCACCTACCCCGGGTGCCGGTGCGAGGCGTCCGGCGCCGTCGATCCCGTTCGCCGTGCCGAGGTCAACCGGAACCGGTCCGCGCCGGCTGCGGCCCGCCGTCGGCTTCGGCGCGGGTCGGCAGCTCGACGGTGAACCGGGCGCCGCCGCCGGGGGCGTCGCCGGCGGTGATGGTGCCGCCGTGCGCGTCGACGACGACCTTGCAGATCGTGAGGCCGATGCCGGTCGTCTTGGAGCCGGTGGCGCTGGTGAAGGGCTCGAAGAGCCGATCGCGCACGGGTTCCGCGATGCCGTCGCCCTGGTCGTCGACCGTGACCACGAGCCGGCCGGGCTCGGTGGCGACGTCGATGGTCACGACCCCGCCGGGCGGCGAGTGGCGCACGGCGTTCTCGAGGAGGTTGGTCATCACCTGGTCGAGCTGGCTGTAGTCGACGTCGACGAGCGGCAGGTCGTCCTCGATCGTGATGGTCGGGCTCACGGTGCTCATGAGGCGGTCGAGGCGCGCCACGCTCGCGGTCACGAGCTCGCCGAGGTCGACCGTCTGGCGGTCGGGGAGGAGCGCGCCGGCCTCGATGCGGCTGAGGTCGAGCAGGTTGCGCACGATCCGGTCGAGCCGCTCGGCCTCGTCGATGATGAGCCCGGCGAGCTCGTCGCGCGTGCCGGCGTCGTACTCGATCGGCCCGCCGAGCTCGCTGGCCGCCGCGTGGATGGTGGCGAGCGGCGTGCGGAGGTCGTGCGACACCGCCCGCAACATGGTGCGACGCTGCTGGTCGGCCTTCTCGAGCGCCTCGAGCCGAGCGCCCTCCGACGCGAGGAGACGTCGATCGGCACCGACCAGGTTCGTGATGAGGATGCCCATCGCCGCGGCGACCACCGCGAAGAGCACCAGCTCGAGCAGGTCCGTGCTGATGTCGATGAGCGGCGTGCCGGCCGGCGGCAGGAAGAACGAGAACGCGAACGCCGCTTCGCCCGCGATCGCCACCGCGACCGCTCGTCCGCCGAGGATGCCGAAGACGAGCACGGGGAGCAGCAGGAGGAGCGCCTGCACGCTGCGGGCGAGCTCGCCGAACGGCGCCATGGCCACGGCGATCAGCAGCACCGACACCGTGCCCAGTGCGACGGCCGGCAGCGGGCGCAACCGTCCGACGAACGCCTTGGGCGCGTCGCCGGTGGCCTCCTCGTCCGTGCCGGCGCGACCCATCCGCAGGATCGTAGGCAGGCCGGTGGTGGCCGGCGGTCGAGCCGTCGCCGGTGCGGCGCACGGGCCAGCAGGGCCGACGACCGGTCGCTCACCGGTGCCGGAGGCCCGTGCGAGACCGACGTCAGAAATACTTCAGAATTGCGCAGTGAAGACGTAACACCCGTCGAACGGCCACGAAACGAACCCCACTTACGGTCCTCATGTGTCAGATCCCTGACATGTGGGCGTGGTCGCAACGTGGCCGACCGAAACGTCCTCGCCATCCCAGAACGGGATGCCCCACCAAGGAGGACACATGATCCAGTTGGTCACTGCGGTGATCAAGCCCCACCGCCTCGAGGAGACGAAGGACGCGCTCCGCGCGATCGGCGTCGCCGGCATCACCATCACGGAGGTGCGGGGGTTCGGGCGACAGGGCGGCCACACCGAGACCTACCGGGGCGCCGAGTACACGATCGACTTCCTGCCGAAGATCAAGATCGAGGTGATCTGCGACGCGACCGAGGCGGACAAGGTCGTCGACACCATCGCCGACGCGGCCCGGACCGGCACGATCGGCGACGGGAAGATCTGGTCGTACGACCTGGACCGACTGGTGCGGGTGCGGTCCGGCGAGCGGGGCGAGGAGGCGATCTGATGCGACGCGCCGTACCGGCCACCGCAGCGGCGGGGTCCATCAACCGACAGAACGGGAGTTTCATGCACGCCAGTCCCACCTACCAGCCGACGAAGATGGAGTTGCTGAACCCGGTCATCTTCGGGACGCTCTTCTTCCGGGAGATGAAGGAGAAGAAGTCCCGCACCCGGTTCGTCGCCCTCCTCGGCGGCAAGATGATCGGCGTGGCGCTGTCCCTGGCGGTCGGCACCGCGCTGGTGTGGTTCATCGGCAGCAAGGCCGGCGCCCAGGACGTCGCCGAGGTCGTCGTGCCGCCGGACACCATCAGCCCGATCAACACGATGTGGGTCCTGATCTGCGCCTTCCTGGTGTTCTTCATGCAGGCCGGCTTCATGATGCTCGAGGCCGGGTTCTCCCGTGAGCGTGAGACCGTCAACGTCCTGCTCGAGTGCATCGTCGACACCGCGATGTGCGGCATCCTGTTCTTCGCCTTCGGCTTCGCCTTCATGTTCGGCGAGGGCAACGGTTGGATCGGGCAGAACTACTTCTTCCTCAACACCGACACCGCGACCTACGGCACCACCGGCATCGCCTTCCTGGCGTTCTTCCTGTTCCAGTTCGCCTTCGCCGACACCTGCTCGACCATCACCTCCGGTGGCATGGTCGGCCGGACGGCGTTCAAGGGCGACCTGCTCTACTCGGTCGGCGTCAGCGCCTTCATCTACCCGATCATCGGTCACTGGATCTGGGGCCCGGGCGGCTGGCTCGCCACCATGGACACCCCGTTCCGCGACTTCGCGGGCTCGACCGTCGTCCACACCGTCGGCGGCATGCTCGCCCTCTCGGGTGCGATCGCCCTCGGGCCTCGCCTCGGTCGCAAGTTCAAGCGTGACGGCGGCGGCATGTGGCCCGGCCACGACATGACCATCGCGGCGGTCGGCGGCGTCATCCTGTGGTTCGGCTGGTACGGCTTCAACCCCGGCTCGACCCTGTCCGGCATGGACTTCGAGGGCATCGGCCGGGTGGCCGCCAACACCACCCTCGCCGCCTGCGCCGGCGGCCTGGTCGCCATGGCCGTCGTCTACCCACGGGGCAAGACGTGGGATGCCGGCATGACCATCAACGGCTTCCTCGGCGGTCTCGTCGCCATCACCGCACCGTGCTACTGGGTGGATCCGAAGGCGGCCATCGCCATCGGCGCCATCGCCGGTGTGATCGTGCCCTTCGGCGTCGACTTCATCGAGTGGCTCCGCATCGACGATCCGATCGGTGCGGTGGCCGTCCACGGCTTCTGCGGCATCTTCGGCACGCTGAGCATCGGCTTGTTCGCCGCCGGCCTCTACGGGATCCCGACGACGACCGGCGCCGACACCAGCGTGGTGGTCCAGGGCCTGTTCTACGGCGGTGGCACCAAGCAGCTGGTCACCCAGTTGATCGGCAGCGTCGTGGTCACCGCCATCTCCCTGGCGGCCGGCCTGGCGCTGATGTTCGGGATCAAGGCCATCGGCCAGCTCCGGGTCTCCGAGGCCGGCGAGCTCGAGGGCCTCGACATCCACGAGCACGGCGCCCCCGCCTACCACTTCGAGCTGGGCAGCGGTGGCTACACCATGCCGAGCGCGACGACCGGCTCGGTCGGCGTCAAGGCCAAGCAGTCCGAACCCGCCTAGCGGGTCGACCGGTCACCCCGTCGAGGGTGGCCAGGAACGGAGCGGGGACCCACCTGGTGGGTCCCCGCTGCGCGTCCGGCTTCGGTGAGCGGGTGAAGAGAATCGAACTCTCATCATCTGATTGGAAGTCAGAAGCTCTAGCCATTGAGCTACACCCGCGGGAGCACCGAACGTTAGCGGCCGCACCCGCGTGCCCACGACCTCGATCCCCGTCGCTGCGCCGGGTCAGATCGGATCGAGCAGGACCTCGTTCCACGCGGTGATCCGCCACGACGAGACGACGCCCTCGATCACGAACGG
>Ga0075364_10002266_pt1 | contig 10797 bp, 9 predicted proteins | sample EndMetdeltDD1764_FD_71517 | JGI IMG/M metagenome (GOLD analysis project Ga0075364, IMG submission 71517) | Populus endosphere microbial communities from Tennessee, USA - Endosphere MetaG P. deltoides DD176-4 | ecosystem: Host-associated > Plants > Roots > Endosphere | place: USA: Tennessee...
CTGGCCGCCGCCTTCACCGTCTCGCGCGACGCCGAGCGCCGCGGCCTGGAACTGCAGGTGCTGGCGCGCGAGGCCGAGCTGCGCGCCCTGCGGGCCCAGATCGACCCGCACTTCCTCTTCAACAGCCTGCAGTCGATCAGCGCGTTGACGGCGGCGGATCCGCCGGCGGCCCGGCGCATGTGCCTGCTGCTCGCCGACTTCCTGCGCGACACGCTGGCGCTCGGCGCGCGCGCGCGCATTCCGATCGCGAAGGAGCTGGCGCTGGCGCGCCGGTTCCTGGCCATCGAGCAGGTGCGCTTCGGCGATCGGCTCCGCGTCGAGGTCGAGTCCGGGCCGGACGCGGAGGCGTGCGAGGTGCCGCCGCTGCTGCTGCAGCCGCTCGTCGAGAACGCCGTGACGCACGGCGTCGCGCACGTGCTCGAGGGCGGGACGGTGACGGTCCGCGCCGAGAAGCGCCCGGTCTCGCTCGTGCTCGTCGTCGAGAACCCGTGCGATCCGGATCGGCCCGCCGGCCGCGGCACCGGCCTGGGCTTGCGCAACGTGCGCGCGCGGCTGCACAGTGAATACGGCGACGATGCGGTGCTCCAGGCCGGCGAATCGAACGGCCGCTTCGTCGCACGGATCGAACTGCCGGGGTGAGTGACGCCGGAAGCTGGGAGCTGCATGGACGTATTGCGCATCGTGATCGTGGACGACGAGCCGCTGGCGCGGGCGGTGCTGCGCGAGTATGCGGCGGGGGAGTCCGACCTCGAGATCGTCGCCGACTGCGCCAATGGCTTCGAGGCGGTGAAGGCGGTGGCGGATCTGAAGCCGGACCTCGTGCTGCTCGACGTGCAGATGCCGAAGCTGGACGGGTTCGAGGTGCTGGAGCTGCTCGGCCGCGACCAGCCGGTGATCTTCATCACCGCCTATGATCAGTACGCGCTGCGCGCGTTCGAGGTCCACGCGGTGGACTACCTGCTGAAGCCGTTCAGCGCGGAGCGCTTCCGAGAGGCGGTCGCGCGGGCGCGCGAGCGCGTGCGGGCCCGGGCGGCGACGCCGATCGACGAGGTCGTGCGCGACGCCCGGCCGCGTACCGGGCCGGCGGAGCGGGTGCTCATCCGCGACGGCGCCAACGTGCACGTGCTGCCGGTCGACAAGATCGACTACGTGGAGGCGCAGGACGACTACGTGGCGTTCAAGTCGGACGGGAAGCAGTACTTGAAGGACCAGACGCTGTCGGCGGTCGAGGCGACGCTCGATCCCGCGCGCTTCGTCCGCATCCACCGCTCGTTCGTGCTCAACATCGACCGCATCGCCAAGGTGGAGCTGTACGCGAAGGACAGCCGGATGGCGATCCTGCGCGACGGCACCCGCCTGCCGGTCAGCCGCGCCGGCTACGCACGGCTGTCGCAGCTCCTGTGATCCCCGGTTGCCGGACCTGAAGGTCCGGCCCACGCGATGGAGAACGGCCTGCAGGTCCGGCGCGGCTTGACACCGTCCGGCCGATTCGTTAACTATCTAGTTAGTTAATTCGCCATGTCCCGTCCCAAGGCCGCCGATTCCGTGTCCCGGGCCCGCATCCTCGCCGCGGCGGCGCGGGAGTTCGCCGCCCGCGGCTACGCCGGCGCCAACGTCGATCGCATCGCCCGCACCGCCCGGCTCAACAAGGCGATGATCTACTACCACTTCGCCAGCAAGGCCGCGCTCTATCACGAGATCCTCAACGACATGTTCGGCGCCGTGCGCCGGCGCGTCGTCGAGATCGCCCAGTCGCACGCCGCCCCGCAGGAGAAGGTCCGCCGGTATGTCGCCGCCATCGCCGGCGAGGCCGAAGCGCGGCCGCACTTTCCCCCGATCTGGCTGCGCGAGATCGCCGAGGGGGGCGAGCACATCGACAAGGCGACGGTGGGCTACGTCCGCGACGTCCTCGGCGCGCTCAGCGGCATCATCGACGAAGGCGTACGGGCCGGCCGCTTCCATCGCGTCAATCCCCTGGTCTTCCAGGGCGGCGTCATCGCGCCGCTCATGTTCTTCTTCGCCACGACGCGCGTCCGCCGCAGGCTCGCGCGGGGCGGCGCCACCGGCGCGGCCGACATCTCGACGGACGAGGTGGTCGCGCACCTCCAGCAGCTCGCGCTCGCACAGCTCGAAGGGAAGCTCACATGATGCAGTCGTCCGTCCCCCGGTCCCTGGTCGTCGGGTCCCTGGCCGTTCTTCTCGCCTGCCGCGGCGCGGCCGAGACGCCGCCGGCGCGGGCCTCGGGGTACGTGGAAGCCACCGACGTCCGCGTGGCCGCCGAAGTCGGCGGCCGGCTGCTGGAGGTGAAGGCGGTCGAAGGCGATCGCGTCGCGGCCGGCGACCTCATCGCGCGCATCGACACCGCCGACGCCGAGCTCCTGCTGCGCCGCGCGCAGGCCGATCGCGATCAGGCGCAGGCGCAGCTCGCGCTCCTCCTCGCCGGGTCGCGGCCCGAGGACGTGCGGCAGGCCTCCGCCCAGATGCAGGCCGCGCAGGCCGACGTGAAGGCGGCGCAGGCGGACGCCGACGCGGCCGCGGCCGACCTGCAGCGGTTCGAGGATCTGCTGCGCGCGAACGCGGGATCGGTGAAGCAGCGCGACGATGCGGCGACGCGGCGGGAGGTGGCGGTCGCGCGCGTGCGCGGGGCGCAGGACCGCGCCCAGGCCGCCGCCGACACCCTCGCGCGCGTCCGCGCCGGCGCGCGGGTCGAAGAGATTGCCGCCGCGCGCGCCCGCGTCGCTTCCGTCGACGCGCAGATCGCCACCGTGCAGAAGACCGTCACCGACGCCGTCGTCAAGGCGCCGGCCGGCGGCGTGGTGACCTCGAAGATGCTCAACACCGGCGAAATGGCGGCGGCGCGCGCGCCGATCGTCGTCGTCACCGATCTCGATCACGCCTGGGCGAACGTCTACGTGGACGAGCGCCTCGTCCCGCAGCTGAAGATCGGCCAGGCGGTGACGCTGCTGACCGACGCGGGGCAGCGGCTGCCGGGGACGATCACCTTCATCTCGCCGAAGGCGGAGTTCACCCCGCGCAACGTGCAGACGGCGGAAGAGCGATCGAAGCTCGTCTACCGGATCAAGGTCACGGCCGACAACCGCGAGGGCATTCTCAAGCCGGGCATGCCGGTGGAAGCCGAGCTGGCCGGAGGCGCGCGGTGACGGCCGCCATCGCGTTTGCCGGCGTCACGCGCCGCTACGGCGCGGTGACGGCGCTCGACAAGTTGTCGTTCGACGTCCGTCCCGGCGAGATGTTCGGTCTGATCGGCCCCGACGGCGCCGGCAAGACGACGACGATCCGGCTGGCGTGCGGCCTGCTGAAGCCCGACGCGGGGACGGTGTCGATCCTCGGCCGCAATCCCGTCGCCGAGCATCGCGCGATCACCGGCGACATCGGCTACCTCTCGCAGCGGTTCAGCCTCTATGGCGATCTCACGATCGACGAGAACATCGCGTTCTTCGCCGAGATTCACGGCGTCCGCCGGTTCCAGGCGGCGCGCGACCGGCTGCTCGACATGACGCAGCTGACGCCGTTTCGGGCGCGGCGGGCCGATCGCCTGTCGGGCGGCATGAAGCAGAAGCTGGCGCTCGCCTGCACGCTGGTCCACGAGCCGCGCGTGCTGCTGCTCGACGAGCCGACCACCGGCGTCGATCCGGTGTCGCGCCGCGAGTTCTGGAAGCTGCTGTCCGAGTTCCTCTCGCGCGGCCTCACGATCGTGATGGCGACGCCCTATCTCGACGAAGCGGAGCGGTGCGCGCGCGTCGCGCTGCTGCACGAGGGCACGCTGCTCGCGCTCGACGAGCCGCCGCGGCTGCAGGACGCCTGGGCGGGGCAGCTGCTCGAAGTCATCGTCGACGCGCCGCGCCCGCCGATCGAACTGCTGGCGCGGGTGCCCGGCGTCCGTGACGTCCAGTCGTTCGGCGACCGCGCGCACGTGCGCGCCGAGCGCGATGCGCGGGCGCTCACGCGCGAGGTCGAGGCGGCAATCGCGGCCGCTGGCCTCCGCGTCATCGACATCCGTCCCATCGGCGCGTCGCTCGAAGACGTCTTCATCGATCTCATTACAGGCAACCGATCATGAGAAAGCTCGTCGCGCTTGCGTTCGTCCTCCTTCCGGTCCTCGCGGCGGCGCAGACGCCGCTGACCCTCGACGAGGCGATCGCGCAGGGGCTCGCCAACAGCCATCGCCTCGCCGAGCTCCAGGCGCGCGGGGAAGCCGCCGAGTACGCGGCGGAAGGGCGGCATGACGCGCTGCTCCCGGTGGTGTCGCTCCAGGGCAGCTACCTGCGCACCAACCACGTCGAGGAGTTCGCGGTCATCACGCCGGGTCCATCGCGGCAGGTCGTCTATCCCGACATCCCCGACAACTACCGGACGCGGCTCGACCTGCAGTGGCCGATCTACACCGGCGGCCGGACGGACGCGCTCTACCGGGCCGCGACCGCCGAGCGGGCCGCCGTGGGCAAGGACCTCGACGCCGCGCGCGCGGACCTCCGGCTCGAGATCACGCGCGCGTTCTACGCCGTGCTGACCGCGCGCGACACCGAGGACGTGCTGCGCCGCTCGCTGGACGCGGCCGGCGCGCACCTGCGCGACGTCCGCAGCCGTCTGGCCTCCGGCCTGATCCCGCCCAACGACGTCTCGTCCGCCGAAGCGCAGGTCTCGCACGAGCGGGTCCTCGCCGTCGAAGCGTCCACCCTGCGCGGCGTCGCCGAAGCCGATCTCCAGCGCCTCATCGGCGCGGAGCCGGGACCGATCGTGCTCGTCGATCCGAAGAAGGCGGACACCTCGCCGTTCTCGAACGTGACGGACGGGACGGCCGTCGCCGATCTGATCGCGCGCGCCCTTCGCTCGCGGCCGGAGCGCCAGGCGCTCGAACAGCGCGCCGCCTCGGCCGACTTCCGCGCGGCGGCGGCCGCGTCGAGCCGTTGGCCGCAGGTCGGCGTCGGCAGCGGCTTCGACTACGCGAATCCGCAGACGCGCAATTTTCCGCGCACCAAGGAGTGGGCGACGGCCTGGGACGCGTCGGTCAACTTCACGTGGACGCTCTGGGACGGCGGCCGCCGCGGAGCCGAAACGGGCGAGGCGCGCGCGAACGCGGCCGCGCTCCGCACGCGCGTCGGCCACTTCGATCGCGAGGTCACGTTCGAAGTGCGCACGCGCGCGCTCGAGCTCGCCTCGAGCCGGCAGGCCGTCTCCGCCGCGGATGACGGCGTCCGCGCCGCCACCGAGGCCGAGCGCGTCGTCACCCAGCGGTACCGCGCGGGGGTCGCCACCGCGACGGACGTGCTGGACGCGCAGATCGCGCGGCTCCAGGCCGAGCTCGATCGGACCCGGGCCCTCGCGAACGTCAGGCTCGCTGAAGCGAGGCTGGAGCGCGCCGTTGGCCAGTAACCCGTCGGCCCCCGCCGGCGCGGGGCAGGGCGTGGCCATCGACGTCCGCGGGCTGACCCGGCGCTTCGGCCAGTTCGTCGCCGTCGACAACGTGTCGTTCGACGTGCGGCGCGGCGAGATCTTCGGCTTTCTCGGCAGCAACGGCGCCGGGAAGTCCACGACGATCCGGATGCTGTGCGGCCTGCTGAAGCCCACGTCGGGCACGGCGATCGTCGGGGGGATCGACGTCGGGCGCGATCCCGAGGGCGTCAAGACGCGCATCGGCTACATGTCGCAGCGGTTCTCCCTGTACGAGTTGCTGACCGTCGATCAGAACATCGCCTTCTTCGGCGGCATCTACGGTCTCGACGCGCCGCGGCTCGCCGAGCGGCGCCGCTTCGTGATCGAGATGGCGGGGCTCGCCGGACGCGAGACGACGCTGGCGCGCGATCTCGCCGGCGGGTGGCGGCAGCGTCTCGCGCTCGGCTGCGCCATCCTGCACGAGCCGGCGATTCTCTTCCTCGACGAGCCGACCGGCGGCGTCGATCCGCTGTCGCGCCGCCAGTTCTGGCGCCTCATCGACACGCTCTCGCAGGCCGGCGTGACGGTGCTCGTGACGACGCACTATCTGGACGAGGCGGAGCGCTGCCATCGCGTCGCGCTCATCCACGCGGGGAAGCTCGCCACCATCGGGACGACAACGGAAGTGAAGCGCGTGTTCGACGGGCGGCCGATCCTGGAGATCCGGACGCCGGCGGCCGTCGAGGCGATGCGCGTGCTCGACGCGGTGCCCGGGGTCGAGAAGACGAGCCTCTTCGGCACGGCCGTCCACGCCGTGCTGCGCGGCACGGACGTGTCCGCGGGGGACGTGGCCGCGCGGCTCCGCGACGCCGGCATCCCCGTCGAGGAGGTCGCCGCGGTGACGCCGTCGCTCGAAGACGTGTTCCTCGACGTCGTGGACAAGGCGACGGCGCATGCATAAGGCGCTCGCCGTCTACCGGAAGGAGCTGCGCCAGATCCGGCGCGACCGCCGGACGCTGATGACGATCGTGTTCGTGCCGGCGTTCTTCCTGCTGCTCTACGGCTACGCCCTCAACTGGGACATCCGGCACATCGCGCTCGCGGTGCAGGACCGCGATCAGACCGCGCAGAGCCGCGCGCTGGTCTCCGCGTTCGTCAACTCCGGCTACTTCGATCGCGTGGCCGACGTCTGGTCGCCCGCCGGGATCGATCGCCTGCTCGACGTCGACACCGCCCAGGCCGCGCTCATCGTCCCCGAGGGCTTCGGCCGCGAGCTCCAGTCCGGGCGCGTCCCGCAGGTCCAGATGCTCATCAACGGCGAGAACGCGAACACCGCCACCACCATCATGGGTTACGCGGGCAACATCGTCCGGAGCGCCGGCGCGATGCTCGTGACCGTCGAGCCGCGCATCTGGTACAACCCGGAGCTGCGCAGCACGCTGTTCCTCGTTCCCGGCCTCATCGCCTACATCCTGATGATCACGGCCGTCGTCTCCACCGCGCTCTCGGTGGTCCGCGAGAAGGAGAACGGGACGATGGAGCAGGTGCGGATGGCGCCGATCGACACGTTCTCGTTCATCGTCGGCAAGGCGCTGCCGTACTTCTTCATCTCGCTGGCGTCGGCCGCGCTCATCATCGTGGCGGCGATGGCGCTGTTCGGGCTGCCGATGCGGGGGAGCTGGCTCTCGCTGTTGGTGGCGATTTCGCTCTTCATCGCCGGCGCGCTCGCAACGGGCCTGCTGATTTCGACGGTGGCCGAGACCCAGCAGGTCGCGTTCCAGGCGGCGCTGCTCACGTCGTTCCTGCCGACGCTGCTGCTCTCGGGATTCATCTTCCCGATTTCGAGCATGCCGCACGCGCTGCAGATCGTCACGACGATCGTGCCGGCGCGGTACTTCATCGTGGCGCTGCGCGGGATCGTGCTCAAGGGGACGTCCGTCACGCTGCTGTGGCCGCAGATGGGCGCGCTCGTGATCTACGTCCTGGCGATGGTGACGCTGGCGTCGGTGCGGCTCGCCCGGGAGAAGCACTGATGCAGCGTCTCCGCTGTCTCGTGCGGAAGGAGTTCCTCGAGCTCCGCCAGAATCCGCGGCTGTTCGGCATCGTGATCGTCGCGCCGATCATCCAGCTGACGATGCTGGGCTACGCGGCGAGCACCGACGTGAAGGATGTACCGGTCGTGGTGGCGGACGGCGACCGGTCGCCGGCGAGCCGGACCCTGATCGCGCGGTTCGAGGGGTCGCCCAACTTCACGATCGTCGACACGGTCACGACCGTCGCCGAGATCGACCGCTACCTGCAGCGCGGCGACGCATGGATCGCGGTCGCGATCCCCGCCGGCTACGGCACCGCAATCGCGTCGCGCCGGCCGGTCGCGCTGCAGGTCGTCGCCGACGGGTCCGACTCGAACTCGACGACCGTCGCGCTCGGGTATGCCACGGCGCTGGTCGGCGAGTACGCGGCTGAGCTCACGCGCAACAGTCCGCCTGCTTCGCCTCCGGCCACGGCGGGATCGGCGCCTGCGGCCCCAAGCGGGGCCATCGATCTGCGCGTGCGCGTGTGGTTCAATTCCCAGCTCGAGAGCCGGTACTTCATGATTCCCGGGGTGCTGGCGCTGCTCCTGCTGCTGGTGACGTCCAACCTGGCGTCGATGGCGATCGTGCGCGAGAAGGAGCTGGGCACGCTCGAGCAGCTGAACGTCACGCCCCTGCGCCGATGGGAACTGATCGTCGGCAAGCTGCTCCCGTACGGGGTCATCGCCCTCGTCGACGTGCTGCTCGTGACCGCCGTCGCGGTCTTCTGGTTCGAGGTCCCGCTGCGCGGGAGCTTCGCCCTGCTGCTGGCGATGAGCCTGATCTACGTGCTCTGCACGCTCAGCCTCGGCCTGTTCATTTCGACGGTCTCCGACACGCAGCAGCAGGCGATGATGACGGCGACGTTCTTCTTCCTGACGCCGATGATCTACCTGTCGGGCTTCATCTTCCCGATCGAGAACATGCCGCGGGCGATCCAGTACGTCACGTACCTGATTCCCCTGCGCTATTTCCTGGTGATCGTCCGCGGCATCTTCCTCAAGGGCATCGGCCTCGACCTGCTGTGGCCGCAGGCGGCCGCGCTGGCGGCGTGGGGCTTTGTCGTCCTCGGCCTCGCCGTCATGCGCAGCCGCAAGCGGACGGGTTGATCGCTGGCCGCGCTCGTCAGGCTCTTTGATTTCTGGAGCTTCCGCCTTCAGGCGGAAGCTCACTTGCGGCGCAGGCGCCTCGCGACCACGGAGCCGTTCGACTGCGCGTCGCCCTTGACCTGCACGCGGTCGCCGTTCCTGAACGCGGAGCATGCGGTCTTGTCGAACTCCGTCGCGGCGTTCGTCGTGACCGCACGGCCGGCCGCGGTGAACGACAGCGACGGACACGCTCCGCTCAGGCCGCTCATCGTGCCGTCGAACTCGACTTCGTTCTCGTCTTCGTTCTCGTCTTCGTCGCCGTCCTCGATGGTGATCGTGCGCGCGTCGACGGACCCGTCGGTCCGGCGCGTGCCCTCCACTTCGAGCAGCTGACCGACCTGGAGCGCAGCGAGAGACAGCGCATTTCCGCGCCGCCTGACCGTGGTCGCGCTGGAGGTGCGCACGGTGGTTCCTCCGACCGTCAGCGTGAGGGCCGGCGCCGTGCCGCCGAGAGCCGTCAGCGTCCCGACGAACTCGGCTTCGGGATTCTGTGGCGGCTGCCGCGGGTTGTCGTCGTCAGCCTCGTCCTCGACGTGGACGCGCGTGGCCTGGATGAAGCCCTCGGCCTGGCGGCCTTTCACCTCGACCGTTACGCCGTCCCTCAGGCTGGTGAACGAATCGGGCCGATCGCCGTGTGCGGTGAACGTCGTGGCGGCATCTCCGCGAATCTGACGGCTGCCGATCTTGAACTGGAATCCTGCCGCCGAGCCCGACAGGCTGTCGATGGCTCCCTTCACTTCGGTGTCGGCCTGCGAAGTGTCGCCGCCGCCGGTCGGCGCCGGAGGGCCCGCCACCGGCGCGGCCGGTCCATTCGCCGATGAGGACGGCGGCGGGGCGCCGGACGAGGATGACGGTTCGTTGGGACTGCTTGTGCCGCCGCACGCGGCAGTGAACACGCAGATCACGAGAGCGGCGCCGACGAATCGTGGCATGAGACCCTCCTCCCCGGATGCGCGGAGCGGGGCAACACGCATGCCCGTGAGGACGAGCGACCCGAAGAACAGAAGTCGCGCGGAGTGAGACGCTTGTGCGCGCTTTCGAATTGCGAATTACGTCCCGTGGGTCGCGATCGACGACAAGGGACGGCAGCTATTACACGGTCATGACTGCTGCGAGCGGATCGCGACGACGGGATCGATGCGAACCGCCCGCCACGCGGGCAGCAGCATGCCGATCGCCGCCATGACCGCCGTCAGCCCGACCGCCGCGCCGAACGCGAGCGGATCGCCGGGCGTGATGCCCACGAGCATCGATTCGAGCCCTCGGGCCGCGGCATACGCGAGCGCGACGCCGGGCAGCAGACCGGCGACGGTCAGCATCGCGCCGTGCCTGACCACCATCCCGAGAATGTCGCGGCGCTGCGCGCCGAGGGCCATGCGGACGCCGATCTCCGCCGTGCGCTGCGACACGGTGAACGCGAGGACGCCGTGGATGCCGATCGCCGCCAGGAGGAAGGCGACGGCCGCGAATCCCCCGAGCAGGCCGGCCTGCAGCCGCCGCGCCCCCGTCGTGCGCTCGACGATCGCGGTCAACGGACGGACCGCGAACACGGGGACCTGCGGATCGGCCTTGCGCACGATGTCGCGCACCGCCGGCGCCACGGGCGCCAGCGCCGTCGACGCGCGCACGACCAGCGACTTGGGGGCATAGAACAGCAGCGAGCGGTCCGGCATCTGACGATGGGGGAGATAGACCTGCGGCTCGCTGGTGCGCTCGAGACCGCGGACGCGGATGTCGGCGACGATGCCGACGATCGTGCGCTCGCGGCCCGCGAAGTGGAAGCGCCGGCCGATCGCGTCCTGGCCTGGCCAGTAGCGGCTCACCAGCGACTCGCTCACGACGGCGACCATCTGCGTCGTGTTCGTGTCGGCGTCGCTCACGTCCCGTCCGGCGAGGACGGGAATCTGCAGTGTGGCGAAGAAGCCCGGGGTCGTGAAGCGCAGGCTGGCGGCGTTGCTCTCGCGGCGCTCCAGTTCGACGCCGTTGATGCCGACCGGCCAGATGCCGCCGCCCCAGACCATCGGGAGGCCGCTGATCCACGCCGCGCCGGTGACGCCCGGCAGCGCGCGCACCTGATCGAGGATCTGCGCGTACAGGGCGGCGCGCCGCTCGGTCTCGCCGAACCGCGCCGCCGGCAGATCCGTCTGCAGCGTCAGGACGCCGTCCGCCCTGAAGCCCGGATC
>Ga0075364_10002267_pt1 | contig 10797 bp, 6 predicted proteins | sample EndMetdeltDD1764_FD_71517 | JGI IMG/M metagenome (GOLD analysis project Ga0075364, IMG submission 71517) | Populus endosphere microbial communities from Tennessee, USA - Endosphere MetaG P. deltoides DD176-4 | ecosystem: Host-associated > Plants > Roots > Endosphere | place: USA: Tennessee...
TTCCGGGCATTCTTCGGCGGCAGCGATCGCGCCTTCCTGCACGGCCACTCGTTCTGCGGCAACCCGCTGGGCGCCGCCGTCGCCGCCGAGGTGCTGCGGGTGTTTCGCGACGAGGGGATCATCGAGCGGGCGCGCGGCAAGGCGGAGCGCATCGCCGCGGCATTCGCCCGCATGGCGGGCATTCCGGGCACCAGCCGCGCACGCGCCCTCGGCCTGATCGGCGCGATCGATCTCGCGGACGATCCGAGTCCGCTCGGAGAGACGGGGTGGCGCGTCGCCGCACACGCGCAGGCGCGCGGAGTCCTGCTCGCGCCGCTGGGCGACGTCGTCTACATCGCGCCGCCGCTGACGATCGCCGACGAGGAGCTCGACGAAATCCTCGACGTGATCTCCGACAGCATCGGCGCCGCCTGGGGCGCGTGACGTACGATCCGCGCGGCCCGCGGCCCGCCCCGTCAGGAGACTGGTGCAGCCGGCTCGACGCCGGCGGCGCCCTGCAGCTGTTCTGCTTTCCTCACGCCGGTGCCACCAGTCATGTCTTCCGGTCCTGGGCCCGGCGCCTGCCGCCGCACGTGGACCTCTGGGGCGTGCACCCGCCCGGCCGCGGTCAACGCATTCGCGAGCAGCCGTTCCGCCGGATCGAGCCGCTCGTCGAGGCGCTGGCTGCGAGCCTGCCGATCGACGCGGACCGGCCGTTCGCGTTGTTCGGTCACAGCATCGGCGCGCTCGTCGCGTTCGAAACGGCGCGCTGCCTTCGTCGAACGCGCGGGATCGCGCCGCGGCATCTGTTCGCCTCTGGGTATCCGGCGCCGCACCAGCCGCCGCGGCGCCAGCCGCTCCACGATGCGCCACGAGACGTGCTGATACGCGCCCTCGAGCGATACGAAGGCATTCCGCCGGATCTGCTGACCCACGCCGAGCTGATGGATCTGCTGTTGCCGGCGGTGCGCGCGGATTTCGAGCTGTCTGAAACGTATGTGTATCGGCAGGACGACGCCCTGCCGTGCGGCATCACCTGCTTCGGCGGACACGAAGACGCCGAAGCCACGCCTGAGGAACTGCGCGGCTGGGCCGTGCACACGACGTCGTCGTTCGAGCTCCACATCCTCGAGGGCAATCACTTCTTTCCGTTCCAGTCGGCTGGGTTCCTGCCCTTGTTCGAAACGGCCCTCCGTACGCTGGACGTGTGATCGATCTCGCTGCGGCGGCAGAGTCAGTCAGTCGGATAGTACTAACGCCGGGCTTTTAGGGAACGCCGTTCCTTCTCTAGCTCGACCGTTCGAATCGCCGTGCTGACGCAGTGAGTCTGTCTTGCTTTCAGTCATGCCCGCGTGTAGAGTACGCGCGGTTACGGGTATGAGTACGGGCGTTTCCACCTCCGAAGATCGACGGGAGGCGGCAGGCCTCCCTCCCCAGGCGCTCGAGATTGCGCTGATGTACAGCCATCAGTGCAACATGACGTGCAAGCACTGCGGCATCCTCTCCTCGCCGCACAACAAAACGAAAATGCCGTTCGAGGACGCGCTCGCCTACATCGACGAGGCCGCCTCGATCCCGCGGTTCAAGAAAGTGACCTTCACCGGCGGCGAGCCGATGTTGTTCCAGGACGAGCACGCGGCGCTCCTCGCGCGCTGCAAGAGCCACGGGTTACAGGCGCGGATGGTCACCAACGGCTTCTGGGCGAGCACGGTCGAAAAGGGATTGGCGGTGCTGTCGCGCATGAAGGACGCGGGGTTGACCGAGATCAACTTCAGCGCCGACGAATTCCATCTCGAGTTCGGCAAGGCCGAGACGCTCCGCAATGCGCTCGAATGCGCCCACCGCCTCGGCTTCACCCGCATCATCTCTTTCGTCAGCAACGGGCCGGTTCCGCCGCTCGACCGGTTGAGCGAGCTGTACGGGCTGCCGCGCGAGCAACTCGAGGACCTCCACGACTACGCGGGCGACTATCGGCGAATCAGGTCGCTCAAGCACGAGAAGATGTTCGTCTGGGCGGGCGGCCTCATCGGCCTCGGCCGCGCCGCCGACCATCCGGAGATGCTGCACTACTACCCCGTCGAGATCTTCATCTCCGACGGCTGTGCCGAGGTCGTGAACAAATCGGTGATCTATCCCGACGGCGACCTGCAGGCCTGCTGCTGCGCCGGCGGCAAGATCAAGATGTTCACCGTCGGCAATCTGCACCAGCACTCGATGGTCGACCTCTTCAGGAAGATGTACGCCCGCTCGCACTACCGGTTCATCAATGCCTACGGGCCGCGAGCCGTGTACGACGAGATCGCCAGGGCCCGCCCCGATCTTCCGCGCCGGGGCGAGTACACGTCCATCTGCGAAATCTGCGTCCGAGCGGCGGATGGTCTCGAGCCCGAGGAGATCGATCGCATCCTCGACGGCGCGACGCTGATGCGCACGCTCGACGCGGTCGGCGTGAAGCTCGAGCCGGACCCCGCCGCCGGCGCCAAACGTCCGAAGGTGCTCCGTGTCATCCAGTGAGCCGCGACTCTGCCTGGTGTCGATGCCGTTTGCTCCGGCGATCATGCCGAGCCTCGGCATCAGCACGCTGAAGGCGACCCTGGCTGCGCGCGGGATTCCAGCGGACGTGTACTACGGGTCGTTCGAATTCTTTCGCACGTACTGCGGGTCTGGCATCGATCCGGGCACGGCGCTCTTCGACTACAACTTCATCGCGTCCACGACCGACCTGGGAAACACGTTCTTCGCCGATGCGCTGTGGGGCGGCAGCGCCCAGGCGCCGGCAGCCTTCGACGCGCTGCTCGACATTCCACATCCGCTCTTCGATCGCGCCCACGTGACCGAGATGGTCACGCGCTTCAAGAGCTACATCGAGCGTGTGCCGGAATTGTTCCAACGCTGCCTCGAAGCGCGCGACTGGAGCCGGTACGACATCGTCGGGTTCTCGTCGACCTTCTCGCAGAACATCTCGTCGCTCGCCTTCGCACGCATGCTGCGCGACCGTCATCCTTCGCTGCACATCGTCTTCGGCGGCGCCAACTGCGAAGGCGAGATGGGCGAGCAGCTGATGCGATCGTTTCCACAGGTCGACGCCATCGTGCGGGGCGAGGCCGATTTCGCGTTTCCCGAATTCGTCGAGGCCTGGCGCGCCGGAGGCGATCTGTCCGGCATCGCGGGAGCGATGTACCGCGTCGACGGCGAGATCAGGACCGGCGGTTCGCCGGCGCCCCTCACCGATCTCGATGCGCTCCCGTACCCCGACTTCGACGACTATCAGGCGCAGAAACCGGATCTGCTGAATGCGCGCGCCGTGCAGGGACAGTTCTCGATGCCGATCGAGACCTCGCGAGGGTGCTGGTGGGGCGCGATCAAGCACTGCGTCTTTTGCGGCCTCAACCCGACGATGATGACGTTCCGGGCGAAGAGTCCGGCGCGGGCGATCGCCGAGTTCCGGCGGCTCAAGGAGCGGTACGGCGCACGCAACGTCTACGCGGTCGACAACATCATCAGCCGGAAATACTTCGCCGAGGTGCTGCCGCAGATCAAGGACTTCGGGCTGCGGGTCTTCTACGAGACGAAGTCGAACCTCTCGGAATCGGATGTCCAGCAGTTCGCCCGGACGGGAGTCACTGAGATTCAGCCGGGAATCGAGTCCCTGTCCACCGAAACCCTCGACCTGATGAAGAAAGGGGTCAAGGGGTATCAGAACATCGAGCTCTTGAAGTGGTGCGCGACATACGGCGTCCGTCCGACGTGGTTCCTCCTGTACGGCTTCCCGCATGAGCGCACCGAGCCCTACTTCCGGGACATCGCGATCATTCCGAGGCTCGTCCACCTCCCCGCCCCGAAGACTCCCAACGCGGTGACGCTCGACCGCTACAGCCCGCTCTTCATGCACCGGGAGCAGTACGGTCTTCAGTCGATACGGCCGGCCAACCGCGCCCACATCTACTATCGCGGGCTGACCGAGGACGAGCGCCTCCGAATCGTCTATCACTTCGACATCGATCTGCCGCAGGGCGACACCGCCGGGCAGTATCGCCGCGAGTTGTGGTCGACGGTCCTCGAGTGGAGCTTCCAGAACGTGCGCGGCGCGCGGTTCTATCAATTCGAGGGCAAGCAGACGACGCTCCTCATCGACACGCGGCAGGCGCCGAAGGCGTACCTGCTCAGCGGCGCCGGCCACCGGATTCATCGCGCCCTGCGCCGGGCGCACAACGTGTCGTGGCTGCTCGACAACGTCCGCTTCGAGGAGCGGTTCGAGGACTTGTTCGGGCTCGCCGTCGAGGACGTCCACCTGTCGCACGTCGGCGCGGCGATCGGCGCCGAGTCAATCGCGCCGCCCGCGGATCCAGCCGACCTCGGCCGATTCCTCGCCGACCTCGACGAGCGATGGATCACCGTCGAGATCGACGGCCGTCACCTCGCGCTCGCGATCGACTGCACGAGCGAGAAGGATGCCGCTCGCTACGGGCTGGCCAGTTTCGTTCCGCCGCCCAATCAGGCCGCCGCCCCGGTCGAGCCTCCGCGCCGCACCCCGATCCCCGTGATCCACGCCGGGAGCTGAGGTGCGTCTGTCGGTGATCGCACCGGCCGGACGTCCGGAACCGTCCGGGGCAAGGCCCCCCGGGGCCGGCTTCCGCGTCGCCCTCGTCTATCCCCCATACGGCCCGAGCGGCCTGCCGAGTCTCGGATTGGCGCTTCTTTCGGCCGGTGTGAAGCGCCTGGGGATTCCGTGCCGAACCTTCTATTGGAATCTCGACTTCATGGGAGAAATGCCGGGCGATCGGCTCGCGGATCGGCTGGCGCTGTACTTCTACCTCACCGGGCGCAACTGGATGCCCTTCAACGAGTGGGTCTTCGCCCGGCTCGTTCACGGCGAGGCGCTCGTGGATCGCGAAGCCGATGTGTGCCGTCGGCTCGACGAGGCGAGCGCGGTCGCGCGCCGCTACGGTCAGGGACTCTCGCAGGTCAAGGCACAGATTCTGTCGCTGCGTGAACGCGCGCCCGATCTGGTCGCGCGCATCGTCGATCAGTTGGAGCCCTATGCCCTGATCGGGATCAACACGACGTTCTATCAGAACCTGCCCGCCCTCGCGTTGGCCCGGGCCATCAAGCATCGATGGCCGCACAAGATCGTCGTGCTCGGGGGCGCCAACTGCGACGGAGAGATGGGCGAGGCGCTCCTCCGTCACTTTTCGTTCGTGGACCACGTCTTTTCTGGCGAGGTCGATCACGCATTTCCCGAGTTTGCGCTGCGCCTGTCGCGCGCCGAACCGGTCGCCGGCATTCCCGGCATGCTGCAGCGCGGCGACGACGGACGAGTCAGCCCGGGTCCGCCAGCCGACCCGGTGAGTGATCTCGACGCGCTGCCCCTGCCGGACTTCGACGACTACATCAGCGAACGCGAGCGGCTCGGACTCGATCGAATCCAGGAAGTGGTCCTCGCGCTCGAATCGTCGCGCGGGTGCTGGTGGGGCGCACGGCATCACTGCACGTTTTGCGGCCTCAATGCCAATGGGATGGGATACCGGCACAAGGACGCCGAGCGGTTTCAGTCGGAGGTGGAGACGATCGTCAATCGGTATCGCGCGAGCTTCATCTTCATGACCGACAACATCCTGTCCATGAACTACTACGAAGGCTTCATGGATTGGGCATCGAAGGCGGGCTTGCGCACCAATTTCTTCTATGAGATCAAGGCCAACGTGGAGCGACGGCACGTGGCCCGGCTCGCGGACGCCGGGATCACGGCCGTTCAGCCCGGCATCGAGAGTCTCAGCTCGAAGATCCTGTCGCTCATGCGCAAGGGAACGACGGGCATCAAGAACATCGCCCTGCTGAAATTCGCACGGGAGTACGGCGTATACGTGGCCTACAACATCCTCGTCGGGTTTCCAGGCGAGGACGGATCGGAGTACGCGCGCGTCGCTCGCGAAGTGCCGAAGCTGGTCCATCTTCGGCCGCCGAGCGGCATGCCCGAGGTCGAGTTCCATCGTTTCAGCCCATACCACCAGGCGCCGGAGCAGTTCGGCATCCGGCTGAGACCGAGCGCCATGTATCGCGATCTGTATCCCCTTCCCGAGGACGAGCTCGCGCGTGTGGCGTATCTGTTCGAAGAGGTCGCCGACCGCCCGAAAGACTGCTCGTACGCCGACGAGCTGGCCACGCAAGTCGCCCGCTGGCGCCGCGCCTTCCGCGAGGACGACTGCACGCTCACATGGCGCGCGGACGGTGGGGACGTCGTCGTCCACGATCGGCGAGACGAGACCTCCCCGTGTGTCTATCGATTGCGAGGGTTCGCCGAACGGCTCTTCCACCTGACGGATTCGCCGGCGGCGCTCGCCGGCCTGATCAGGGAGGCGGCTGACGGAGATCGAACGGAAGACTCGCACCAATTCCTGGCCACACTCTTCGAGTGGGACGAGCCATCACCCGGCGAGACGATCATCCAGTTCACGCGCGACGAGTTCCTGATCGGTCCCGACGCCCGCCTCAAGCCGCTGGTCGACGCGGGGTTGTTCTACAGCGAGGACGGACGATATCTGGCGCTCCCCGTCGCAGAGACCTATCGTCCGATGACGGCGCGGTGGCTCGAAACCGGCGTGTGACGCGTCACTCGAGCAGTCCCTCCACGGTCTCGAGGATCCGGCTCACTTCCTCCGCGGTGAAGAGATCGTCGCGCGCGAGGCGCGCGCGCTCGAACGCCTCGTCGAGACGGTCGATTGTCTCGGCCTGTGCGGCTGAATACAGCCCTGCCGCCGCCAGTTCGCGGTTGATGGCTGCAAGCGCCAGCGGGCTTCCGGCTTCGGACTCGACGTTGGGTTGATTGCGGTAGAGCGTGCGCAGGGGCTGTTCGACGGCGGCCGACGCGAGCATGACTGCCGGCCACCGCCTCCCGAGCGCGTGCACCTGGCGGGCAGCGTCGAGGAACGCCCCGCGACCGCCACGGAAAGGCGCGCCCATCGTCTCCAACCGGTCTCGCTCGTAGACGGCCCGCAGGAGCCGCAACCCCGCCGGCACGAGACAACCGGAAAGCGACGGCGCCGACCAGAAGTTGAGCGAGATCGAAACGTCGAGCGAACGCACGTGGTGCCACCAGAACGGAGGCAGGAACAGCAAGTCACCAGGCTCGAGAACGACCTCGCTGCGCGGTACGCCTGCGAAGCGCGGGTGGCGTGCCGGGTCCGGTTTCTCGGCGTCGACCTCGCTGATGTGCGAGAACCGCGCCTCGATCGGAAACGGATACACCTCGTCGAAATACTGCGGGCTGATGACGGTGAAGCGCTTGCGGCCGTGCAGCTGGAGAAAGAAGTTGTCGAGCGGATCGTAGTGGAGCGGCGTGACATTGTGAGCGCTGCCGAACCACAGATGGGGCGAGGCAGGCTTCCCGCCCAGCAGGTCGGGCGGGGACACGTCGTCGGACAGCTCGGGAAACGTCTGATCGATCGATTGCTGCATCACGTAGACGCCATGGCCGGCCTCGGGCGAGCCGATGGCGGCGGCCGCTTCGCGGATGGTCATCTTCGAAGTCTTGAACAGCTTCGACGCCGCGGGGTCGTAATGGAAGAGCCCGCTCGGCGAGATCGCCACCTGAACGGCCTTGTCGCCGAGCCGTGTGACGAGGTAGTCGGGAGTCCAGCGCGAGGGCGGGCCCCAGGCCGATAGCTCGCGCGAGACGACGACCGGCCGACCGGGGCGTTGATACTCGTCGGCGAACCGCGCCGGCGCGATCGCGGACACGCGCGGGATCGGCTCAGACGGGATGCACGCCTCCGGTGCGATTGTACAATGGCCGGACGCGCACGAAAGCAGTTCCAGACGCGACTCGATCCAGGAGCGTCGGATGGCCACATGGACGACGGCATCGTTCCCCGCCGGCAACACGCTCGCCTACCAGTCGTCGCTGAATGACAAGCCGTTTGCCACACAGTGGACTTCGCTGGCCGATGTCACGCCTGACGGCCTCGTCGAGCTCCAGACTCTCGTCGAGATCGACACCGCTGTCCTGGGCCAGGGCGGATCGCCCTATCGACAGCGCACGCGCTTGCTGTGCACGACCGACTTCGAGCCGGTGCGCTACGAGATTGAGTCCAGCGGGAAGAGCTGGAGCCTCGACTTCGAAGGCGATGCGATCGTCGTCCATCCGCCCGGCGGCGACGCTCCGCAGCGGCTGCCGCGCGGCGGCGCCGAGTTCCTGTTCGGCGCCGTCGGACACCAGGCGATCATCGTCGCGGTTCTGGGTGAGCGCGGCCGGCTCGACGACGCGACACTGACCGTCTTCCTCCCCGATCCGCTGATGGCCGTGCCCTACAGGTTGTGGCGGGCGCCGGATCTCGGCGAAGGCCACTGGCTGTGCTCGTCCCACGAGGAGGAGCTGCTGGTCGACGCCGACGGCCGCCTGCGCGAGGTCCGCCTGCCGAAGCGGGGCGTGCGCACGGTGTTGCTGGAACCGCCTCCGGCATTGCCGGCCTGGTCGCGGGAGGCGTCGATCGCACGTGCGGCGGTCAAGTACGCGCCCCCGGCCGACTCGCACTTCCAGCTGCTCGACGTGACGATTCCCGGTCCGGTCACGCCCATCGGCGCAACGCTCACCGTCCCGCGCGGGACGGGCCCCTTCCCGGCGGTGCTCTTCCTGAGCGGCTCCGGTGCGCACGACCGGCACGGCATCGCCGGCGAGATCGACATCGGCACCCATGAGATCGTGGACTTTCTCGCCGAGCGGGGATTCGCCGGTCTCCGCTACGACACGCGCGGCGCAGGGACAACGCGATTCGGGCGCGACGCGCTCGACTTCGGACTGTCGGCGCTGCTCGACGACGCCGTCGCGTGCCTCGAGTTCCTGCGAAACCGCCCTGAGGTCGAGCCGCAGCGCGTCGCCCTGATCGGCCACAGCGAAGGCGGCCTCGTGGCGCTCGCGCTGGCGGTGCGCCGCGGAGCGGCCCCGAAAGCGATCGTCCTCATGGCCTCACTGGGCCGAACGCTCGATGAGGTGATGTTCGATCAACTCGAGTCGCAGGGCCGTGTGATGGGGCTGTCCGACGCGCAAATCGAGTCGCAGCGAAAGGAATTGCGGGCGTTCGTGGATCTGGCGCGCTCCGACCGGCCGTCGGAGCCGGGAGCGCTGCCGGATCATCTGCTCGGGCTCCTCCGCAGCCGCACGTGGCTCCGAGAGCATCTCGAGCATCCGGCGACGACGCTCGTCGCGCAACTCCGCTGCCGGCTGCTCGTCTGTCATGGCGAGAAGGACTTCCAGGTTTCCCGCGAGCGTGATGCCGAGCGGCTCGTCGCGGCCGCGCGCGCGGCTGGCGTCGACGTCGATTTCATGACGTTCCCGGATCTCGATCACCTGTTCAAGCACGCGGACGGCGAGTCGACGATGGCGCAGTACTACGATGCCCGCCGGCACGTCTCGGCCGACTTCCTCGCGCGGCTGCACGGCTGGCTCGTGGACGCGGTCGGGACGCGACCGGATCACGTCGTGCCGCCGGCGGCGAACTCGACGTAGTATTCGGTTTCGAACGCGCCTTCGGCGGTGCGCATTGTCAGGTCACCGTCGGCAAGCAACGGCGGACGCATCATGAAGGCGGAGGCGCCGCGCACCCGCGCCAGCAGCTCGCTCACGCCCAGGGGGTGACCGAGGTCTACCCACACGGGCGCGCGCCCATACGCCCACACCTGCGCGAGCGGTGGCAGCCCGTTGCCGCCGAGCCAGTCATGGAAACGGAAGAACGCCGCGCGATCGACGACCGGTCCGATCGGCGGCAGCGCTGCGCCAGGGACGATGAACGCCGGTCCGCTGAGCACGATGTGATCGCCGAGGGAGACGAGCGGCAGCCGTACGATCCCCGGCGGCGGCTCGCGCAGCCGATCGACACTGAGCTGACCCACGGATCTGATCGCGCACTCGAAGAAGCTCGTGCGGCGTCCCGACACGTGAAAGAGAAACTGGTGGATGGGCGTGAGGCGGCCGCTCGATACGCCGAGGAAGCGCGGCGCCACGGGCCTGCCGGACCGGTCGACGAGCATCAGGCGATGCCTCGCGTCGTCCACGCAGACGTCGAGATCGCGCAGGCGGAGCGCCTCCGGCGCCGCTCGCGTGACGGGTGCCTCCACCGTCTGCCGCGTGACGCACGGACGAATGTCCACGTTGCGGCCCAGCGCACCGTGAATGTCCGCGATCGTCGGCCAGCGTGCGAACCACGTCTCGAGCGCTTCTGTCAGGTCCGCACCGGGGAACGGAAGCCGCGCATAGCGAGGAAAGAGCGACATGCTCTCGCCGCCCCAGAACACCGGGTGAAAACGGCCGAGCGGCGCAGGCGCCACACGCACGCTGAGCCGCAGCGGGCCTCCCTGCTCCCACTCACCGGCGTCGGATGGCGCGACCGGGTACCGCAGCTCGCCGGCGTCGGTGGTCGCCAGCGCGTGTTCGACGCGGGCCTGCATGCCGGGAATGGGATCGAACGGCGCGATCCCGAGCCACCGGCAGAGCTGCGGCCAGTTGGCCCAGTGATCGCTTCCCAGCTGCAGCTCACTGCATAGACCGAGATACTGCCGGTGGAAGCGCAAGAGCGGGACGCGTCCGGCCCCGGGATTGAAATGCTCGAAGAGCGCGACAAGGGCGTGCTCATCCGGCATGGCGTGCGGCCACAGGAGCCCCGCGGAGAAATGCGCGATCTCGTCGAGAAACGGCGCGATGTCTGGCAGCGGCGGGCTGGTGCACCACGTGTCCTCGAAGACGACGGGAAGCGCCGCGGCGCGATCGCCGCCGGGCAGCAGGGTCGCGCACCGGTTGATCTCGGCGAGCGCGTCGCGCCGCTGCGT
>Ga0075364_10002268_pt1 | contig 10796 bp, 8 predicted proteins | sample EndMetdeltDD1764_FD_71517 | JGI IMG/M metagenome (GOLD analysis project Ga0075364, IMG submission 71517) | Populus endosphere microbial communities from Tennessee, USA - Endosphere MetaG P. deltoides DD176-4 | ecosystem: Host-associated > Plants > Roots > Endosphere | place: USA: Tennessee...
GGAGCTTCAGCAGCTCGAAGTCCTCCCCGTCCTTGCCGACCCGGGTCTGCCGAAAGAGGATCGGGCCGCCGTCCTCGAGCTTGATCGCGACCGCCGCCGCGGCGAGCAGAGGGCTCGTGAGGACGAGACCGAGACCCGCGAGGGCGACGTCCGCGACGCGGTTCACGCGCCGAGCCTCCGGGGCGCGTCGAGAAACGGCCGCGCGTCGACCTCGACCCGCGGGCCGCGGGCGTACCACTCGTGCTTCCACGTGGTGCCCTTCTCCGCGACCGTCGCGGCGGCCGGGGACAGCCGGCGCGGCCGTCGCAGCGCGCGGGACACCGTCGCCAGGGCCCCGCGGCGAAACGCGTGGGTCTCGGTGAGGTTCTTGCGGGAGCCGGCCTCCTCGGGGGACTCGAGGCTCGACCGTCGCAGGAAGCAGAGATGGAGGCAGCGGAGCGGGTCGGTCTCCCACGTCGTGGTGGTCGCGAGGTCGAGCGCGGGATCCCACGCGTAGCCCTCGCGGAACACGGGCGTCCCGCCGTGGAGCCGCTCCGGCGAGCCGCTCCAGGCCTCGAGCGCGCCGAGGTTGAACAGCTTCGTCACCGGCCGCGACGGGGGTGCGAGCCAGCCCGTCGCGATCCCGTGCGCCTCGTCGAGCTCGTCGCAGTTCAGCACGTGTGCCTTCAGCTTGAACGCGCCGTCGTACGTTCCCGCGCGCAGGTCCGCGGCGAGCCGCTCGAGCCCGGCGGGGTCGAACAGCTCGTCGCCGTCGACGCCGAGCGCCCACGTTCGCGTGCCCACGTAGCCGGCCAGGAGCTCGTGGGACTCGGCGGCGTCGCGCGAGCGGCGCACCTCGAGATGGTCAAGCTCGCGGGCGAGCTTCTCGAGGATCTCGCCCGTCCGGTCGTCCGAGAGATGGTCGACGGCGTGGATCCGGTCGCAGACGCCGGCGACGTTCCGGATCGCCCGCTCGACGAAGAGGTCCTCGTCGCGCACGAGGACGACCCCGACCACACGAACGGCTCCCACGGGGTCAGCGCGTGCCCTCGGCCGCGTCCCACGTCGCCGGCACGCCCCGCCGGAGGTAGTTCCAGAGGGCCTGGACGGTCGCCCAGGCCACGTAGACGTAGTACCGCGCGACCGGCACCCGCGCCGCGAAGGCCGCCAGGACGGCGAGCTGCCCCGTGAGCGCGAGGGCGTACGGCCAGCCCGCCCCGACGAGGGCGACGCTGGAGCCGAGCAGGACGACGTGCAGCAGCCCGCTCGCGTAGCGGAGCACGCGATGCGAGAGGATCGAGACGAGGTACCCCGGCGGCAGGCGGCGCAGGAGGGAGCCGCGCAGCGTGATCTCCCAGCAGTGCTCGAACATGCGGACCTTGCGCGCGTACTCGGTCTCGTTCGTCGGCGTCGGCCGCTCGAACGCGTGCGCCCGCGGCTCGAAGACCGCGCGGCGGCCGTTCTGCACCATGCGATACGGGAGCGAGAGGTCGTGGCCCCAGCGAGGATCGACCTCGACGTAGTCCTCCCGGCGGAGCGCGTAGATCGCGCCGTTCCCGCCCGTGATCGAGCCGAGGCGCGACTCCTGCTCGCGGAGCCAGAGCTCGTAGCGCCAGTAGAGGCCCTCGCGGTTCCCCGCTGCTGCTCCCTCGAGCCGCAGGGCGCCGCAGACGTAGGCGACCTCGGGGTCGGCGAGATCCGCGACGAGACGCCGAAGCGCATCCGGCGCCCAGGTCGCGTTCGCGTCGGAGAAGGCGACGACGTCGCTTCCCGTGTCCCGCACCGCCCGGTCCTGGGCCGCGACCTTCCCTCCGCGGGGGCAGTCGATCAGCCTGACGCGCGGCTCGCGCGCGGCGACCTGCTCTACGAGCTCGTTCGTCCGGTCCCGCGAGGCGTCCGACGCGACGACGAGCTCGAGCCGGTCGGCGGGGTAGTCGAGCGCGAGCAGGTTTTCGAGGCGCCGCTCGATCACGGCTTCCTCGTCGTGGGCGGCGACGATCACCGCGACGGACGGCTCGTACGACGTGTCGCGCGCAACGGGCCGGCGCCGCACCCGGGCGAGCGCCCCCACCGCCAGCGGGTAGCCGACATGCGTCCAGGCGAGCGCGCCGAGCGCACCCCAGAACAGCGTCTTCGCCACCGGCACCGGGCGAGTCTAGCCTTGCATGTGGGTACGCTCGCCGCGCGATGAGCGCCGCCGCAGACGGGTCCCCGATCCGCGTCCTCCGTGTGATCGCGCGTCTCAACATGGGCGGTCCCGCCCTGCACGTGACGTACCTCGCGCAGGGGCTCGTCCCGCGCGGCTACGACACGACGCTCGTCGCCGGCGACGTCGGCCGCGGCGAGGAGTCGATGGCGTTCGTCGCCGACCGGGCAGGCGTGGAGGTCGTCCGCCTGCCCGGGCTCTCGCGCGAGCTCTCCCCCGTCCGCGACGCGGTCGCCGCGTGGCGCGTCGCGCGGATCATCCGGCGCGTCCGCCCGGACGTCGTCCACACGCACACGGCGAAGGCCGGCGCGATCGGCCGCGTCGCAGCGCTCCTCGCCCGCCCCTGGCGCCGACCCGTCGTCGTCCACACGTTCCACGGACACGTCCTGCAGGGGTACTTCGGCGGTGTGGGGACGCTCCTCTTCCGGGCGATCGAGACCCTCCTCGCCCGGGCCACCGACCGGCTCGTTGCCGTCAGCCCGGAGGTGCGCGACGAGCTCGTCGCGCTGCGCGTCGCCCCCGCGCGCAAGTTCTCCGTCGTCCGGCTCGGGATCGAGCTCGAGCCACGCGTCCGCTTCGACGGCGATCAGGACGAGGTGCGGCGCCGGCACGGGATCCCCGCGGAGAAGTTCGTCGTCGGCTGGTTCGGCCGGATGACGGCGGTGAAGCGGACGGACGACCTCCTGACGATGCTCGCCGGGCTTCGCGAGCGCCGGGTCGACGCATTGCTCCTGCTCGTCGGCGACGGCGACGACCGAGAGCGCCTCGAGCAGCGCGCGCACGACCTCGGGCTCGCCCGCTCGTGTCTCTTCGTCGGCTACCAGGAGGACGTCGCGCCGTGGTACGCGATCTGCGACGCCGTCGTGCTCACCTCGGCGAGCGAGGGCACGCCGGTCACGATCATCGAGGCCCTGGCCGCCGGGCGCCCGGTCGTCGCGACGAAGGTCGGGGGCGTGCCCGACGTCGTCGACGACGGCGAGACGGGCTTCCTCGTCCGTCCGCGCGACACGCACGCGCTCGCCGAACGTCTCGAGATCCTCGCCCGCGACCCCGACCGGCGCGCCGCGATGGGCGCCGCGGGCCGTGCGCGCGTCCTCGAGCGCTACGCCGTCGACCGCCTCGTCGACGACGTCGACGCGCTCTACCGCGAGCTCTTGGCCTCACGGCCCACCGCACCGACGAGCAGCCGCCGGTAGCGGTCGAAGGCGACCTCGCGGTCGGCCTCCCGCTCGACCCAGACCCGGCCGCGGTCGCCCATGCCCTCGAGCGACGTGCGCCCCTCCACGATGTCGCGGATCACGCCGGAGAGGAGCTCCGGTCGCCCCGGTGGGATCACGAGCCCGCACTCCGCCTCGGCCACGATCCGCACCGTCTCGGAGTCCTCGTCGGCGGCGACGAGCACCGGCCGCCCGGCGGCGAGGATCCCGTAGAGCCGGCTCGGGACGACGAAGCCCGCGAGCCCGCGCGCGAGACCGACGAAATGGAGATCCGCCGCCGAGAGGGACTCCGGGAGAATCTCGCGCTCCTGGTAGCCGAGGAACCGCACCGCGCCGGTGACCTCGAGACGCTGGGCGAGGCGCGTCAGCTCGCCGTGGCGGGCACCGCCGCCGACGATCACGATGCGGAGTCGGTCGAGGTCGCGCAGGAAGGTCGCGGCGCGGATCAGCGTGTCGAGGTCCTGGGCGTGGCCGACGTTCCCGGAGTGCATCACCACGAACGCGTCGCCGAGCTCGTGGTCGCGTGACCACGCGTTGTCGCGCGGCCGGGGCGTGATCTCCGCCGTGTCGACCCAGTTCGGGATCACCTCGACTCGCTCGGACGGAGCGCCCTTCGCCTCGAGCCGGAGCTTCATCGTCTCTCCGATCGCGACGACGCCGTCGGCGCGGCGGAGGTAGAGGCCGACGAGCTGGCGGAGCACGCCGAGCGCGACGCCGCTGTCGAGCCGGTTCACGCGCTCGGCGATCTCGGGGAACACGTCCTGGCTGATCACGTACAGCGGGACGCGGTAGCGGCGGGCGATCACGAGCCCGACGTCGCCGACGACCGGGGGGTCGGTCATGCACAGGACGAGGTCGGGCGCGTCGCCGCGGAGCGCGGTGCGGACGGTCTCGAGCAGATACGTCGCGTAGTTCGCGGCCCGCAGATGGAGTTGCGAGCGGTCGTACGTCGTCGAGCGGACGCGGAGGATGCGCACGCCGTTGTGGCGCTCGTCCGCGGGCAGGTCCTCGTGTCCCCGCACGTGCCCCGTGACGACGGTGACGTCGAACTCCGCCGTGAGCGCCTCGCAGAGCTGCGAGAGGAGCTGCGCCGTCGCCTCGACGCCCGGCCAGTAGTACTGGTTCAGCACGAGGAGCCTCGGGCGGCCGTCCATCGGGGGGCAACGGTAGACGACGGGCCGGTCCGGGGCCGCGCCCGCGTAGGGTGCCGCCGATGACACGGTCGCTCGAGCTCGTCCTCGCGACGCCGGCGTACTGGCCCGCGCACGGATTCGGCGGGCCGGTGGTCGCGTCGCGGGAGCTCGTCGGGCGGATGGTCGAGCGTGGGCACCGGGTCACGGTGCTGACGACGACGCTCGTCGACGTCGGGCGGCGCCCGTCGGCGAGGACGAGGGTTGAGGCGGTCGACGGCGCGACGGTCGTCTACCTCGGTACGCCGCTGCGCTACCGCTGGATGGGGATCACGCCGACGCTCCCCGCCCGGCTACGTCGTCTCCGCCCCGACGTCGTGCACGTCGCGGGGTTTCGTGACCCGGTCACGACGGGCACGGCCGCGTGGTGTCGGCTGCGCGGGATCCCCTACGTGTTCGAGCCGCTCGGGATGCTGCGGCCGCGCCTTCGCAAGATCGGCCTCAAGCGGGCCTTCGACGCGACGCTCGCCCGCGGCATCCCCGCCGCCGCCGCCGCCGTGGTCACCGTCTCCGAGCTCGAGGCGCGAGACGTCGTCGCCGCGGGCGTCCCGCGCGAGCGGGTCGTCCTCCGGGGCCTCGGGTTCCCCGATCCGGCCGAGATGCCGCGGGCGACCGGCGCTCTGCGCGAGCGGCTCGCGATCCCCGCGACGGCGCCGATCGTGCTCTACGTCGGCCGGATCGCCGCGGGCAAGGGGATCGAGCATCTGCTCGACGCCGCGCGCCGGCTCCCGGACGCGCATGTGGTGCTGGCCGGGCCCGACGACCGACACGGGACGGCGGCCCACGTGGAGCGCGCACGGCGCGATCCTGCGACCACCGGCCGCGTGCATGTGCTCCCGCCGACCCCCGAGCCGCCGCTCGAGCTCTACCCGGAGGCGACCGTCTTCGCCCTCGCGTCAGCGGGCGACAGCTTCGGCATCGTCGCCGCGGAGGCCGCGGCGGCCGGCACGGCCGTCGTCGTCACCGACCGCTGCGGCGTCGCGTCGTTCTTCCGCGAGGGCGAGGCGCTCGTCGTCCCGGACGAGCGCGAGGCGATCGTCGCTGCGCTGACGCGCGTCGTCGACGACGCACAGCTCCGCGGGACGCTCGGGGCGGGCGGACGGGCCGCGGCGGCCCGCATGTCGTGGAGCCACGTCGCCGACGTGCAGGAGGACGTCTACCGCGAGGTCGCGTCCCGCACAGCCGCGACGAACGCCTCCACACTCGACGCGTAGTCGAACCGGCGCACGAGGTCACGGGAGCGGCGGCTCATCGTTTCCCGCAGAACGGGGTCGGAGGCGAGGCGGGCGAGTACCTCACCGGCGGCGGCGGCGTCGCCGAGCGGCACGCCGAAGCCGTTGCCGCCCTCCTCGAGCAGATCGGGCGCAGCGCCCACGGCCGACGAGAGCACGATCGGAAGACCCGTCGCCATCGCCTCGTTCACGACGACACCCCAGGGCTCGCGCGTGGAGAGGAGCGCGAACACGTCCGCGGCGGCGTACACCTCCTGCAGCCGCTCCCACGCGACGTCGCCGAGGAGCACGAGCCGGACGCCGAGCGCGCGCGCCTCGTCGGTGAGCCCGTCGCGCTCCGGGCCGCTCCCGGCGACGACGAGCAACGGCGCCGGCGCGCCGGCGAGCGCGACGGCGCGCACGAGGTCCGAGAGGCCCTTCTCCGGCGCGAGGCGCGCGACGGAGAGCACCACAACGTCCTCCGGCGCGGCCCCGAGCGCGGCGCGAAGCGCGTCCCGCCGCGCCGCGAGCGCGTCCGCCCGCTCGGCCCAGGCGCCGACGTCGACGGTGTTCGCGAACACCCGGATCCGCTCCGGCCGCGCGCCGCGCGCGACGAGCGAGTCCCTCGCGCGGGTGCCGAGGACGAGCGCGCCCGCGGCGCCACGGACGAGCCGCGGCACGACGAGGCGCTTGGCGGCGCGGCGCCAGCCGGGGCGGGGATCGTCGTCGTGGCTCGAGACGAGCAGCAGGTACGGAACGCGGCGCCGGCGCGCCCAGGCGATCGCGGCCTGCGACGGGAACGTGCTCCAACCGGTCGCGACCACGACGTCGGGCCGCGCCCGGCCGAGGACGCCCCAGATGCCCGGCGTCACGGGGTAGTCGTGACGAAGGAGCCGTCGCACGCCGGGGAGGCGGATGCCTCGCAGAAAGACCGAGCGGTGACCAGGATCCACCGACCAGCCCCGGCCGGCGACCGTCCGCGCGGCATACGCGACGGTCAGGTCGACCTCGGGCCGCGCCGCGACGAGGTCGAGCAGAGGCGCGCGATAGGGCGTCGGCTCGGGCGAGACCAGCACCACGCGCAGCGGTGTCCCCGAGGCGGACGCGAGACCCGCGAGGCGGGCCCGCGCGGCGGCGGCGTCCGCGCGCCGGAGCCGCCGGGTGCGAAGCCGGTCGCGGGCGAGCCTCGGCACGAGCAGCGGGTCGAGCCGCAGGGCGGCGCCCGCGGCGCCGACGCGGGCCAGGCGCCGGGCCGCCACGGGCGCGACCGCCCTTCGCGCACGGCGTCCGTGGGCGGGCACGAACGCGTCCACGAGCCGGAGGAATGCGGCAGCCGCCTCGTCGCTCCGCGCGACGACCACGTCGCCGCACCCGACGCGCCAGGCGAGCTCGGCCTCGTCCGGCGAGAGATCCGGAGCGACCTCGGCGATCGCCGCGCGCGCGACCTCCAGCTGGAGGCGCCGCTGAAGCCCGCCCCGCCGCTTCGAGGCCTGGCCGCGGTGGACCCGCCGCAGGGTCAGCACGTCCCCGAGGTTGTCGCCCTCGGCGACGCGCAGCAGCCGCGTCCAGAGGTCGTAGTCCTCGCTCTCCTCGAACGACGTGTCGTAGCGCAGGTCGTGCCGCACGAGCACCTCGCGGTCGACGAGCACGGTGGGATGGAAGAACGGCGCGCCGAACAGCGCGTGCCACCGGACCGCGGCGCGACCGCGCGGCGCGGCGTGCCGCGCGCCGGGGACGCCCCTCTCGTCGATCTCGAGCACCGCGCTGCCGACGAGCGCGAGCCCGGGCCTGGCCACGAGCGCCGCGACCTGGCGCTCGAGCCGGTCGGAGAGCGCGACGTCGTCCGCGTCGAGCCGCGCGAGGTAGCGGCCGCGGGCGCGTCCGAGCCCGGTGTTGAGGGACGCCGCGAGGCCGCGGTTCTCGTCGTGCCGGATCACGACGAGCCGCGGGTCGTCGATCCGTGAGAGGAGCGCGGCGGTGCCGTCCTCGGAGTGGTCGTCGACCACGATCAGCTCGAGGTCGCGGAGGGTCTGGTCGAGCACGCTTCGCACCGCGAGTTCGAGCGTCGCCTCCGCGTCGTGCGCCGCGAGGAGCACGCTGACGAGAGGCTCGCCGGAGAGGCTGTCGGACGCCACGGCGATAGCCTCTCACGCGTGCAGGCGCCCCCCACGTTCGACCTCGTCGTCGGCACGGTCGGTCGCGTCGGCGAGCTCGCGCGGCTGCTCGACTCGCTGGAGCGGCAGACGCAGCCCGCGCAGCGGATCGTCGTCGTCGACCAGTCGGGCGGCACGGACGTGGCGGCCCTGGTCGAGCGGCGGACTGCGCTCCCGCTCGTCCGCCTGGAAGCAGAGCCCGGGCTCTCGCACGCGCGGAACGAGGGGTTGCAGCGGGTGACGGCCGACGTGGTCGCGTTCCCCGACGACGACTGCGCCTATCCCGACGACCTGCTCGAGCGCGTCGGCCGGTTCCTCCGCGAGCGCCCCGCGGTCGACGTGCTCACGGGCAGGACGGCCGACCGGGACGGCCGCTCCTCTCCGCGGTGGCACCCCGCCGGCGTCGTCCGGGTCGAGGACGTCTGGCACGCGGGGAACTCGGCGGCCATGTTCGTCCGCCGCCGGGTGCTCGACGAGATCGGCCCGTTCGACGAGCGGCTCGGGCTCGGCGCGGGGACGCCGTGGACGTCGACGGAGGACGTCGAGCTGTTGGTCCGCGCGCTCCTCGCGGGGGCGCGTCTCGAGCACGATCCGACGCTCGTGGTCGAGCACGCGCTCCGCGACCCCGACCCCGACGCGCTCGCCGCGCTCGGGCGCCGGGACGGAGGCAGCGTCGGCTTCGTCCTCGGCCTCCACGGGCTCGGCGCCCGGGTCGACGCCCGCATGTTCACCCGGCCGCTCGGGGGGGCCGCGCTCGCCCTCGCCCATGGCGACACGGCCCGGGCGCGGTTCCACCTCGCGACGTGGCGGGGGCGCGTGCGCGGCTACCGTGCGGGCCGCCGCGCCCGTGCGACGAGCTCGGCGAAGAGCGCGGCGTGACGCTCGAGCCACGCGTCGAGCGGAAAACGCTCCACCGCGCGGCGGCGGGCGCTCCGCGAGAGCTCGTCGCGTGACGCGAGCGCCGAGACGACCCCGGCGGCGAGCGCGACCGGCGCGGGCGGCTCGTCGCGGTCGAAGCCGTCGGGGTGCGGCACGCCGATCCCCGCGTCGCCGACGAGCTCCGGCGTGCCGCCGCTCGCCGGGTAGACCACGGGCAGGCCGCACGCGAGCGCCTCGAGCACGACGTTCGGGCACGGGTCGTTGACCTTCGTGTGGAGCAGGACGTGCGCGTCCCGGTAGAGCGCGGGCGCGTCCCGCTGCGCGTAGCGGCCCGTCACCCGGACGCGTCCGGCGAGGCCGAGCTCGGCGACGAGCGGGTCGAGCGGCGCCGTGACTCGGCCCGTCACGACCAGCTGTGCGCCATCGTGCGTCTTCGCGAGCTCCGCGAGCGTGCGCAGCGCGAGCTCGAGCCGATACGGCTGCGTCTGGTCGCCGCCGAGGAGCAGAACCGGTCCTCCGGCCGGTGGCGCTCCCGGCGTGAAGGCTTCGACGTCGACCGCGTTCGGGAGGACCTCCCACGACCCGCCGGGCTCGCCGAGGAAGGCATCCGCGGAGTGCTTGCAGAACGCGCTCTGGTAGAGCACGTGCGTCGCCGCGCCGAGCGCACGGCGCAGCGGCGCGTTGATCGCCGCCACACGGTCCCCCGCCCAGCCCGGGTAGGCGACGCCGTCCTGGTTCACGACGACGGGGATCCCACGGCGCCGGGCGAGCGCCAGGAGCGGACGCAGGTCGCGCGGCAGCGCGCTCGAGCCGAGGTAGAGCAGGGTGAAGTCCCCCGGTCGGTTCGGGAACCGTCGCGCCAGCTTCTGGAACTTCGACGTGCCGCCCGCGACCGGCTCTCCCGGCGCCGGGATCTCGTCCCACCCGTACGACACGCGCACCTCGTCGCGGTCGCGCGGGGGCCGGGCGAGCCGCGCCCAGCGGCGTGCCGCGCGCACGTACCGGCCGGCCCGTGTCACCGCCGGGCCAGCGCGTCGAGGACGGGTGCCCAGAGCGGGTCGAGCAACGCGAGCGCGTGACGCTCGGCGACCTCGCGGCCGCGCGCGACGGTGACGCGGGTCGTGTCGTCGCCCTCACGGACACGTGCGAGCCCCTCTGCAAGTCCTTCCGCATCCTCGACGTCGACGAGCCAGGCGGCGCCGTCGCCGAGCTCGGGGACCTGCCCGACGCGGGTGGAGACGAGCGGCACGCCGCTCGCCATCGCCTCGAGCGCCGCCTTCGGGCCGCCTTCCTGCCGCGACGCGACGACGTACGCGTCGAGCGCGCGGTAGGCCCGGGCGAGGTCGCCGCGCGTCTCGGCCACGAGATGGATGTGCGGGATCGCGAGACGGTCGAGCCCCTCCCGCACGAACCCACGCGCGGGGCCGGTGAGCAGGACGAGCAGGTCGGGCGCCCGCTCGCGGAGGAGACCGAGCGTCCGGAGCAGCACGTCGGGGCCTTTCACGAGCTTCGGCTCGAGGCCCTCGCCCCAGCCCACGCCGTCCTTCTGGAACGACCCGACCACGAACGCCTCGCGCGGCAGACCGAGCGAGGCGCGCGCCAGGTCTCGCTCCCCGCTGCGACGGAGGGGGAAGGACTCGAGATCGATTCCGATCGGCACGCGGTGGACGCGCTCGGCCGGAACGCCTGCGTCGAGCACGAGCCGGCGCATCTCCTCGTGCGTCACCTGCAGCGCGGCGAACCGCTCCGGGTTGCGAGCGAGGGTCTCGAAGGCGCGGTCGAACTCCGGGTGTCCCTCCGTGCCGGGGCGCCCGTGGAGCCACGCCGCGCCGAGCGCGTGCGACGAGTCGAGCCACGGCCGCTCGAGCGCAGCGAAGTGGCTCGCGTGGAAGACCCCCTGCCCCCCGGTGAACCGCGCCCAACGCGGCGGGCCGAGGCGAAAGCCGAGCCGTCCCGCCGCG
>Ga0075364_10002270_pt1 | contig 10785 bp, 10 predicted proteins | sample EndMetdeltDD1764_FD_71517 | JGI IMG/M metagenome (GOLD analysis project Ga0075364, IMG submission 71517) | Populus endosphere microbial communities from Tennessee, USA - Endosphere MetaG P. deltoides DD176-4 | ecosystem: Host-associated > Plants > Roots > Endosphere | place: USA: Tennessee...
ATGAGGTCCGCGACGTCTCGGGCAGCAGGCCGATCTGCTCGTAGTAGCGCAACGTCGCCGCCGTGAAGCCACTGGCATCGGCGACATCTTTGATCTTCAGTCCGGTAGCCATCGCCGCCAAGGGTAAACCTTCGTGTCCACTAGAAGGTCAAGCGGACACCTCGATCGCGGGGCGTGGGCGGATCTGGCAACGTGCCGGTCAGTGTTTCGAAGTCTCCCAGAGCGGTCGAGCGAAGGCGGCTCGCACTACGTTGTTTTGTGGATGGACGCTCGTGTCCTGGCCGTGGGAGGGCGAGTCGTGTCGAGCAAGCCGAACATCGACATCGTGATCGATTGCCACGATGTCGATCTACTCATGGACTTCTGGTCGGTCGCGCTCGGCTACCGCAAGATCGGCAAACGTGATCAGCACGGCTTGCTGCTTCCCGACGACCCGGCCTATCCGCCGGTGATCTTGCAACAGGTTCCGGAACCGAAGACGGCCAAGACTCGGGTGCATTTCGACATCCGCGTCGACGACATCGAAGCCAAGGCCGCCGAGTTGGAACGGCACGGCGCGAAACGGATCATCGTCGGCCAGCCGGCCGACGCGGGGTTCATCCCGATGGCCGATCCGGAGGGCAACGAGTTCTGTGTCTGCCCCGGTGTCCCGCTGAACCTCGGATCGCACTGACGGTCGCCGCTGGGATGGTTACGCGTGCGGAGAGAGAGGCGAGCGAGCGGTTCGTGCAGCGCTATCGGGAGTCTCGCGTCGACGCGGTGCGCGCCGTCGAGCAGGCGGTGATCGGCGGCGACTGGGGCGCCAACGGATACACCACCGTCGCTCAGGCCGACCGGCTTGGATCGCTGCTCGAACTGGGCCCCGGCGTCGTAGTGCTCGACGTTGGTGCGGGACGGGGATGGCCTGGCTTGTACTTGGCCGCGACGACCGGCTGTTCTGTCGTCTCGGCGGATGTTCCAGTTGAGGGACTCCGTCTCGCTCGCGCCCGTGCTGCGGATGCGGGTGTCGCCGACCGGAGCTGGTCGGTCAACGCCAGCGCCCGGACGCTGCCTTTTCGCGCAGCGGCGTTCGGCGCCGTGATTCACACCGACGTGCTGTGTTGACTGCGACCGAAGCTCTCCGTGCTGAGAGCGTTCCGTCTGCTCTTGAGGCCTGGAGGCCGTACGGGGTTCTACACGATCCACACGTCGCCTGGGCTCGACGAGCGCCTGAGGCAGCGGGCGCATCGTTCCGGGCCGTGGGCGGTCGCGGCAGCGCATCAACCTGGAGAACTACTGCGGCGTGCCGGCTACGTCGACGTGGCGGAGTTCGACGTGACGGACGAGTTCCGCACGACGGCCCGACTGTGGATCGAGCAGTGGGACACCCATCGTGACGCCTTGATCGAATTGCACGGCGAAGCCGACTTCGCGAGCCGTCAGGCCCTGCGTCGAACGGAGCTGCAGGCGATCGAGGAGGGCCTGTTGTGCCGTTCGCTCGTGGTCGGCCGGCGACCGGGCTGAGCTCGGTCCAGTCGCGACGGGCGAGGAAGGCGTAGCCGTACACGTCGAATGACCTAGCCCTGCAACTCCACCAGGAAGCTGCGCATCAGCGCGACATACCCGTCGATGTCCTCCTCGCTGTGCGCGAACGACGCCTGGGGTCCCGCGCTGACGATGCAGTCCCAATACCCACGGTTCGCCATGTAGACGCGGCGAGCGTCGAGCATGTCGAGATCCATCGAGAGACGCGCTTCAGCATAATTTCGCGGCAGTTCCACAGTCAGGCACAGACCCGAGCGCGGCCCGATCCGGAAGGCGCGGCACGGCAGACCAAGGTCGCGGCAAATCGCGTCGATGCCATCGGCCATGCGCGACCCGAGCGCGCTGATTCGCGTGAATGCGTCTTCGGTCAACACCTGTTCCAGCACGGCTCGCGCGCAGGCCATCGACAGGGCATTGCCATAGAGCGTGCCACCCAGGCCGATGCCGGACTTGCGATGCAAAATGTCGAGATGGCTTTCCACGTGGTCAGCGATCGCAGCAGTCATGCCATAGCCCGCGAAGGCCAGTCCCGTGCCGAAGCCCTTGCCGAGTGTGATGAAATCGGCAGCGAGACCCCACAGCCTGGTCAGGCCGCCATAAGCAAAGGAAAACGTGTGCGATTCGTCGATGCACAGCAGCGTGCCGGTTGCGGCTGTGATCCGGCGCAGGGATTGCAAGTAATCAGGGTCCGGCAACACCAGGCTGCAGTTGGTCAGTGCAGGCTCGGTCAGCACCAGCGCGACCTCGCGGGACTCGAGCGCCGCCGCCAGCACGTCAAGGTCGTTGAACGGGAGAATGATGGTGTCGTCCGTGCGGCGCCCGGAAAGTCCCTGATACTCGGGCACGCTGTGCCCGCCCTCGAGCTTGACGAGCGTTTCCTCGATATGGCCGTGATACTTGCCTTCGAAAACAACCATCTTGCGCCGGCCGGTCATGTGCCGGGCAATGCGCATGATTTCGGTATTCGCGCCTGACGCCGCCAACGTGAATTGCCAGTACGGCAGGCCCATCAGCCGTTCGAGCATTTCGGCTGTTGCCACTGCGTCCTCGGTGGGCAGCAGATAGTGGGCTCCGTTGCGAAACTGGCGCACCATTGCTTCCTCGACGAAGGGAATGCCATAACCCAGGGTGGCCGAAAGGTCCGCCACGTTCATGTCGACGTAGCTGTTGCCATCCGCGTCATAGAAGCGCGAGCCTTTGCCGCCAGCCACATAGAGTTGCGGGTGCATGTAATAGCCGGCCATCCAGGACATGGGCGTGCCCGCCGGCATGACCTTGCGAGCGCGGTTCCATAGCGCTCTGGATTTGCCGGTTCGCGCCGCGAAGACCTCCAGCTCGCGCTGATTCAATTGCGCGATACGCGCACGGTCCGCCCGATATGTAGAGCTAGACGCAGGAGTGGTTGACACTGTAGTCCTCCTCTTCACGCCGTTGCGGCGACGTTACCCGGCTCAGACAAGCTCCGCTCCGGACTGAACATGACAGCTGGGATGACGCCAGTCCAAGCGGTCGCCGCCAGCGAATGATGCGTCACGTTTTCGCGCGATCGAGGCGGCGGAGCATGGTGTCGCGGTCGCCGTCGAAGACGTGGTAGAGCACGCGCTCGATGCCCAGCTCGGCGGCGATGTCCATGACCGCGTGCAAGGGCGGGGCGCCTTGCAGCGGGTTGTGGATGATCGTGACGCGCGGCCCGGCTGGGTCGCGGCCAACTTGGGACCATGCGTCGCGAAGCTCGCGTAGCTGGGAACGCAACGCGCCGGCGTCGATCTCGGCACCCATCGTGATCCATCCGTCCGCCCACCGTGCGACGCGGGCGAAGTTCCGGTCGCTCGGCGGGCCCCCGAGGAGCACCGGCGGGCCACCGGGCTGGCGGGGCTTGGGCCACGCCCGGCTCGGCGCCAGCCGGACGAAGCGGCCATCGTAGGTGGCGATCTCGTCGCACCACAGCGTGCGCATGACGCCCACCCACTCCTCGACGACCTGCGCGCGATGGGTCGGTGGCCGTCCGTGGTTCGCGAACTCCTCGCGGTTCCAGCCCCAACCCACGCCGAGCGTCAGGCGGCCGTCACTCAACGCGTCCAGCGATGCGACCGCGTGCGCGAGCTGGATCGGATCGTGCTCACCGACGAGTGAGACGGCAGTGCCGATCTCGAGCGACGTCGTCGCAGCGACGAACGACAGCGCGATGAACGGATCCCAGAAGTGCGCGTAGCGCTCGGGGATGGGTCCGCCCGGCGGAAAGTGGCTGGTTGGGCAGTCGACGGGGATGTGGGTGTGCTCGTTGAGGAAGAGACCAGAGAGACCGCGGGCCTCGACCTCACTCGCGAACGCGACGATCGGCATCGTCTGATCCGTGAGGTCGGCGAAGATCGCCAACTTCGGTGGCTCCGGTGAGGTCATGCCCGCCTCGCTCAGCGTGACGTCGACCGCTCCCATCCGCGCACTTGTCCGCTTCATGATCTCACCTTGCTCAGGGTGTCGGCGCCGTCGATCACGGCCGAGAGCCATGCGCCGAATCGCTCCCACAGCAGAGAGCGGGTGTCTGCGAAGTTGTGCATGTGGGCCATGTTCGGAACGACGACGAGCGTGATGTCGTTCGCCGCGGGATAGCCGCTCGGTTCGAGATGCGGGTCGGCGGAGACGTCGATCTCCCCGAACGCGAGGAAGATGGGCGCGGTGATCTGCGCGGCCAGCGCCTGACTGATGCCGGGAGTCATGCCGTCCGTCCCCGACACCCGCGAGATGAGCGTGTGGCACTCGGCCTCGTCGTACTCGACGAGATCGTGCGCCACGTCCGGGACGTGGAAGATCCCGGCGAAGTTGGCCCGAGGTGCGCCGTGGTACATCGGTAGCTCCGAGACGCCGGAGCTGCGTGCGTTGTCCTCCATGATGGCGCGGCGGCGCTCCTCGGTCGACAGGCCTTCGAGGCGCCGATGCTGCGGGATGTTAGCGATCACGAGCGGCGACGCACCGAAGATCGCGACAGCGTCGAAGTCGCGGTACTTGCCCTGTTGCATCATCGTGATGAACCCACCGAGCGACTGACCGAGGCCGACGACCGGCGCGTCAGGGAGCGTTGGAAGACCGCCCACCAACGTGCCTTGGCCGATGCCGTCGCGCAGCTGCTGGACGACGAGATGCGCTGCGTCCGCACAGACCTCGAGGGTCATGAAGTCGCCGTCCGCCGGCCGGCTGCTGTCGCCGCCGCCGAGGTAGTCGCACGCCACAAACAGGTCACCCCTGCCTGCAGTCCACTCGGCCTGGCTGTATCCAGTACGACCAGGCGGTCGCAGATCCCAGTAGCGGCGATGGTAGGTGCCTCCTGGGATCGCGACGTGAACCCGCGGGCGAGGAGCCAGCCGGTCTGGATCCCACACGACGGTTGCCGCGATGGCCACCGTTTCGGATGTCGCGCCTGACGGCAGCGCTGACGTGACGTCGATGTCGATGTCGGTACGGACGAGCGTCATGGCTCGCCGGCGGCAAAGTCGTAAATCAGGAGATTCATCTAGCTGATTATATTCTATTTGAACGCGCTGCTCGAGGCTCCGACGGTCGTGTTCGCGGTCGCCGAGGCATTCACCGAACCGATCGACATCATCGCGACGGCCGACACCGAGTGAGGCGCGCGTTCGACGGTGTCTCCTCGCCCGTTCGTGGCGTTGTCGGGGCTGAGTGGTTCGCGTGTTCGGGTCCGCCCTCGAGGGACGGGATCATCACGACCCGATCAGCGCGTCGGCTCCCGTCAGGGCGGCGAGCGCCGCGGCGAAGACGTCGGTGTGGCGGTGCACGTCGGCTTCGGTGTGGTGCGGCGACATCAGCGCCATGTTGTGGAACGGCGTCAGCAAGATGCCGCGGTTCACCGCCCACAGGTGCATGAAGAGATCGAGCTCGGCATCGATGGCATCGGCGGCCTGCTTGCCGTTCACCGGTGGCGGACAGAACCAGTACTCCGCCCGGCAGCCGAGCTGCTGCACATTCCACGGCACGCCGGCGTCGGAGATCGCCGCGCGCACATCGGCCGTCCAGAGCGTGGCGAGGTGGGTGGTCGTCGCGAAGTCCTCGGCGCGCAGGCACGTCGACAGCGTGGCGCGCGCGGCGGCAAGTGCCAGCGCGTTCCCGGTGAGCGTGCCACCGACGCCGCTGGTGTCGACCGCGTCGGTGATCAGCGGCCCGCGCAGACGCTCTGCGACCTCGCTACTCATCCCATAGGCCGCCACGGGCATTCCGCCACCGATGGTCTTGCCGATGACCAGGAAGTCGGGCTCCAGGCCCCACGCGGCGGTAGCGCCTCCCGGCCCGAGGCAGATCGTGTGCGTCTCGTCGATGACCAACAGCACGTCGTGCCGGCGAGTGACTTCGCGAACGGCGTCCAGATAGCCGGGCTGCGGCGGCACGATGCCGATGTTGGTGAGGGCCGGTTCCATCAGCACGCAGGCGACGTCGCCAATCGCCAGCGCCGCGTCGAGGGCGTCGATGTCGTTGAACTGCACAACGCGGGTGGTGAGCGCCGGATCGACCGGCGGGCCGAGCGCTCCCGGGCGCGAGATCACACGATCACCGTCGAGGACGGCGAGCGCTTCGTCGACTGTGCCGTGGTAGCACCAATCCATCACGAGCACCTTCGGCCGTCCGGTGAGCTGCCGTGCGAAGCGGAGCACGAAGCGGTTGGCGTCGGTGGCCGTCATCGCCAGCTGCCACGTCGGCAGGCCGAAGCGACGGGCCAGCTCGCCGCCGACCCACGCCGCATCGTCGTTCGGCAGCATCGTCGTGATGCCACGCCGCGCCTGCTCGTGCAGCGCGGTGGCGACAGCTTCGATGCCGTGACCGGCCATCGCACCGGTGTCGCCGAGACAGAAGTCGATGTAGTCGATCCCGTCGACATCGGTGAAGTGCGCACCCGATGCCGACTCGAAGAACAGCGGGAACGCCCCCGGCCAGCGCGTCATCCACGGCATCGGCACGCCGCCGAGGAGATGTCGGCCGGCGTCGACGTGTCGCTCAGCCGAACGCGGGTGCAGGACGACGAACTGCTCGCCCTCGGCGTCAAGCAATCGGCGTAGGTTCATTCGATCGATAGTCACGATTGCGATTCTACACATCTACAAGCGATTCAATTGCAAGATGCCTGAACTACCATTGATTCGCTCGCAGTTCCATTCAACTGCGATCGTTTCAGGGTGCTCACCGCAGGCGTTCCGCGCGGCGTCGTGCTGTCGCTGCCGGCCAATTCCTCGACGCAACATCATCGAACTTCGCCCAGGTCGTCCTCGGCTTTGCAGAACGGTGCCTACGCCCGAACCATCGCAGCTCAGAGCACATGCCGTGGCCGTCCATGGGGTTGTTGAGGGGTGAGCGAGGCGCGGGCAAACGGTGCGTCACGACCAATGGAGGTCAATTCCGGCAGTCAGTCAGGACGTCACGTGCGCGAATTTCCGACGGATGTGGTCTATCCAAAGCTCCAGGTTCTGTCTTCACGAACCTGTCCCCAGCCGTCGAGTTCATGATGAAACTGACGATCGCGCTCGTGCAGTCTCTCCGCAAGACCCAGCCGCGGATCGCGCGTCCGGCCCCACGACAACTTCGGACGCCCGGTGGATCCGGCGGAGGTCAGCGACGTGTGGCGATGAGCACCGGAATCTGTCGTTCGGTCTTCTCCTGGTACTCGTGGTACGGCGGGTAGGCAGCGACCGCCCGTTCCCACCACTGCGCCTTCTCCTCGCCTGTCACCTCGCGGACGACGACACCGAACGGCTCGGGTCCATCCTGGACATACACGTCCTGTGGATGCGCCTGCAGATTGAAGTACCAGACCGGGTGCTTGGGTGCACCGCCCAACGATGCCACCAGCGCGTACTCACCATCGTGCTCGACCCGCATCAGCGGCGTCTTGCGGATCGCGCCCGACTTGGCGCCCTTCGTCGTCAACACGATGATCGGCATGCCCGTGTCGAGCAGCGTGTTCCCACGCTCGCCGCCCGACGCCTCGTACTCGTCGACCTGATTCCTCACCCAGTCCCACGGGCTCGGGGCGTACTCACTCGACTCAGACATTGGTTGCCTCCACTCGGCCGACGGAGTCATGGAACGATCTCTCCAGCCAAGGTCGATTCCATGATGATACGAAGATAGGCGAAACGCTTCCACCGTGCAAGCTTTCGAGATTTCGTAGCGCTCGCTCCATATCGCGTGTATTGTTCTGGATCACTTGCTCCAAAACAACCCCTGAGGATCGCTGCATGTCCATTCCGCCACCCCCGTCGACCGCCGGACACATCGCCGTCGAAGACCACGATCGGGTGCTCATCGCCCGTCTCGACGGAGGCCCGCACGCGCTGTTCGATCCCGAGATGGCCAGGCAACTGAAAGCGCTGGTCGATCGTGCAGACCGCGATCCGGGTATCGGCGCGGTCGTCTTCACCGGGACGCATCCTGATCGCTTCTTGAGTCATTCAGACGTTCGCTGGCTACAAGAAGGAGGCACCGGATTCCCGCCGATCAACACTCGCCTCGCCAAGCTCGCGGCGCGCTCGGCGAGACTGATCAACAGACTGCCGGGTGTCAGAAAGCTCGCCGGGATGACCCGGCTCAAGACACTTCTGCAACTCGACAGCTTCCACACCACCTTCCTGAAGATGAATGCGAGCGGCACCATTTTCGTCGCGGCGCTCAACGGCTCGGCACTTGCCGTCGGCGCGGAGCTGGCGTTCGCCTGCGATCTGCGCATCATGGCAGACGGGGACTACGTCATCGGCTTGACCGAAGTCCTGCTCGCACTGACCCCGGGCGGCGGCGGCTCGCAACGACTGCCGCGGCTGATCGGAACCCAGCAGACGTTGCTCGCCGTCCTGGAAGGCAGGCCGTTCACCCCAGCAGAGGCACTCTCGCTCGGCGCGGTCGACGAACTGATGCCACAACAAGACGTCCTCGCACGTTCGATCGAGCGCGCCGAATACCTCAGTCGACGCTCGAAGAAATCTCTCGGAGCCATCAAACGATCCATCTACTTCGGCAGCTCCCTGTCACTCCAGGACGGCCTGCAGTTCGAGCACGCGGAATTCCTGGTCAGAGATCAATCGAAGCAAGCTCAGGCGCGGATGCGTGAATACATCGCCACCACCAACGCCACCGGCGAACTCCCTCTGCTGAACCGTGAGACGTACGCCCGAGCACTCGCCGCCGGACGATACGGAAGCAGCCACAGCGAGTAGATCAGGTCGATGTGTGACCTCGTCATGATCGGCGGCTCATCGCCCCTTTGAAATGGCGCCGCCGCCGCCGAGCAGCGCAAGCGCAACGCTGAACGCAAACGGTGCTAGTCGCCGGTCGGGACGAGGATCGCACTCGCGGTGGAAACGAGCTTCGATCGCCCGTCGCGGACAGCGAAGAGCTCGCCGGCGGTGAAGATCTGCTTCCGACCCGCCTTCACAACCCGGCCGGACGCGTGGAACTCCTCGCCGACGGCGGGGGCGAGGCAGTTGATCGCGACGTGCGATGAGAGCACGCCGCCGTGCGCCATGGTGTTGGCGGCGAACCCGCATGCCGTGTCGAGCAACGCCGCGATCAAGCCGGCGTGCAAGAAGCCGGAGTACTGACCCATCTCATCGGCGCGCCACGGCATGCGCAGCTCACACTCGCCCTCGCTCATGCGGACCACTTCCAAGCCGGCCCACTGGTTGAACGTCGCTGTCGCGCTCAGGTCACGGTAGGTGTCGAGCATCTGGTTCTGCTGTCACACTGGCTCGAGTCGGGCCGGTGTGGTCTTGTGCCATGGGGTGCCGGCCCAGGGGTCGCGGTCCTCGCTTGCGGTGAACTCGTTCGTTCCCACACCGGTCTTGGTCCGTGCGTCGCCGTCGATGTGGTCGAGGCCGAACCCGTTGGGTAGCGAGATGTGACCGGGTTGGATGCTGTCGTCGACGGCGACTGTCACCACCGCGTTGGCGCGCCTGGTGGAGAGCTTGGCGACGCTACCGCTGATGACGCCGATCCGTTCTGCGTCAGCCGGCGAGACACGCAGCGCACCATCGAGGTCCTTCTTCCGCCACGCCGGGTCACGCAGGATCGTGTTGGCCGTGAACGAGCGTCGTTCACCGGCAGACAGCAGGAGGGGCCAGTCTGGATCGTCGCCGGGCGGTGTCTCGCTGGCGAGCTCGGCGAGCTCGACGAGAAGCTCCGGGATCTCGACGTGGACCAGACCGTCGTCTGTCTTGATCCGGCGCCAGGTCTCCTCCCACGTGTCATCGGTGAACACGACGCCGGACGGGCTGTCGACGATCGCGTCGAACAGCCGCTCCCCTGCATCGGATCCGGATCCGAAGCCGGCTCGGGCGACACCGTCCGGGTTCACCTGCGCGCACCGGATCACCATCGGCCACAGCGACGCAGCAGCCGCTGCGCCGTGCGGCAGCGTCGTCCCCAACGTGCGATACAACAGGACGGCGGCAACCGCGCCAAGGCTCGGATTCGCGGTTGTCGCCTCCCCGAACGCGGCGGCGAACTCGTCGCGGCCGCGCTCCGCCGCCGTTCGCAGTGCTTCGACCACGGCGGGATCGAGGATGCCGAGCGCTTCCACGATCCGGGCGTGGATCTCCGGCTCGGGCAGCGGACCCTGTGGCGGGTCGAGCACGGGCCGGCGAAGGTGGAAGACGTTCTTCGGGTACTCGAAGTTGAAGAAGGTCGCCTCGAACTTCTCGAACTGCGTGGCGGCGGGCAGCACGTAGTCGGATTGTCTCGCTGTCTCGGTCATGAACACGTCGATGCACACGCTCACGTCGAGCGCACGCATCGCCTCGCGCATGCGCTGACTGTCAGCGACCGAGCTGACCGGATTGCCCGACTCCACGATCAGTGCCCGATACCGCTTGGGGTGATCGGCGAGGATCTCCTCCGGGAGCACGTTGCAGGGGATCAGCCCGCCGATGACTTTGGCCCCGACGACCGGCGAGACCGGAGCGGAGTTGGAACGGAGTTCGCTGCTGCGCATGCGCAGCAGGCTGCCGATGCCGGTCATCGCGTACTGCCCACCCGGATTGGCGAGGTTGCCGGTCAACAGCCAGACCAGTTTCTCCAAGTAGCTGACCAGGGTCGAGTGCCGGTTCATCTGCACGCCGAGGTCCTCGAAGGTGGCCACGCTCGATGCCGCCGCGATCCGTCGGGTGGCGGCTCGCACCAGCGACTCGTCGACACCGCTGATCTCGCAGTACCGGGCGATCGACACGTCGCGAAACGCTGACATCACCGGTTCGAAGCCGGTCGCATGAG
>Ga0075364_10002271_pt1 | contig 10781 bp, 6 predicted proteins | sample EndMetdeltDD1764_FD_71517 | JGI IMG/M metagenome (GOLD analysis project Ga0075364, IMG submission 71517) | Populus endosphere microbial communities from Tennessee, USA - Endosphere MetaG P. deltoides DD176-4 | ecosystem: Host-associated > Plants > Roots > Endosphere | place: USA: Tennessee...
CCCAGGCTCTGCTGCCACGTGCGATCCTTCCAGCTCATCGCGACGACGTACGGTCCCGCGGTGCGCATCAGCAGCTCCCACATGTTGCCGCCGTGCAGCGCCATGTGCCCTGTGTCCCAGTGGAAGCCGACGTACTTCGGATCGAAATCCTTCAGCACGTACATCAGGTCCCACACGACGGAGCCTACCGAGTTCGCGCCGGCGCGCGTGTGGTACATGAGCGTCGTGCCGTGCTTCTCGTTCAGCTTCACGAACGCTTCGACCTTCTTCTTGATGGCGTCGAGCTGCGGCACGACCGGTTTCGTGAAGTCGTAGTTGTCCGTGCCGCACCAGTAGTAGCGTGCGCCGCACTGGCCCATCGCCGCGACCATCGGCTCCAGATTCGGCGCGTCGGCGCTCGTCTGGTTGCCGCCGCGCACCTGCGTCACCTTCAGTCCGTGCTTCTGCATCACCTTCACGAAGGCCGGCAAGTCCGTCGTGACCTTGGTCGGATCGATGTGGCCCGCGCCGCCGGTGATCGTCGGCTCGACTCCCGTGAACGTCATCTCGATCGCGGCCTCGGCGATCTCGTCGGGGTCGCGCAGCCACTGCAGCACGCGCGTGTAGCAGTCCATCTGGAGTCGCTTCGCCGGTGCCGGCGCGGCAGCGGCCTGGCCGGCCGCGGCGGTCGCGCCTTGCACGGGAGCGCCGGCCGCCGGCGGCGCCTGCGCGCCGCTCAGCGCGGCGTCGCCGAGCACGCGCCCGGCGAGCGTGGCCAGGACGCCGCCGTAGAGGAAGTCGCGTCGATGCATGACGGCTGGGATCCTTTACTTGAGTGCGAACGCCACGATCGTCGCGTTCGCGCCGGGGCTCGGCTTGGCAGGAAGGTGGAAGGCGGCGTCGCCGCCGCCGGCGACGGCGACGACGTACTGCTTGCCGTTCGCCCCCTGATACGTCAACGGCGTCATCAGCACGTCGTCGGGCATCGTCGCGCGCCAGATCTCCTTGCCGGTCTTCGCGTCGAAGGCACGGAAGCCGAAGTCGGTCGTCGCGCCGATGAACACGAGGCCGCTCGCCGTCGCGATCGGGCCGCCGTCGTTGACCGCGGTGCCCGTGCCGGTGATGCCCTTCGCGGTCAGCTCCGGGTATTCACCGAGCGGCGTGCGCCAGACGACGTCGCCGGTCGCCGTGCTGACCGCGATGATCTCCGACCACGGAGGCGCGTTGCACGGGTAGCCCTGCTGATCGACGTAGAAGTTGCCCGGCACCTTCTGCTTGCCGAAGGACGGCAGCACGCCGGAGGAGGTGCTCGGCTGCAGCTGCGCGATGACGCCGAGATGCCGCGTGTTGAGGAAGACGAGATCGAGCTGCGGATTCGCCGCGACGCCCGCCCAGCTCCCGCCGCCCTCGGATCCCGGGAATACGAGGCTGGGCAGCATGCCGTACGGCGTGTAGGGGCCCATGTTGACCGACTTGTCGAACAGCTCCGTGCAGTACTTCTCCGCCTCGGGAGAAATCCTGCTGACTTCTTTCCGCGTCATGCCGTCGCGCGTGAGGCCGCTCGGCTTGACGGGGAAGGGCTGCGTCGGCCACGCCTCGTCGCCCGGCGCGTCGAAGCGCGGCACCGGCCGCTCTTCCATGCCGAACAGCGGCTCGCCGGTGAGGCGGTGGAACATGAAGAGCATGCCCTGCTTCGTCATCTGCGCGACGGCGGGGACGCGCTGGCCGTCCTTCACCGCCTCGATGAGCGCAGGCGGGCAGTTGACGTCCCAGTCGTAGATGTCGTGGTGCGTGAGCTGCTGGTGCCACACCCGCTTCCCCGTTGACGCACGCAGGACGAGGAGCGTCGTCGCGTAGAGATTCAGTCCGGGTCGGCTGCCGCCGTAATTCTGATCCGTCGCGTTGCCGAGCGGAATCAGGACGAGATCGTTGACCGGGTCGACCGTCATCGGCACCCACACGCCCGGGCCGCGGCGATCCTGCCAGCCGTTCAGGCCCCACGTCCCGAAGTTCTCGTCGCCGGGCTGGGGCACGACGCGGAAGCGCCACACCTCTTTGCCGGTCAGCAGATCGAACGCGCGCGGATCGCCGGGCAGGCCATAGCGTCCCTGCTCGCCGGTGCGCGCCGCGATGATGGCGAGGTTCTTGTAGATCGCCGGCGGCGTATTGGTGGAGTAGCCGCCGCCGAACTTCTCGGTCACGCCGGTCGCGAGGTTGATCAGGCCCGCCGGCCCCGCAATGGGCTCGCCGGTCTTCGCGTCGAGCTGGACGATGAACCCGTTGGTCGTGTCGATGACGATGCGCGGGGCGATGCGCGGCGCGCCGGGCCAGTACGAGATGCCGCGGCCGCCGGCCGACGGGTTGGGCCCGATGTCCTTCAGGTTCTTCAGGTCGTACTTCCACAGCTCCTTCCCCGAATCGGCCTGGAGCGCGGTGATGACCGTCCCGTTCACCGGCAGGTACATGACGTTGCCGATCACGATCGGCGTGATCGTGTACCCGGCCGCCGGCACGCCCATGTCGTAGGTCCACGCCTGCGCCAGCTGCGCGACGTTGCCGGGCGTGATCTGCGTCAGCGGCGAGAACTTCATGCTGCCGGGATCGTTGCCGGTGTTGGGCCAGTCGCGGGGCGACGGCTGGGCCGCGGACGCCCGGGCCGCCGGTTTGGGCGCCTGCGCGCGGACCGCCGCGCCGAGGCAGACGCCGGCCGCCACGCCGGCGAGGACGAGACGCTTCATAGCCGCGGAGTATACGGACAGGCGCACGACATTACAAGCGAAGATGTATTGACATCATGACATGTCATACCTATAGTGCGCTGAACGAGGAGGAGCGCATGTCCTGCCGAGAGCATGGTCGTCGGCGTCTCGCGTCGGCCCTCGGTTTCTGTCTGGTGCTGACCGCCGTCCCGGCCGCCGCGGCCGCGCAGGGCGTCACCGCCACCGTCTCCGGCACCGTCAAGGACGCGCAGGGGGCCGTCGTGCCCGGCGCGACCGTCACGCTCGTCAGCCAGACGAAGGGCACGCAGTCCGCGCCCGCCTTCAGCAGCGCCGCCGGCGATTTCGTCTTCCCGAACGTCGCGGCCGACACCTACACGGTGCAGGTCGAGATGCCGTCGTTCAAGACCCTCAAGCGATCCGGTCTCGTCGTGAGTCCCGGCTCGACGATCGCCATCGGCGCCCTCGTCATCGAGGTCGGCGGCACCAGCGAAGTGGTGACCGTCAAGGGAGAGTCGCCGATCGTCCAGACCGCGACGGGCGAGAAGTCGATGTCGATCGACCCGACGATGGCCGCCGCGCTGCCGCTCAACAACCGCAGCTACGTCGCCCTGCTCGTGCTGGCGCCGGGCGTCAACGTCGATCCCAATGCGCTGGCGAGCCAGCTCACGACCGGCAGCGCCAATACCAATCCGCCGGCGACGCGCATCGGCGGCGGCGGCGACGGCAACTTCATGGTCGACGGCGTCACGACGATGGACCCTGGCGTCAACCGGCCCGCGTCGCGCATCAGCTCGGAGGCGATCTCCGAGGTGAAGGTCGACACCTTCGGCTACCAGGCCGAGTACGGCCGCGCCAGCGGCCTCCAGATCAACGCCGTCACCAAGAGCGGGACGAACCAGTTCCACGGATCCCTGTACGACACCGAGCGCCACTCCAGCTGGGGCAACGCCAACAGCAAGACCAACATCCTCAACGGCGACCCCGAGAACCTGATCGACGAGCGTGACTGGGGATGGGCGATCGGCGGCCCGATCGGGAAGTCCGGCGGCAGCAACAAGCTCTTCTTCTATTACAACCAGGAGTTCAACCCGCGGACCGTCGGCAACCGCGTGTTCCGCTATCGCGTGCCGACCGAGCTGGAGCGCGCCGGCGACTTCTCCAAGACGACGGACAACCAGGGCAACCCGTTTCCCTTCATCAAGAATCCCGCCGTCAGCGGTACCTGCTCGGCCGCCAACACGTCGGCGTGCTTCGCCGACGGCGGCGTGCTCGGAAGGATCCCGGCGTCCGCGCTCTATCAGACGGGACTCAACATCCTGAACTGGTGGCCGAAGCCGAACATGGATCTCCTGCCCGGACAGAACTTCAACTACCAGACGACGTATCCGACGACGAAGCTGCTCGGCTGGCAGCCCGTCGTCCGCCTCGACTACCAGCCGACGACGCGGCTGCGGGCGAACTTCCGCTACCAGCAGTATCAACAGCCGAACAACGTCATCCCCGGGACGATCCCGGGGTTCAACGACACGACGCAGGACGACTACGGCATCTACACGTGGTCGTCGGTGGTCAACTACACGCTGAACTCGTCCACGTTCATCGAGGGCTCGTTCGGGCGCAACACGCACCACCAGGAAGGCTGCTCCGTCGTCGGCGGCGATCCGAACTGGTGCATCACCGGCGACGCCGTCAGCCCGCTGGCGAACCGGACGAAGGCCGGCTTCGCCGCGATCCCGTATCTCTTCCCGGACGCGACGCTGCTCGATCCCGGCACGATCTCGTACGAGATCCTCAACAACGTCCCCGACATCACGGTCTGGGACGGCACGCGCGTCCAGGCCACGCCGACCTTCCAGTGGGGATCGCGGGTCGCCAACCCGCCGCCGGGGAACAACAACCCGTTCACGAACTTCATCCTCGACACCAAGGCGGCGAACGCCAACGTGACGCTGACGAAGGTCACCGGGCGGCACACGTTCAAGGGCGGCTACTACTACGGCCGCAGCGTGCAGAAGCGCGGGCAGGGGAACATCTTCGGCACGATCAACTTCGCCAACGACACGCTGAACCCGCTCGACACCGCGTTCGGGTTCTCCAACGCGGCGCTCGGGATCTTCAGCTCCTACTCGCAGCTCTCGCGCTGGGGCGAGGGGGCCTACACCTCGATCAACCACGAATGGTTCATCCAGGACAACTGGAAGCTCACTGGCCGGGTCACGCTCGACTACGGGATTCGGCTCGTCCACCAGGTGCCGAATCACGATCGGTACTTCACCGACTCGAACTTCTTTCCGGATCAGTGGACGGCCGCAGACGCCCCGCGGCTCTACGTCTACGGCTGCGACAACGGGATCTATCCGTGCGCCGCCGCGAACCGCCGCGCGATGGATCCGAGGACGAACCAGTTCATCGGGACCGCCAACCAGGCCAGCGTCATCGTCGGCACGATGGTGCCCAACGTGGGCAACCCGGCGAACGGCCTGATTCTCGCGGGTGACGGCATTGCCAAGACCGGCTTCACCTACCCCGCGCTGGCGTACGCGCCGCGGTTCGGCGGCGCCTGGGACGTCACCGGCAACCAGCGGTTCGTCGTCCGCGGCGCGACCGGCCTGTTCTTCGACCGGCCGCCGGTGAACAGTATCTACGCGACCACGAGCAATCCGCCCACGGCGCAGAACGTGACGGTGCGCTACGGCAAGCTCCAGGACATCTCGACGGCCGGCCTGACGACGGTCGCGCCGCCGTCGATCACGGTCTTCGAGTACAACAACGACTATCCCTCGTCGTTCCAGTGGAACATCGGCGTGCAGACGCAGCTGCCGTTCACCAGCGCGCTCGACGTCTCCTACACCGGGCAGCACAGCTACGACACGCAGAACACGGTGAACCTGAACAGCATCGATCTCGGTACGGCGTACCTGCCGCAGTACCAGGATCCGACGCTGACGCCGGGCGGCGTGTCGTCGTCGCTCGTCAACACGAACGTCAACCAGATGCGGTACTACACGGGCTACGCCAACATCACGCAGAACCAGCCGCGCGGCTGGCGGTCGTATCATTCGATTCAGCTGTCGTGGACGCGGCGGATGCGCGACGGCGTGGCGTTCGGGTTCACCGACACGATCAGTCTCTCCGACACGCAGCAGTCGGCCGCGCGGCTCCAGCACAACCCCGACGGCTCGATCACGGAACGCTCCGACCAGGCGGCGGCGGACGCGCTGCTCGGCGACAATCACCCGCAGACGCACATCATGCGCGCGAACTTCGTGTGGCAGCTGCCGCGCCTGGCGGGCAGCCAGGGGGCGATGAAGGCGGTGGCGGCAATCGCCAACGGCTGGAACGTCGCCGGCATCTGGAGCGGCGCCACCGGCGCGCCGTATTCCGTCCTGCTGAACTACGTCAGCGGCGGCGGCGCAACGGCGAACGTCGCGCTGACGGGCTCGCCCGACTTCGCGCCGCGCGCGGTGATCGTCGCCGATCCGGGCGGCGGTTGCAGCTCGGATCCCTACCGGCAGTTCAACACGTCCGCGTTCCAGGGGCCGCTCGCCGGCAGCGTCGGGCTCGATTCGGGCGCCGGCTATCTGCGGGGCTGCTTCATCAGCTCGATGGACCTGTCGATCTCGCGCGCGATCCGCGTCGCCGGCGCGAAGACCGTCCAGCTCCGCCTCGATCTGTTCAACGCGTTCAACCAGTCGGGCGTCATCGATCGGAATTCGACGATGAACCTCGCCAACACGTCGGCGGCCGCCGCGACGACCATCACCAACCTGCCGCACGACGCGAACGGCAACCTGATCCCGTCGCTGTCGCTGCCCCGCAACGCAGGCTTCGGCGTGGCGACCAACTATCAGGTGCCGCGGACGGTACAGGCGCAGATCCGCTTTTCCTTCTAGGCATGGGCTCCAGGTCCTCGATGCATACCGGCGCCGCCGACGTCTCGAACCCCGTACAGGCACGCAATAATGTGAAAGTGACGCGTACGATCACCGATGAGGAGCGCGCAGCCGCGGAGGCCCTCCTCGCGCGCGCGCGCGCGGCGATGGCGGCGATCGATCGCTACGACCAGGCGACTGTCGATCGCCTTTGCCGCGCGGTGGCGTGGGCGACGGGGAACGAGCAGACATTCGGCCGCCTGACGCGCATGAGCGTGGAGGAAAGCGGCATGGGCAGCGCCGACGGCGTGCCGGCGCGCCGCTGGAAGATCCTCGGCATCCTGCGCGACGCCCTCCGGACGAAGTCCGTCGGCATCATCGAAGAGGATCGTGAGAAGGGCATCGTCAAGTACGCCAAGCCCGCCGGGGTGATTGCGGGACTCCTGCCCGTGACCAATCCGCTGGTCACCATGGTCAACATGGCGATCAACGCGATCAAGTGCAAGGACGCGGTGATCTTCTCGCCGCACCCGATGACCCGGACGTCGGCGATGGAGATCACGCGGGTGATCCGCACGGCGCTCGCGAAGCAGGGGGCGCCCGACGACCTGATCCTGTGTCTCGAGAAGCCGAGCATCCCGCTGGCGCAGGAGCTGATGGCGATCTGCGACCTGACGATCGCCACCGGCGGCGCCGCGATGGTGAAGGCCGCGTACGGGTCGGGCAAGCCCGCCTACGGTGTCGGCGCCGGCAACGCCACCGTCGTCGTGGACGAGACCGCCGACCTCGCCGAGGCGGCGATGAACACGCGGATCAGCAAGACGCAGAACCACGGGTCCGGCTGTTCCTGCGACGGCAACCTGGTCGTCGACGCGCGCGTCTACGACGCGTTCCTCGACGCGCTGCAGCGCGAGGGAGGCTATCTCGCGAGCGCCGAGGAGAAGATCCGGCTCGAGGCCGTGATGTGGGACGCCGAGGGACGCCGCACGATTGAGACCGTCGCGCGGGCCGTATCAGTGATTGCCGCACGGGCCGGGATTCAGCTGCCGGCGGGGAAGTCGTTCGTCGTCGTCATCGAGGACAAGATCGGCAGGGCGCATCGCTTTTCGAGCGAGAAGCTCGCGCCGGTGCTCGCGATCTTCAAGTACAACGGATTCGATCAGGCGCTGCGGATGGTGTCCGAGATCCTCGAGGTCGGCGGCAAGGGGCATTCGGTGGGGATCGCGTCGTTCGACGACGACCACATCCACCGGCTGGCGTCGATGGCGCCCGTCAGCCGCATCATGGTGAATCAGCCGAACGTCCGCGGCAACGCCGGGTCGTTCACCAACGGGATGCCGCAGACGGCGAGCCTGGGGTGCGGCACGTGGGGCGGCAACATCACCAGCGAGAACATCAGCGTCAAGCACTACATGAACACGACCTGGGTGTCGCGGCCGATTCCGGAAGACCGTCCCGACGAGCGCGAGCTGCTCGGCGAGTTCTACGGGAGCGAGATCTTCTGAGCGAAGATCGGGCGGGATTGCCCCAACGGCGTCGTGTGTGCTTTTGTGAACAGTTGACGGAACATCGGGGGAGATACGCTTGCCTGGAGGAGCATACTCATGAGTGCAAGCCATCGCCCCACCGACATCCATCTGCGTCAACATCGGGCCAAAAAGCGAGGCAAGCTGCGCGCGCGGATTGCGGCAGCACCGGCGGCCGGGCGGACGGCCCTCGAAGCACGGGTGCGGCGCACCTATTCACCATTCCACTTGATGAAGACAGAGAAGCTGCCTCACTAGCCTGATCCAAGTCGCGGCAGCGGGCTCTCCAGCGCGCTTCGGCTACAATCGCCGGCCAGAGAGGCACCCATGCGCCACGTGCGAGTCGCCGCGATGTTCTTCGGGCTTGCCGCCGCCGGCGCGTGCAGCCGGCCGCCCCACACCGTCGTCGACGCGACGGGCAAGACAGTCGGGGAAGTCATCCGCTGGGACGATCGCATCCCCAACTATCCGCTGAACGCCATCGTCCGCTACCAGGTGTCGGGAGACGACGTCGCGCTGCTGGCGACGCCGGGAGCGATCCGCGGCCTGCAGGACAACGGCGGCGGCGTCGCGCTGTTCACGACGGCCGACTGCGGCGGCAACGACATGTTCGTGATGCTGTCATCGCCTCCGCTCACGAAGCGCTACGGGATGGTGCTGTCCTCGGGCAACCCGTCGACGGCGTACTACCAGCCCACGCAGGGCTGGCTGTTCGCGACCGACCCTCTGCCCGCGCGCGTCGATCCCGGAAGCACCGTCTTCCACTCGCAGTGGGCCGATCCCCAGTGCGTGCCGTTTCCCGCGCCGGGATACGTCGTGACGGGCAATCCGCTGGGAGGTTACTGGATGCACCGCGTGGAGCAGCTCTATTCCAAGTACACGCGGCCGTTCTACTTCAAGTAGCTCCGCCAGGCCGCTCGACGACAGCCAGTTCCGCCAGCCAGTAGCCGGACGAGGCAGCGACCTGTGCGGCGCGCTGGCGCTCGGCCTCGGTCATCGCCTTGAGCGCGGTCTCGCGCCGCTCCTGAAACACCTTCTCCAGGTGCGCGCCGTAGTGCGTGCCGTCCTGGCGCATGGAGAATCGCTGCACGGACTCAGGGCTGCCAATCTTGAGCGTCTCGCCCAGCTCGAGCCCCAGGCCGACGAAGAATTCGCGGTCCTGTCCGTCCGGCACGCCGAACACGAACGGTTCTCCCCAGTCGATCGCGTTCCTGATCATCCCTGTGGGCGACCGCATCAGCAGCTCGAGTCCGCCGCGGTTGAGATACTCGAGCAGCAGCGCGCTGCCCGGCGCGGATTCCGTCGCGATCGCAGTCAGCGTGGCCCTGATGCCGTCTTCGGGGACGTACATGCTCACGCCTTCGCAGATGAAGTACGTCTTGAGGTCGCGCCGGAAACCGGCGCGGCGCAGTCCGTCGGCGAGGCCTTCGCGCGCGAAGTCGACCGAGGCGTAGACCACGTTTGGCGGCGCGCCGTCCAGCGCCGCGTCCACGCGCCGCTTCTTGTACTCCTGGGTCGTCGGGTGATCGATCTCGATGATCGCGGTGTCTTTGAGCAGGTCGGCGAAGCGATGGGCGCGCGTGTCGAATCCGGCGCCGAGAATCACGATCTGCGTGGCGCCGCCGCGCACGGCGCGCGTGAGCCGCTCGTCGATGTAGCGCGTCCGCACCAGCATCAGCCACGTCAAGCCGAAGACGTCCGGATCGTTGATGGGTTCCTCGAAGGCCCGGCGGAGCGCCCGGCTGACGGGATGTGCGGCGATCAGCGCCAGTTCGTCGCCGCCGATCAACCTGTCGGCGGCCCAGTCGGGATTGCGCACGCTCGCGTCGGGCTCCCGTGATCCGAGCGCCCGCGCGGCGGCGGTCAGGATCGACGTACGCGATGGGAGGCCGTTGGCCTGCATCAACCGAGATTATCGCTCACCGGGTCGCGGCGGCGGGCCGCTGGTTCACACGCCGCTTCGTGCCGACGTATCGTCGGGCGCGCGTTTCACCGCGTCGCGGGGCGACCCGCCCCACGCGCGGCTCCAGGCGCGGCGCAACTGCAGGTCGGAGGCGAAGCCGGCCATCGCGGCGGCGTGCGTGACGGTCGCGCCGTATTCGAGCGACTGGCGCGCGCGCTCGAGCCGGATCAACCGGAGGTAGTGCAGCGGCGAGATGCCGGCATGGTCGATGAACAGCCGCAACAGGTGACGCTCGGTGGCGTGGGCGGCGTGCGCGAGCGACGCCATGTCCCAGTCTCTCTGCGGGTCGTTGACGATCGCGTCCTGGACGCGGTGCACCGCGGGGTGGAGGTGGCGGCGGTGCATGTGGAACGGCGAGAGCTCGGTGTCGCGCGGGGAGCGCCGCAGGTAGACGACCATGTCCTCGGCGACGCTGGCCGCCAGGGCCTCTCCGCACTCCTCGGCGATGAGATGCAACGCGATGTCGATGCCTGCCGTGATGCCCGCGCTCGACGCGAGCGGACCGTCCACCACGAACACGCGATTGTCGATGACCTGCGCCTGCGGCGCGAGCGAGCGCAGCATGGGCAGCAGCTCGTGGTGCGTCGTGCAACGGCGCGTCCCGAGGACTCCCGCGCGCGCGGCGAGCAGCGTGCCCGAGCAGATCGTGACGAGACGATGAGGCGCGCGCGCGTCGGGGAGGCTGAGCGCGGCGCGCAGGCGATCGTTCAGCCATCGGGCG
>Ga0075364_10002272_pt1 | contig 10780 bp, 7 predicted proteins | sample EndMetdeltDD1764_FD_71517 | JGI IMG/M metagenome (GOLD analysis project Ga0075364, IMG submission 71517) | Populus endosphere microbial communities from Tennessee, USA - Endosphere MetaG P. deltoides DD176-4 | ecosystem: Host-associated > Plants > Roots > Endosphere | place: USA: Tennessee...
AATTCCCGGCGCGAACCGGTGAGCGGGTCGTCGAACTCGATGCGCTGGGCGAGCAGCTGCAGCGGGGTGCTGAAGTCGTCGGCCGGCACATCAATCACGTTGGGGTACAAGGGGTCTCCGGTGATCGGTATGCCCAGCGACGCCATGTGCACCCGCAACTGATGGGTGCGTCCGGTGCGCGGCATCAGCCGGTACAAGCCGTCCGGCGCTACCAGCTCGATCATCGTCTCCGCGTTGGGTTCGCCGGGCTCGCAGACCGCCTGCAGGATGCCCCGGCGCTTGACGATGCGGCTGCGGATCACGCGGGGGAACATCAGATCCGGGTCCACCGCCGCGCGCGCCAGGTAGGTCTTGTCCACCAACCCCCGAGCGAACAACATCTGATACGGGCCGCGCAACTCGCGCCGGGTGGTGAACAGCAGCACCCCGGCGGTCAGCCGGTCGAGCCGGTGGGCCGGGCTCAGCTCGGGCAGTCCGAGTTCGCAACGCAACCGCACCAAAGCGGTCTGTGCTACGTGCCGACCTCGCGGCATTGTGGCCAAGAAGTGCGGCTTATCGACGACGACGATGTCGTCGTCCCGGTAAAGCACCGGAATATCGAACGGCACCGGCACTTCGTCGGGCAGGTCGCGATGGAGGTAGACGAAGGACCCGGGGGGTAGCACTGTGCCGGCATCGATCACTGCCCCGTCGGCGTCGACGACTTCTCCGGCAAGCACCTTCCCCCGCGCCCGGGAACCGAATCGATGAGTCAACTCGGCCAGCACCAGTCCGCCATGCAATCGCACCCGTGCGGGTCCCAGCGCCTCGCGAACCCCTATCACGGTCGAAGACTATGTCGGCGCATGTCGTCTCCGGGGCGGAATGCCGTTGACGTAGTGGAAGCGTGCGGCGCGGCGCCGAATTCGATGCGCGTGTCCCCGGCTTCGATGCGGCTGTCCGGCGAGGTGCATCGGCTCGGCGTAGAACATCACCTTGGCTACCTCGACGAGGACCAGGTAGACGACGACGAAGCCGCCCAGCACGCCAAAGAACTGCCACGGCAACGGCGTGAAGCCGAGAGTGCGAGACAGCGGTGAAATCGTCACTACGACGCCGACCGCGACCACGGTCAGACTGGTGATGGCCACCAACGTGCTCGGCCGACTGCGGAAGAACGGCACTTTGCGGGTGCGGATGGCGAAGATGATCAGCGTCTGGGTCGCAAGTGATTCGACAAACCAGCCGGTGCGGAACTCGACGGCACCGGCGTGCAGCACCCCCAACATCATGCCGAAGGTCAGGAAGTCGAACAGCGAACTGATCGGGCCGAAAGTCAGCATGAACCGGCGAATGAAGGCGACATCCCAATGCGACGGCGCGTGGAGTTGCTCCTCGTCGACCCGGTCGGTCGAAATGGCGAGCTGTGAGGTGTCGTACAACATGTTGTTCAGCAGGATCTGGCTGGGCAGCATCGGCAGAAACGGCAACAGCGCCGATGCGGCGGCGGCGCTGAACATATTGCCGAAGTTGCTTGACGTACCCATCAGTACGTACTTGATGGTGTTGGCGAAAATCCTGCGGCCCTCGGCCACACCGGTGGCCAGCACGCCCAGATCCTTTTCCAGCAGCACCACGTCGGCCGCGTCCTTGGCGACGTCGGTGGCACCCTCCACGGAGATGCCCACGTCGGCCGCGTGCAGGGCCAGCGCATCGTTGACACCGTCACCCAGGAACCCGACGGATCGCCCGTTGCGGCGCAGCGAGACGATCAGCCGCGCCTTCTGCTCGGGAGAGATACGGGCGAAGATGGTGTGGCGTTGCGCGGCGTCGGTGAAATCGTCTTCGTCGAGTGGCTCCAGCTGTACGCCGGTGATGGTGCCCTTGGACGCCAAACCCAGGTCAGCACAGACCTTTTCGGCGACCGTCGGATTGTCGCCGGTGGCGATCTTCAGCTCGATGCCGAGGCCGGCGAGTGCAGACAACGACTGGCGCGCAGCGGATTTTGGTTCGTCGGCGAAAACCAGGAAGCCTGCCAACAGCAGAGCGCATTCGTCCGAGGGGGTGATACCAGTCAGCTCGGACGCGGGTTTGGCGGCCACGGCCACCACGCGGCGTCCGGCGGCGAACAACGTCGCAAGGGTGTCCTGCGCTAGTGCCGCCGTCATCTGGCACCGGGCCAACACCTGCTCGGGTGCGCCTTTGACGACGAGCACGCGTTTTCCGTTGTCCTCAACCAAAACCGACGTCGACCGCCGCTCGTGATCGAACGGCAGCGTCGCGACCCGATGCACAGCATCGCCGATCAATTGCTGCGGTTGCGCTGACTCCCAGAGCGCGGCGTCCAGCGGATTCGCGCTGATACCACCCGATTCCGTATCGACATCGCTGGCCAGCAGCCCAAGGCGCCGCACCGACTCGCTATGCGCGCCGGTCGGGTCAATCGTGTCGATCAGGCGGATCCGGCCTTCGGTCAGGGTGCCGGTCTTGTCGGTGATCAAGATGTCGATGTCGCCGAGATCTTCGATGCATACCAATCGCTTAACCAGAACTCGCGCCTTGGCGAGCTGGCGCGATCCGGTCGCGAGGCTGGTGCTGACCACGGCCGGCAGCAGTTGCGGCGTAATACCGACCGCGATCGCCAGCGAGAACAGCACGGAATCGATCGCCGGCTTCCGCAACAGCAGATTGCTCACCAGAATGACGACCACCAGCGCAATCGCGACTTGCAGCAGCAGGTAGGAGAACCGGCGCAGCCCCACTTGGAAACCGGTTTCGGGTTGCCGCGTATCCAAACCCGCAGCGATGCGCCCGAATTCGGCGTTTCTGCCAGTGGCGTAGACCACACCGGTACCCTCGCCGCCGCTGACGATCGTGCCCATGAAAGCCAGGTCGGATGATTCGGCCAGTTCGGAGCCGGCGGGCACCGGTTGTGGCGATTTCTCTGCTCCGGTCGATTCCCCGGTCAGGATGCTTTCGTCGCACTCCAGACCGCTGACCTCGATCAGCCGGACATCGGCCGGCGCGGCCTCGCCCAATGACAGCCGGATCACGTCACCGGGAACAAGCTGAGTGACGTCGACGGTGACGTATTTTCCGTCGCGGCGCACCACGGCATTGTGGTGCACCCGCGAGTGCAATTCCGCGGCGGCGCGCTCGGCGCGGTATTCGTTGAGAAAGCCCAGGCCCACGCTCGTCGCCAGGATCACACCGATGATGACCGCCTGGATGCTGTCGCCCAGAAAGAAGGAAACGACCGCGGTGCCGGCCAACATGATCAGCACCGCGTTGCGCAGCTGTCGACCGAGCAACGCGAGCGCGTTGACGTGATGGGTCCGCACGGCGTTCGGGCCGTTGCGGACCAGCCGGGCAGACGCCTCGATGCTCGACAGTCCGGCGGCCGAGCTGTCCAACCACCGCAACACCTCGTCGACGGGGGCCGCGGCGACCTGCTTGGCGCTCAGGTCATGGGACTGCGTCGCGGTGCTCACCTTCGGTGTTGACGACATTGCGGCACTCCCCCCTACGGTGTTCGACGAGTCGATGCGTCGGCGTGACTGTCGCGCATCTACCGCCGATTTCACAAGTGCCAAAAGCCACCTCAGGTGCGGAGGCCCTCGGCCACCAAATGTTCACCGGATATTCGTCCGATGTGTGCTCGGGGGAGGGATCCTCAGGTCGCGGGTCGGTCATGAGGGCCGTAGGGTTGGGTGGCGAGATCCGATGGGGTGCACGGCAATCCGCACCCAACAGCCGACAGGCGGTCGAAAATGGAGCCCGAAACTCGGTTGCAGCTCAAGCCGTTCCGGCCCGCGTTGGAGCACATCGATGGCGCCTGGTGGCCGCGATCCAGGCGGTTGGCCGACGAGGTTCCGGGCCTGGTGACGTCATTAGCCGAGCGGCTTGGGCCGATCGTGATGGTCGGATACCACCACAACGGCTGGGAGGACACGCCGCCGCAGCTTGAGATCGCGGGCCACACCGTGGAATTCGTCGGCTTCAGCAGTGACGAGCCGGCCAGCGTCATCCTGATCGGGCAGGACGGTCACCACCTGACACTGCACGTAATCCCGCCGGAGGCCACCGACCAGAGCGGCCGGCAAGCGTTCGATGAATTACGAATTCTCACCGAAGCCGACATCAGTTCTGTCAGCCGTTCCACGGTTGCGCGATCAATAGCCGACGTCGCCGACAAGTTGGCCAAGCACGAGGGGCGCGACGACGAGCAGCGAACCGCCGAAATCAAGGCTTGGTGCGAGACAGCCGCTCAACAGTTCGTCGAGGCACCGATCCAGGCCTTTGTTCCTGTCCTCGTCGAACACATCGTTCGCAACCGCATGATCGAATCCCGCGCGGCCGCCGCGAGGCAGCTGGCCACCGAACTCAATTGAGGGGCACCGGCTCGAGGATCTCGGCGCGGGCCTCGGGCGCGCTGGCCCGCAACTCGTCGGCCGACACGTCGTCGGGCTGGGCCTGCGACAGCACCTCGGCCTCCACCCGCGCGGTGTAGTTGGCGACCTCACGATTGACGTCCTCGGCGGTCCAGCCCAGCACGGGCGCGACCAGGTCGGCGACCTCGCGGGCGCAGTCGACACCGCGGTGCGGGTATTCGATGGAGATCCGCATCCGGCGGGCCAGGATGTCCTCGAGGTGCAGGGCCCCCTCGGCCGCGGCGGCGTAGACGGCTTCCACCTTCAAATAACCCGGCGCTTCTTTGATGGGGCCGAGCAAGCTGGGGTCCTTGACCGCCAGCGCCAGGACCTCGTCGATCAGCGAACCGTAGCGGTCCAGCAGGTGGCGCACCCGGTAGGAGTGCAGGCCTCGCGTCGCGCCGACGTTCTCGGTCTGGTTGATCAGCGCGAAGTAGCCGTCGGCGCCCATCAGCGGCACCTTCTGGGTGATCGACGGCGCGACCCGGGCCGGGATGAACTCCGCCGCGGCGTCCACGGCGTCGGCCGCCATTACCCGGTAGGTGGTGTACTTGCCGCCCGCGATGGCGACCAGCCCGGCGGCGGGCACCGCGACGGCGTGTTCCCGGGACAGCTTGGACGTTTCCTCGCTTTCCCCGGCCAGCAGCGGCCGCAGGCCCGCGTACACGCCATCGATGTCCGCGTGCGTGAGCGGGGTGGCCAGCACGGTGTTGACCGTCGCGAGGATGTAGTCGATGTCGGCCTTGGTGGCCGCGGGGTGGGCGAGGTCGAGGTTCCAGTCGGTGTCGGTGGTTCCGATGATCCAGTGGCTCCCCCACGGGATGACGAACATCACCGACTTCTCGGTGCGCAGGATGATCGCGACGTCGCTGACGATCCGGTCGCGCGGAACCACCACGTGCACGCCCTTGGACGCACGCACCTGGAACCGGCCGCGCTGCTTGGACAATGCCTGAATCTCGTCGGTCCACACCCCGGTCGCGTTGATGACGACGTGGCCGCGGACCTCGGTGATCGACCCGTCCTCGGAGTCGCGCACTCGCACGCCGATCACCCGGTCGCCCTCGCGCAGCAACGCAACCACCTGGGTGGAGCACCGGACCACGGCGCCGTAGTGGGCGGCGGTGCGTGCGACGGTCATGGTGTGCCGGGCGTCGTCGACGACGGTGTCGTAGTAGCGGATACCGCCGATCAGCGAAGAACGCTTCAGGCCCGGGCTCAGCCGCAACGCGCCGGCGCGGGTCATATGTTTTTGCGCGGGAACCGATTTCGCGCCACCCAGGCTGTCGTAGAGGAAGATGCCGGCGGCCATGTAGGGGCGTTCCCACATCCGTTTGGTCAGCGGAAACAGGAACGGCAGCGGCTTGACCAGATGCGGGGCCAGCGTGGTCAGCGACAGCTCGCGCTCATACAGCGCCTCGCGCACCAGCCCGAACTCCAGCTGCTCCAGGTAGCGCAGCCCGCCGTGGAACATCTTCGAGGAGCGGCTCGACGTGCCCGAGGCCAAGTCCCGGGCCTCGACAAGTGCCACCCGCAGCCCGCGGGTGGCCGCATCCAGCGCGCAGCCGGAGCCCACCACGCCGCCGCCGATGACCACCACGTCGAACTGCTCGGTGCCGAGTCGCTCCCAGGCCAACGCGCGTTGCTCGGGCCCCAGCACGGAAGCCGGCAGACCCTGCTCGCTCTCCGCTGTCATCTGCGAACTCCTGTCGGTTACTCGTCGGTAGGCGATGCCGACCACCAGGCTAGTTCCTCAGTCTCGCGTCAGTGCCCTATCAGTCCAGATCGTCGTGTGCCATCAGCCGGCGGGCGGCCTCGGTGATCGAACCCGATAGCGAGGGATAAATGGCGAGCGTCTGGGCCAGCTCGTTGACGGTGATGCGGTTCTGGACCGCCACCGCGATCGGCAGGATCAACTCGGAGGCAATCGGCGCCACCACCACGCCACCGATCACCACGCCGGTGGATTTGCGGCAGAAGATCTTGACGAAGCCCTGTCGCAGGCCGGACATCTTCGCCCGCGCGTTGGTGTGCAGCGGCAGCATGATGGTCCGGGCGAGCACCGATCCGTCGTCGATCATGGTCTGCGGCACCCCGACGGCGGCGATCTCGGGCCTGGTGAACACCGTTGCCGCGACCGTGCGCAACCGGATCGGGGTGACGCCCTCGCCCAGCGCGTGGTACATCGCGATCCGGCCCTGCATGGCGGCGACCGAGGCCAGCAGCAACAGACCGGTGCAGTCGCCCGCGGCATAGATCCCGGGCACCGATGTGCGCGACACCCGGTCCACCTTCAGGTAGTCGCCGGGGCCGAGCTCGATGCCGACGCGTTCCAGGCCGAGGCCGCTGGTGTTGGGGACGGATCCGATGGTCATCAGGGCGTGGCTGCCCTCGATGGTGCGGCCGTCGGTCATCGTGACCAGGACGCCGTTGTCGGTTCGTTTGACCGACTCGGCGCGGGCGTTCTTGAACAGCTGCACGCCGCGTTCGGCGAACGACTCCTCCAGCACCAGCGCGGCGTCGGCGTCCTCGTAGGGCAGCACCCGGTCCCGGCTGGCCGCCACCGAGACCTGCACACCGAGCTCGGTGTAGGCGTGCACGAACTCCGCGCCGGTGACGCCGGAGCCCACGACGATGAGATGGTCGGGTAGCGATTCCAGGTCGTAGAGCTGCCGCCAGGTGAGGATGCGCTCGCCGTCGGGGTGGGCCGACGGCAGGACGCGCGGGCTGGCGCCGGTCGCGATCAGCACGACGTCGGCTTCGTGTTCGCTGGTGCTGCCGTCGGCGGCGGTCGCCTTGATGCGGTGCCGTGCCATCCCGGGGGTGGGGTCGACCAGCTCGCCGCGACCGGCGACCAACTTCACATTCACGCGGCGCAGCTGGGCGGCGATGTCGGCCGACTGCTCGGCGGCCAACCGCTTGACCCGGGCGTGGATCTGCGGCAACAGGATCTTGGCGTCATCGATGTCGATGTCGAAGCCCAGGTTGGGCGCACGGCGCAGTTCGGTGCGCAGCCAGGTGGAGGCGATGAACGTCTTGGACGGCACGCAGTCGGCCAGGACGGCCGCTCCGCCGATGCCGTCGGAGTCGATGAGGGTGACTTGGGTGGTTTCGGGATGTTCGGGATTGGAGGTGGCGGCCACCAGGGCGGCCTCGTAACCGGCCGGGCCTCCGCCGAGGATCACGATGCGGGTCACCACAGTCCATAACCTAGCCCGCCGACGACCACTACGCCGTCTAAGCTTTCCCCCGTGCCGCTCTACGCCGCCTACGGATCGAACATGCATCCCGAGCAGATGCTGAAGCGCGCACCCCACTCGCCAATGGCCGGAACCGGCTGGTTACCCGGGTGGCGGTTGACGTTCGGCGGCGAGGACATCGGTTGGGAAGGTGCGCTGGCCACAGTCGTCGAGGACCCGGATTCGAAGGTGTTCGTCGTGCTCTACGACATGACGCCGGCCGACGAGAAGAACCTTGACCATTGGGAGGGCTCCGAGTTCGGCGTGCACAAGAAGATCCGCTGCCGCGTGGAGCGGTTATCTTCGGATACCACAACCGATCCCGTCCTGGCGTGGCTGTATGTACTGGACGCCTGGGAGGGCGGGCTGCCGTCGGCGCGCTACCTGGGCGTAATGGCCGACGCCGCCGAAATTGCCGGCGCGCCAAGCGATTACGTGCACGACCTGCGTACCCGCCCGGCCCGCAACATCGGCCCGGGAACAACTTCTTAAGGCGCGAGCGCGCCCAAAATGCCAGCCAAACCCCCTTTGGCTGGCATTTTGAGGACGCTCACGCTGCGTACCGTAGCTGTGTCTTGACCCGGCGGATTAATTCGCCCGGCCGATACCTAACATCCCCGGCAACGATGGGCACTACTAACCAGCCCAGCTCTTGAAGTGCGGATGTGCGCCGACGGTCCCGCAGAAATGCCTCCGGCCCGCTATGCCAGTCAATGCCGTCGTACTCGGCGGCGACGCGGAACTCGGGCCAGGCGAAATCAAGCCGCCAGGTCCGGCCGTTCAGGTCCACGACCTCGTACTGCAGCACGGGCGGCGGCAACCCGCCGTCGATCATGACCAGCCGGGCCTCGCTCTCCATCGGCGACTCAGCCAGCGGGGAGGCCAAGCTCAGCAACTCGCGGACGGTGACAATCCCACGCCGTCCGGACTGCCGCTCGATCCCGTGCTGCAGTTCGTCGCGACTGCACGTGCCGCTGCGCAGCGCCGCGTCGAGCGTCGCCAGCATCCGAGGCCGACGCAGCCCGCGCGCCACCTCGATGGCCGTCCACGCGGGCGCGGTCGCCGGCCGTCCCGCGACCAAGGCCATCGGTGCGCCATCGCGCCGATGCACGAACAGACCAGCGGTCGAGTGCAATCGCCGGCCGACGGGATTCAGCACATGCAACTCCGTGCGCCGTTCGGTGTCGAAGCCGTAGGCCGCCGCAGCGGTACCCAGGCACGCTGCGACCGTCGTGCCGGTTGCCAGGTCGAGCCCGCGTAGTTGCAACTCGATAGTCAATTGGCCACGACCGTAGATGCCGTGCCAAATCCTTTGCAAAGCGCCACTTTTGACATATGCCTCCAGCCCGCGACGGGTTAAGCACGTTAACGCCTGGGCCGACGTCACCACGCCACCTTGGCTGTCCAGCAAGCGGCCGAGCTCTGCATTCACGCCGCGTATGGTCTGTCATCCACGAATTGCGCACAATTCACCATGCCGAGCGTCCGCAAAATGCCGGCCAGAGGGGGTTTTGGCGTACATATGAGCGCGGTCGCGGGCTAGAAGACGGCCGCCTGCTCGACGATGTTGACCATCACCCGCAGCCCGATGGCCAGGGCCCGCTCATCGAGGTCGAAGGTCGGCTGGTGCAGATCCAGCTGTGGTCCGCTGCCCGACCACACGCCCAGTCGCGCCATCGCGCCCGGGATTTCCTCCAAGTACCAGGAGAAATCCTCGCCGCCACCGGACTGCCGGGTGTCGGCGAGCACATCAGGCCCGACGGCTTCGATCGCGTGGGTGAGGATGCGTGTCGAGACGTCCTCGTTGACCACCGGTGGCACGCCGCGGCGGTATTGCATGGTGTGTTCGATCGCCAACGGCGCCAGTAGGCCCGCGACGGCATCGCGGATCATCTCTTCGAGGTCAACCCAGGTGTGCCGGCTGGCGGTGCGCACCGTGCCGGCCAGCACGCCGGTTTGCGGAATCGCATTGGGCGCCACGCCCGCATTGACCGCGCCCCACACCAACACCGTGCTGTTGCGCGGGTCGATGCGCCGCGACATCACCCCGGGCAGCCCGGTGATCAGCGTGCCGAGCCCGTAGACCAGATCGGCGGTCAGGTGTGGACGTGACGTGTGCCCGCCGGGCGAATACAGCGTGATCTCGACCTGGTCAGCCGCCGAAGTGATCGGGCCCTGCCGCACGGCGACCTTGCCGACCTCGAGCCGGGGATCGCAGTGCAGCGCAAAGATCCGCGACACCCCGATCAGCGCGCCGGCCGCGATGGCGTCGATGGCGCCGCCGGGCATCAGCTCTTCGGCGGCCTGAAAGATCAGCCGCACCCCGACCGGCAATTCGGGCACCGACGCCAAGGCCAGCGCGGTACCCAGCAGGATCGCGGTGTGCGCGTCATGACCGCAGGCGTGCGCGACATTCGGCATCGTCGAGGCATACGGCGCACCGGTTCGCTCGGCCATGGGCAGCGCATCCATGTCGGCCCGCAGCGCGATCCTCGGCTGATGTTCGGGACCGAAGTCACAGGTCAATCCGGTTCCACCGGGCAGCACCTTCGGCTTCAGCCCGGCGTCGGCCAGCCGTTCGGCGACGAACTGCGTGGTGGCGTATTCCTGGCGCCCCAGCTCCGGGTAGCGGTGCAGGTGCCGACGCCACTCGACCAACTCGGTGTAGTGCGCGGCCAGCCACGATTCGGCGGTGTCGACGAGGCTCACGACGCTGCCCGTCTCTCCCGAGCCGCCAGTACCCGGTCGCGCTCAGCGGGGTCCTCGGCGAGGTGAACGACGGTGCGCGCCAACATGATCGCGCCCTCGACGACGGCGCGGTCGGCGCTCGGACCCACGGCGGCCGCGGCGAACGCCCGCTGGTGCACCGTGGCCCCGCCGGCGTCGACACCGATCACTGGGTGGATCCCCGGCAACACCTGCGTCACGTTGCCCATATCGGTGCTGCCCAACGGCAGGCCGGCCTCGATGTCGGGCGACACCGGGTCTCGGCCGAGCCGGCGCATTTCCGCCCGGCACACGTCGGCCAGCCATTGGTCGGGTTTCAATTCCGCGTATGCCGGTGCGGCGTTCTCGATTTCGTATTCACAGCCGGTGGCCAGCGCTCCCGCGGCGAAGCACGCGAACATCCTG
>Ga0075364_10002273_pt1 | contig 10776 bp, 4 predicted proteins | sample EndMetdeltDD1764_FD_71517 | JGI IMG/M metagenome (GOLD analysis project Ga0075364, IMG submission 71517) | Populus endosphere microbial communities from Tennessee, USA - Endosphere MetaG P. deltoides DD176-4 | ecosystem: Host-associated > Plants > Roots > Endosphere | place: USA: Tennessee...
TCCGGCGCTGTTCGCCCGGGTCAAGGCGATCTACGACGAGCGCGACACGCTGGGCCTGACCCCGGAACAGAAGACCGTGGTCGAGCACTACCAGCGCAACTTCGAGCGCGCCGGCGCGCTGCTGTCCGATGCCGACAAGGCCGAGCTGCGCACGCTCAACGCCGAGGAATCCTCGCTGTCGACCGCGTTCGGCAACAAGCTGCTGGCGGCCGGCAATGCCGGCGGCGTGTTCGTCACCGACCGCGCCCAGCTCGATGGCCTGGACGACGGCACGATCGCCGCGGCGGCCGATGCCGCGAAGGCCGCGGGCAAGGACGGCCAGTGGCTGCTGAGCCTGCAGAACACCACCCAGCAGCCGGTGCTGGCCTCGCTGAAGAACCGTGCGCTGCGCGAGCAGGTGCTGGCCGCGTCCACCGGCCGCGCCGAGAAGGGCGACGCCAACGACACCCGCGCCACGATCCAGCGTCTGGCCGAACTGCGCGCGCGCAAGGCGCAGCTGCTGGGCTTCCCCAACTATGCCGCCTACAGCATCGCCGACCAGATGGCCGGCACGCCCGAGGTGGCGCTGAAGCTGCTGACCGACACCGTGCCGGCCGCGACCGGCCGCGCACGTGCCGAGCTGGCCAAGATCCAGGGCGTGGTCGACGCGCAGAACGGCGGCTTCACCGCCGGCGCCGCCGATTGGGATTTCTACGCCGAGCAGGTGCGCAAGGCCGAGTTCGACCTGGACGAATCGCAGATCAAGCCGTACTTCGAACTGGACCGCGTGCTGAAGGACGGCGTGTTCTTCGCCGCCAACCAGCTGTACGGCATCACCGCCACCGAGCGTACCGACATCCCGGTCTATCACCCGGATGTGCGCGTGTTCGACATCAAGGACGAGGACGGCACCCAGATCGCGCTGTTCTACCTCGATCCGTTCAAGCGCGAGAGCAAGCAGGGCGGCGCCTGGATGGGCAACTTCGTCGAGCAGGACGGCCTGGCCGGCACCATCCCGGTGGTCTACAACGTGGAGAATTTCACGAAACCTGCGGCCGGCCAGCCCGCGCTGCTGAGCTTCGACGACGTGACCACGCTGTTCCACGAGTTCGGCCACGCGCTGCACGGCTTCTTCTCGAAGACGCAGTATCCGTCGGTCGCCGGCACCAACACGCCGCGCGACTTCGTCGAGTTCCCCTCGCAGTTCAACGAGCACTGGGCGCTCGATCCGAAGGTCTTCGCCAACTACGCCAGGCACCACCAGACCGGCGAGGCGATGCCGCAGGCGCTGGTCGACAAGATCGTCACCGCGCGCACCTTCAACCAGGGCTACGCGACCACCGAGTACCTGTCGGCGGCGCTGCTCGACCTCGCCTGGCACACGCTGCCGGCAGGCACGCCGAAGCAGGACGTGGATGCCTTCGAGAAGCAGGCGCTGGCGACCTACAAGGTCGACCTGGCTGCGGTGCCGCCGCGCTACCGCACCAGCTACTTCAGCCACATCTGGGGTGGCGGCTACGCGGCCGGTTACTACGCCTACTTCGGCGCGGAGGTGCTGGACCACGACGCGTTCCAGTGGTTCCGCGAGAACGGCGGCCTGACCCGGCAGAACGGCCAGGTCTTCCGCGAGAAGATCCTGTCGATCGGCCACTCGAAGGACCTGGCCGCCGCCTATCGTGAGTTCCGCGGCAAGGATCCGTCGGTGGAGCCGCTGCTCGAACACCGCGGCCTGAAGTAAGCGTCCACGTCGAGCGCAAGCGAAACGCGACCGGAACGCGCCACACGCGACGCCAACGGCCTGCGACAAGAGAACAGCCGCAGGCGACACGACTGGCACGCGAACCGTAGGCAGACCCCACGACGGCCGGCAACCCCGGCCGTCGTGCTGTGTGGGTACCGCTGTGCGTTGGTGACAGCGTTGCCTGCAGCGCCTGTGGAACCGGTGCCTGCAGTGCATCGGTGCCGGCGTCGCCTGCATGCTCCTGCGCCGAACGCCGCCCGACGGCGGCCGCTGCGGCCGCTCCTGCAGGACTGCAGGAGGCCGCTCGAGGCCACCGCCATGTTGCCGACGTGTCTGCACTGCACGCAGGGCCCGGCATCGCCCGCTACTGCGCCCCAACTGCGTGATGTCCGCACCCGACGTCCCACCAGCCTGCGCGTCGGCGACACCCCGATGCGGACCGTGATCGCGTCCGCCCTGCACGACGGGTGTGGTGCGTTTCCGCGACGGGCACGCGACAGCGATGCGCGTCCCTTGGCTCTTGCGGACATGACCGCATGGCGGGATGTCATCATCGGCGGCATGCCGACCATTCCTCCACTGCAACCGGCCCTGCCGCCCTATGTCGAGGCGCTGCCGCCGCCCGCGCTGCGCGACCGGCTGTGCCGGGTCTGGCGCTACCGGGTGGAGCCGGCGGCGGATGCGCAAAGCCGGGTGCTGCCCGATGGCTGCGTCGATCTGATCTGGGACGGCCGGCGCCTGTTCGTCGCCGGGCCGGACCAGCAGGCGAGCGTCGCCCGGCTTGCGGCCGGGACCACGCTGACCGGCCTGCGCCTGGCGCCCGGTACCGCCCACCGCGTGCTCGGCACCTCGATGCAGGCATTGACCGACCGGCGTGTCGATGCCGACATGGTGCTGGGCACGCGCGCCCGTGCGTTGCAGCGGCGGCTGGGCGAGGGTGCCGATCCGCTGCCGACGCTGCTCGCCGCGGTCGCCGCCAGCGACGTGGTCGTCGACACGCGCATGGCCTGGCTGTTCGCTGCACTGTCGGCCGATCGGCCCGCGGGCATTCCCGCGCTGGCGCACGGTCTGGGCATCAGCGAGCGCGGCCTGCATCGCCATTGCCTGCAGGCATTCGGCTATGGCCCGAAAGTGCTGGAGCGGATCCTGCGTCTGCAGCGGCTGCTGCGCCTCGCCGGACAGGTGCCGACGCTGACCGCGGCCGCGCTGGATGCCGGCTACGCCGACGCCACCCATCTGTCGCACGACGTGCGTCGCCTGACGGGGCTGACGCCGACGCAGCTGGTCCGCGATCACGGGCGCTGACTGCCACGTTCCTGCCTGCGTGCCGGCCCGGTGTGTCGGCGCGCTGGGCGCGAGGCTGGCGCTCGCGCTGCGCTCCGGCAGCGGACGCGTTCAACCCGGGTCGCCGTTGTCTGCAGGCGTGGTGGCCGCGACCGCCATCGATCCATGCACGTCTGCGGGCAGCGTCCGGCATGGCGGTCGCCGCGGAGGCGACTCAACGCCGCGTCAGGGATCCTGCCGCGCCGGGGCGGCGCTCCCGCGACCAGTGCGCCGAACCACCGGTGCCGCCGACACGTGTGCGTACGGCGGCGGGAACGCCGATGCGCACGGCCGCGGTCCGCGCACGGCGTGCTCGGCCAAGCGGGGCGCCGACACGGACGCCCTCGTCCTGGAAGCGGTGCGTCAGCGCCTGTAGGCCGGCAACGGCAACGCGATCGGTGCCGGGTTGAGCCGCACCCAGTCCACCGCGAGCCGGGCGAGTGCGGACAGTGCGTCCTCGTCGCCATCGCCGGCATGCAGTGCGCTCGTCAGTGCCCGTGCGTCGGCCAGCGCCGCCGCCGGCAGCGGCGTGCCGCTGCCAAGATGGGCGGCGAACGCGGCCAGCATCGCGCGGAAGTCCGCATCCCAGTTCACCGCCCCGTTGTCGAGGATCTCGCGCGACAGCTTTCCCGCGATCCGGATCACCTCGCCCTGCACGCTGGCGGCCGCGCCGCTGGACGGCACCAGCAGCTGCCACAGCGCATCGAACTGCGCCGGCCATGCCGCGTCGTCCACCACGATCGGCGACCGCCCGTCGTGCACCCGGCGCGCGGCGGCCGGAGCGGTGCCGAACAGGCGGTAGAGCGTGGTCAGGCCGGCATCGGTGGCATCCAGGAACTCGGGGTTGAAGCCGGCCCGATGGAACTCGAAGGTGCGGCCGATCCGGTCCACATCGGCGCGCATGTCGTCCTGCACGGACGCGCCGGCGGCCAGCAGCACGCCGGCGATCTCCGCGGTCTCCACGATGTCGCTGTTGGACGCGGTGGCCAGCGCCAGTTTCAGCGGGGTCATGCCGGCATCGTTGCGCGCATCCACCGAAGCGCCGTGCTCGACCAGGCGGCGCAACGAGGCGGACTTGTGGCTCTGCGCGGCGGCATGCAGCGGCGTGTTGCCGCGACGGTCGCGCGCATGCCGGTCGGCACCCAGTGCCAGCAGGGCGTCCACGCCGCCCTTCCAGCCGGCCGCGCGATGGTGCAGCGCGGTGCGGCCATCCTTGTCGACCGCCTCGAGGTCGGCCCCCTGCGCGACCAGCCAGTGCAGCAGGGCGTCCGGGCAGTTGTAGAACGACAGCGCGGTCTGCTTGGCATAGCCGCCGCGGGCCTCGAGATCGCAGTGCTCGAAGGTGGCGATCAGCGTCTCCAGCGGCGCCTCATCCAGCAGCGTGGAGAAGTCGCTGGGCAGTGTCTGGCGCTTGCGCCTGGCCATGCGGGCGTCCTTGAAGCCGGTGCGGCGGGACGTCAGCTTAGCGTGGCGCTGCCGCTCCGCGGCACGGGCGACCCGCGTCCTGCAGGCCGCCCGCCGCGCCATCCGTGGACCGGCCGCGACGCCGCGGCCGGGAGTCCACTCTCCGTCAGTTGAAGCGGAACTTCGCGCCCACGGTGAAGTAGCGGCCGATCGCACCGCTGAAATCCATCGGGTTGTAGTTGATCGCGCCGTAGGTCAGCGGATCGAGCGGCGCGATGCGGTCGGTGACGTTGTTGACCGAGCCGAACAGCTCCCAGTGCTCGGTCGGCATCCAGCGCGCCGACAGGTCGATGGTATAGAAGTCGTCCAGCTCGCAGCCGGCGGGCGCATCCTCGCCGTTGGCGAAGCCGTTCGCGCACTCGGTCTCGCTGGCTTCGCTGACGTTGCGCAGGCTGTCGCGCCAGTTGACCACGCTGCTGATCGCGAACTGCCCCATCTCCCAGGTCGCGCCGAAGTTGGCCTTGTTCTTCGGCGTGCCGATGCAGTTGGTCACGTCGCAGTTGCCATGGGTGCCGGCGAACTCGTAGACGCTGCCATCCACATCCTCGCGCTCGAACTTGCTGATGTGGGTGAACTGCAGGTCCAGCCGCAGGTTGCCGGCCTCGCCCAGGTCGATGCGCTGCTCCATGTCCACGTCGAAGCCTTCGACCGTGGTGGAGGACGCGTTCTCGTAGCCCACCAGCACCGCCAGGATCGAACCGCTGCCCGGCGTGCCGGGGATCGCGTTGCTGCCGCGGATCACGTTGGCGCCGCCGGCGGCGATCGCCGCGTCGGCGCTGCCGCCGAAGATCTCGTCGGTGCGCTTGATCCGGAACGCGTCCAGCGCCAGCGAGCCGCCGGTCCACGGCGACAGCACGATGCCGACGGTCGTGCTCTTGGACTCTTCCGGCTTGAGGTCCGGGTTGGGCGAGGTGATCAGCGCGATCGGGCCTGCGTCGCAGTCCTGCGGCTCATTGCCCGGCGCGGCGCAGCGGACCGGATCGACCGCGGTGCTGAAGGCGGCCAGGCCGCCGGTGCCGGCTTCAGCCGGGTTCGGCGCGCGGAAGCCCTCGGCGTAGGTCGCGCGCAGCGCGATCCAGTCCGACGGCGACCACTTCACGCCGAGCTTGGGCGTGGTCGCGGTGTCGCCGCCCTGGTACTTGTCCATGCGCACCGCGCCAGTCAGTTCCAGGCTTTCCAGCAGCGGCGCCTGCAGCTCGGCGTAGACGCTGGTGATCTTCTCCACGCCCTCGTAGGCCGAGTAGCCCAGGCCGATGATGTCGCCCTGGTCGGTGAAGGTCTGCGGGGTCAGCGACACCGACTGCCGGCGGTACTCGGCGCCCAGCGCAAGGCCCAGCGCGCCCCCCTGCAGGTCCATCAGCGGGCGCGTGATCTTCGCGTCCACCACGTCCAGGCGGGTGCGGCCCTCGGCGCTGATGCGCGGCGAGATGTAGTCGTACAGTGCCTGCGAGTTGAGCCCGGCGTCGTCGCCGATGCGCCACCAGCCGACCGGGCTGGCCGGATCCTCCAGCACGGTCTTGACCCGGCTGTACTGCAGGAAGCCGGTGCGCTCGTTGGTCAGGTCGGTGCCCGAGTGCAGGTAGCCCACGTCGTAGTCCCACTCGCCGGCGCGGCCCTTGAAGCCCAGCAGCAGGCGCACGAAGCGGCTGTCGTTGTAGGTCACGCGCGGGCCGACGTCGAAGGCGGTGTAGCGCAGGCGGTTGGCGGTGCCGGGGTACGGGTTGTCCGGGTGGTCCGGGCCGAGCACGACCGCGCCGGGGCCGGGATCGGAGGCGTTGACCGGGCCGCCGGGGTAGCCCCAGGCGCCGGACACGCCCGACGGCGTGTTCTGGAACACGGTCTTCTTGTTGGCCGCGCTCAGCTCCATGTACAGCTCGCCGCTGTCGCCGACCGCGAAGGCCGCGCGCGAGAAGAAGTTGATGTACTCCTCCTCCGGCGACAGGTCGCGGAAGCGGCCCACGTCCCAGAGGCAGCCGCCGGCCGGATCCTGCGGGGTCACGTCCGAGAGCGCCGCGCAGCCGGGCAGCGACTCGAAGCGCCCGGTGATCGGGTTCTCGATCGCGCCGCTCGGCCCGCCACCGGCGCCGGTGCCGCCGCCGGTGATGCGCCCGGGCAGGTTGCCGCCGATCGGGTAGCCCCACGGGCGGGTGTCGCCGGTGCCGATCCACTTGCGGTTGCGGCGGTCGCTGACGCGGATCGCGTCGGTCTTGGCCGCCTCCACGCTGAAGAACGCGTTGAACCCGTCCTCGACCAGGTCGCCGGTGCCGGCGGTCAGCGACACCTTGGGCTGGTCGCCGCCGCCGTCGTCGGACCAGCCGTAGGACACGGTGGCGACCGCGCCCTGGAAGTCGTTGCGCAGGATCACGTTGACCACGCCGGCGATCGCGTCGGAGCCGTAGATCGACGAGGCGCCGTCCTTCAGCACCTCGATCCGCTCCACCGCGTCCAGCGGGATCGTGCTGAGGTCGGTGAACACCTTCTGGCCGTCGTCGGCCAGGCCGAACGGCGCCATGCGGCGGCCGTTGAGCAGCACCAGCGTGGACCCGGCGCCGAGGCCGCGCAGCGAGATCGCCGCACCGCCGCCGGCGAAGCCGTTGCCGAAGCTCTTGGGCACCGAGCCGGCGCCATCCACCGACAGGCTCTGCAGGTACTCGCCGACCGTGGTTTTGCCGGTGCGGTCGATCTGTTCGCGGGAGATCACCTGCACCGGCGAGGCGGTTTCGGTGTCGGTGCGCGGGATGTTGGAGCCGGTGACGGTGACCCGGTCCAGGTCGGTGGGCTGGTCGGCGCTCTGCGCGGTCGCTGCCAGCGGCAGGACCAGGGCGCAGAGCGCGGCGGGGATGGCGAGGCTGAGGCGGCTGCGGCGCGGTATCGGCCGGCGCGGGTGGAACGTGGTCATGGCGAATCCTCGGGGGCGCGGTGGTCGAAACATCCAGTGCTCGGTCCACATCCGCTGTCGGATCGATGCGAGCGCGAGTTAACGAGCCTTTAACGTGAGGAATCGGTGAAAAACGCCTATTCAGGCAATTGACGTTCGTGAAAGGTTCGGAAAGCGTTAACAGATCTGACTTTTTCAGTCATGTGAGCGGGCGGGCCCGGGCCGCGTTTCGGATCGCCTCGCCAAGCATGCCGGCCCCCGCCGGCCTTGATCCCGCGCCCGGGACACCCATATCCCCGGCTTGCACCAATCCACAGGGAAGCAGTACGCAATGACCGCATCCGCCGAAACCCGCAAGTTCGAAGCCGAAGTCGCCCAGGTCCTGCACCTGGTCACCCACTCGCTGTACTCGCACAAGGAGATCTTCCTGCGCGAGCTGATCTCCAACGCCTCCGACGCCTGCGACAAGCTGCGCTTCGAGGCGATCGCCAACCCGGACCTGCTGGAGGGCGCGGGCGATCTGCACATCGACGTGAGCTGGGACAAGGCCGCGCGCACGGTGACCATCCGCGACACCGGCATCGGCATGTCGCGCGAGGACGTGGTCGCCAACATCGGCACCATCGCCAGTTCCGGCACCCGCCGCTTCCTGGAGGCGATGAGCGGCGAGCAGAAGGCCGACGCGCGCCTGATCGGCCAGTTCGGCGTGGGCTTCTACTCGGCCTTCGTGGTCGCCGACCGCGTCACCGTGCTGACCCGCCATGCCGGCGCGGCGCCGGAGACCGGCACGAAGTGGGAGAGCGACGGCCGCGGCGAGTACACGCTGGAAGACGTGACCCTGCCCGAGCGCGGCACCACCGTGATCCTGCACCTGAAGGCGGACGAGGACGAATTCCTCGACGGCTGGAAGCTGCGTTCGCTGATCACCAAGTATTCGGACCATGTCGCGTTCCCGATCCGGATGCCGAAGGACGTCGCTTCCGAGGAGGGTGAAGAAGCGAAGGCCGATGCCGCGCCGGAGTGGGAGATCGCCAACGACGCCTCGGCGCTGTGGACCCGCAACAAGTCCGAGATCAGCGACGAGGAATACCAGAACTTCTACAAGGCGCTCGGCCACGACTTCAACGATGCGGCCGCCTGGACCCACAACCGGGTCGAAGGCAGCCAGAGCTTCACCACCCTGCTGTACCTGCCGTCGCAGCCGCCGTTCGACCTGATGATGGGCGGGCGCGACGAGCGCAAGGGGCTCAAGCTCTACATCAAGCGCGTGTTCGTGATGGACGCGGCCGAGGAGCTGCTGCCGAACTACCTGCGCTTCGTGCGCGGCGTGGTCGACGCCGACGACCTGCCGCTGAACGTCAGCCGCGAACTGTTGCAGCACAACCGGCAGCTGGAGCGGATCAAGGGCGCCTGCGTCAAGCGCGTGCTCGACCTGATCGAGAAGCTGGCGCGCGACGAGCCCGGGAAGTTCGCCGCGTTCCTGAAGGCCTTCGGCAACACGCTGAAGGAAGGCATCGTCGAGGATCACGCCAACCGCGAGCGCATCGCCGGCCTGCTGCGCTTCGCCTCGACCAAGGGCGAGGGCGCCGCGCAGACGGTGTCGCTGGAGGACTACGTCAGCCGCATGGGCGAGGGCCAGGACACCATCTGGTACATCACCGCCGACGGCTACAAGGCCGCGGCTGGCAGCCCGCAGCTCGAGGCGTTCCGCGCCAAGGGCATCGAGGTGCTGCTGATGTTCGACCGCATCGACGAGTGGATGCTCGGCCACCTGCACACTTTCGCCGGCAAGTCGCTGAAGAACGTGGCCAAGGGCGAGCTGCCGCTGGACGAGGCCGACAAGGCGAAGCAGGAAGAGGCGACCAAGGCGGCCGAGTCGCTGCTGGCCAAGCTCAAGGGCCTGCTCGGCGAGCGCGTCGGCGACGTGCGCGTGTCCGCGCGCCTGACCGACTCGCCGTCGTGCCTGGCCCTGGCCGACTACGAGATGGCGCCGCACCTGGCGCGTCTGCTGCGCGAGGCCGGCCAGGAGATTCCGGAGAGCAAGCCGACGCTGGAGATCAATCCGCAGCACGCGCTGCTACAGCGGATCGAGGCCGAGCCCGACGCGGGCAAGGCCAACGACCTGGCCACGCTGCTGCTGGAGCAGGCCGAGATCGCGGCCGGCGCCCCGCTGCCGGATCCGGCCGCCTTCGTGCAGCGCATCAACCGCCTGCTGCTGGGCTGAGCGCAGGACGGCCGGCGCCCGCCGGCCGCTCCTCCCTGTCGCGGGCCGGCAGCGTCCAGCCCGCGGCATGATCCGCCACGACCGGCCGCGACGCTTCCGGCCTCCCGCGACCTTCACCCGGTCCGCGCGCCCGTCGGGCCTACACTCGCCGGCAGTCCCGACCAGGCTGTCCGCATGTCCCCGCCGTCCGCCCGCTCCCACCTCGGGGCGTATGCCGCGATCGCCGCGATCGTGGCGTCGATCGCCGTCGCGTTCGCCTGGGCCGCCGGCTGGCTGACGCCACAGCGGCTCACCCCGGCGCGCATGACCGACGCGATCGAGGCCAGCGCCGCGCAGGCGGCGCCGGGCTTCCGCCGCGCCCACGCCAAGGGCCTGTGCGTCAGCGGCCACTTCACCCCGACAGCCGATGGCGCCGCGCTCAGCCGGGCACGGGTGTTCGCCGATGCCTCCACGCCGCTGCTGGGCCGCATGTCGATCGGTGGCGGCTCGCCCTACGGCCTGGACGCGCAGGCGCGCGTGCGCAGCATGGCGCTGGTGCTGGAAGGCAGCGACGGCGCGCAGTGGCGGATGGCGATGAACAGTTTTCCGTTCTTCGGTGCGGCCTCGGTCGAGACCTTTCTGGCCCAGACCCGCGCGTCGGCGCCCGATCCGGCCACCGGCAAGCCCGATCCGCAGCGCGTGGCCGCGTTCACCGCCGCCCATCCGGAAGCGCAGCGCTTCGCCGCCTGGGCGCGCGCCGCGCCGTGGTCGGACAGCTTCGCCAGCACGGCCTACAACGGCATCCACGCCTACCGCTTCATCGCCGCCGACGGCCAGGCGCGGATGGTGCGCTGGTCGATGCGGCCGCAGGCCCCGTTCGTGGAGATGACGCCCGACCAGCGCGCCGCGGCCGGGCCCGACCACCTGCAGGACGAGCTGCGCAGCCGGCTCGCGCAGGGGCCGCAGCGCTGGGACATGGTGGTCACGCTGGCCGCGCCCGGCGACGATCCCGACGACCCGAGCACGCCGTGGCCGGACGATCGCGAGCAGCGTGTGGTCGGCACGATGGTGCTGGAGCGCGCCGAGGACCAGGCCACCGGCGCCTGCCGCGACCTCAACTTCGATCCGACCGTGGTGCCGCCGGGCGTGGCCCTGTCGGATGACCCGATCCTGGCCGCGCGCGCGGCC
>Ga0075364_10002274_pt1 | contig 10774 bp, 9 predicted proteins | sample EndMetdeltDD1764_FD_71517 | JGI IMG/M metagenome (GOLD analysis project Ga0075364, IMG submission 71517) | Populus endosphere microbial communities from Tennessee, USA - Endosphere MetaG P. deltoides DD176-4 | ecosystem: Host-associated > Plants > Roots > Endosphere | place: USA: Tennessee...
GCGATATCGGTCTGCTGTGCCGAGGACAATTCGATCTTGGCTTTTTCGGCCGCTTCCTTCAGACGTTGCAGCGCCAGGACATCCTTGCCCAGATCCACGCCCTGCTCTTTCTTGAACTCGGCAATGATGTATTCAATCAAACGCTGGTCGAAATCCTCGCCGCCCAGGAACGTGTCGCCGTTGGTCGACAGCACTTCAAACTGCTTCTCACCATCGACATCGGCGATTTCAATAATCGACACGTCGAACGTGCCGCCGCCCAGGTCATACACGGCGATCTTGCGATCACCCTTCTCGGTCTTGTCCAGACCGAATGCCAGGGCTGCTGCAGTAGGCTCGTTGATGATGCGCTTGACGTCCAGACCAGCGATGCGACCCGCATCCTTGGTAGCCTGGCGCTGGCTGTCGTTGAAGTAAGCGGGAACGGTGATGACCGCCTCGGTCACTTCTTCGCCCAGGAAATCTTCAGCCGTTTTCTTCATCTTGCGCAGCACATCTGCCGAGACTTGGGGAGGCGCCATTTTCTTGCCGCGCACTTCGACCCAGGCGTCGTTGTTGTCTGCTTTGATGATGGAGTAAGGCATCAGATCGATGTCTTTCTGCACGGCCTTTTCGTCGAACTTGCGACCAATCAGGCGCTTGACGGCGTAAAGCGTGTTTTTGGCGTTGGTGACCGCCTGGCGTTTGGCAGGAGCGCCAACCAGGGTTTCGCCATCGTCCATGTAGGCGACGATCGAAGGCGTGGTGCGACCGCCTTCGGCGTTTTCGATAATCTTGACCTGGTTGCCGTCCATGACTGCCACGCAGCTATTGGTGGTGCCGAGGTCAATACCAATGATCTTGCTCATGATGGATTTGCCTTGATGAAATCTAATAATGTTGTGTGATTCAAACTGCTGGATGAAAGCTAATTGGGGCCTGGCATGCCGTTTTCAAGGGGATTTCATCTGAAAATCCTTTTGAAATGCGCACCCAGACGCGCTTTTCACCCGGCGGCAACGGTGACCAATGCAGGACGCAGTACCCGATCGGAGATCAGATAGCCCTTCTGCAGTGTGGTGATGACCGTATTGGCCGGCTGGTCGGCCGGAATAGAAGAAATGGCCTGGTGCTGATGCGGGTCGAACTTGTCACCCTGGGCAGGCGCCACTTCACGCAGACGACCGCGCTCGAACGCGGCATTCAATTGCTTGAGCGTAATTTCGACGCCTTCGCGCAGGGTTTCCAGGGTCTGTTCGGACTGGGCCAGCGCCTGTTCCAGGCTGTCTTTCACCGGAACCAGCGCCTCTGCAAACGATTCGATACCGAATTTGTGGGCCTTGGCGACGTCATCCTGGGCGCGGCGGCGCACATTGTCGGCATCGGCACGGGCACGCAGCACGGCCTCGCGCTGCTCGGCGAGCTCTGACTGCAGCGTGGCGACCTGCGCGTGCAAGGCGGCCAGTTCGTCGATGGGTGCCTCATCGCGTGCCTCTTCGGGCGTGGTGACGTCGGGCTGCACGGCCTCTACAGGCACATCCTGCGCAAACGTGTCTTCCTGCTGATGATCCGCGGGCTCTTTCGGTGCCGTCATGGGGCTGTCCTCCAAAACTGATTAATCGTTGTGCAGGTAAATGGGGGGCAAATTCCCATTTTCAAGACCTGGTTACCGATAGTCAGTCCTGGGGGGCAAAAACGGGCGAACTGGAGGACTAGGAAGCGGAAACGGTCGATGTGGGGGCATGTGCCGGCACCGCAGCAACCGGGCTCGCCGAGACCGTTGCAGCGGGTGCAGGCGGCGTCACCCAGCCCGCCAGGGCGCGCAAGGTGATCTCGGCGAGCCCGCGCGACCAAGTCTCACTGTCGTTCAGTGCCTCGATATATCTGAACTGCTTGCCGCCCGCATGAATAAACGCTTCGCGCACTTCTTCATTGATCTCTTCCAGCGTTTCCAGACAGTCGGCGACGAACCCCGGGCACACGACGTCAACGGACTCGACACCCTGGCGGGCCAGTTCTTTCAGCGTCGGCTCGGTATAGGGCTCAAGCCAGCGCGCCGCCCCGAACCGGCTCTGGAAGGTCACTTCGAGGCGATCGGCGGGCAACTGCAGCTTCTCGCGCAGCAATCGCGCCGTTTCCAGGCAATCGCGGTAATAAGGATCGCCCATTTCGATGGATGCACGCGGCAGGCCGTGAAAGCTCATGACGAGTTTCTGCGGTTGACCGTGCTGCGCCCAGAAACTGGAGATGCGTTCGGCCTGCGCGTCGATATAGCCAGGATCGTCGTAGAAACGCTTGAGAAACCGAAGTTCGGGCTGATCGCGCAGCTTGCCGGCGTAGCGGCTGACGGCGTCCACGGCCGTGGCCGTGGTGCTGGCTGCATATTGCGGATAGAGCGGGAGCGTGAGAATGCGATCGCAGCCGCGCTCGCGCAAGGTTTTCATGGCAGCCGGAATCGACGGATTGCCATAGCGCATGCCCAGAACGACTTCGACGTCGTAGCCCTGCTCGGCCAGCAGTTTGCCAACCGCCTGCGCCTGACGCTGGCTCCAGACATAAAGCGGCGACCCGCCGTCCATCCAGATGCCGGTATACCTCGGCACCAGCTTTTTGGGGCGGAATGTCAGCACCGGGCCGAAAAGGATGGGGAACCAGATATAGCGTGGAATTTCGATCACGCGCGGATCAGCGAGAAATTCCCCCAGATAGCGACGGATGCCCTTGGCCGTGGGGGCGTCGGGCGTGCCCAGATTGACCATCAGCACCCCGACACGACCCGCTGCGCGAGGGGCGGGGTTTTCGTTGAATGGATCGTCCTGCGGGGCTTCAGGGAGGTAACGCTCGGGCCATAGGTACTTGAAAAGACGCAAAAACACACAAGGCTCCCGCTATTAACCCTGATTCTGGCTCAAGGCGTTGGACAACATTCTCGCGGTGATGTCCACGATTGGAATGACGCGATCATACGCCATGCGGGTAGGGCCAATGACGCCCAGGGTGCCCACCACGCGGCCATCCACGCCGTAGGGTGCAGTGATGACGGAAACGTCTTCCATGGGCAGCAATTGCGATTCGCCGCCGATATAGATCTGAATGCCCTGCGCACGGCTGGAAACGTCCAGAAGTTGCATCAGATCCGTTTTCTTTTCGAAAATCGTGAACATCCGGCGCAGCCGGTCCATATCGGAGGCCAGATCCGTGATGTCCAGCAGCCTGCGCTCACCCGAGATGACGACCGAATCCGCGTCATCGGTGGGCTCGGTACTGGCGTCTACTGCCGCCTGCATCAACCCCGAAATTTCCTCGCGCAACTGGGTGAGCTCTGTCGCCAGGCTGCCGCGCACGGCATCGAAGGATTTCCCGGCGAAGTGCTGGTTGAAGAAGTTGCCCGCCTCGACCAGCTCGCTGGAGGTGTAGTCACGCGAAACGGACAGGATGCGGTTCTGGACGTCCCCATCCGGCGTGACGATGATCAGCAGCACGCGGCGCTCGGAGAGGCGAATGAACTCCATCTGCCGAAACACCTGCGCCTTTTTGGGTGCGAGCACCACCCCGGCAAACTTGGAAAGATTGGACAGCAGGGCGGCGGCAGCCGATACCGCACGGGCAGGCTCTGACGGCGGCAGGAAATGCGAGTGCGGTGCCGGTTGCAGATCGTAGGCGTGCACCGCCAGCAGGGAATCGACGAACATCCTGTAGCCACGCGGGGTGGGAATGCGGCCAGCCGAGGTGTGGGGGCTCTGAATCATGCCCATCCCTTCGAGATCTGCCATCACATTGCGAATCGTGGCCGGCGAAAGGTCGAAAATCTGCGACAACGTACGCGACCCGACGGGCTGGCCATCAGCGATGTAGCGTTCTATCAGTGTTTTCAGTAAGGCTTGTGCGCGGTCGTCCATGCGCCCTATTTTATGGAATGTTTGACCCAGGGTGCTATTTTTGTGAGGGTCTGCCCGATGCGCCCCCTATAATCGACGCACCTCATATCGATCTCAGCCCCTGATACCCGCCCATGCATTTCAAATCCGTTGCCCTGGTTGGCCGATATCACGATAACGGGCTGGAAGCCCCGCTACGAGCGCTTGCCGAAGTGCTGCAAACGGCTGGCTGCGAGGTCATGGTCGAGGCGCAGACCGCGGCCAACACGGGGTTATCGGAGTACGCGATTGCCGATTTCGCGGAAATCGGTCGCCGGGCACAACTGGCGCTGGTGGTGGGCGGCGATGGCACGGTATTGGGTACGGCGCGCCATCTGGCCCCGTTTGACGTCCCGCTGGTCGGCATCAACCATGGCCGCCTGGGATTCATTACCGATATCGCGCTGGATCGTGCGCGCGACGCCCTGACCGACATCCTGTATGGCCGATACATTTCGGAAGAACGCATGCTGCTGCAAGGCAGCGTGTGGCGCGGCGATCAGGAAATGTACTGTGCGTCGGCCTTGAACGATGTGGTGCTCAATCGCGCCGGCCGGGGCGGCATGATCGAAGTGCGGGTAGAGCTTGACGGCATCTTCATGTATGAGCTGCGTGCCGATGGCCTCATCATTGCCACACCTACAGGCTCCAGCGCCTATGCCTTATCGGCCAATGGCCCGCTCATCCATCCGTCCATGAACGCCATGGTTCTGGTGCCGGTCGCCCCGCAGGCGCTGTCTAACCGTCCGATCGTCATCCCTGACACGGGCGAACTGGATCTGACCCTCACGGCCATGGGCCGGGTCGAAGTGGGCGCGAGCGTGCATTTCGACATGCAAACCTGGTCTGATCTGCAACCGGGCGACCGCATCCGGGTCAAGCGGGCACCGCATACGATTCGCCTGTTGCATCCGGAAGGCTACAGCTTTTTCTCGACGCTGCGCCACAAGCTGAACTGGAACCGCATGCCGCACATCACCGATCAGGTGGATTGATCACCATGCTGCGCACCCTCCACATTCGTGACTTCGTCATCGTCGAAAAAATCGACATTGGTTTCGAGCAGGGTTTTACGGTGTTTTCCGGCGAAACCGGCGCTGGCAAGTCCATTTTGATCGATGCGCTGGCACTGGCACTGGGCGAGCGCGCCGAAAGCGCCATCGTGCGAACCGGTGGGGAGCGTGCCGATATCAGTGCCGTCTTCGACGTCCCCCCGGCCCTGGCCGGCTGGCTCGCCGAACACGCGCTAGAGGGCGATGGCGAGGGCGAACTGGTGCTGCGCCGGGTAGTCGATGCGCAGGGCCGCGGTCGCGGGTTCATCAACGGTGTGCCGGCAACCTTGACACAAATGCGTGATCTGGGTCGGCAACTGGTCGATATTCACGGGCAACATGCGCACCAGAGCCTGGTGCGCCCGGACGCGCAGCGAGACCTGCTGGACAGTCACGGCGGCCACGGCGAATTGGCGCACGCGGTGCAGCAGGCCTGGAAGGATTGGCGCGAGGCCACACGCCTGTTGCAACGCGCCGAACAGGATGCGAGCGGACTGGCCCAGGAACGTGAGCGCCTGCAGTGGCAGGCCGACGAACTGACACGCCTGGCGCTGCAGCCCGACGAATGGGCCCGTCTGAGCCAGGATCAGCACCGACTCTCGCATGCGCAGACCCTGATCGAAGGCGCGGCCCAAAGTGCCACCATTCTGGATGGCGAAGACAGCAGCGTGATGGACCAGATCAATCTGGTGTGCGAGCGCATTGGGCAACTGGCGCGCCATGACGAATCGCTGCGCGACATCCACGCGGCGCTGGACTCGGCCCGCATCTCGGTAGGCGAGGCCGTCTCGGATCTGAATCATTACCTCAGTCGTCTGGAGCTGGACCCCACCCAGTTGGCGGCTGTCGAAGCGCGGTTATCCGATGTGTTCGATACCGCGCGCAGATTGAAGGTCGAACCCGAGCACTTGCTCGAACATGCGGCAAGTATCGATGCCCAATTGCTGGAGCTTGCCGCCACGGGCGATATCGACGCCTTGCGCGCACGCCACGATCAAGCCAGGGGCGCCTACGAGGCTGCCGCTGCCCGCCTGACGAGCGCCCGCCAGAAGACAGTCAAACCGCTGGCGCGCCAGGTGACACAGGCCATGCAGGAGCTTGCCATGGCAGGAGGCAAATTCGAGATTGCCCTGACCCCTGTCACACCTGGCCCGCAAGGCGTGGAACAAGTGGATTTCCTGGTTGCCGGCCATGCGGGCGTGCCCACCAGACCGCTTGGAAAGGTCGCATCGGGTGGCGAACTGTCGCGAATTTCCCTGGCGCTATCGGTGATCGCCAGTCAGGCGGCACGGGTGCCCACCCTCATTTTCGATGAGGTGGACTCGGGCGTGGGCGGCGCAGTGGCCGAAGTGGTGGGTCGACTGTTGCGCGAGCTGGGCAGCCGGCGCCAAGTGCTGTGCGTGACGCATTTGCCGCAAGTGGCGGCCTGCGCCAGTTCACACTTTCAGGTCAGCAAACGCGAGTCGCGCGGGACGACGCGCTCTGCCATCGAGCCACTGGATGCATCCGCCCGTGTGGAGGAAATTGCCCGCATGCTGGGCGGCATCAACATTACCGAGACGACGCGCAATCACGCACGTGAGATGCTGGCCTGAGCACCTGGCGGCTCGCCGCCCGCACCCGGCAATGGTGACTTTACGTTGTTGAAGTCACCTGGCGTGCTTGACGACGTTCAACGCCCTGCGGCGGCGTTGCATGCGCGACATGTGCCGTAGAGCACCATCGCATGGCTTTCCAGGATGAAGCCGTTGTCCTTGGCAATTTTCTGCTGGCGACGCTCGACTTCGACGTCGGAGAACTCCATCACCGTACCGCAGTTGGTACAAACCAGGTGATCGTGATGATCGCCGTCGTTCAGTTCAAAAACCGCCTTGCCGGTGTCGAATTGGCTGCGCGAAAGCAGCCCGGCTTCCTCGAACTGGGTCAGAACGCGATAGACCGTTGCCAGCCCTATCTCGACCTGTTCACCGATCAACGCGCGGTAGACATCCTCGGCGCTGAGATGACGCTCGGGGGACTTTCGGAAAATGTCGAGGATCTTCAGACGCGGAAAAGTCGCCTTCAAACCTATATTCTTCAGTTCACTTTGATCGTTGATCATGACCCTACCAACTCTATGTCGTTCTTCAGAGCGTTATGATACCGGTTTATACGCGTTCACCATGAGGGCCCTCCGTGTCCACTAAACCTTCGACTTATTCTTCGGCTCGCGTCATCCGCGCCGGCGCATGCGCGCTGCTCGTGGCGCTGGCTCTGGGCGGATGCGCCTCGGGCAAATGGGGATTCCCTTACCGGGCAGGCGTGCAGCAGGGCAACTGGATCACCCAGGAGCAGGTGGCGTTGCTGCAACCGGGCATGACGCGCGAACAGGTCCGATTCGCACTCGGCAGCCCCACGCTGACCAGCGTGCTGCACGCCAATCGGTGGGATTACCCCTATTACTTCAAGCCCGGATACGGCGCGCCCAGCGAACGGCAGTTCACGGTCTTCTTTGAAAACGACCTTCTGGTGCGCTGGGCAGGCGATTCGCAACCCGAACTGCAACCGTTCCAGGTCGTGGAACAGGATGCCGCCAAGTCCGCCGACCATCAGGCCCGCATGGCCCGGGAAGCAGCACGTGAGCGCGACGATCGTCCGCAAGGTCAGATATCGCCGCGCATCAGCGTAGGCACCGAGCGTGCACCGGTCAGCGACACCCCCACCCCACCGACCTCCGGCAACTAGTACGGCCCACTGGCCGGCGTGACCGAATCTACTGGACACCCCATTCATGCGTATCGCCATTGCAGGCGCGAGCGGCCGTATGGGCCGCATGCTGATCGAAGCCGTCGTCCGCGACCCCGCCCTTACCCTGGCCGTGGCGCTGGACCACGCAGGCAGTGCCGCCATCGGCCAGGATGCCGCCGCGTTTACGGGCACCCCCAGCGGCGTGATCATCAGCGATGACATCGCGCAACTGGCCCAGGCCGACTGCCTGATCGATTTCACGCGCCCTGAAGGCACACTGGCGCACTTGCGCGCCTGCGTGGCCCACCATGCCAATATCGTCATCGGCACCACGGGCTTTGACGACGCAGGGCGCGCTGCAATCGATGCGGCTGCGCAGCACGTCGCTGTCGTGTTCGCACCGAACATGAGCGTGGGCGTGAATGCAACGCTGAAGTTGCTGGATCTGGCTGCCCGCATGCTGAACAGCGGCTTTGACGTCGAAGTGTTTGAAGCACACCATCGCAATAAGGTCGATGCCCCCTCGGGCACCGCCCTGAAAATGGGCGAGACCGTCGCCCAGGCATGGAACGTGGCATTGCCTGATGTGGCGACCTGGTCGCGCGAAGGGGAAACGGGAGCCCGTGAACCGGGCACGATCGGATTTTCCGTCGTCCGTGGCGGCGATATCGTCGGTGAACACACCGTTTACTTCTGCGGCAACGGCGAGCGCATCGAGATCACCCATCGTTCAAGCAGCCGCGCCACCTACGCCGAAGGGAGCCTGCGTGCAGCGCGGTTCCTGGAAGGCAAGAAAACGGGCCTGTTCGACATGCAGGCCGTGCTCGGCATTTAGCTGACAGCGTGGAGGTCGATCCTGGGGCTGCCTCAGGATCGACGCTGATCGGGCTGGCGCTGGCGGCAGTCCAGGTCTTTTTTTCCCCAGTTTGGAACAATCGGCTGCTGGCCTGGCCCCGGCTCGGGCAGGCACTGAACGCCTGCGCTGTTCACCGCACAAGAATCGGCTCGGCTTCCAGGTGCACGCCATAGCGCGATAGCACCTCGCCCTGAATAGCGCTTGCCAGCGCAAGCACGTCGTTCGCGTCTGCCCCACCGGCATTGGTCAACACCAGCGCCTGCCTGTCGTGCACTGCTGCACGCCCCAGATGCCGGCCTTTCCAGCCCGCCTGATCGATCAACCAGCCCGCCGCAAGCTTGAAGCGCCCATCGGGCAAGGCGTAGCTGACGATGTTCGGAAAGCGACGGCGCAGACTGGCCCATTGCGTGGCGTCGACCACCGGGTTCTTGAAGAAGCTTCCCGCGTTGCCTATGACTGCCGGATCCGGCAGTTTGCTGCGACGAATATCGCATACAGCGTCAAACACGTCGCGCGGCGTCAGGTTGTCGACGTCGCTCAACCCCGGATGGCGTTGCAGGTCCGGGTAGTCGAGCCTGGGCTGCCAGGCATGTGGCACGAAAAACTGCACCGACACAATGATCCAGCGCCCGGGTTCACGTTTGAATCGGCTATCCCGATAGTCGAACTCGCAAGCTTGCGCTGACAGCACGACCATTTCCGAACGCGTCAGATCCCAGGCCGTGACGGTATGCAGGCACTGTGCAACTTCCAGTCCGTAGGCGCCAATGTTTTGCACCGGCGCTGCCCCGACCTGCCCCGGAATCAGCGCGAGGTTTTCCAGCCCGTAGAAACCCACGTCCACGCAATGACGCACGAAACCGTGCCACCCCTCGCCTGCTGCGGCAGAAATAAACAGGCCGTCGGGCGTGCTTGACACGGGTGTAATGCCCGCAAGCGCGACATGCACGACCAGACTCTCGACCTGCCTGGGCAACACGACGTTGCTGCCGCCTCCCAACACGCACACGTGCTCATGCTCGTGCACCCGTTGCGTGACGGCAGGCAACGCATCGAGGTGTGCGAGGCGCACATAGGACCGGGCATGCGAGGGCAAGCCCAAGGTATTGAACGCGGACAGATCCTGCGCACGAACAGCAGAATCTTCTGAAGGAAAATGTGGGGAGAGTGTTGACATAGGCGGGGCCAAGTATGCTATAGTCTTTTTCTTCGCTCAAGCAGTATATGAGCGAGCTGTAAAAAGCGACCTGCGGGAATAGCTCAGCTGGTAGAGCGCAACCTTGCCAAGGTTGAGGTCGCGAGTTCGAGCCTCGTTTCCCGCTCCACATTCAAAAAAGGAAATCGTTTATTCGGTTTCCTTTTTTATGCAAGACCTGCTCTTTTGAAGGCCTGAACACCAAGCCGGCCTTACAAAAACCAGCAGAGAGTTGTGTATAATCGTTGTCTTAATTGAAGTTGTGTTGACCGACAAAACTTCAATATGCGGGAATAGCTCAGTTGGTAGAGCGCAACCTTGCCAAGGTTGAGGTCGCGAGTTCGAGCCTCGTTTCCCGCTCCACATTCAAAAAAGGAAGCTCTGCTTCCTTTTTTATTATCTCGTCTGATTCGCAACACCAGACGATGAGCAGATTGCCGGCGCAATGGCAGAGTGGTTATGCAGCGGATTGCAAATCCGTGTACGTCGGTTCGATTCCGGCTTGCGCCTCCAGGTATTTAGCGGCTCCCAGCAATGGGAGCCGTTTTTGTTTGGCCGCGACAGCTGAATGCGCAAGTGCGCCCCCTTCTTTGGCCCGTGGAATCTTAAAGGATCATTCGATGAATTCTGACCAGATGGTGCATGCCGTCGATCATATCGGCTTCGCAGTCAGCTCATTGGAAGAGGCCATTCGCTTCTGGACAACTGGACTTGGGTTCACTCTTGAACGTCAGTCGGAAATGGGCGGAGCGTTCATTCTGCAAGTCACCGGCACCTCCGATCCGAGCGTGCGAACGGCGATCGTTAAAAGCCAGGATGGCAGCCGAGTGGAATTGCTGGAATATTCGAAGGGTGACCTCCACGGTGTCACCCCACCTGGGGGTTCAGCGATTGGCTCAGCGCATTTGGCATTGAGTGTGCAAGACATACACGCCGTACTCGCGCGCATTGAGCAAGCGGGCTGGAAAGCAAGAGGTAAGCCTCAACCCATTCCCGCAGGCCCACGCAAGGGAACACTGGTTGTGTATGTCACCGGGCCAGATAACAT
>Ga0075364_10002279_pt1 | contig 10746 bp, 7 predicted proteins | sample EndMetdeltDD1764_FD_71517 | JGI IMG/M metagenome (GOLD analysis project Ga0075364, IMG submission 71517) | Populus endosphere microbial communities from Tennessee, USA - Endosphere MetaG P. deltoides DD176-4 | ecosystem: Host-associated > Plants > Roots > Endosphere | place: USA: Tennessee...
GTGTGGGCGCCGACGTCGAGATCGGCGCGACGGCCACTGTGGTGACGGGGCAGCGGCAGGCTTCTTCCCAGTCCGGCGCGTACTGGCGCCGCTACCGCCATGGATGGCAGGCGCGGCCGGCCGCGCTTTTCTCGGTCCAGCCGGCGCCGGTTTCGGTGCCGGTGCTGCAAGGAATCGACCGCGGGCGCGAATAGCCTGCCGATTTTTCGCCATCTACGTAAGACGCGCCGCCGTTTGGCTGAGCGTGCGCCAAATCGCTTTCATTCGCAGGAATTCCACTATGCTCGGGGCAATCGCAAAGGCCGTCTTCGGCTCGTCCAACGAACGTTACGTCAAGTCGCTCGACAAGATCGTCCAGAATATCGCCGCTTTCGAGCGGGAGATCGAGGCGCTGAGCGACGATGCGCTTTCCGCGCAGACCGCCAAGTTCCGCGAGCAGCTCGCCGCCGGCAGCACGCTCGACGATATCCTGCCCGAAGCTTTCGCCACCGTGCGCGAGGCGGGCAAACGCGTGCTGGGCATGCGCCATTTCGACGTGCAGATGATCGGCGGGATCGTGCTTCATCGCGGCGAGATCGCCGAAATGCGCACGGGCGAGGGCAAGACGCTCGTCGCGACGCTGGCGACCTACCTCAACGCGATCGAGGGCAAGGGCGTCCACGTCGTCACGGTCAATGACTACCTCGCGCGCCGCGACGCCGAATGGATGGGACAGATCTACCGGTTCCTGGGCCTCACCGTCGGCGTGATCGTGCCTAACCTGACCGAGGAGCAGCGCCGCGAGGCCTATTTCTCCGACATAACTTATGGCACCAACAACGAATTCGGCTTCGACTATCTGCGCGACAACATGAAGCACGAGCGCGCGCAGATGGTGCACCGGCCGTTCAATTTCGCGATCGTCGACGAAGTCGATTCGATCCTGATCGACGAAGCGCGCACGCCGCTGATCATCTCGGGCCCGACCGACGACAAGTCGGAACTGTACATTGCGGTCGACCTCGTGGTGAAGCAGCTTGTCGCCGAAGACTACGACGCCGACGAAAAGGCTAAAAGCGTCGTCCTGACCGAGGACGGCGTCGAGAAGGCCGAGCGGATTCTCGAAGCCGAGGGTCTGCTGGTCGGCTCCAACCTTTACGATGTCGAAAACACCCAGGTCGTCCACCACCTCGACCAGGCATTGCGCGCCAACGTGATGTTCCGCCGCGATATCGACTACATCGTCAAGGACGGCAAGGTCGTCATCATCGACGAGTTCACCGGCCGCATGATGGACGGGCGGCGCTGGTCGAACGGCCTTCACCAGGCTGTCGAGGCCAAGGAAGGCGTCCAGATCGAGCCCGAGAACCAGACGATGGCCTCGATCACGTTCCAGAACTATTTCCGCATGTACCCCAAGCTTTCGGGCATGACCGGCACGGCAGCGACCGAGGCGGCCGAATTCTACGACATCTACAAGATGAACGTCGTCACCATCCCGACCAACGTGCCGGTCCAGCGGAAGGACGACGAGGACGAGTTCTACAAGAATACCACCGACAAGTTCCAGGCGATCGCGAAGCTGATCAAGACCCGGTACGACACCGGCCAGCCCGTGCTGGTCGGCACCGTGTCGATCGAGAAGTCCGAGCTATTGTCCGACTATCTCAAGAAGGAAGGCGTCGAGCACAACGTTCTCAATGCCCGCTTCCACGAGATGGAAGCGCATATCGTCGCGCAGGCCGGACGGCTGAACGCGGTGACGATCGCGACGAACATGGCAGGTCGGGGCACCGACATCCAGCTTGGCGGCAACGTCGAGTTCCGCATCGAGGACGAGCTTCGCGACTTGCCCGAGGGGCCCGAGCGCACTGCCGGCGAAGAACGGATCAGGGCCGAAGTCGCTACCGAGAAGGAGCAGGTGCTGGCCGCCGGCGGGCTTTGTGTGATCGGCACCGAGCGACACGAGAGCCGCCGCATCGACAACCAGCTGCGCGGCCGTTCGGGCCGCCAGGGCGACCCCGGCATGTCGAAATTCTACCTCTGCCTGGAAGACGACCTGCTGCGTATCTTCGGCCCCGACACGCTCTTCGCCAAGATGATGAATTCGAATCTTGCCGATGGCGAGGCGATCGGCTCGAAGTGGCTGTCGAAGGCGATCGAGACCGCGCAGAAGAAGGTCGAAGCACGCAACTACGAGGTCCGCAAGCAGGTCGTCGAATACGACGACGTGATGAACGACCAGCGCAAGGTGATTTACGAGCAGCGTGCCGATATCATGGATTCCGAGACCGTCGACGACGTCGTGCTCGATATGCGCCGCGATACCGTCAACGCGCTGGTCGGCGATGCCTGCCCGCCCGGGTCGTACCCCGAAAGCTGGGACATCGCGAAGCTGAGGGAACGCGTCGCCGACGTTCTGGGCGTCGACGCCCCGATCGAGGACTGGCTCGCCGAAGACGGGATCGAGCCCGAGACGATCGAGGAACGCCTCGCCGCACTTGCCGACGACCATATGGCCGCCAAGCTCGCCGCCCATGACGAGAGCATGTGGCGCCAGATCGAGAAGGGCGTGCTGCTCGACCGGCTCGACCACCACTGGAAGGAGCACCTGGCGACGCTCGACGCGCTGCGCCAGGTCGTCTTCCTGCGCGCCTATGCCCAGAAGACGCCGATCAACGAATACAAGCAGGAAGCGTTCGGCCTGTTCGAGAACATGCTCGAGACGATCCGCGAGGACGTGACGCGGATACTGTCGACCAGCGAGGTCCGCATGCCCGATCCGGCCGAGATGGCGCTGCCCGAATTGCCCGACTTCCTGACCGGCCATTTCGATCCGGTTGCGATGGGCTATATGGAGGGCGGCAGCGAGGTCGCAGCGCCGTTGCAGGCTGCTTCCGGCAATGACCCCTACGCCGATATGGGCCTAAGCCGGAACGCGGCCTGCCCGTGCGGTTCGGGCAGGAAATACAAGCACTGCCACGGTGCGCTGGTCTGACCGGTCGGAGCCCGTCAGGCCTTGTTATCAGCCGTCCTGCGACTGAGCGCGCTGCTCGCAGCCGGTTCGCGCCTGCGGATTGCGCAGTAACGGATCGGCCGGCGCGCCATCGCCCGGGCAGACCTTGCCCGACCCGGTAGGCTTGCGGCCCAGCACGCAGCGCATCAGCCCCTCGCTGCCATCCTTGTTCAGCTGCCGCAGAAACCCGCGCGACTGGCGCTGGAAGCGGTCGCCGCGGTGCGGTCCGTTGGTCATCACCACATGATCGCCGGTGAGCAGGTAGCTGCCCAGCGTACCGTGCGCGCGGTAGCTCGACGCGCTGATCACGGTGAAGTCGGCTTCGGGGACATGCCGCCCCGCCGGACCCAGGGCGTCGCCCGGCATCTCGCAAGTATAGCGCCCTTGCTCGAGCGTGCCGATTTCGCCGCCCGACACTGCCGGCGCCGGCGTGGAGAGCGCGATCGAGGCCATCGCGGCCAGACAGTATGCTGCGGGTTTCATCTTCCGGCAGCTACCATCCGCCGCGCGCGATTGCCAGAGCGGGAGGCGCGCGCTAAGGGCGACGCCTTTCCTTATTCTCGCTCTTTCGCATCAGAGGCTCATCGCATGAAAATCAGCGGCGTGGACATTCGTCCCGGCAACATCCTGGAATATGAAAAGGGTATCTGGAAGGTCGCCAAGACCCAGCACACCCAGCCGGGCAAGGGCGGCGCCTTCATGCAGGTCGAGATGAAGAACCTGATCGACGGCCGCAAGACCAACGTCCGCTTCCGCAGCGCCGATACCGTCGAGCGCGTCCGGCTCGACACCAAGGACTTCCAGTACCTCTATGCCGAGGGCGACGATCTGGTGTTCATGGACAAGGACACCTACGACCAGATCACCCTGCCGTCGGACCTCCTGGGCGATGCCGCGGCGTTCCTGCAGGACGGCATGGAAGTGCTCCTCGAAATGTGGGAAGAGCGCCCGATCTCGGTGCAGCTGCCCGAGCAGGTCGAAGCGACGATCGTCGAGGCCGACGCGGTGGTGAAGGGCCAGACGGCATCCTCCAGCTACAAGCCCGCGGTGCTCGACAACGGCGTGCGGGTGATGGTGCCGCCGCATATCGAAAGCGGGACGCGCATCGTCGTCGACGTCTACGAACGCAGCTACGTCAGCAAGGCTAACTGATTCGCCATGGCAATTTCCGGCCTGATGCGCGTGATGGAGCGTGCCGCCCGCAAGGCGGGACAGCGCCTGCGCCGCGATTTCGGCGAAGTCGAGCACTTGCAGGTATCGCGCAAGGGGCCGGCGGACTTCGTCTCGAAGGCCGACCAGGCGGCCGAGCGGATACTCTACGACGAACTGGGCGCGGCGCGTCCGGGCTGGGGGTTCCTGCTCGAGGAAGCAGGCGAGATTCCGGGCGATCCCACCAAGCCGCGCTGGGTCATCGATCCGCTCGACGGCACCTCGAACTTCCTTCACGGCATTCCCCACTTCGCGATCTCGATCGCGGTGCAGGAGCCGCGGCTGGATGGGAAGGGCTGGGGCGAAGTAACCGCCGGGCTCGTCTACCAGCCGATCACCGACGACAGCTTCTGGGCCGAGAAGAACAGCGGCGCCTGGCTGCAGGACAAGCGCCTGCGGGTTTCGGCGCGGCGCCATCTCGACGAGAGCCTGATCGCGACCGGCATTCCCTTCGCGCGCTACGGCAGCGCGGCGCAATGGTCGGCAATCTACCAGGCGCTGGCGCCGCAGGTCGCGGGAATCCGCCGTTTCGGCTCGGCCGCGCTCGATCTCGCGTGGGTTGCTGCCGGTCGCTACGAAGGCTTCTGGGAGGCCGGCCTCAAGCCCTGGGATACCGGCGCCGGATGCCTGCTGGTGCGCGAGGCGGGCGGTTTCGTCTCCGACTTCCGCGGCCGCTCGCAGCCGATCTGCGACGTCGAGGTTCTGGCCGGAAACGATGCGCTCCATTCGCGCCTACACAAGATTCTCGCGGGCGCGCTCAAGGCCGGTTGATAGCGGCCCGAGCGGCGGCTAAGGCCGCGAATGGCCTCGGGACATGCCCCTGTGGCGGAATGGTAGACGCGAACGACTCAAAATCGTTTGTCGCAAGACGTGCCCGTTCGAGTCGGGCCAGGGGCACCAGGCTGCAGAAAACACTTTCCTACATTAGAACAAATGTGGAACAATCTTGACATGCGATGATTCGCCGAGTCGCCGGTGCGCCGCGTTTCGTCTTCGTCGGGAGCAAGTATCATGATCAGGCTGTTACTCGCCTTTATGGCATTGGTGTCGTCCGTCTCGCCCGCCGCCGCCGAAACCATCCCCCAGCGGATAGCGGCCGACATGCCCGGCTTGATCGCGATCTACCGCGATCTCCATGCCAATCCCGAGCTCAGTTTCCAGGAAGTGCGCAGCGCCAAGGTCATGGCCGATGCGGCGCGCAAGGCGGGCTTTGCCGTCACCGAAAAAGTGGGCCGGACCGGCGTCGTCGCGGTGCTGCGCAACGGGGCCGGTCCGACCGTGCTGATCCGCGCCGACATGGACGGCCTCCCGGTCACCGAGCAGACCGGACTGCCCTTCGCCTCGACCAGGCGCGGTGTCTCGACCGCCGGGGTCGAAAGCGGGGTCATGCACGCCTGCGGCCACGACACCCACATGACCGCCTGGATCGAGACCGCGCGGCTGCTCGCGGCGCGCAAGGGCGAATGGTCGGGCACGCTGGTGATGATCGCGCAGCCGGGCGAGGAGATGGGCCTCGGCGCCCGCGCGATGCTGGCCGACGGGCTGTTCACGCGCTTTCCCAAGCCCGACTACGCGCTTGCCTTCCACGACGCGACCGAGCTTCCTGCGGGCGTCGTCGGCGCCAAGCCGGGTTGGGCGCTCGCGAACGTCGACAGCGTCGATATCGAGGTGAAGGGGGTCGGCGGGCACGGCGCCTATCCGCACATGGCCAAGGACCCGATCGTCCTCGCGAGCGCGATCGTGATGCGGCTGCAGACGCTGGTCAGCCGCGAGCAGAACCCGATCGAGCCGGCAGTGGTCACCGTCGGCAGCTTCCACGGCGGCACCAAGCACAACATCATTTCCGACGGCGCCAGGCTGGAACTGACCGTCCGTAGTTTCTCCGACCAGAACCGCCGGCAGCTCCTGGACGGCATCCGCCGCATCGCCGTCGGCGAGGCTGCCGCGGCGGGCATGCCCCAGGACCGGATGCCGGTCGTCACGGTGAAGGAGCCTTACACGCGCGCGACCTTCAACACCCCCGACTTCACCCGCGAGATCGCCGCCGACCTGTCGGCACGAATGGGCGCCGAGCGCGTGGTCGTCCTCGACCAGCCGGTGATGGGCGGCGAGGACTTCGACGAATACCGCCGGGCCGACGAAGCCCATATCAAGTCGGCGATCCTGTGGGTCGGCGGGACCGCGCCAGCCGCACTCGAAGCGGCGCGCCAGGGCGGCAAACCCATCCCCTCGCTCCACAGCCCATTCTGGGTACCCGATGCCGAGAAGGTAATCGCATCGGGCGCCGAGGCGCTGAGTTCGACGGCGCTGCGGTTGATGGGAAAGCGATAGCAGGCCTTATGATATCGTTTGTAAGTCGCGCCGACAGTATGCTTCGCAATCGATGAGAAATCAGCCAGTCGATGTGGTCGCTGGCCATTTCGACTGTCAAGTTTACCGACATTTTACACCTTCGGCCTAGTCCCCTTGTCGCGCCTGCGTGGCGCAGGAGGCAGCCGACGCGCGATGATCCGACTGTTCAAGCATTACATTCCGCATGCGGTGATCCTGCTGGGTCTCGTCGACGCGCTGTTGCTCGTCGCGGCGGGCGAGTTTTCCTGGCGGCTGCGGGCGTCGCAGATCGATATCGATGTCGGCCATTTCGGCGACCGCATCGGCGAGCATGTGGGCTTTGCCGCGATGATGCTGACGGCGATGATCGCGGTCGGGGTCTATGGCGCGGATTCGCTGCGCTCGATGCGGTTCGCCTCGGCGCGGTTGCTGGTGGCGATCTCGCTCGGGATCATAGCCCTGTCGTTCGTCGACTTCCTGATCGCGCAGGAGAACTTCTGGCGCTCGACGCTGGCATATGGAATGGCCCTGGCGATCGTGCTGCTGGTGGGCAACCGCCTGATCGTGGGCAGCATCATCGGCACCGCCGCGTTCCGGCGGCGCGTGCTCGTGCTCGGCGCGGGCGCGCGGGCGCAGCGCCTGCGCGAACTGGGCGATCGGCCCGAGAGCGGCTTCGCGATCGTCAGCTACATCGGCATGAACGAGAGCAATCAGCTGGTCGAGGAAGCGATACAGCGCACCGCGGTCCACAACCTCACGCGCTTCGTCGAGAACCTGGGGGTCAGCGAGGTCGTGCTGGCGCTGGAGGAAAGGCGCAATGCGCTGCCGCTCAAGGACCTGCTGCGGATCAAGACCGCGGGCGTCCACGTCAACGACTTTTCGAGCTTCATCGAACGTGAAACCGGACGGGTTGATCTCGACACCGTCAATCCGAGCTGGCTGATATTCTCTGACGGCTTTTCCTCGGGCCGGGCGATGTCCAGCTTCGCCAAGCGCCTGTTCGACGTGACCGCGAGCGCGGTGCTGCTGCTGCTGACCATCCCGCTGATCGTGATCTTCGCAATCCTGGTGAAGCTCGACAGCAAGGGGCCGGCGTTCTTCCGCCAGAAGCGCGTCGGGCTCTACGGGGAATGCTTCGACGTTATCAAGCTGCGCTCGATGCGGACCGATGCCGAGGCCGGCGGCGCCCAGTGGGCATCGAAGAACGATCCGCGCGTCACGCGCATCGGCAACTTCATCCGCAAGGCCCGGATCGACGAACTGCCGCAGGCCTGGAGCGTGCTCAAGGGCGAGATGAGCTTCGTCGGCCCGCGGCCCGAGCGGCCCGAATTCGTCGCCGGCCTGGAGGAACAACTCCCCTATTACGCCGAGCGGCACATGGTGAAGCCGGGCATCACCGGTTGGGCGCAAGTCAACTATCCCTATGGCGCGTCGATCGAGGATTCCCGGCACAAGCTGGAATACGACCTCTACTATGCGAAGAACTACACGCCCTTCCTCGACTTCCTGATCATCCTGCAGACGCTGCGCGTGGTGCTCTGGCACGAAGGCGCGCGCTGAGATGGCGGTGGGCGGGATCGGCATGTGGCTGGCGGCGGGGACGATCGCGCATGTCGCCGCGGCGGTCGTTTCGGCGGCGGTGGCCGCGTGGCTCTTCAGGCGGCGCGAACGTTTCGCTCCGGCGGGCGGCGCGATCGTCGGGGCGCTGCTGCTGACCGCGCTGTGGTGCCTTACCGTTGCCGCCTCGCGCGACAGCGGATTCGCGGCCGAGACCGCCGAAGCGGCACGCAACCTCGCCTGGCTGTTTGTGATTTATCGTCTGTTCGCCAGCGACGGGCGGCATGACAGCTTGGCGCCGATCCGCCCGCTGGTGATCGTGCTCGGCGTCGTCGAGCTGCTCCACGTCAATATCGTCATGCTGACGGGAGATATCGCGCCGGGATCGGCAACGGGCGAGATCGTCTTCGATTTGATCGTGCTGTTCCGGCTACTGCTGACGGTGGGTGCGTTGGTGCTGGTGCACAATCTCTACGGCGGCGCCTCGGGCCAGTCGCGCGCGGCGCTGCGCTGGCCGGCGGCGGGCCTTGCGGCGCTGTGGGTTTTCGACCTCAATCTCTACACGCTGGCTTACCTGAGCAAGGCCTGGCCGCAGGAGATCGCATCGCTGCGCGGCCTTTCGGTGATCGTGCTCGCCAGCCTGCTGGCGATCGGCGCGACGCGCAACCGCGATGCGCTGCGGTTCCGGCCATCGCGCGCAGTGACGTTCCAGACGTTCTCGCTGCTGCTGATCGGCATCTACCTGATCGCGATGGTCACCGCCGCGCAGTGGCTGAATTACCTGGGCGGGGATTTCGCACAGCTCATGAAGCTGGTGCTGTTCACGGGCGCGAGCGTGTTCGCGATCTTCGTATTGCCTTCGGCGCGGCTGCGCGGGTGGCTGAAGGTGACCCTGGCCAAGCACCTGTTCCAGCATCGCTACGACTACCGCGCCGAATGGCTGCGGTTCACCCGCACGATCGGCAACATCGGCGAGGAGGACGTGCCCCTGGGCCAGCGTGTCGTGCAGGCGGTCGCCGACGTCGCCGAGAGTCCGGGCGGCTTGCTGCTGGTGCCGGGCGATCACGGCGACCTGACGCTGGGCGCGCGCTGGCAATGGCCCGAGATCGACGTGCCCGCAGTGGCGCTGCCGGCACGGCTTATTCCCTTCTTCGAGCGCGAGGGCTTCATCGCCGACCTCGACGACCTGCGCCTGGGCCGCGACAGGCATGCCGAAGCTCTGGAGGTGCCTGGCTGGCTGCGTGACGATCCGCGCGCCTGGGCGCTCGTGCCGCTGATTCACTACGACAAGCTGGTCGGCATGGTCGTCCTGGCGCGTCCGATGCTGGCGCGGCGGTTCGACTGGGAGGACTTCGACCTGCTGCGCGTCGTCGGCCGCCAGCTCGCCAGCTACCTTGCCGAGCATGCCGGGCAGGAGGCGCTGGCCGAAGCCGCGCGCTTCGACGATTTCCATCGCCGCATCGCCTTCGTCATGCACGACATCAAGAACCTGGCCAGCCAACTCAGCCTGCTCGCCCGCAATGCCGAAAAGCATGCCGACAAGCCGGCGTTCCGCGACGACATGCTGCTGACGCTGCGCAACTCGGCCGAGAAGTTGAACGCGCTGCTGGCGCGCCTGTCGCGCTATGGCGGCAGCGCGGTCGAGCGGCTCGGCGAAGTCGACGCGGCAGGGCTCGCCCGCGCGGTCGTCGATCGCTTTCGCGCGGGCCACATCGTGATGCTCGCGCAGTGCGATGACTTCGTGGTGACCGCGAATCACGATTCGCTGGAACAAGTCCTGGTCCACCTGATCCAGAACGGTATCGACGCCAGCCCCGCCGGTTCGCCGGTGTTCCTCAGTGTCACCGGCGACGGCGTCCAGGCCAGTTTCGAGGTCGTCGATTCGGGCTGCGGCATGTCGCCCGAATTCGTCCGGAAGCAGCTGTTCAAGCCGTTCGTATCGTCCAAGCCGGGCGGCTTCGGCATCGGTGCGTTCGAGGCGCGCGAGCTGGTGCGGGCCATGCGCGGGAGGCTCGAAGTCGAATCGCGGGAAGGCCTGGGGTCGCGCTTCGTGGTCCGCCTGCCGCTCGCGACGACGACCACGCTCAACCGGAATTTCGTCAGCATCGAGCAGAGAGAAGCATCATGACCGAACCCAAGCAGAGGCTGCCGAAGTTGCTGATCGTCGAGGACGATCCAGGCCTACAGGCCCAGCTCAAGTGGGCTTACGAGGACTTCGAGGTGATCGTCGCGGGTGACCGTGCTTCGGCGCTGGCTGCGCTGCGGGCCGAGGAGCCCGCGGTCGTGACGCTCGACCTGGGGCTGCCGCCCGACCCCGACGGCACCAGCGAAGGCTTCGCCGTGCTCGACGAGATCATGGCGGTGAAGCCCGATACCAAGGTCGTCGTTGCGACCGGCCACGGCGCGCGCGAAAGCGCGCAGCAGGCGATCGCGAAGGGGGCATACGACTTCTACCAGAAGCCGGTCGACATCGAGACGATCGGGTTGATAGTGCGCCGCGCGTTGCAGCTTCACCGGCTGGAGGAGGAAAACCGCAAGCTCGCCGCCAAAGCCGGCAAGGACGAGCGTGTGCTGGGCCGGCTGATGACCGCTGCGCCCGAAATGATCAAGGTAGCCCGCACGATTGAGCGCGTCGCCAACACCAACGTCTCGGT
>Ga0075364_10002280_pt1 | contig 10746 bp, 6 predicted proteins | sample EndMetdeltDD1764_FD_71517 | JGI IMG/M metagenome (GOLD analysis project Ga0075364, IMG submission 71517) | Populus endosphere microbial communities from Tennessee, USA - Endosphere MetaG P. deltoides DD176-4 | ecosystem: Host-associated > Plants > Roots > Endosphere | place: USA: Tennessee...
TCGGTCAGCTTGCCCAGCACCGCGCCCGGCGAGACGTTGGCGCCTTCCGCCGCGAGGATCTCGCTGAGCACCCCGTCGGCGGGGGCGGCGACCTCAAGGCTGACCTTGTCGGTCTCCAGCTCGACCAGGACCTCGTCCTTGCGCACCGCGTCGCCGGCCTTCTTGGTCCACCGCGAGACGGTGGCTTCGGTGACGGACTCGCCCAGGGCGGGGGTCATGATGTCGGCCATGGGGGGCGGATGCTCCTTGCGCGGGTCGGCGGTTAAGCGAAGGCTTCCCTGAGGAAGGTGTCGAGTTCTTTCATGTGCCGGCTCATCAGGCCCGCGGCGGTCGAGGCCGAGGCCGGGCGGCCGACGTAGCGGGCGCGCTTGGCGGCGATGTTCATCCGCTCAAGCGTCAGTTCAAGCCAGGGGTCGACGAAGGTCCAGCCGCCCATGTTCTTCGGCTCTTCCTGCACCCAGACCAGCTCGGCGCTCTTGAAGCGCTTGAGCTCCTTGCTGATCGACTTCATCGGCCAGGGATAGAACTGTTCGAGGCGCAGGATGTAGACATCGTCGCGGCCTTCCGCGGCCCGCCGCTCGATCAGGTCGAAATAGACCTTGCCCGAGCACAGCAGCACGCGGGTGATCTCGGCGTCGGGCTTGAGGGTGATCGGGCCGACGTCGCAGCCGGCCTCGGCCCCGTCGATCATCACCCGGTGGAAGCTCGAGCGCTCGGCCATGTCGGAGAGGTTGGAGACCGCCCGCTTGTGGCGCAGCAGGCTCTTGGGCGTCATCACGATCAGCGGCTTGCGGAACTCGCGCAGCACCTGGCGGCGGAGCGCGTGGAAGTAGTTGGCCGGGGTGGTCGGATAGACGACCTGCAGGTTGTCCTCCGCGCAGAGCTGCAGATAGCGCTCCAGCCGGGCCGAGGAGTGTTCCGGGCCCTGGCCCTCGTAGCCGTGCGGCAGCAGCATGACCAGGCCGCTCATCCGCAGCCACTTGCGCTCACCCGAGGAGATGAACTGGTCGACCACCACCTGGGCGCCGTTGGCGAAGTCGCCGAACTGGGCCTCCCACATGGTGAGCGTGCTGGGGTCGGTCAGGGAGAAGCCGTACTCGAAGCCCAGCACCGCCTCTTCCGAGAGCGCCGAGTCCAGCACCTCGTAGTGGGCCTGCTTGGGGCCAAGGTTGCGCAGCGGGAAGTAGATTTCCTCGGTCTTCTGGTCGACCAGGCCCGAGTGGCGCTGGGTGAAGGTGCCGCGCACGCTGTCCTGGCCGGACAGGCGCACCGGATAGCCCTGGTCCAGCAGGCTGGCGAAGGCCAGTTGCTCGGCGGTCGACCAGTCGATGCCGGCGCCCGCCTCGATGGCGGCCCGGCGGCCGGCGACCACGCGCTCCACGGTCTTGTGGACGGTGATCCGCTCGGGGACCGTGGTCATCTTGCGGCCAAGGTCGAGCAGCTTCTGCTTGGCCACGCCCGTGACGCGGCGCTCGTCGTCCTCGGGCAGGGCCAGGCCCGACCACTTGCCGTCCAGCCAGTCGGCCTTGTTGGGCTTGTAGGACTTGGCCGCGTCGAACTCCTGGTCGAGGAAGCTCGAGAAGGCGCTGACCCAGCCGTCCACCTCGGCCGCGGAGACCACGCCCTCGCTGGCCAGGCGCTGCGAATAGAGCTCGCGCACCGGCGGGTGGCCCTTGATCTTCTCGTACATCAGGGGCTGGGTCATCGTCGGGTCGTCGCCCTCGTTGTGACCGAACCGCCGATAGCAGAACATGTCGATCACCACGTCCTTGCCGAACAGCTGGCGGTACTCGGTGGCGACCTTGGCGGCGTAGACCACCGCCTCGGGATCGTCCCCGTTCACGTGGAAGATCGGCGCCTCGACCATCAGCGCCACGTCCGAGGGATAGGGCGAGGAGCGGGAGTTCTTCGGGCTGGTGGTGAAGCCGATCTGGTTGTTCACCACGAAGTGCATGGTGCCGCCCACGCCGTAGCCCTTGAGGCCGGACAGGGCGAAGCACTCGGCCACCACGCCCTGGCCGGCGAAGGCGGCGTCGCCGTGCAGCAGCAGGGGCAGCACGTGGCCGCGGCCGGCGCTGGGCGTCTCGCGCAGGGTGAAGGCCTGCTTGGCGCGCGCCTTGCCGATCACCACCGGGTTGACGATCTCCAGGTGGGAGGGGTTGGCGGTGAGCGAGAGGTGGACGTTGTTGCCGTCGAACTCGCGGTCCGAGGAGGCGCCCAGGTGGTACTTCACGTCCCCCGAGCCCTCGACGTCGGTGGGCAGGGACGAGCCGCCCTGGAACTCGTGGAAGATCGCCTGGTAGGGCTTGCCCATGACGGCGGCCAGGACGTTCAGCCGGCCGCGGTGGGGCATGCCGATGACGATGTCCTTGATGCCCATGGCGCCGCCGCGCTTCATGATCTGCTCGAGCGCCGGGACCATGGACTCGCCGCCGTCGAGGCCAAATCGCTTGGTGCCCGGGAAGCGGCGGTGGAGGAACTTCTCGAAGCCCTCGGCCTCGATCAGCTTCTTGAGGATGGCGATCTTGCCTTCCTTGGTGAAGGTGATCTCCTTGTCGCGACCCTCGATGCGCTCCTGCAGCCAGGCCTTCTCCTTGGGATCGGAGATGTGCATGTACTGCACGCCGACGTTGCCGCAGTAGGTGCGGCGCAGGATCTCCAGGATCTCGCGCAGCGTCGCGATCTCCAGGCCCAGCACATAGTCCAGGAAGATCGGCCGGTCGTAGTCGACCTCGGCGAAGCCGTAGCTGGCGGGATCGAGCTCGGAGGCGTCGCCGGGCGTGGTGGCGATGCCCAGGGGGTCGAGGTTGGCCTTCAGGTGCCCGCGCATCCGATAGGCGCGGATCATCATGATGGCGCGCAGCGAATCCAGCGTCGCGGCCCGCACCGCGTCGGGGGAGGCGTCAGGCCGGCGCTCGGCGACGCCCGCGCCGACCTTGGCCTGGACCGCCGGCCACAGGCCGTCGATCGCCGAGAGCCAGTCGGGCCGGGGCTGGGGAACGGAGGGCTTGGTCCAGGAAGGCTCGCCCGCGGCGGCCTTCACCTCGTCGGCGCGGTCGCCCAGGGTCTGGAAGAAGGCGCGCCAGGACGGTTCGACGGAGTTGGGATCCGCAGCCCACCGCGCGTAGAGGTCCTCCACGAACGCGGCGTTGCCGCCGTAGAGGAAAGAGGTCTCGGCGAGAACCTCGTTGAGCAGGCCTGCGTCGTCCGCCATCTCGTCCGCCTTCCGCGCCGTCGACCCGCGGAGCTTCTGATGAAAGGAGCCGAGCGCGGACCGCCCTAACGCTTAGAACTTTTGCGCTCAGGCGCCCTTGAGCACCTCGAGCAGGGTCTCACCCAGCTTCGCCGGCGAGGGGGAGATGCGGATGCCCGCCGCCTCCATCGCCGAGATCTTGTCCTCGGCGCCGCCCTTGCCGCCGGAGATGATCGCTCCCGCGTGGCCCATCTGGCGGCCCGGAGGCGCCGTACGACCCGCGATGAATCCGACCATAGGCTTCTTCACCGCTGAATTTTTGATGAATTCAGCCGCCGCCTCTTCGGCCGAACCGCCGATTTCACCGATCATGATGATCGATTCCGTCTCCGGGTCGTCCAGGAACATCTGCAGGATGTCGATGAACTCGGTGCCCTTCACCGGATCGCCGCCGATGCCCACCGCCGTCGTCTGGCCAAGGCCCACGTTGGTCGTCTGGAACACCGCCTCATAGGTAAGCGTCCCGGAGCGGGAAACAACGCCCACCGAGCCGCGCTTGAAGATGTTGCCCGGCATGATGCCGATCTTGCACTCGTCGGGCGTCAGCACGCCCGGGCAGTTGGGGCCGATCAGCCGCGACTTCGAGCCGGAGAGCGAGCGCTTCACCTGGATCATGTCGGCCACCGGGATGCCCTCGGTGATGCAGACGATCAGCGGGATCTCCGCGTCGATGGCCTCGAGGATGGCGTCGGCGGCGAAGGGCGGCGGCACATAGATGACGCTGGCGTCGGCGCCGGTCTCGCGGGCGGCCTCGCCCACGGTGTCGAACACCGGCAGGCCCAGGTGCTTGGTCCCGCCTTTGCCCGGCGAGGTGCCGCCCACCATCTTGGTGCCGTAGGCGATCGCCTGCTCGCTGTGGAAGGTGCCCTGGGCTCCGGTGATCCCCTGGCAGATGACGCGGGTGTCCTTACCGATCAGCACCGACATATCAACGCGCCCCCCGCACAGCCTTGACGATCTTTTCCGCGCCGTCGGAAAGGTCATTCGCGGCGATGACGTTCAGGCCGCTCTTGTTGATGATGTCCTTGCCCAGCTGGGCGTTGGTGCCTTCCAGGCGCACCACCAGGGGCACGCTCAGGCTGGTCTCCTTGACCGCGGCGATCACCCCCTCGGCCAGCACGTCGCAGCGCGCGATGCCGCCGAAGATGTTCACCAGGATCCCCTTCACGTTGGGGTCGGCCATGATGATCTTGAAGGCCGCCGTCACCTTCTCCTTGGTGGCGCCGCCGCCCACGTCGAGGAAGTTGGCCGGCTCCTCGCCGTAGAGCTTGATGATGTCCATGGTGGCCATGGCCAGGCCCGCGCCGTTGACCATGCAGCCGATCGCCCCGTCGAGGGCGATGTAGGAGAGGTCGTGCTTGGAGGCCTCGATCTCCTTGGGGTCCTCCTCCGATTCGTCGCGCAGCTCGCGGATGTCGGGGTGGCGGTAGAGGGCGTTGTTGTCGAACGAGACCTTGGCGTCGAGGACGCGAAGCTGGGAGCCCTCTTTGTCACTTGGGGCGGTGACGATCAGCGGGTTGATCTCCAGCATGGCCATGTCCTTGGCCAGGAACGCCTTGTAGAGCTGGCCCAGCAGCTTGGACGCCTGCTTGGCGAGGTCGCCCTTGAGGCCCAGCGCCTGGGCCAGGGACGCGCCGTGGTGGGGCCAAACGCCCGTGGCCGGATCGATGGAGAAGCTGACGATCTTCTCGGGCGTGGCGTGGGCCACGTCCTCGATGTCCATGCCGCCTTCGGTGGAGGCGACCACCGAGACCCGGCTGGTCTCGCGGTCCACCAGCAGCGAGAGGTAGAACTCCTTGGCGATCGCCGCGCCCTCTTCGATGTAGAGGCGGTTGACCTGCTTGCCCTTGGGTCCGGTCTGATGGGTCACCAGCACCCGGCCCAGCATCTCCTGGGCGTTCGTGCGGACCTCGTCGACCGACTTGACGACGCGCACGCCGCCCTTGGCGTCGGCGCCCAGGCCCTCGAAGCGGCCCTTGCCGCGGCCGCCCGCGTGGATCTGCGACTTGACGACGAACACCGGCCCGCCGAGCTGTTCGGCGGCCTTGCCGGCCTCCTCCGCGGTGAAGGCGGGATACCCGCGCGGGACGGCGACGCCGAACTCCTTGAGGACGGCTTTGGCTTGGTGTTCGTGTATGTTCATGAGGTCGCTGGCGCTGCCTGTTCACGCCGTCTGGCCGGCGAGTTGGCGCGGTTTATAGGCGCCGCAGCATAGGCTGGCAACCGCGTGGAACCTGGAAAATCAGGGGCCGACTTAAGGTATTGACTTAAGCTCTGACAGTCGCCGGACAGCTTCTGTCAGCTAACCGCCGCAGTCGCCCGCCGCTCCAGCTTTCCCCATCCCACCCGCACACCGTGCAGAGCCGCGTCGATCGACTTGACCACGACGTAATACATGAGCTGGCGATAGCCGAAGCGCTGCACCGGCATCCAGACCAGATCCCCCCAGGGCGCCCGCCGCTCCAGCGCCATTCCGAGCGCCCCGGCCGACAGGTCCAGGAAGATGAAGGCCGCCCAGTAGAAGAGCGAGCGGGTCAGGTCGTCGGGCGACCATTCCACCGGATGGAAGAACCAGCCGTAGACCGAGGAGGCCGCGCTCCAGACGATCGCCAGGTCGACCAGCGGGGCGATGGCGGTCAGCACGATCTGGAACAGCCAGATCTGCGGCAGGGCGACGAAGCCCAGCACCGGCCGCTCGGTGTTGAACAGGGCCGCGCGGTGCTTCCACAGGCACTGCAGGGTGCCGAACGACCAGCGGAAGCGCTGCTTGAGCAGGCCCGAGATGGTCTCCGGCGCCTCGGTGTAGGCTCTAGCCTCCGAATCGAACTCCACCCGCCAGCCGGCGCGCTGCACCGCCAGCGTCAGGTCCTGGTCCTCGGCCAGGGTGTCGGCCGGATAGCCGCCCAGCTCTTCCAGGGCGGCGCGGCGCCAGGCGCCCACCGCGCCCGGGACCACCGTCACCGCCCCCAGCGCCGCCAGCGCCCGCCGCTCCAGGTTCTGGGCGGTGACGTACTCCAGCGCCTGCCAGCGGGTGATCAGGTTGCGGCGGTTGCCGACGATGGCGTTGCCGGCCACCGCGCCCACCTTGGGGTCGCCGAACCAGCGCACCAGCTTGGGGATGGTGTCGGCCGGGAACAGGGTGTCGGCGTCCAGCGCCACGACCACCTCGCCGGTGACCTCGGTCAGGCCGCGGTTGAGGGCCCTGGCCTTGCCGCCGTTCTCGAAGCTGCGCAGCCGCACGCGCGGCTCGTCGGCGAAGGCCTCGCCGACGACGCGGGCGGTGCCATCGCTCGAGCCGTCGTCCAGCACCATCACCTCGAGCCGGGGCCAGGCGGAGGCCAGGATGCGGCGCACCGAGGCGACGATCACCTTCTCCTCGTTGAAGCAGGGGATCAGCACGCTCACCAGCGGCCCGTCCGTGGGGTCGGGCATCGGCGGGGTGCGCCCCGGCGCCCGCGCGCGATGGATCAAGGCCAGCACCGCCAGGAACACCAGGCGCGCGACGCCGAGCGCAATGGCGGCGATGAACAGCGTCTGCAGCAGCATCTGCAGGTCGTGGAAGAAGCCAAAGCCCACCCGGTCCAGCAGCAGCTCGACATCGCCCCTGGTGGTCGAGGGCATCGCCTGGGCGTTGGTCATCCCGGCGAGCTGCGCGACGCTGACCAGCCGATAGCCCCGCGCCCGGATCTGGTCGATCAGCACCGGCAGCGCCTCCACCGTGCGGCTGCGATCGCCCCCGGAGTCGTGCAGCAGCACCACCTGGCCGGGCCGGTTGGTGTCGCCCAGCCGGGCGAGCGTGGCGGCGACGATGTGCTGCGGCTCGGGCTTCTTCCAGTCGTCGGGGTCGATGCGCAGGCCGACGGTCAGATAGCCCTGCCGCTGGGCGGCCAGGAGCGGCGCCACCTCGCGCGGGGTGGAGGGCTCGGCGTCGCCGAAATAGGGCGGCCGGAAGAGCCGCATGGAGCGGCCGGTGATGGTCTCGAACAGGCGCTGCGTCGCGCTCAGCTCGACGGTGGTCTGGGCCGCCGGGATCATCGCGATGTTGGGGTGGGTCCAGGTGTGCGAGCCCACGTCGTGGCCCTCGCGGATCTCGCGCTCCACCAGACCCGGGAAGCGGGACATGTTCTTGCCGATGACGAAGAAGGTCGCCGGCGCCTCCTTGGCCTTGAGGATGTCGAGGATCTTGGGCGTCCAGCGCCCGTCCGGCCCATCGTCGAAGGTCAGCGCCACCCAGCCCGGATGCCAGCCGTAGCGCTGGATCACGTAGGAGGTGGGCAGCACATCGTAGAGCTCGCCGGAGATCAGGCCGGTCTCGGGGTCGATCTCGACGCGCCGGTGGCCGGGCGTGGGCGTGTTCTCGACCTTGAGCACTTCGCCGTAGCCGTCGAAGTCGACTTCCTGGCCAGGCTGCAGGTCCTCCAGCCCCTCGCTGCTGGCGTGGCCGAAGTCGTGGCGCAGCACCTTCCAGGTCAGCGGATCCTCGCCCCCCATCCGCCAGAGCGCATAGCCCATCGGCCGGAAGTCGTCGGAGACCCGCACCTGGTTGAACACGGTCGCCGCGTCCAGGTACCAGATCGCGTGCTTGCGGCCCGCGTCGTCGCTGTAGCCGAAGGTCGGGTTGAGGCTGGCCTCGTCCATCTGCGGCTTGGATTCGGAATCGTGGGCGATCTGGGTGGCCTCGGTGAAGGTCACCGCGTCCGCCGAGCCGCGCTTGCCCTTCTCCGGCAGGGTCCAGTCGTAGCCGTAGGCCCCCAGCGCCATGATGGTGCGGGCCGAGTCGAGCTGGGACATGTCCTTGGCGAGCCAGGTCTCGAACCAGTCCTGGCCAGCGGTCGGGCCCGGATCGCCGGTGCCGTAGTGCTCGTCGTAGGCCATCAAGACCACCGCATCGACGGCGGACTGCAGGCGCTTGAGCGGCCAGTTCTCGTCGAAGGGGGCGGTGGCCCAGACCTCCCGGCCCAGGGGCTTGAGCGCGGCGTGCGCCTTGGCCAGGAAGGCCGGGTAGTTCTTCTGGATCGAAACCTCGGAAAGGTTCTCCAGGTCGAAGACGTAGCCCGCGTAGCCGCGCTTCTGCGCCTGATCGACCAGGGTGGCGATCAACATGTCCTGGGCCTTGGGACTGGCCAGCAGGGCGTCGGCCTCCGGACCGTTCCAGACGCTGTTGCGGGCGTTGATGACGCCCGGGAGGATCGAGGGCGGCTTCTTGGCCGAGGCGATGATGGCCCTGGCCTCGGGATCGTTGGTGACGTCCACCGCGCCCGCCGAGCCGTTGAGCTGGATCCACTGCGGGGAAACGACGTCCAGGTCGTTCACGTGGTCGACCAGCGACTCCCGCGAGCTCTCGTCCCAGGAGACGTAGAAGCCCACCGAGATCGGCCGCGCCGGCCCTGCGCCCGCCGCCGGCGCCCGGGGATGGGGGATCCGGCTCCAGTAGTGCTTTCCCTTCAGCTTCTGGGCCGTCTCCACGTGCAGCGCCTGCAGAACGCGGGGGTCCTTGAGCGTCACGCCAGGCAGGCGCGGGGCGATGGCCAGGGTGGCGAAGAAGGCCGCCACCAGCAGGGCGCCCAGGGAAATTCCCAGTCCCCAGACAAGCCGCATCTTGCGCGCGCGGCGTCCGGTCGGATCGTGGAAAACCAGTTCGTCCATCGGTCCTCTGCGGATCCTGCCGATCCGCCCGTCAGGGCGTCGACAGCGCTCTGATTAGCTCAGCCGAAGACAAGGTTCCACATCGTCCGGCCGGGAATGAAGGCGATGAAGATGTTCACGGCGAATCCGCCGTAAAAGAGGCCCATCATCGTGCGGCGATGGCGTGCGACATCACGCCGCTTGGCCCACATCACCGCCAGCGGCAGCACCAGCAAGGTCCAGCCGGTGAACAGGTGCAGCAGCGACCAGTGGCCGTGGCGCAGGCTGGTGATGAACAGCGACGAGCCGGCGACCAGCGAGACCAGGCACACCCAGGCCCATCCGGCCACCCGGTGGAAGCGGCGACCCTTGCGCGCCGCCATCAGGGCCGCGCCCAGGGCCAGGGCGGCCAGAGCCGCCAGCAGATGGATCTTGATCGCCGGGGACAGGGCGGCGAACAGCGCCATGTCCGGCCAATGGGGGTGGGCTCTGGCCGCCAGGGACGCCAGGCCGCCCAGGCGCCCGCCAAGGCTGAGGGTCACGATGGCCGCCACCACCGCCAGGCTGACGGCGAAGTAACGGGCGAAGCCGACTGCGGCCTTGGGGGGCGTTTGCTGGACGCTCGACATCCTCTATCTCCAGGTCTTGAGGCTCGCCGACGAAGAGGCGGCGGGATCTCTGGGACGGATCTGTGGGGGCTCGAAGGTCGGATGCGCCAGCGCCGATACGCCGGATGACGGACCGGCTTCGCGGATCGCCGGGCGGCGCCGTTCACGCTTCGCGGACGGACTGGCCAGCGCCGGAAAGCTGGCGTCGCACGATGGCCGCCGCCGCCGCCGTCGGGCTCCTGTTCAGCATCGTCGGCGCCTTCGGCTCGGCGCCCATGCCGCTGGTGGTCCGCACGCCCCTGATGGTGGTCCTGTCGCTGATCGCCGCCGCCCTGGGGGTCGTCAGCGTGGTGCTCGCCGGCCGGCCCGCCTGGCTGGGGGCGGCTTGGTGGCGCCGGGGAACGGCCGCCGGGCTGTTGATGACCGCGCCCATGGCCGTCCTGGTCTGGGCCGCCGAGCGGCTGGTCCTGGCCCCTCTGCTTCCCGCGCGCGCCATCCTGCTGGCGCTGCCGACCTCGGCGGCGACCTCGGTCTTCTTCTGCCTGGTCGCCAGCTACCTGATCCAGGTGCGCGCAGCCCCCGCCGCGCCGGCCGCTCCGTCCTCCGAGCCCAGGTTCCTCGAGCGCCTGCCGCCCAGGCTGCGCGGCGCCGAGCTCTTCGCCGTGGAGGCGCAGGACCACTACCTTCGCCTGCACACCTCCAAGGGTCAGGACCTGATCCTGTTTCGACTGGCCGACGCCGTCGCCGAACTGGAGGGGATGGAGGGCGCACAGGCGCACCGCTCCTGGTGGGTGGCCCGCGAGGCCATCGCCGAGGTGCGCCGAGGCGATGGGCGGGCGATCCTGACCCTGAAGAACGGCGTCCAGGCGCCTGTGAGCCGCGTCCACGCCCGGCGGCTGCGCGCGCTCGGGTGGCTCTAAAGGCCAAGCTGCTACCTTCTGCCGTAAGCTCCGCCTCTGGCGCGCGCGCTCAGATTATGCCGTAATCGTGGCGGGAGAGCGTGAAGCGGGGCGGGGCTGAGCCGGTGAGACGGCGCGGCCGTGCGCCGGTGCGCGTCGGGGGGTTCGCGCACTCGGGACCCGTACATGCCTTTCGAGCCATCCAGATCGTCTTCCGCCGGGGATCCGGCCTACCCGCCACGGCTCTCGCGTGGGCTGATGTACGGCGGCGTCGCCGGCGCCTGCGTGCTCGGCGCGGCGCTCGGCCTTTGGGCCCGGCCCTCGGACATGGAGCGCGAGCTCACCGCCCGCCACACCGCCC